>ERZ1645192.670-NODE-670-length-28492-cov-7.732110_pt1 | contig 28492 bp, 28 predicted proteins | sample MGYA00575354_ERZ1645192 | MGnify/ENA primary metagenome ERZ1645192 (study PRJEB40844, sample SAMN11349763) | freshwater sediment metagenome | isolation source: river sediment | host: Sediment | place: India: Faizupur Khadar , New Delhi | collected 2017-02-21 ... | reverse complement strand
TGAAACAACGGGGGCCCCCACGGCCCCCATACAGTCCATGAAATTCCTCTAGGCCATCAACCTACCGGACCATCCAGATACTGCTTGGAGGTAAGATACACTCCATCCTTTCCGATCGGCTTGCCATCGATTTTCACCACTCCTGCCTCGGTAACGATGGGCATGGAGAAAAAATTGTCGGCCTTCACATAGGGCAGAGCCTCCTTCGGAGCCTCAAAACCTTCAGGGGTGAGCATGGTACCCACTTCGAACTGTGGTGCAAACAACACCTCACAGGTGGTGTGCTCCTCGGCCTTGGGATCACTGGCTGCAAGCAGCATTCCATAACTCTTCACACCCCTGAAATTGGCAGGCTTGAGGTTGCTGACCACCACTATATGCTGGTTTTGCAACTGGTCTGCCGTGTAGTAAGGAACAATCGAGCTGACAATTGTCCTGCTCTCCTCTTCCTTCATATCGAGGGTGAGGATATACAACTTATCCCCCTGCGGGTGCTTTTCAACATTGGTAATCTTGGCAACCTTGAGAATGACTCTCTTGGCGAACTGCTCTGCCAGGCTGACCTGGTCTTCTGTGTGATCCATTTCCTTCTCCATCCTGCTGGTTTGTTCCTTCAATTTTCGCTCTTCCTGAGAACCGCTGAACCGATTTCTCAAGCTTTCAATCCGATCATCCTCCAGTTTGGTGAACAGCAATTCAGGTTGATTGAGATGCTCGATTCCTTCCACGCTACCCAAGTCGGTCCATCGGGCTTTCTCTGATCCCAGGAAAGCAAGAATACGGCTGCTCGTGGTCGGCATGTACGGCTCAACCATGATCCCCAAATCCCTGATGAGATACAGCAACGTTTTGAGCAGGCGCTCGGCCTTGGCGGGATCGCTGCTTCTCAGCTTCCAAGGCTCGCCGTCCTGGAAGGCCTTGTTGCCGATCGAGGAGAGGGCGAATATCTGACGCAGGCCTTCCCGCTCTTCAGCACGCTCCAAAAGCCCGTCGATTTCGGCTTCCTTGCCCAAGACCTGTTCCCATAATCCTTCATCAATGGAAGCAGCGAGCAAGGAGGAGGGATCGGGGTAGAACCGCTGGACGAACGTGAGGGTGCGGTTGACGAGGTTCGAAAGATTGCCGATGAGCTCCCCGTTTACCTTCTCCTGGAAATCGGCCCAGGTAAAGGTGACATCGCTCTTTTCTGGACGATTATAAAACAGATAGAAGCGCCAGACATCAGCCGGGATGCCGGTGTCCTGCACATCGTTGCCGAATATGCCGATACCATGGCTCTTGCTGAACTTCCCTCCCTCGTAGTTCAGATATTCGGTGCTGCTCATATGATGCAGCATGGTCCAATTCTCGCCGGTTGCCAGCTGGCAGGAGGGGAAAATCACCGTATGGAAGGGAATATTGTCTTTGCCGATGAACTGGAATAACTCGGTGTTCTCGGGATCCTGCCACCATCGTTTCCAATCCTGCGTTGCACTGGCGGTGATGGAGACGTAGCCGATGGGAGCATCGAACCAGACATAGAAAACCTTGTCCTCATAGCCGGGTTTGGGAACGGGGATGCCCCACTTCAAGTCGCGGGTGATGCAGCGCTCCTTCAGGCCGTCGCGAATCCATGACTTGGTGACCTGGATGGCATTGTTCGCCCAAAAACCCTCTTTACTCGCCTTCTCCATCCATCCCTCCAAAAGGGGAAGCGCTTTGGGAAGATCGATGTACAGGTGCTTGGTTTTCCTGGGAACCGGGCGGGTGCCGCACACACCGCAGCGCGGGTTGATCAATTCAACCGGATCGAGCAGGGTCTGGCAACTGTCGCACTGGTCTCCCCTGGCCCCTTCAAAATGACAGTGGGGGCAGGTACCTTCAACGAAGCGGTCGGCAAGGAAGCGCTGGCATGAGGGACAATACAGCTGCTCAAGCTCATGCTCGCTGATATAGCCGGCCTCATCCACTTTGGTAAAAATATCCTGGACTATCCGCTTTTGTTCCTGGGTGCTCGTTCTGCCGAAATAATCGAAGCCGATAGTGAACCATGCATAAATATCGCGGTGAATTGCATGATACCTATCGCAAAGTTCCTGGGGGGTCACCCCTTCTTTCAAGGCACGGGTCTCGGTGGCCGTACCGTACTCATCAGTACCGCAGATATACAAGGTTTCATACCCTTTTGAGCGGCAGAAACGGGCAAATACATCCGCTGAGAGCACTTGGGTCAAGTTGCCCAGATGCGGGATATTATTCACATAGGGGAGTGCGCTGGTTACGAGTCTCTTTTTCATAGGGGACATCATAGCCTTCAAAAGCGTTTATTTCAATGGCAAACCGGACATTGTCGCCAAGATTGCGGACATTGTCGCCAAGATTGCGACCTTGACGATACCAAGCTGAGCGGGTACATTGGTAGAGTGCTACGGCACCAACAGGAGTTATTATGGATACCATGCAGCAACCACCGAGGCCTGCGCGAAAAGTGAACAATATCAGCCCGAAGCTGGTTATCTGGATTATTGTCGCAATCGTGCTCGTCATGTTGGTTCTCAGCAGTTTCTTTGTCGTCGACCAGACTGAACAGGCGGTTGTGCTTCGCCTCGGCAAGTACAATCGTACCGTAGGTCCCGGCCTTCAGACCAAGATTCCCCTGGGGATCGAAGCCAGCTACAATGTACCTACGCAGGTCGTGCAAACCATGACCTTCGGGTATCGGACAACCACCAATGCCAGCCCGTTCTTTGGCAATACGGACTACACCAATGAGTCCTTGATGCTTACCGGTGATTTGAACATCATTGATGTGCAGTGGATCGTCCAGTACAAGATTGAGGATCCGGTAAAATGGATGTTCAACGTCGAATCGAGGGAGACCACCATTCGCGACATCAGCCAGAGCGTCATGAACAAACTGGTCGGAGACCTTCCCATCCTCGCGGTCATGACCAGTCAGCGGACACGCATCGAGGTTGAAGCCCAAGACAACATGCAAAAATTGTTTGACACCTTCGGCTTGGGAGTGCGGGTCGTCACCGTAAAGCTGCAGAACATCGTACCACCGATGGGTCAGGTGCAGGATGCCTTTGAGGATGTCAACAAGGCAATCCAGGACATGAACCGCCTGATCAACGAAGGCAAGCAGAACTACAATAAGATCATTCCTTCGGCCCGCGGTGAAGCCAACCAGATCATCCAGGTGGCGGAAGGCTATGCAAGCGAGCGTGTCAACCAGGCAACCGGTGACGTGGCGCGCTTCAACAGCGTTCGTGAAGCGTATGAGAAGAACAAGGATATTACTCGCACCCGCCTCTACATTGAAGCCATGGAGTCGATCATCAACCCAACCGGCGAAGGTTCGGTGACCTTGGTTGATAAGAACCTGGCCAACTTCCTCCCGGTCCAAATGCTTGAAGGAGGTGCAAAATGAAGGCGAATACCAACAAGAAACTTATCACCACCTTGGTTGTTGTAGTGGTATTTGTAGTGATATTCATCCTGCTTGGACCTTTCTACATCCTCTATGAAGGCCAGCAGTCGGTTATCACCCGCTTCGGGAAAATCGTGAACGCAGAGCAAGAGTCAGGCCTGAAGTTCAAGATGCCGCTCATCGACAATGTGATCATCTACCCAAAGAAAATTCTCAGCTGGGATGGAGCCGCACAGCGCATTCCCACCAAGGAAAATCAGTTCATCTGGGTCGATACCACGGCCCGTTGGAGAATCTCCGACCCGGCAAAATACTATGAGACAGTGAACACCGTCAATAATGGTATTTCCAGGCTCAACGACATCCTGGACTCTTCGATTCGTACCATCATCAGTGAGAACTACCTCAACGAGGCAGTGCGAAACACCAACCAGATCAACTCGATGACAGTCGAGGAACAGGTCCAAAGCTTGGATGTGGAGAGCAACGAGGATGCTGAAACGTTGAGAAACCTGACAGTCACCCAGTCGAGGCAGGAGACCATCTCCATCGGCCGTGATGGATTGTCAACGATGATGTTCAATCAGGCCAAGCCGTTCACCGATGGCTTTGGCATTGAGCTGATTGACATTGTTGTCCGCCAGATCCGATACAGCGACGACTTGACCGAGAGTGTATACCAGAGGATGATCAAGGAACGAAATCAGATCGCCGAGGCATACCGCTCCTATGGACGCGGCCAGCTCGCCCAGTGGCAGGGTAAGACCGAGAGCGAACAACGCCAGATTCTTTCCGCCGCGTATGCGACCAGTGAGACAATCAAGGGTATCGCAGATGCGCGTGCAGCAGAGATTTATGCAGAGGCCTATGAAGCCGATCCTGAGTTCTTCGAGCTGTGGAGAACCTTGGAGTCCTATCGAAAGACCATTCCGGCACTCAACAAGATCCTGAGCACGGATATGCAGTATTTCGATATTCTCTATGGGAAAGAGTCTCAGTAGCCCCTGGTATTCGCAGTATTTGGAGGAAGGGAGAATACCCCTTCCTCTTTTTATGCCCTCCTGCTACACTCTCGCTCATGAGAGAGCGAGCGTGCATCATCTTCGACTTTGATGGAACCCTCTACCCCATCGCACCCTACGACAGCGAGCAGCGCCTGATCCGAAGGGTTGCAGCCTCGAAGGGCACACTCTTCAGGCAGAGGGCAAAACGCTTTATCGCTCAAGACCAAGCAGGCAGGCTCATTGATGATGCATTCCACAAGCGATATGCGCATCTGGTACGAACAGCAACACCTTCGATGATCGATGAGGTAGCCCGCGACCTTTCCTTGTTTCTCAGCGAAGAGGACATCAAGGCATTGGCCGCACTCAGATGCAGGGCAGACCTTGCCATATTGACCTGCGGGACGGAGAACCTCGTCGAGTCCTTCCTGCAGCACATCGGCCTTCGTGAGCACTTTTTCCTTATTCGAGGCAAGCGCTTGGTCTGGGATGAGATGGGAAGGACCCATATGGTTGTAGATATCGATACGCCGGAGGCAAAGGCTGAAGCCTTGACGCACCTGAGGCCTCTGTACCGGATAATCGTGGCTGTAGGGGACGGGCCCACCGATAGGCCCATGCTGCAAGCATCGGATTTGGGCCTGATCATCGATTGGAACCAGAACAATCGGGCTTACCCCTTTGAGACCCACTACAGCCTTGAATCCATCTGTGCACGACTTTTGGTCTACCTTGAGAGTGCTTGATCGGCCAAGTTGACGGCAAGCCGATAGGCATGGCGCAACACGAAGAGGGCAAGCACAAACAGGATTGCCGCAAAATAGATGAACGGAAGATCGAGCAGGACAGGGAGAATCAAGAAACCCGCCGCCACCACTTCCAAGACAAAGGAGAGTCCCAGCCCGATCAAGCCGTTGGTGTTGCTCTTCATAGCCTGCTGCGCCAAAGTCCAATCGAGCTTTGGATTATGGTAATCGATGCAAAGATGCAGTGTAGCGGCCAAAAGGATCAAGCAGAGGGAGAGCGGAGCCATCCAAACAAGGTGAAACAGGCTCACCTTGAAAAACGAGAGGGACAGGCTCAGGTATATCAGATTCGGAATTCCCACCAGACAGAAGTGAAAGAGCAGCTTTGCCTGTACGTATACACTTGCCGGTACAGGATAGAGTCGGTCAAAAACGAACATCCGGCCCTGTCTGGAGACGCTTGTGGAGCTGAGCATTCCAAGATTGGCCACCAACAGCATGGTCAAAAACACCAACTGCTCAAAAAAAGGAAAAGCTGTAAGGACCTCGGCCATACCAGCCATCTCATCCATCACCCCGGTCAGCATATAGACGAGTATCAGGATGACAGGGATGAAAAGTTCTCCCACGAGTTCGAAAAGAAAGCTGGAATTCGACCTGATGACTACCAGTTCCCGTTTGAACAATGCGGCCATCTGGCTGTTCGCCTTGAATGCAATTTCCTTTCGACGGCGGCTGCGCGTACTTTGGTTGCTCAATAGTTTCGAGAGATTTGTCTGATAGGTGCGGACCACCACCAAGCAGGTCACCAGCAGCACAGCTCCGTTGATGGCGGTCACCAACAATACCGAGGAGCCTGAAAATAGCTGTGCTGCCTGCAAGCTGAACAGCGGCAATTGCTTCTGCAGGGTTTTTAGAATCGGAGCCAAGGTGACCATCATGGACTCGTATTGAAAGTCCAGCAGGGAGTCCTGGCCGAGATTTCTGGTAAAAGCGGCACTGAGGCCCACGATGAAAAGGACCATCAAGACCATGGGGGCCGTCTCTTCAAGAAACCGGAATCGCTTGCCTCTGCTTGCACGGATGATTGCGATTGCAAAGAGAACCGAGCAGCAGAGCGGAAGCATCGGGCCGAGAAGCAGATAGGGAAGAGAAGCAAGTACGTAGTATAGGGAGAAGCCCTGGATGAATACGCCCACCACCAGTGCAGGAAGGGTTAAAAACCAGTAGAGCGGTGCATAATGCAGATAGAGAAGAATCAAGCGGCTTATTGCGGTGGAGGCATCCCCCACCTTCAGGGTTCGCACCAAAAGGATGTCCTTTGCGGTATAGAGAAAATCATGGATGGAGGTGAAGCTGAACAACAGCAAAACAATGAAGGATAAGGCGGATGCGACAAACAACCCCAAAAGCGGCTCTTCAACCAATATGCCCAGCGTCTGGTAACTATAGTAGTTCAGGCCAAGGAGCAACGAGAAGTAGATGAACATGATTATGAGCATCAAAGCTATCAAAGCCGTGAGCAGAGGGGACCTGCTGCCTTTTCTTTTAAAACTCAACCGCTCGAGGGCGCTGGTGATGGGCTTGTTTCCAAGCCAATATGCTTGTACCAACAAGCGTATGGTTTTCCAGTTCATGAGGGTGTTCCTTCTTCGGTCAACTCCAGGAAGAGTTGCTCCAAGTTCTCGGTCCCCTCCCCCTTGTTTGCCTGCAGCTGCTCGAAGCTCCCGCTGTATAGCAGCTTTCCCTCCTTGATGATTCCCAGCGTATCGCAGAGTTGCTGGGCAACCTCCAACACGTGAGTGGAAAAAAACACGGTGTTGCCCGCCTTTGCATACTCCTTGAGCAACTGCTTGAGAATGAACGAGGCTTTCGGATCGAGGCCTACCATCGGTTCATCCAGGATAAGAAGCTTGGGAGAAGGCAGCAAGGCGGCGATAACCGAAAGCTTTTGCTTCATGCCGTGTGAGTAACTGGAAATCTGATCGGAAAGTACATCGGAGAGCAGCAGCCTCTTTGCCAGTTCGTCGATGCGGTTTTTTCGTTCATGCCGATCAATCTCATAGATGTCCGCTATGAACGCAAGGTGTTCCAAGGCAGTCATCCGCTCATAGAAGACCGGCTCGTCGGGAACATAACCGATATCCTGCTTGTACGCGAGGGCATCGCTGCCGCTGTTTTTCCCGTCAAAGAGGATCGTCCCCTGGTCGGGTTTCAAAAGTCCGACCAACATTTTGATCGTAGTGCTTTTCCCTGCCCCATTCGGACCGAGAAAACCGAAAATCTGCCCGCTTTCAACACAAAGAGAGAGATTATCCACTGCATTCTTCTTCTGATTGCCATATCGTTTATAGAGATTTTTGCATTCCAACATGAGTGCAGTATAGAAGGGAACCGTACATTTGACAAGTTCTATTTCGATATTTTTCGAATTAGTTTTTATGAATATTCATTCATCATTATTCCCTGTTATTTTGTTTTTTCTGCATATTCCTTGATTATATAGAATATTTATGCAAAAACCTCTTGTCATTCTTGGTACTCTTTACTACACTGCTTCCAGATTGAACTTACCGAGCAGGGAGAAATAGCATGAACAAGGAAAAAATCATTCTTGCGTATAGCGGAGGACTCGATACCTCCGTAATCCTCAAGTGGCTGGCCAACAAGGGCTTCGATGTCATCGCCTATGTTGCGAACGTCGGACAGAACGAGGATTTTGCCGCCATCGAGAAAAAAGCATTGGCTACCGGTGCATCCAAAGTCTATGTTGAGGACCTGCGCAAGGCTCTGGTAACCGATTACATATTCCCTGCATTGAAGGCAAATACCATCTATGAAGGCACCTATATGCTGGGAACCTCGCTGGCCAGGCCGATCATCGCCAAGCGCCAGATTGAAATCGCCCGCAAGGAAGGCACCGTCTATGTGGCACACGGGGCAACCGGAAAGGGAAACGACCAAGTTCGTTTTGAGTTCGGCTACTACATGAACATGCCTGAAGTGAAAATAATCAGCCCCTGGAAGGATCCCGAATGGCTTTCCCAGTTCGAGGGAAGAAGCGATATGATCGCCTATGCCCAAAAGTATGGCATTCCCATCAAGGCATCGACCAAGAAGCCGTACAGCGAGGATGAGAACCTGATCCATATCAGTCATGAGGCAGGTATTCTGGAAGATCCCTCAAAGCGGTGCGAAGAGGACGTATTCAGCCTGACACTCAGCCCCCAAAAGGCTGCCGACAAGGAAACCCTGCTGAAGATCGAGTTCAAGGACGGCATTCCCGTCTCTGTATCCGATGAAGAGGATCACACATGTGTCACCGATCCGCTGCAGATGATTCTGTATCTGAACAAGCTCGGCCACGATAATGCCATAGGCCGGGTGGATATGGTGGAGAACCGCTATATCGGCATCAAGAGCCGTGGCGTATACGAGACACCGGGCTGTGAGATCCTTTGGAAGGCACACCACAACCTGGAGGGCATCACCATGGACAAGGAAGTGATGCACCTGCGTGATTCGCTGATGCCCAAGTACGCCGAGCTTATTTACAACGGCTATTGGGGGGCCCCGGAGTTTGAGATGCTCACTGCCGCCTTCGAACAGAGCCAGAAGAACGTCACCGGCACCAGCAAGGTTGTTCTCTACAAAGGCAATGTCATTTTCGCCGGGGTCTCAAGCCCTGTCTCCCTCTACAATGAGGCGCTCGGGTCCATGGACAAGGCAGGAGGGTACCAGCCGGTGGATTGCAAGGGATTCATCAACATCAACGCCATCAGGCTTATGGCAAGCGCCAAACGGGATGCTCAGTAAGCAGCGGGCCGCCTCCGATGGAGGCGGTTTTCCTGGACCGACTGAATTTTTGCATGCTACAATAGGATGGTGAGGAGTAGTCATGGATGACAGGGCATACTTGGTGCAAGCAGTAGAGAAAGCACGTGAGACGATGCATCAAAACCTGGGAGGGCCCTTTGGCGCCTTGTTGGTGGATCATCTGGGCGAAGTGTTTGTTGACTCCAACACGGTTTTGGGCAGCAACGATCCTACGGCCCATGCCGAGGTGAATGTAATCAGGCAGGCCTGCAAGAAGAAAGGAACCCACGACCTGAGCGGTTGCATACTCTATACCACCTGTTACCCCTGCCCCATGTGCCTGTCAGCCTGCATTTGGGCGAACATCAAGGAAGTGTATTATGGATGCACCCCGCAGGACGCCCAAGCCATCGGATTCCGCGATGATTTCATCTATCGGTACATCAAAGCAGGATGCAGTGATGCTTCCGTCCTTGCGCTGCATCCAAGCAATCGACAAGCCTGCCTTCCCCTCTTTGAAGAGTATGCCGCCCTGGAGAAAGAACTCTATTGATCCGAAGGCTGCCCTCTACTGCAGTTCCTGATAGTGTTCGATGCCCAAAGCCAGGATGTCATGGATATGTTCATCGTTCAGTCGGTACAAGACATTGCGCCCGTCTTTGCGGAACCGCACCAAACGGCAAGCCCTCAGCAACTTCAATTGCTGACTGATGGTGCTTTGCTGCATCCCGAGCTCCTCGCTGATGGCATTCACCCCCCGCTCACCCTGTTCGAGGAGGAAGAGGATTTTCAGGCGGGTGGGATCGCCGAAGACTTTGAAGAAATCGGCTATGTCCACGATTTCCTCTTCCAAGGGGAGAACTATCTCATTTGTTGAATTGTCTGTAGTATGCATGCAACCAGTATAGAGTGAGCAAGCAGAAATGAAAAGTAAAGGTTTCATGGCCGCTGTATTTCCAAAACCGGGAATATACGGTACATTTTTGACACATCGTCCGTGACCGTAAGCCGAAAAATCTCCCTGATTTTCGAAACTATAAGCAACAGACCCCCTTAAGGAGGCAGGTATATGGATATTCAGAAAGAAGCTGCCAAGCTTGTACTTGGCGACAAGGAAGTGGACCTCACCGTCATCACGGACAATATGGGAGGAAAATCGATTGATATCACCTCCCTGCGCAAGCAGACCGGGTTCATAACCTATGACCCCGGTTTTGTGAACACTGGATCCTGCATGAGCTCCATCTGCTTTGTGGATGGAGAACAGGGCATCCTTCGCTATCGCGGCTACGATATCGAGGACCTTGTGGAGCATTGCGATTTCGTCGAGGTTGCGTACCTGCTCATCAAAGGCGAGCTTCCCACCCTCGCCCAACGGCATACCTATGCGGAAATGCTCAACCGCCACTCCCTGCTGCATGTGGATATGCGCAACTTCTTCCGAGATTATCCGCAGGAGGCGCATCCCATGTCGATTCTCTCGGCCATGGTCGCTTCACTTTCGGCTTTCTATCCCGAACTTGAGGATGCCGATCCTGAAGAAAACGTCGACCTCACCGTCAGCCGGCTGCTTTCAAAAATGAGAACCATCGCAGCATTCAGTTATCGTCAGATGAACGGTCTCGATTTCGTCGATCCTTCCTACAAGTTCTCCTATTGTGAAAACTTCCTCAATATGCTGTTTCACACGCCTGTCAATGCCTATGTTCCCGATCCTTTACATGTAAAAGCCCTGAACATCCTTTTGATTCTCCATGCCGACCATGAACAGAACTGCTCCACCAGTGCAGTACGCCTTGTGGCAAGCAGTGAAGCAAACCTGTACGCCTCGGTGGCAGCCGGCTGTTGCGCCTTGTGGGGCAGTAAACACGGGGGAGCAAACCAAGCCGTCATGCAGATGCTCAATCAGATTTACACCGAGGGCTTGAGCATTGAAAAAGTCATTGAGATGGCAAAGAGCAAGGAGACACCCTTCCTGTTGTATGGATTCGGACACAGGGTGTACAAGACCTACGACCCCCGGGCAAAGATTGCTAAGAACTTATGCCAGCAGATATTGGGAGCCGACAGCCAGACCGATCCCCTGCTGCAGATTGCAATCGAACTTGAGCAGGCGGCCTTGAAGGACCCGTATTTCATTGAACGCAATCTCTATCCCAATGTAGACTTCTATACCGGCATCATTTTCCACGCCATGGGAATTCCCGAATCGATGTTCACCGTGCTGTTTGCCATGGGCAGGCTTCCCGGCTGGATCGCCCACTGGCTTGAATGGAGACATGATCCGTATCAGAAAATCGGCAGGCCCAGACAAGTCTACTCCGGCCCCCATGTGCGCAAGGTGGTACCGCTTGAGGACCGATAATGCCTTGATTTTCGATTTCAATGGTACGCTGTTCTGGGATTCCGAGTATCATCGACAAGCCTGGAACAGCGTTTCAATGCAGTACCGGAAAAAACCATTATCCCTTGAGGAAAGCCACTACCTCAATGGTCGAACCAATGCCGAGACCATCACGTACCTGTCGGGGTATCTGCCCGGTACAGCGGAATTGGAAAGGCTGAGTGAAGAGAAAGAGCTGATCTATCAACACATCTGCATGGACAATCAGCCGCTTCACCTTGCTCCGGGCTTCTTGGGTTTGGCAGCCAGGGCCAAGGCGCTTGGGGTTCCCATGGCCATCGCCACCAGTGCAGGCAAGTCCAACATAGAACGCTACAAGCTTTGGTTCGGCCTGTGCGATATCATCGACGAGGACTTGATCATCTACGACGACGGAGTGCGCAAAGGAAAACCCGAGCCGGATATCTATCTCGATGCTTGCAGAGCCCTGGGCATTGAACCTGCCTTGTGTACCGTGTTCGAGGACACAAGAGCCGGCATTCTTTCAGCCAAGGGTGCAGGTATTGGGAGCATCTGGGCGGTGGCAAGCCCGGGAAGCGACCGGGACACACTACAGGCCATGGACGGTGTCCATGGCCTGCTTGAAGACTTTTCCTACTATCCCCTACAGTAAGGCAACCAGTTCTTGGCCGAAAGCCTGCGTCCCGACGAGATTGGCTGCCCGCCCTTCCTTGATCATCGCCTGATAAAAATCCGAGGTGACACTGCCCTTGGCGATTGCCTTGCCTACGGCACTACTGATTATGGCAGCAGCTTCATCCCATCCCAGATACTGGAGCATCATCACCGCCGACAGAACCAGGGAAAGCGGATTCACCATATCCTTGCCCGCAATATCGGGAGCCGTCCCGTGGGTGGCTTCAAAAATTGCATACCCAGTCTGGTAATTGATGTTTGCTCCCGGTGCGATTCCGATACCACCGACTTCGGCTGCCAAGGCATCGGAGACATAATCGCCGTTGAGATTCAGCGTCGCTATCACGTCGTATGCCTCAGGCTTGAGCAAAATGTTCTGCAAGAAGGCATCGCAGATGCAATCCTGGATATAAAGAGGTTCACAATCCTTGCGGGGGATGAAAACACGCTTTTTCTCATCCAGCCGGGCCCCGAACTCCCGCTTGGCAAGCTCATAGCCCCAAGCATTGAAGCCGCCTTCGGTAAACTTCATGATGTTGCCCTTGTGCACCAAGGTTACACTGCGTCGCTTGTGCTCCAAAGCATAGGAGATGGCGGCCCTGATCAAGCGTTCACTGCCCTCGCGGCTCACCGGCTTTATACCCAGGGCGCTGCTTTGGGGAAAGCGTATCTTCTTCACTCCCATTTCGGTGGAGAGGAAATCCAAGACCTTTTGGACATCACTGCTCCCGGCCTCCCACTCGATGCCCGCATAGATGTCCTCGGTATTCTCCCGAAACACAACCATGTCGACTTTCTCTGGATGTTTTACGGGTGAGGGAACACCGGCAAAATACTCAATAGGCCTGAGGCAGACATAGAGGTCCAAGCTCTGGCGCAGTGCCACATTCAACGACCTGACGCCCTTTCCTACCGGAGTAGTCAGCGGTCCCTTGATGGCAACTTTGTAGGTATCGACCGCTTCCAAGGTTTCGTCGGGCAGATAGGAGCCTAATCTGTCCATGGCTTTCTGGCCGGCCAACACCTCAAGAAAGTGTATCGATCGCCTTCCTTGGTACGCCTTCTGCACCGCATGGGCGACTACAGCTTTCATTACAGCTGTAATCTCGGGCCCTACGCCATCCCCTTCGATGAAAGGGATGGTTACCTGATCGGGTACTGCAAGCCTGCCGTTCTCAATGCTGATCGCTGTATTCATCAGTTTCTCTCCTTGAGGATGTTCAGCAAGCCGCCGCTGATGAGCATGCTGCGCTGTTCGTCGGTGATATCGCATCGAAGGACGATTTCGGTGCTCTTTGTCTTGTTCTTGAGCACCACTTCACGTCCTTTGATCTGTTCCTTCACATTCTCCAACAACAGTTCATCGTTTGCTTCGAACTTTGCATAATCATCCTCGTTCACGAAGGTCAGCGGGATGATGCCGAAATTGCAGAGGTTGTTTTGGTGGATGCGCTCGATGGAGACGGCGATGACAGCCTTCACCCCGAGGTACATCGGGCAGATGGCGGCATGCTCTCGGCTGGAGCCCTGTCCATAGGATGCACCGGCTACAATGAAGTTGTCTTTGCCCCGATCCTGATTCTCGATGCATCGCTGGCTGAAATGCTCGTCGATCGGTTCAAAGACGTATTTGGAATACACCGGGATATTCGAACGATACTTCAGGCGGCTTCCTGCCGGCATGATGTGGTCGGTGGTGATCTTATCTCCCACCTTGATGGTGACATACCCCTCCAAATCATCCTTCAGGGCGGTATTTTTGGGAGGATCGCCGATATTGGGCCCTCGGAAAATCTGGACGTTCGAACCGTCTTTTGGAGGGAATATGAACATGGAGTCATCCAGGAGGAACTGCGTCGGATGAACAACCTCGGGGTAATTTATTCCATGATCGGAAAGCGGATCGGTAAAGACCCCGGTGATGGCAGCCAAGGCTGCCGTTTCCGGGCTGACCAGATAGACTTGTCCGCTTTTTGTTCCGCTCCGGCCTTCAAAATTTCGGTTGCTCGTCCTCAGGCTCACCCCATCGGTTCCCGGACTCTGGTGGTTGCCGATGCAAAAGCCACAGGCGCTTTCCAGGATGCGTGCACCGCTTTGGATGAACTTGGTAAGAGAGCCGTCCTTGCTGAGCATCAAGAAGACCTCACGGCTGCCGGGGGCTATTCCCAGGCTCACATGGTCGGCAACCGTGTGCCCGTCCAGAATGTCGGCAACTTTTTTCATATCTGCATAGCTGGAATTTGTGCAAGACCCGATGAGCACCTGGTCCACCCGCTTGCCTGCAAGCTTCGAGACGTTTTCGATATTTCCCGGTGAGTGCGGACACGCCATTTTCGGTTCGAGCTTTGACAGGTCAATCTCAAAAAGCCCGTCATAGACGGCATCATCATCAGCGGACAAGGCAACCCAATCCTTCTCCCTGCCCTGGGCTTTGAGGAAGAAACGTGTCTTCTCATCGGATGGGAAAATACTGGTGGTAACCCCGCACTCTGCACCCATATTGCAGATGGTGGAACGCTCGGGAACCTCAAGGGTGGCAACCCCGTCGCCGGTATATTCGAAAATGCAATTCACATTGCCTTTCACCCCGTATCGTTCAAGAACGGTAAGGATCACATCCTTTGCAGCAACCCAGGGGCGCAGCTTGCCGGTGAGCCTGATTTCGATGACCTTCGGGCTGATGAGATGGAAGGCTCCTCCTGCCATTGCAACTGCAACATCGAGCCCTCCGGCTCCGATGGCGATCATGCCGATGCCGCCTCCGGTTGGAGTGTGGCTGTCGCTTCCCAGCAGGGTCTTGCCGGGCTTTCCGAAGCGCTCGAGATGCACTTGATGGCAGATGCCATTGCCCGGCCGGGAGAAAATGACTCCCTTGGCTGCTGCAACGGTTTGCAGATAGCGATGGTCGTCGGCATTTTCAAAGCCGACTTGGATGGTGTTGTGGTCGACATAGCTCACTGCCAGCTCGTTCTGCACCCGGTTCAGTCCCATAGCTTCGAATTGGAGATAGGCCATGGTCCCTGTAGCATCCTGGGTCAGTGTCTGATCGATAAGGATGCCGATTGGTTTCCCTGCCTCAAGCGTTCCTTCCTTCAGGTGTGAAAACAGAATCTTTTCCGTCAGCGTCTTGCCCATACCCAACTCCTTGTTCAGATGATAAGGCTATTGTATACGAATCAACGGGTCTGTGTAAAACCTATTGCTTCCTTCGCTGCCACACTGCTGCAACCGCCATCTCGATGCCAACCAGCACCAGGGCCGCGAGGGCAACAATGAAAAGCAGCCGTGAAAAGGAGAGTTTCTCGTAGATATACCCTCCCCCGACAGCTCCCATGATGGTTCCGATGGTCAGCAGCACTTCATGGATGATCATCCGCTGGGAGCGGTTGATGCTGCCGCTCGCCCCATGGAACATGCTCTGGTCGTAGGCGAAGGCAAAGAGAAAGCCGAAGACCAAAAAGAAGAAGGCATAGGAAAGTGGCTTGGTGAAACCGGTTGCCAGGAGGCAGGACAAGGCAAAGAGAATCTGGACCAGAAAAATGTAGCGTTTCTTGAAGTGCCAGAACTCAAGCCTTCCAAGAGCAAGAAAGGAGAGACAGGTCGCCACCCCGCGGATGAGAAGCAACAATCCAGTTTCACTTTCACTGATTTTCAGCTCATCCTGGGCATAGAGGGGGAAAATGGTAAGGATGATGCTCATGCCGCTGTACAGAGCCATGATGCCGGTCCATGCATAGAATCTGAGCGGAGTGCTCTGATCAACCTTCTCGTTGGCATTGTTCTCCAAGTGCTCGCTCTGTACGGCACGAATACCGGGAACCAATGCACTGCTGATGAAAATAATGAGAAAGACACATGCGAACAACAGCACCGAGGCATAGAACGGCATCACAGTGGACACCTCAACCAGAAGCCCTGCTATATAGGAGCTTATGCCGACACCGAACGACCAGGAGAAATTGAAGGCATTCGCCACCCGGTTCAGGCTTGCTCCCTCCTTTCCCCGGGAAAACCATCCTTCGATCTGCGGCCACAGCAGGCTCATGAAGCCTCCATAGAGTGCGAGGGCGAGATAGGCTACCGGCAACGATTTCGTAGTGACAAAGAGGAATACGGCAACAGCCATCCCTGCAAGAGAAAGCTGGACCAGATGGCGTGGTCGGAAGTGGATGGTATATGGGGCAAGGAGGATGCAGAAGATCAGATAGGTGGCGGGACTGATGGAAGCGGCCAGCCCTATACCGTCGGCACCGAGGGAAAACACCTGTCTGAGGTGGTACACGAGGGCGAGATTGACCATGGCAATGGTCAGCTGTGCAAGGAAGGATGCGATGTTCAGGACCCAGAATTGGATCGTGTCTGTTTTTTGCGGTGAAAAATACATGCTTGGCTCCAGATGGTGATGCGTGCACTGTATAGCGAACAGTGATTCTTGCGCAAGCAGGGAAAAAAGGCTACTGTAGGGTATGAACAACGACTTGTTTGGCAATGCACCCTTCCTTTCGGCAGCCCTTTCATTTTTTCTTGCGCAACTGCTCAAACCCTTCATTAATGCATTATTCGAGCGTCGGTTCACGTGGCATTTGCTTGTCAGCACCGGCGGCATGCCCTCCAGCCATACGGCAGGAGTGATTGCATTGGTGACCAGCATCGCTTTCACCCAAGGAGTAGGTACTGTATACTTCGCCATAGCTGCCACGTTTGCTGCGGTTGTCATCCACGATTCCATGGGTATCAGGCGGGAGGCAGGCAAGCAGGCGGAGGTCATCAACGAATGGAGCCGCATCCTCAGCGACATCCATCGGGAGGGCCAATTCACTCCTGAAAACTTGAAAACCATGCTGGGACACTCGTTCAGCCAAGTGCTTGGAGGAACCATCCTCGGTCTGATCGTGGGTCTCTTGATAACAAACTCCATATCCGGCCTTTAGTTCCATTAACTGCATAGATATTCACCTTTGCTTGACTTTCATTGCATATGTATGCATGATGCCTTGTATACGTGCTATTGAAGGAGTCAACTATGAAAAAAACGATACTCACCATGCTCATCCTGGTCCTGGCCGCAACGTTGGTCTTTGCTCAGGGGAAAAAAGAAGAAAAAAGCGGATATGTGTTTGCATCCGATGCCACATGGCCTCCCCTGGAATTTGTTGAAAACGGACAGCTTACCGGCTTTGAAGTGGAATTGATGCCGCTCATCGGCGAGAAGGTCGGCGTACAGATGACGGTTAAAAACATCCCGTGGGACACCATCTTTGCAGGTCTTGCCAATGGTGCATACGACGGTGTTGCCAGCGGCGTCACCGTGACCGAGGAACGCAAGGCCACCATGGATTTCTCCACCCCGATTCTTACTGCAGGCCAAGTAGTCATCATCCGCAGCAGCGACAGCAGCAAGGTCAATGGAATCGACGACCTCGGCGGCAAGAAAATCGGCGTACAGATCGGTACCACCGGTGATTTTGCCCTGGAGAACTACCCTGTGCAGAGAAAGGCTTACGACGACATCGGACTTGCAATCGAGGACCTCTTGAACGGCAACGTGGATGCGGCGGTATGCGATTCCCTGATCGCCAGCGACTTTGTGCTTGCAAACGAGAACTACAAGAATCGTCTGGTGGTCGCAGGCACTCCCTTTACTGAAGAGGATATCGCCATTGCGGTGCAGAAGGGCAACAAGACATTGCTCGACTTGATCAACAAGGGTCTGGAGGTGGCAAAGGCTGACGGCAGCTTCGATGCACTGAAGAAAAAGTGGAATTTGCTGTAAGAACGACAAAAGTCGGATGAGGGGAGCTAATGCTCCCCTTTTTTCTGGTCCACTTGTGCCTCAGCACGGAGGATTATCCAAATATTTCGATTTTTTTGTATATTTATTCCTTTATAGTTGACATTCAATGTATAAGTATGCATTATACGCATATCCATGAATAAGGAGCTGTGTCATGAAAAAGCTTGGAATCCTCGTATTGGTCCTATTGCTTGCAACATCTGCACTTCTGTTCGCCCAAGGGCAGAAAGAGAGCACGAAATCGTATGTCTTTGCAGCCAACTGCGCCTGGCCTCCGCTCGAGTTTGTCGATGAGAAAGGGGAAATCGTTGGTTTTGAGATAGACTTGGTCAACGAAATTGCAAAAGTCAATAATGTACAAATCACCATCCGCAACGTTGCATGGGAAGGCATCTTCGCAGGTCTTGCCAATGGTGCATATGATGCAGTGGCCAGCGGCGTCTCGGTCACCGAGGAACGCAAGGCCACCATGGACTTCTCCACTCCGATCATGATCATCACCCAGGCAATCCTTGCTCCGATCGGAGACACCACCCTCTCCAACACGGCAAGCCTCAACGGCAAGGTGGTCGGGGTGCAGCTGGGAACCACCGGCCACATCTTCCTTGATGACTACATGAAGAAAAACCCCTCCTTCAAGACAACCATCAAGGCATACGACGAGATTGGTTTCGCCATCGAGGACATGCTCAACGGAAACCTGCAGGCTGTGGTGACCGATAGCGTAATCGCCAGCGATTTCGTCCTCTCCAACCCCAACTATGCAAGCAAGCTCAAGGTTGCCGGAAGTGCGAGCGATCTCGGAGACCCTGAACCGATTGCAATCGCCATGCTCAAAGGCAATTCGGAAGTGCTCGACCTTGTCAACAACGGCTTGAAACAGATCGAAGCTAGCGGCAGGATGGCTGAGCTGAAGAAAAAGTGGAACATTTTGTAAGAATTCATACGCTGTTGTTTCAGAGACAAGCCGCCTTCGGGCGGCTTGTTGCATGAGGAAGCAAGGGTTCTTGGGAATGTCTGAATAATTATACATTGTAGCTTGACTTTAACTGCATAATTATGTAGTACTAGCTTGTAGTAAAAATTTCCTTTTGAGAGTATATATGGAACATACACCTGCTGATATCGACGAATACAAACTGCAAGCGGTTCGGAAGAAAGTAGTTTCCGTCGATCCCAATGCACAAAAAAAGAAACCTGTCACCATCCAAATGACCGATGGCGTGCTCATTCCCCGCAAGGATGACGGACACCTCCTCAACTCCTGGAGAATCACATTCTTCAGTGCAATCACCCTGCTTGCCGCTCTCGTCCTGTTCCAGCCGAAACCCTACCGGGATATCTTCCTGGTAACCATCAAGGGAGCCCCCGTCACATTCCAGGCAACCATTTTTGCCATTCTCGGCGCTCTGGTGATCGGTACAGTCACCGGTCTTGGATCGGTGAGCAAACGGCGCTGGGTCAATATGGTCAGCGGTGTGTACGTCGAGCTCATCAGGGGCATTCCCTTGTTGGTCCAGTTGATATTCATCTATTACGCCATGGGCAGGTTTTTCAAGATTGAAGGCATGATAGCTGCGGTGGCCGCCCTTTCCATCTGCTTCGGTGCCTATATGGGCGAGATTGTACGAGCCGGAATTCAAGCCATCCCCAAGGGCCAGATGGAGGCCGCCATTGCGTTGGGGCTCTCCCGCTCGCAGGCGTTCCGCTACGTCATCCTTCCTCAAACCATCAAGGTTGTCCTGCCTGCGATCGGCAATGAGTTCATCTCCATGCTCAAGGACTCATCGCTTGTGTCCACCATAGCACTGAGTGATATCCTGCGCAAAGGAAGGGAGTACATCTCCCGCACCTTCCTCTCACTGGAAACCATGCTGGTTGTCGCTCTCATCTATCTCATCATCACCCTCCTGCTCTCCCGTCTGGTAGGCATATTGGAGGAAAGGTTGCATGAAAATGGCTAGAATACGCATAGAAGATCTTTCAAAAGACTATATTACGACCAACCATGCGACGGTAAAAGCCGTCAAACACGCCAACCTGACCGTCGAGCACGGGGAGGTCGTGGTGATCATCGGTCCGTCGGGGAGCGGAAAATCGACACTGCTGCGCAGCATAAACAAGCTCGAGCACCCAACCGGAGGACACATTTTCATCGATGATGATGAGGTGACCGATCCCGATGTCGACCTGAGAAAGATTCGTGAGGAAGTGGGTATGGTTTTCCAATCCTTCAATCTCTTTCCCCATCTGTCGGTACTGGAAAATATCACCCTCGCCCCGTTGAAGGTCAAGAAGCTCTCCAAGAAGGAAGCCGACAGGCAGGCCATGGATTTGCTGAAGATGGTCGGGCTTGAGGAGAAGGCTCTTGTCTATCCTCCCCAACTCTCCGGCGGTCAGCAGCAGCGTGTAGCCATTGCAAGGGCTCTAGCGATGCAGCCGAAAGTGATGCTGTTCGATGAGCCGACCAGCGCCTTGGATCCGGAGATGATCAAGGAAGTGTTGGATGTCATGCTCAAGCTTGCAAAAAGCGGTATGACCATGCTCTTGGTAACCCACGAGATGGGCTTTGCCAAAGCTGCAGCAGACAAGGTTGTGTTCATGGATGATGGAACCATCGTGGAAATCGGGAAACCCGATCAGATGTTCAGCAGTCCAAAGAGTGAACGAACCAAACTCTTTTTGGAACACATTCTCTGATCAAGAGGGCCGAAAGGCCCTTTTTTTAGGCCTGATAGATTTCTACTAGTGGAGAAACAGTCCAATTCTACCATTGCATCAACAGCCTCCGACCACTATCGTTTACATCCAATAGGAGAATTTTCAGATGAAATTCACGCAATGGCTTGAAAGTCACATCACCTTGCATACGTATGATGATCCGAGGGCGGAAAGGGAAAACTCAATCACCCATGTGGTCGGGGTTGCTTTGGCCCTTGTCGCCTTTGTTGTAATCCTTTTGAGGTTGCCATCGGTTGAATCAGTTTCATTGAAGGTGGGCTTGGTTGTCTGGGCACTCACCATGATTTTGCTCTATGGGGCTTCAGCGCTCTACCACGGTCTACCCTATGGCAATGCCAAGCGTATCTGCAGGATCCTCGACCACAGCAACATCTATTTCTTGATAGCGGGAACCTATACCCCCTTGATGCTCTCCATAGGCACACCAACGGCCCATATGCTTGTCATCCTGGTCTGGGCGATTGCACTGCTGGGAATCGTGTTCAGCTTGGTCTTTTGGGGGAGGCTGAAGGCCCTGCATGTATTCTTCTACTTGGCGATGGGTTGGCTGATTGTCTTCTTCTGGAAGGATATCATCTCCTATCTGAGCGAAGGACTCTTGGTTTGGGTAATCGCAGCAGGGCTCACCTACAGCATAGGAGTCATTTTTTATGCAGGCAAGCGCATCCCCCACCACCATGCCATTTGGCATCTCTTCTGCATCGGGGGAAGCGCTCTCTTCTTTGCCGGCTACATGCTTACTCTTGTGTAAGCAGCTTGTCCAGGTTTTCCTGAAGGACACTTTCGCTCACATAGCCTAAATAGCCGTTGGCCAGGGTTCCATCAGCGTTGATGAACACTGTGGTAGGCAGGCTGTTTGTCTGGAAAATATAGGCGAAAATGCCTTCATCGTAGTAGACCGGACCGGTGAACGGGAAATCGCGGATGAAGGCTTTGACAGTCTCCAAGGTTTCCCGCTGGCCGTCCAGGGCGTCCAGGAAGATGAAGCTGATTTGGTCCTTGTAGGTGTCATACGCTTTCTGGAAATGCGGAAGCTCCTGTTTGCAGGGAGGACACCATGAGGCAAAATAGTTGATAACCACCGGTTTACCCTGCCTGACATCCTCAAACGTCGTTTCAACACCGTCCAAGGTGAAGAGCGGAATATTGGGCATCGTGGGTGCACTCGCTTCAACTCCGTCCTCAACGGCAGGAGTTTCATCTTCAACTACGGGTTCAGGCTCGGAAGGAGCGGGAACTGCTGCAGGTGAAATATTGGTTTGCACCTGCTTCTTCTCCGTCGTTTCAGGAAGGGCTGCAACCTGAGGAACGAAGGAGACGGCGGGGGTGCTGTCACGAAGTGCGTTGTATGCCACCGAGGCAACAATGATCAGGACTATGAATGAGAGAACCAGTATGACGAGATTCCGTGTTTTTTTTTGCATGATAGGCTCCTAGAGAAATAGTGCGGCCGGGTTGAATCCAAGGGTCAGGACAACGCCGAAGACCAAGAGGAACAGTCCGCTTATGATGGTTATGAGCTTTGCGTGTTTCTTGATCGCCGCAAAGACTCCTTCCAGCTGATCGAGCAGCAAGGCTGAGAAGAGGAAGGGAATAGCCAGGCCCATCGCATAGAAGAAGAGAGTCAGCATGCCCTTGTGCACCAGCTCGGCGTTGGCCGCCATCATCAGGGCTGAACCCAACAGCGGGCCCACGCAAGGCGTCCATCCGATCGCAAACACCAACCCGAACAGCATGGATTTGGGGATGTTCATATTTTTCAAGCTCTTCAACTGGAACTTGTGGTTGTTGTTGAGAGCTGGTATGAGAACAAAACCCAGATTATTGAGGGCGAAAAGAATGACAAGCACCCCTCCTATGCGATTAAGCGTGGACAAGTGCGTACTCAAGTACTTGCCCACGGTTGTGGATGCAGCACCGAGTGTCACAAACAGAATGGTGAAGCCGATGACAAACGCAATGCTGTTCTTCAACAGCACACCGTTCTGTTCTTCCTTCTGGGCGACGCCACCTGCCAGATAGGAGAAGTAAAGCGGCAGGATGGGAAGAATGCAGGGACTGATAAAACTGACGATTCCTTCCAAAAATGCGGTAAAATATGCCATGGCTGAGCATAGCACACCTCAAAAAGGTTCACAAGAGGCCTAAAACTTGGTACAGTCAGTTCATGGCCAAACAGAAGGGTAAACAGCAAGGCGGCGATGCGTTCGAGTCCTACTATGCACAGATCTATCAAAGTCGGTGGAATACCCTCAAGGAGGCGTTGCTTGTCGAGCGGAAACCGGTTGCCTTCAGCGACGGATTGCGACAGAGTTACTATCTGGATGAGGCTTCCATCATTGCCGCCAAGCTCCTGGATGTACAGGACGGCGATGCGGTGCTGGATATGTGCGCCGCTCCCGGGGGCAAGTCGCTGGTCCTTGCCGCTTCATTGAAGAAAAACGGCACCCTGGTTGCCAATGACCGGTCGGCTACGCGAAGGGGACGTTTGAAAGTCGTGCTGAGGGAGCATTTGCCGGATGAGGTGCACAGCCGCATCACCGTTACGGGCCACGATGCATCCCGGTGGTCGCTGCATGAGCAGAACAGGTATGACCGCATTCTGCTCGATGCTCCCTGCTCAAGCGAACGTCATGTCCTCTCCGATCCCAAAGCCTTGGCGATTTGGTCTGCATCAAGGCCGAAACACTTGGCCATCCAGCAGTTTGCGATGCTTGCTTCCGCTTTGGAGGCAGTGAAAGTGGGTGGTTGTATTCTGTACAGCACCTGTTCGATCAATCCCCTGGAGAACGAGTTGGTTGTCGACAAGCTGTTCGAAAAACGGGATGGACGCTTTGCCATCGAGCCTGCTGCTGCGCTCTATGGTGAAAGCTGTCGTCATGGCTCCATCATCCTGCCTGATATGGCGCAAGGAAGGGGCCCGCTCTATATTTGTTTGATCAGGAGGACGGCATGAGCTCTGTCGCCATTGTCCGTTGTGAAAGCTATGACCCCATATTGGTCGATGCTGCCGTAAAAGAAGCGTGTCTGCTGGGCGGTATGCCTGCTGTAGAGGGCAAATGCATTCTGCTCAAGCCCAATATTCTCTCCGATGCCAAAGAGGACCGCTCGATCACCACCCATTCACAGGTGCTGCGCTCGGTGATCCGGCTGCTCAAGGAGAAGGGGGCACAAAGGATCCTGGTCGGTGACTCACCCGGCCTGCAAAAACCCTCGTTCCTACCCAAGGCAAGCGGCATATACCGCGTATGCACCGAAGAGGGGGTGCAATGGGTCGATTTCACCAAGCAGCCCAATATGACGACCATCCCCTACACCAGGGGCAAGAAGCTTCCCCTTGCTTCCATTCTGGACGAGGTGGACATGGTATTTTCACTGCCAAAGTTCAAGACTCACCAACTCATGTACACCACCGGAGCGGTGAAGAACCTCTTCGGGCTGGTCCCCAATCTCTTCAAGAGTCCCTGTCATGTCCAGTTCCCGACACGGCAGCAATTTGCCTCCCTGATGGTGGGAATTGCTGCCGTGGTAAAGCCTTCGTTCAGCCTGATGGACGGCATCATCGGCATGGAAGGCCCGGGCCCCGCCAACGGCAGGCCGCGGCATATGGGCCTTTTGCTTGCCAGCTGCGATGCACTCGCTCTCGATTATGCACAGGCTGTGATCATGGGCTATGACCCCAAGAGCATCCCCATCATAGCCGAAGGACTGAGAAGAGGCCTTGGCTCTGCTCCCACCCGGTATCCCAACTTGAATGCCGAGGATTTGGTCCAACCCGATTTTTTGCGCATCGAGATGCAAAAGCGAACCCGTTTCTTTCGCTCCCTCATTATCCCGTTTGTATTCAGCAAGTACATTCGCAGGAAGGTCAAGAAAGAGCGCAAAGCCCCTGTCTTCCTTCCAGATCCCTGCATCCAGTGCCGCAAATGCATCGAAATCTGCCCGGCCAATGCCTTGACGATGGAACAGAAACGCATCATCATCGACCCAAGCGCCTGCGTCCGTTGTTATTGTTGCCATGAGGTCTGTCCGGCTTCAGCCATCGCAGTCGATGAAGAAATTTCCTCCTAAAGGATTGTCATATGGATCCATCCACATTGCTTGTCAGCATTCTGCTCTCCCTTCTGCCCATCAGTGAGCTCAGAGGAGCTATTCCCTATGCCTATTTCAATGACGTTCCGTTGTTTTTTGCCGCCCCGCTGTGCATTCTCGTCAACGCTATGGTGGCTCCGATCGCTTATACCTTTTTGGCGACCTTCCATACAATTTTCTACAAGCATTGGCACTGGTATGCCTCCTTTTTTGATCGATTTGTAGCGAGAGCTCAGCACAAGATCAGTGCGAAAGTCGACAAGTACGGGTATTGGGGCATTTTACTCTTTGTAGCGGTGCCGCTTCCGGTCACCGGGGCTTGGACAGGAACCCTGGGTTCCTGGATTTTAGGTCTTGACAAGCGAAAGACCATGATGGCAGTATTCGGCGGAGTCATCGTCGCCGGTCTGATTGTCACCTCTCTGGTAGCCCTTGGGGTAGGAATCGATTCGGTGTTCATCAAACGAATCTGAGGTATCATGTATTTCGATTTAGCCAAGGAACTCAATGAACAGCAGTACAAGGCTGCTGCAACACTGCATGGGCCGCTGCTTGTCATAGCAGGCGCCGGCAGCGGGAAGACCCGCATGCTCACGTATCGAATTGCCAATATGCTGCAAAACGGCATCAAGGAAGAGGCGATACTCGCCCTGACATTCACCAACAAGGCGGCAAGCGAGATGGGGGACCGTATACGGTCGCTTACAAATCTTCCGCTGAAAAAGTTGACGACCACAACCTTCCACTCCTTCGGTATGGGAGTGTTGAAACAATACATCCAGCATCTCGGCTTCAAGAACAACTTCACCATCTACGATTCCAACGACCGCATGGCCTTGATCAAGGAAGTAATCCAGAATCTCGACTATGTGGTTGAGTCCTTCGACCTCTATGAGCTCTCCACCCTCTTCAGTGACATAAAGACAAAGCGCAAGGTTTTCGGTGCGAATGCTTCGGACAAGATCCGCAATCTCTATAGCGAATATGAAAAGCATCTGAAAGCGTACAATGCAGTCGACTTTGACGACCTGATCATGAAACCGCTCGATTTGTTCGAAAAAAAGCCCGAAGTGCTTCAGGCTCTGCGAAATCGTTTCACCCATATCCTGGTTGATGAGTTCCAGGACACTTCCCTTTCCCAGTACCGCATGGTCGAGTCCCTGGCCCAAGAGAGCCGCAACCTGTGCGTCGTCGGTGACGACGATCAGAGCATCTACAGCTGGAGAGGGGCGAACTACGAGAACCTGGTGATGTTCGAACGGGATTTTCCCGAACGCCTTGAAGTCAAGCTCGAGCGCAACTATCGTTCAACAGGGACCATCCTGGAGGCTGCAAACTCGCTGATTGTCAACAACCAGATGCGAAAGGAGAAGAGGCTGTGGACCGACAGCGGCAAGGGCTCCTCGATTCGCTTGATCCACCCCGCCAACGATGATGATGAAGCATCGGTCATCGCCGATGAAATTCTGATGACTCATAAGAAAGAGGACAAGCCATTCTCTGACTTCGGGGTATTGGTGAGAACCAACAGCCTCATCGACACCTTGGAAACCAAGTTCACCGAACGGGGTATTCCTTCACAGGTTACCGGCGGGCAAAGTTTCTTTGACCGAAAGGAAATTCGCGATATTGTCAGTTATCTGAAGGTCATTGCCAATCAGGATGATGATATCAACCTGCTCAGGGTGATAAATACCCCAAGGCGTGGCATAGGGCGTACGACACTTGAGAAAATGCGCAAAGTAGCAGACGACCATCACTGCTCGCTCTCTAGTGCCTTGTCCTTGATGTCCATCGCCACCGATGGACAAATCAAGGAAGGAATGCAGAAAACGCTCAAACGCTTTGCATCCCTTATTGAGGAGTATCATCATCAACTCTTTGAGACACGGACGCAACGCAACATGGTGCTTCGCACCCTGATTCAGGAAATCGGGTACAAGGCATATCTTGAAGCCGAATATCCGGATAACGAGAACGTGGTTGCCTACAAGATGAAGGGTATTACCATGCTTTGCGATATGCTAGCCCGTTGGGAACGCAATCCCGAGAATGCAAAGGCCTCCATATTTGATTATCTGAACCGCATCAGCCTTGCAGGCAAGGAGAGCAATCCCCAAGAGGATGCAGGTAAGATTGCCCTGATGACCATCCATGCGTCCAAGGGTCTTGAGTTCGACACGGTGTACTTGGCAGGGGTTGAGGACCAATACATCCCCCATGCCAGGGCGATCGAGGATGATCCGGCCAACATCGATGAGGAACGACGCCTCTTCTATGTGGCGATCACCCGTGCCCGAAGGTCGTTGATCATCAGCAGTTGTGAGAAGCGTAAAAAAGGCCATGACGAAGTGACCAGCATCCCCTCCCGCTTTCTTGAGGAGATTCCCAAGGCCCTCTTCGATGAAGAAGACCCGGCCAAGCAGCTCTCATCTGAGCAGGTGGTGGACAAGCTCAGGTTGCTCAGGGAACGGCTTGCCGCCAGGAACAGCGGCTAATTCGGGTTGGTGATGGTCACCGTGATGGTGCCCGTATAGGAGCCGCTGACTTTGGCGGCCACATCCGACTCAACAATGCCCCCGACTTTCAAGTCCTTGGTATTCATCCCCGGATTCAGCGACTGCCAATGAATCGGGCTTCCCTTGGTAATCTGGTCTGCTCCAAGGAAAAGCTGATACTCTATGGGCTGGCCTGACCCTTCAGTGGGGAAAAGCTGGAAGGCGGTCGCTGTACTGGTGTCGGTGAACGTCAGCATTTGTGAGTACTGAGTACCCTCAACTCCGTTTATCACAGTAAGTTGCGCTTGGTTGATCGTCGCCCTGTTCCCTCCATAGGCTTCTTCCAAATCAAAACTCACACTTGCGTGCGTGAAGGCGAACGCAAACGAGGGAAGAGTCGGACCGTCGCCGTAGTAGAACCCATTACCGTCCGGAGCTGTCATACTTCCTGAATCGAGAATCGGAGTGACATTAGGCCCCGCCAACCCGTTGGTGACTACATAGGAACCAGCTGATGTTATCGTTTCACCGTTGCCTGGTGCATAGGTGCCTACATCGGTATTCGGATTATCGGCAACCGCCAAACTGAAAATCGGGTTGAAGCTGGTTGTAAAGGTATAGGGAGTATCCAGACGGTAATACTGGCCGTTCGAATTCAGCGTAGCAGCGCTGTTGGGATTGAGACTGTTGGTATTGACCAGGTACAAATCAACATAAAAGGGGTTTGCAGTAATGGTCACAGCATTCCAACTGATAACCGGCCACCGCCCGCCATAGATGGTTTGCAGTATGGGTGTACCGCCAAGCCCTGAAGGATAGGCTACGCTGATCACCTTGAAATTCAAATCCGTCTTGGTATAATAGGCTCCGCCCTCCCAATTCTTGTACAAACCGGTCAACTGGATATTCTCTGCAACTTCTCCGGTATTGACGAAAGCAGGCGTGTATATTTTGTTGTTTGGTGATGTTATGGCAAACCGGCCGAGCTTCGCACCGATTACTGTAGGATGGGTGAATACACCCGGCGAAATTTCCAGATAGATCGGCGATTGCGCTGTATAGGTCGCAGTAACCGTAGGCCCTGCTGCCAAAAAAGCAGACAGGAAAACCATGAGAAGCAATACACTGAAAGTTCGATACTTATAATATGACATATGTGTAAAAATCCTCTAGTCATCAATGAGAAGCGCCAACATGCCAACCGTTGTTTACTAGATATGGAATTATACAACATTTTCTCAAGTAGATTAAGTTGTCCCATGTTCTTAAATGTAGTGCGTAACCACTACTTCACTTTTGGCTTGGGACCCCTCTTCTTGACGATTTTCGCCTTGACCGCATTCGGCTC
>ERZ1645192.669-NODE-669-length-28504-cov-6.459665_pt1 | contig 28504 bp, 27 predicted proteins | sample MGYA00575354_ERZ1645192 | MGnify/ENA primary metagenome ERZ1645192 (study PRJEB40844, sample SAMN11349763) | freshwater sediment metagenome | isolation source: river sediment | host: Sediment | place: India: Faizupur Khadar , New Delhi | collected 2017-02-21 ... | reverse complement strand
CATCAATGCCGTCGTCGCAAGGGCGATGACGCTGGCTGTCAGGGTAAGGCACTGAGGGATCGGCAGAACGACCTTCGTATGCGCGCCCGAAAGGTAATGGATCGGAATCGCTCCGCCGTTTCTGTATCCCATTGCGACGAGAAACAGGTTGACTGCGGAAGCGATGACGCTGACGCCGATCGAGATCTTGACGAGATTTCGTTCGGACAGAATCGCAATGATCCCCATCAGAAAGAGCACTCCCACGACAAAGAAAGGCGCGTTACCGATCATGGCCGCACTCCGTCCCGGAAGGACTCGTTTCGTACAGGCGAATGCCCTTGAACATATAAAGAACGATCAGGGACAACCCTCCAGCGACCTCGATACCCACCGCGATATCCATAAGGGCGATCGTACCGGAAGGCGGGATAATCCCGTGCGCGCCTCCGGCCAGCGCCGCCTCATGCGTGACGGAAACGAAATTATAGAAAAACGACGTCGGCAGCCCCATGAATGCAAGGCCGAGAAACAACAGAAGCCCGAAACCGACGAGGCTTGTATAGATCCTTTCATTGACCCACGACAAAAGGCGTTTCCCGCCGTATGCGACTAACAGAAAACACAGAAACGTCGCAACGATGGCGCCCCCCTGAAATCCGCCTCCGGGTGTGAGGTCGCCGTGAATGATGACGTTTGTCCCGAAGACGACCATAAACCACGCGAAAATGTCACACCCTTTACGAACAACTACAGACAGAGGATTCAATCCCGTTTCCCCCCTTGCCGAAACAAAGCGGTTACCGAACAAAGCGCCGTGAACAGGACCGCACCTTCCCCGATGGTATCGAATCCCCGGTAGTCGAACACGAGCGAGGTGACGATATTCTCGGAAGAACGGTCCTTGAGCGCGTGCGCGATGTAGTAGTCGTCAACCGGGGTCTTCATCGGTTCGCCGAAGGGATGAACCGAATCGAGCACGCCCCATACGATTCCGCCAAGAACCAGTGCTGCGGCGATGAAAATCGTCTTTTTCATTTCGCGCCCCCTCCGTTCCCTTTCATGACCTGCCCGCAGGCGCGGAGGGCAATGATGTAAATGACGGTGCTGAGTCCGGCGCCTATCGCTGCTTCGGCTATGGCTACGTCCGGAGCCTGAAGGATGTAATACTCAAGGGCCAGACACAGACTGAAAGCCCCAAGCGCCAGGGCGGACGAGAGCAGGTCGCGGAACCAGATCGCGAAAAAACCCGAAAGGACAATCAGAACAAGCACACAGAGATGAAGAAGCTGCATCATAGGGACGCCCGCCTCCTTCCTTCCTTTTCAGCGAGACGATCCACAACCGCAAATTTCGGATCGATACGGCTTCGGTGCGCAGCTCTCGCTATTGCATGCGCGCCGGTGGCGTTCGTAACGAGGAGAATCGCCATGGCGACAAGCGTGTGAATGATAAGCACGAGAAAACGCGTTTCGCCGACGGAAAAGTACCGGAACAGCGAATAGACGATTACAGAAAAACCGGTGAAGAGCGTGCCGAACGTGGAACACTTCGTCGCGCCGTGCATTCTTGTGTAGACGTCCGGGAAGCGATACAGCGACAGAACTCCGAGCGAGTTGAAGAATATTCCTACAAGAAGAAACACAAGGACGACGATCCCTTCCAATATGCCCATGTCACATGCCTCCTTCGATATAACGGGCGATGAACATGGTGCTGACGAAGGACAACCCGGCATAAACGACGGCGATATCTTCCATCACCACGGAATCATAGACCGCGGCGAGAACGATCATTATCGCAACGACAAGGCTGTTCATCGTATCAAGAGCTACGGCTCTGTCCGGAATCGTTGGCCCCGCTATCAGACGGCCGAAAATGAGAACGATCAGCACGGCGTAGATCCCGACAGTCCAGGAAAAAATGGTTATGCTCAATCCGCCAACCTCCTTGCCCATGATGCAAAGGATCCGTAGATCGCATCTTCACTGGGGTTCTCATCCTGCACATAAATCCAGTGCACATAGAAGTTCCCCTCATCGTCGACATCCACGGTCAGCGTACCGGGCGTCAGCGTGATCGAATCCGCCAGAATCATTCTGGCGAGATCACTCTTTAAATCGGGGGTTATCTTCACAATGCCGGGACGGATTTTTCCGGTGATCACCCGGACCGCGACGTCGATATTCGCTTTGAAGAGGGCAACGCCGAACGGAACGAATACGTAGTAGAGGAACAAAAACCAACGAAGCGGGTTCAGTGTTTTGAGAAAGGAAAAACGATACGAGGGAATCCACGTTCGCGCCGACAGCGCCAGGACGGTTGCGATGAGAAAAGCCACTGCAAATTCCACCGGAGGTATCTTGCCGCCGGACCAAACCAGAACAAGATACATAAGAAAGGACGCGAAAAAGACGAACACACATTCCACCTCCTTATTGAGAAAATCACAACGGATACATTATACTACACGCCTCTTTCCTGTACACTTTTGTTACGTAAGGAACAATCTTTTATCTCGCAGTGCATCATGAAACGCCTTGTATTTTCCAACAGGTCTGACAGTTCGTGCCGGGAACAATCATTCGTGCTATCATCCGCATCTATCGACAGAATTGGAGTGAACAATGTTGAAATTCACCGGTTCCAGGGGCATGTATCTTGCAGATGTCGCTCTTGTCAGTGTCGCTCTCTTCTGGGGACTTGGTTTCGTCGCCATGAAGGAAGCTCTCGCGTCCTTCCCGCCTTTCTGGCTTCTCTCGATTCGCTTCGGAGCTGCATCGGTTGTTCTGTTGTTCGTTTTTCGCGACAGAATCCGCACAATGACACGCGGAGATCTCCGCGCAGGCGCCATTATAGGAGTCTTTCTCTTCCTCGGCTTTGCGACGCAAACAATTGGCCTGAACTATACCACTGCGGGCAAACAGGCCTTCCTGACGTCCGTCTACGTGATTCTGACTCCGTTTCTGTCCTGGGCCGTTCGGCGCATCTTTCCCGGTTTTCTCGTCTTCTTTTCGGCCTTGCTCTGTATCGCGGGCATGGCGCTTCTGACGTTGCAGGAAGGGTTGGTCATCGGACTGGGAGATGCGCTTACCTTCGTGTGCGCGTTCTTTTTTGCGGCGCAGCTGGTCGCAATAGAGCGGTACGCCCCGAACCATGACCCCATCATTCTGACGGTCGTGCAGATTTTCATCGTCGTGCCCCTGAGCCTTCTCTGCGCTCCTCTTTTCGAGACCTGGCCCGGGTTCCACGGATTCAACGGACTCGGAAGCATCGCATACACGGTGCTCTTCTGTACGATATTCGCCTTTCTCATCCAGAACTCGGCCCAGAAACACACGTCATCGACGCATGCGGCCATTCTTCTGAGCCTCGAATCCCTTTTCGGCGCGCTGGCGGGCGCACTTCTTCTCGGAGAGGTCTTCACTTTCCGGATGGTCGCCGGCTGCCTCCTGATTTTCGCCGCCGTTCTGTTGACGGAGCTCGGGAATTCGTTTCTGCTCGCGGTTCAAAGGCGTCGGCGCGATTCTTTGAAGGCCGCCGAATCGCGCGCTGATCTGTAGCCCCGGCGCGCGTTCCATTCCGGATGAGACACCGGGACGGATCCTTCCCGATGAGGTCTTCCCTTTTCGCCAGCCGCAAGGCTTCTTCGACGATCCTGTGGTTTTCCGGCCTGGCGAATTGCATGAGGGCCCGTTGCATGCGTTTTTCACGGTCGCCTCTCACGACCGTGACCTTCGTCCCGTTTCTCGGATCGACGCCCGTATAGTATATGCACGTCGAGAGGCTTCCGGGAGTCGGCATGAAATCCTGCACCTGTTCGGGCGTGTACCCCATTTCCTTGACGAACAGGGCCAGCTCGATTGCGTCTTCGAGGGCGCATCCCGGATGACTCGACATCAGATACGGGACCAGGAACTGACGCATTCCAAGCGATTCCGCCGTCCGGAAGAACAGCTCCCTGAATTTTCGGAAGACCGAAATATCCGGTTTCCCCATGATTTCGGTCACTCTTCGCGAAGCGTGCTCCGGAGCCACTTTCAACTGACCGCTCACATGGTTTTTGCAGAGTTCCTGCACGATCCTTTCCGCGGACCTGTCGAGAAGGATATAGTCGTACCGCAATCCCGAACGAACGAATACCTTCCGGACCCCGGGCAACGTCCGGAGCCTGCGTAAAAGGTTCAGAAACCGTTCGTGATCCACACGCAGATGCGGACATGGCTCCGGTCCGATACATTCCCTGTCCGCGCACGTTCCTTTTGCGAGCTGACGGGAACACGACGGGGAGCAGAAATTCGCCGTCGGGCCGCCGACATCGTGGATGATTCCCTTGAAGTCCGGAAGTTCCGTCAGCAGAATCGCTTCCCTGAGAATCGATTCATCGCTTCTCATCTGGATGATCCGTCCCTGATGCGCAAAGAGGGAACAGAACGCGCACCCGCCGAAACACCCCCGGTGCGTCACGAGGCTGAACTGGACTTCACGAATCGCAGGAACGCCTCCGGCGTTTTCATACTGCGGGTGATACGTCCGAACATACGGCAACTCATAAATCGCGTCGAGTTCCGCTTCCGACAAGAGCGCCGCCGGCGGGTTCTGGACCACATGACTGAGTCCGTGTTTCTGACGCAACGTTCTGCCGCGGACAGGATCCTGTTCCCGGGAAAACAGCTGGAACGATCGCGTAAAGGCCGCCGGATCCGAGACGGTTTCCTCAAACGAAGGAAGTTCAACGCTATCGAAGGGAAGCTCTTCATCGCCGGCGCGGTAGCACGTCCCGCGCACATCGCGTATATCCCGCACGTTTTCTCCGGCGCGTAACCTCGTTGCGATCTCACGGATCGGGCGCTCCCCCATCCCGTAAACGAGAAGATCCGCACGCGAATCGACAAGCATCGACCGGCGCAGGGAATCGGACCAGTAGTCATAATGGGAAAAACGCCGGAGGCTCGCCTCGATTCCGCCGATGACGAGCGGAATATCGCCCCAAAGCTCGCGGATGCGGTTGCAATACACGATCGTCGCCCGGTCCGGTCGCTTTCCCGCTTCGCCGCCCGGGGAATAGGCGTCTTCGCTGCGCTTCTTTCTGGCCGCCGTGTACGCGCACACCATGGAGTCGAGGTTGCCGGACGATACGAGGACGCCGATCCGGGGACGGCCGAGGGCGAGAAAGTCTTTTGGAGTCCTCCAGTCCGGCTGGGCGATGATTCCCACCCGAAATCCTTCCGCTTCGAGAACCCGGGAGATAATCGCGTGCCCGAAACTCGGATGATCCACGTATGCGTCTCCGGAGACAAATGCAAAATCGACCCGGTCCCAGCCCCGTTCGGCCATATCCTGTAGATTGACGGGAAGGAACCGCGTCCCCCTCACGATTCGCCTATCGTCCATTGCGCCATTCCCTCTTCCGGACTACGACGGATGCGTCGACGATTCGACCGAGCAAATCCCCGAACGCGATTGAAGCAGCGGCGGCGGCCTTCGGAACGAGGCTCGTCGCCGTCATTCCCGGAACCGCATTCACTTCGAGCACTTTCAGATTCCCGTGCGGATCAAGTCGCATATCCACGCGCGAAAAGACGGCGCATCCGAGAGCCCTATGCGCCGCAAACGCCGTGTCGCGAATTTCGCCCAAAAGAGCGTCCGGGAGCGGGGGCGGAGAAAGGTATTCCGTCGCTCCCGCCGTATATTTGGATTCGTAATCGTAGATGCCTTTTTTGGGCCGGATCATGACGGGCGGAAGTGCGCGGACATCTCCGGGTACATCGAGAATCGTCACGGCGAGTTCGTCTCCCTCAATGAATTCTTCGATCATCGCTTCCTCCTCGAAACGAGAAACGAGCGCGAGGGCTTCGTTCAGTCCTGACTCCTCCGTTACGATGGAAAAACCGACCGTGCTGCCGCAGGAACGAGGTTTCACAACGATCTTTCCGACCCGCGCCAAGAGCGCCTGCACCGACGCGAGAATTCCGCCGGACGGAGCGGTGGGTGCGCAGATTCCATCCGGTACGGGAATTCCGGACTGCCGGAAAAGCGCCTTGCTCGCCCATTTATCCATGGCAAGCATGCAGGCCCGCGGCCCCGATCCCGTGTAGAGACGCCGTTCAGACTCGAGGAGGACCTGCAGACGCCCGTCTTCTCCCCACCCGCCGTGCAACGCGATAAAGACGCACGTATCGGTTCCCCGCGCGATTTTCGGGACTTCCTGCAAGGAGTGGACGTCGACCAAGCGAACGCTCGCCCCCCAGGAACGAAGGGCTTCGCAGACCGCGTGTCCGCTGTGAAGCGAAACATCACGCTCCGCCCCTTCTCCCCCCGACACGACAAGAATTTCTTCCCTCCGCTCCATCGATTGATCGCACCCCCTGAAAAAATCCGATGTTCCCTAAAAAAAGAGAGAAGGGCCGGCAAACAGCCCTTCTCTTCCGGAGAATCACTCATATTGCGGGACTATTTCTTCTCTCCGCTCTTAGGGAAGGAAACAGACGACTTATACTCGTCGCGCAGTTTCTTCACTTCGTCATCGTAGAGCTTTTTGTCCTTTTCACGGAGCAGCAACTCCCTGATTCTGTCCTTCATTTCTTCAAACGTAGCGGTTGTCGGATCCTTGCGATCCGTCACCTTGATGACGTTCCAGCCGTTGTTCGCCTTAACGGGTCCGCCGACGTCTCCCTTTTTCATGGAAAAGGCGACCTGCTCCAGCTCGGGGTACAGGCGTCCCCTCGGGTGCCAGCCGATATCCCCGCCCGGTTCATTCGCCTTGTTCGGACAGGTGGAGTATCTCGTGTTGGCGTCTTCGAAGGAAAAACCCGCCTTTATCTCATCCAGAACCCGTTTTGCGTCGCCTTCGCTCCCGAGAAGGATATGGCTCACACGCACCATTTCGGGAACGAGAAATTTCGCCGGGTTTTTCTGGTAATACTCCTTCGCTTCTTCGTCCGTTACCGTTATGCCGGCAGCGAGTTTGTCCATTATGACCTTCCGCGAAAGATTCTTCTTGATGACTTCCGCGACAGGCTCGAATTGCTCCTTGAAGCTCTTGTCTTCCTCGAGCTTCGTCGCCTTGGCCTTCATGTAAAAAAGCTCCCGGTTGATCAGATCGTCCAGGATGTTCTGCCGTCCCTCGGGCGTGTTCACACTCTGAGCCTGTTTCGGGTCGAGCGTCTTCAGAACGCCGTCGACATCCGCCGCCTTGATCTGCCGGCCGTCGACAACCGCCAGCACAGTGTTCGGATCCTGCGGCGCCGGCGCGGACTGCGTCGGAAGAACGAAAGACTCCTGCGCCGTGCTCGGAGCGGTTTGTCCGGGCGTCGCGGCAAAGGCGGCAGAGAAAGAAAGCAAGAGAATGCCTGCGGAAAACGCTGCGGTACGCATCGATTGTTTCATTTTTTCTCAATCTCCTCCCAGAAAATTCGTTATCGCAAAACCTCGGAAGTATAACACAGCGCCAGACACGAACAGGTAGTGTTTTCCACTGAACCTGACCTAGAGTTTCCCCACGCGGATGGAGTCGATCGCACTCCCGTCCTTTCGGATCCGAACGGATATTCCTTCCCCGTGTCCGCTGAGAAACGATTCGTCCTTCTTGTCGGTCTTGTTGGGCTTTCCAAGAAGTTTTCGCAGGGATTCGCGGCTCATTCCCGGAACCATTCCTCCCTTGAGACCTTTTTCGGGCGAGGAAACCTCCAGCGCAATGACCTTAGAGCCGCCCTTATTTCCATTCAACGTAACCAGTACGCCCTCGTATCGAAGGACGATGTTCGGATTCTCCTTGGCGGTTATAACTCTTCGCGGCGTTCCAAGCGCAGCTTCAACGGCCTCTCTGGTGCCTCCAAAGGTGCCGAGCGCCTCGCGAACGAGGAGGGCGAGCGTAGCGTCACGCTCCTTCGTCTCACCGAGCGGCTTGATGTACTTCCCGAACACCCAACCGACATTCTTCTTGTCATCCCTGATCCTGTACCATTGCCAGTCAAGCGGTTTGCTCACCTTCCCCGCAGGAACCGGAAAGGCCGCCTTTGAGGCGTCCTGGGGAAGGCGAACCATGTAGTGCGATCCGTCTTCGTCCCGGCTGATAACGACGACGCCTCTTCCCTTCAGGATTTTCACGGATCTGCCGCGGATCTGTGCATCGAAATCCACAAGCGCCACCGCTTCTGACGCGGTCTCAGGCGTCCATACATCGAGCATCTCGACCTTTTGCCCCTGCGACAGTTTCGCCACGACAGCCCCGCCGACGCTGTGATCCTCCCGGACATTCACATTGGACCCCGTACTGATGCCCATTTTTTTGCTGCTCGCCGAAGAAACGTCAGATCGTCCGGAAACCGCCGCCTCCCCCGATCCGTTCGCTCCCGGAACAGCAAGGGGAATCGCATCGGATGAAAGCGCTTTTGAAGGCTCAGACTTCCGCATATTCGTGTCATTCGGGTTCGGGGACGGTCGAAAGAACCATATAGCGCCGGGAACGATCAGGAAAACGAGGGCGATCAGGAAGAACAATCCCTTTTTTCTCTTTTTCCGATGATCATATATCATCATGTCTCTATCCCCTTTTATTTACCGATCATCCTTGCGGGGCGAAGTCCCCGGAGGCGGATTTCGTTCTTTCGGCCGAAACCGATGATATAGCAGACAGTCCGGGTTTGAAACCGGTATTCTCCGCACAGTCCATCGTTTGTCGGGACGAAGCCGCTGCGCGGAGCCTCCGATACAGGCGTTTTCGCCGTTTGACATTATTCTACACGATGCGGACACAGCCGATGGATTTTCGCGTGTCTTCTCCGGCGATCGGCAGGCCGGGACGTCCTGCGACCGGCGAAAGGGGGGCAGGACGAATGAACCGGGGATTCGAACTCCCGCACCTCCTGTGCGTGTCACGCTCAGCGCACGATTGACGTTGACTTCGCCCGTCTCATTCTGGGATACTCCCGGTTGATGGGAGTGATTTCAGGGATACAAGCCGACAGGAGGCGGGGAATAATGGAACGAACGCACATCGGTTTTGAAAAACTCAGGGTGTATATGGTCGACATGTTGGAGAAAGGACTGGGCTTTCCCAGGGAGACGGCGGAGATATCCGCCCGTGTCCTCGTTGAGGCTGACGCCAGGGGGCACGCATCGCACGGCGTGGCGCGGATCAAGATGTACTTCGAAGAGGTGAGCGACGGGCAGGACGATCCGAAGGCTCTTCCCGAGATTCTACACGAGACGCCCATATCGCTGGTTATTCAGGGAAACAGGGCTCCCGGCTTCGCATCGTCAAAACTGGCCATGGAGCGAACGATCGAAAAGGCAAAAAACGGCGGGACGTGCATGACCGTCGTACAAGACTCCTGCCACTTCGGAATGGCCGGATACTGGGCGGAGTTGGCGGCGGACGCCGGGTTGATGGGAGTTGCGATGACCAACACCCTCCGGGCGGGCATTCCCCTTTTCGGAAAAGAGCGACTTCTCGGAACAAACCCGATCTGCGTCGCCATTCCAACCGGACGAAAACCGCACTTTATGGTGGACATGGCCACAACGACTGTGGCGTTGGGCAAGATCGAGGTTGCAGCCCGACGGGGAGGCTCCATGCCCGTCGGATGGGCCGTCGACGAAAATGGCGCGGATACCACGGATGCGGTGAGCGTCGCCGAAATCAACCGTTTCGACAAGAGCCCCTTCGGCGGTCAGCTCTACCTCGGCGGCGCCGGCGAAACGCTCGGCGGACACAAGGGGTATGGCCTCGGTCTTCTTGTGGAGCTCCTCACCGCAGGACTCTCCCTGGGCGCCCCAACCTACGACACCTACACCGACCGGTGCGGGATCTGCCACTATTTCCAGGCGACGCGCCTCGATCTCTTCGGAAACGAGGAAAAGATCCGGAACCATATCGCCTCAATCCTCGAACGGGTCCGCACAAGCCCAAAGGCTCAGGGCAAGGACCGGATCTATATTCATGGCGAAAAGGAATACGAACGGCGCAAGAAATCGATGGAAGAAGGCGTCTACCTCGACCCCGCCACGTGGATCCGGCTGGATGAATTCGCCGACAGGTTCGGACTGCCCCGTATCGAACCGTAGCAGCGGGGAAACCTGCAGGCGTGACAGCGTAAAAAAAAGATCGCCGCCGCCAGGTTTTTCGTGTTTCTCCGGGCAGCGGCGATTTGGCTTTTGGTGGAGGCGCGGGGAATTGAACCCCGGTCCGACAAGGGCCGATCATGGAAGTTCTACGGGCGTAGTTTCCGATTTAATGTCGAATTCGGGCTCCCGGAAACAGGATCCGTCATTCCAAGCCCCCTGAGTCTTTTCCGTCGAACCGGAGACACTCCCGACGAAGCATCCATCTTTTGTGACGCCGCTCACCGAGCCGATGGAAGGCCCGGCGGCAACGTGACCGCGCTAGGCGGCCAGAGCGTAATCGTTGTTGACGTTTGTTGGGTTCCCGCCGTTTATCGAGGTTGCGGGGTCCTCGACCCGCCCTTCCAGACCATCCGACTTGCCGTCGAAGCCAGTCGCCCCCTTATTCTTCCCTGTCTTTTCTCCGAACGGTCCGTTCCATTTCCCTCTTGACGTCCCGTTCCGCAATGTCATCACGCTTATCGTACAACGTCTTCCCTTTCGCCAGCGCCATCTCTATCTTGGCCCACTTGTTATCCTTGATGTAAACGGACAGAGGAACGATTGTCAGTCCTTTTTCGCGAACCTTGCTCTGAAGGCGGATAATCTCCCGCTTCGAAGCGAGGAGCTTTCGGTCGCGTTCCGGTTCGTGATTATAATAGCTCCCCTTCTCGTAAGGGGAAATATGCACGCCGCAAAGCCAGAGTTCGCCTTTGTTGATGACGGCGTATCCGTCCTTCAGGTTCAGCTTTCCGTCACGCACGGACTTGATCTCAGTACCGGTCAGCACCATGCCGCACTCGAACGTTTCCAGGATAAAGTAGTCATGCCGTGCCTTCCTGTTTTGAGCAACGATCCGGTGCGCCATTTCCGTTCCACCTTTCCGATAGTATACGCTGATAGTCAGGAATAGTCAATATAAAAAGCCCGGTTCTTCCGAACCAGGCTTTTCATACATAAATATGGTCGGGGCGAGAGGATTCGAACCTCCGACCTCTTGGTCCCGAACCAAGCGCGCTCACCAGACTGCGCTACGCCCCGAACGGCGAAGATTGTAGCATCCCGTTCCGGTTCCGTCAAACAGCAGCTTCGTCAAACTTTCCGGTCATCGTCGCTTGCGTTCGGCGCGCTTTCCGGTCCCTTTGCCGCATTCCGCCACGTCAGCCTGTTCGAACCCGGCATTTCCGCGATCAAGGGGATCTCGGTCCATCCCCATGGAGTCACAAGGAGGAAACGAAAGGCGACTCCCTGCTCCGCCAGAGCGCGGACATGGGCGGAATAGCGAAGAATGTCTCCGATGATGAAACTGTCGCTGAGCATCCAGATCCGACGACAGACGCCACGCGCAAAAAGCGACGCGTAATCAATCGCCATCCGCACGCTGTCCTCGAAATCGGAAGGCCCTGCGTTGACCACAACGACATCCGGCTTTCCTTCGGGTCGCTTCGTGTTCGGAAGGAGGTCCGCGTGTCGTTCGACCCATTCAAGTTGCGAGAAAAGGCGCTCTATATCGACTTCCATGGGACCTTCGAACAGAGACGTGAGCGGGTCGGATTCGTGAGCGAACTGGTCTCCCCCGATCACATCCGTCATCCATCGCTGAATTGCATCGATCGCTCCAAGGACATATTCCGGATAATCCGCACCGGACATGGCCGAAAGAATCTCTCCCACCGTCCACCGTTCCTTCTCGCGATCGTTTCGTGCTCGTGTCATCTATCTACCTCCGTGCTTTTCTCTTTTGAAGCATAACATAAATTGCCCGCCTGTGAAGGGGTATATTACAATAGACCCGAACCGGCAACGTATTCCCTTTTTCCGGAGGTGTCGTGCAATGCACCCGTTCAGATACGCGCAGACAAACGTGCAAATGCTGATGGTCGATATTCAGGAACGTCTTCTTCCTTCGATAGACCGACAGGAAACGGTTCTCCGAAACGCGCGAATCCTGTGCGCCGCCGCAAAGGAACTCAAGATTCCCGTTAAGGTCACGGAACAATACCCCAAGGGCATCGGTCCGACCGTAGTCGGGTTACGCGAAGCAACCGACGGTTGCGCTGTCTTTGAAAAGAAGCATTTTTCCTGTTGTGACGCCCCCGGGTTTGACGCGTTCTTTTTCGCACCGGACCGGCCGATAACCGTCCTGTTCGGGATCGAGACGCATATCTGCATCCTGTCGACTCTTCTGGACATGCGGGAACGGGGTCTTCCCGTCATCCTCGCCGCGGACGCTTGCGGGAGCAGAAATCCGCTCCATGCCTCTCTGGCGCTCGATCAGGCTCGTTCCGCCGGAGCCCTCGTGTTGCCTGTCGAGAGCATCGTCTATCGAATTCTGGGCTGCGCCGGAACTCCGGAGTTCAAGGCGCTGCTCCCGCTGTTCAAGTAGGCCGGGGAGGACGAACGAATGCATACGATCGATCGCAACGCCGCGCTGGAAGCACACCGCAGGGCGCACGGCAAGATTCGCATTTATCCGACCATGAACGTCCAGAACGAGCACGACATCGGCATGGCGTACGTCCTCGGAGGCGCCATCGCGGCGAAGGAGATCGAGAAGGACCGGTCGATGTCCTACGAGCTCACGGGCCGGGCCAACAGGATCGCGCTTATTTCCAACGGTTCCGCGGTTCTCGGGCTCGGCAGGATCGGAGCGGACGCGGCGCTTCCCGTTATGGAAGGGAAGTGCCTCCTCTTCAAGATTTTCGGTGACGTCAATGCGATTCCCCTGTGCATCAACACCGAGAAAGCGGAGGATATCGTCCGGTTCGCCGAGATGGTTGCGCCCACCTTCGGCGCCATCAATATCGAGGACGTTTCTTCTCCCGATACGTTTCTCGTCGTGCGGGAACTGCAAAAGCGTCTCAATATCCCGGTTTTCTCGGACGACCAGCACGGTTCGGCTGTCGTGGTTCTTTCGGCGCTGACGAACGCGCTTGAAGTCGTCGGCAAGAAACTTCCGGACGTTCGAATTGTCGTTTTCGGCGCGGGCGCTTCCGGCATCGCCGTGTCCGAAATACTGATCGAAGCCGGCGCACGGAACATCGTCGTCGTAAACAGTACCGGAATTCTCTGCCCGGAAAACCGATCGATGAATGCGATACAACGGGAACTCGCAGAACGGACCAACCCCGAGCACCTTTCGGGATCGATTGACGCGGCTCTCCGCGGCGCAGACGTCCTTATCGGCCTGTCGAGCGGCGGACGGCTCGGGGAGAAGCAACTGGCGGCGATGAATTCCGGATCCGTTTTCTTCGCTCTTTCCATGCCGCAGGCGGAAATGACGGAAGAAGAGGCGCTCCGGTCAGGAGTCACCGTCTATGCATCGGGGCTGACCGGATCGTTGAATCCCATGCCCAATCTTCACGTCTACCCGGGACTCGCCAGAGGGTTGCTCGATGTTCGTTCCCGGGGAATCAACAACAAGATCCTCCTGGCGGCATCCGGAGCGCTGGCGGAGATCGTCGATCGTCGGAGATTGTCTGAACGTCACATTATGCCGGATCTTTTTTCCGACGAGGTGGCGCCGAGAGTCGCCGAAGCGGTCGCGCAGGCCGCTATTCAACAGGGTATGGCGGAGCGCCCGTTACCTCCCAAGAAAGTCTACGATGAAACATGGCAGCGTCTGTACGGCGGCATGCTGGACCTCGTGTAGGCAGGGCGGAACATCCGGAGGCGGCGTCAACGCCGCCTCTACAGAAACGTCTTGAGAACGAGAATCAACGTCCCGAACAGCGTGACCAGGAACGAATACCGCTCGCTTTTCCAGAGGACGTCGAAGCTGAAAGGGCCTCCCAACGAATGCGTTTGCGGCTGCCTGGGGAAGAAACTCGGAACTTGCGTCCGATACCGTTGATACTCTTCGCCGAATGCGGAGGACAGGAAATTTTCCTCCAGCGGGACAATACCGACGAAATACACGACGAAAAAAGCCGCCGCATACGCCGGAACGACATAAACCGAAGCCATCACCGACCAGCCGAGACCGATCAGGAAATTGCCCACGTACAGAGGATTCCGGCACCACGCATACGGCCCCCATGTGACAAGGCCCCGTGCGGACACTTTTTCTCCGCGGTATCTCCCTATGGTCCCGGCCGCCCAGAAACGGACGCCCTGCCCTGCAATGACAAACGGAATGCCCATCAGGAGGCCGCCCGGCGTTGGAGAAGCGAAAAATGCGACGGCGACAAAAAACGCCGTCCAGATGGCGCCGCGCAGACGAAACACTTCTTCCCTGAATCGCATCACATCTTGTCCTGTTCGGAATCGGCACGGTAAATTTCTTCGGAAATACCCCATCCGAGAAGACGAATAGCAACGGCCACGCCGATCGCTATTCCGATATACTCCGTGAAAAACCGCCATGTAATCGCCATGACTCCCGCAAGGTTCCAGGGAACAAGGAGATGGAAAAGCGCGGCCCCGCCTCCTTCTGCAACACCGCTGGCTCCCGGAGTGGGGATGAAATACAGCACGAAGAGGAAGACGCCTTGCACCATGAGCGTCTGCAGATAGTTGACCGGAAGGCCGATCGACCAGATCAGACAGGGCAACACGGAGAAAAGAAAGAAAAGATACAGCGCCGAAAGGCAGATCGCCCATAAAAACTGGGGAAGTCCCGTCGTAAAAAACATATGAAAGTTATCGTTATAATTGTCGATTTCCCTGTTGATTCTTCTGACGACGGCCAGAACCTTCGTCGGTTTGACAAAGCCAAAACGCTTGAGCCAGAGGATCAGGATCTGACTCCATCGCTTGATCACGCGGGGACGCAGAATGCTCAGGACGACAAAGAACCAGGAAACAACGACAAACACGATCACGTATGAGAATATCCCCTTCAGAAACATGCTTCCTTCGAGGATTCCGGGCTCAAGCACGACGGCGACCGGAACCGTCAGTCCCAGAAGAAGAAGCGTCATGAGGGTTCTCGTGAGCGTGATTGCGATCCCCTTGCCGATGGGGACCTTCTTTTTGTAGAGAACATACACCTGAAATGGTCCGCCGCCGCTTTGCATCGGCGTGACGGCGCATCCGAAGTAATGCAGGAACGTGAGTGTCATCCCCAGCTTGAAAGACAAAATCTCCCCAGCCGCTTTGCCGATTGCGATAAAACGGAATCCGTCACACAGCCACGCGCATATGACGGAAAAGAGAGCGAAGAGGATTCCAAGCTTGTTGGCCGACGCAATACGCGATATCGTCTGTTGATCGACGCTTGTCGCCAGTACGATGGCGTTCACGCCGAAGGCGAGCAGCACGAAAACGATCAGTCCCTTACGCAGTGACACTGAATCTATTCCCCCCACACCTGAAAAATTCTTCCCCTGCCGGATCGTTCTGCACGCACTGCATTGTATCAGAATCTCCGGCATTGAACGAAAAGCTCTTCACTGAACGCGCCCGTCCGCGAAGGCGCCCAGAGAGTGCGTGTATGGGACAAGCTTCTCCAGTTCCGGGATCAATTCGTTCCGAAGGCGAAAAGAAAGTTCAAAATACTTGCCAGCTTCCAGAGACGCCGAAACATCTTTCAGGCGAGCATTGAGCGCATTCCGGACTTCATCGAGCTTCCCGTCCAGAATCTCGGAATCTTTCAGACCAAGAAGGTTCTGACAGTGCGTCAGAACGTGAATGAGCCAGTCGATTCCATCCGATGCCTGCCGGAAGGAACCCACGGCATCCTTCACTTTTTCCCGTTCCAGCGAATCGGCGATCCGCTCCAGGCCGGCCGTCAGAACCGGAAGATACCTCGAGGCTTCCTGAAGCGATTCCGAAACCAGATTCCGTATTGAGTCGGTCGTTACGTGAAGCTCCTTTCCCTGCGTCGACGCGAGGAACGCTTCCTCCGATATCGTCTCCCCATCCAGAGAGAGGGACGTTACGACACGCCCCTTGCCTGCCGCGAATTTGCGTATCGCCGCCAGACACGAATTTCTGTCCGAAGAATCGAATGAGACATCATCCGGCGCCTTGTCATCCACAAGTACGATCATTCTTCATTCCCCCCCTGAAGTCCTTTCCTTCATGCGCTTCATTGTATCATGCGCCGCCCGCGGCTTTTCCGGCGCAACGCGACACACACAGCCTCAAGGTCGTTCGGGAACGGCCGAAAATATATATGGAATCATGGTGGATTGGGAGGTGCTGTTATGTCCGAAGCAACATTCTCGATGCCCGGCGTAGCCTCAGGCATCGATTGGGGAACGATGGCCGACACGATCCTTGCAAAGGCCCGCAAGGTCGAAGAGCCGTGGACTGAAGAAAAAGACACGCTGGAAATAAAAATAGATCTGTACACGGAACTGACGACGCTGATGAAGACCATGCGCACCGCGATCGATCCCCTTCGGCTCGAGTCGACGTTCAAGGCGAAAACTGCGGAGTTCGCCGTCCTCTCGAGCGGAACGTCCGATTCGAAGGGGATTCTGACCGCGGACGTTCTGACGACCGCAAGCCTCGCATCGCACGAAATACAGGTCACCCAGAAAGCGGTCGCCCAGACATCGTACAGCGAACAGTTCACGGAAGCCGTCGGAACATCCGGTTCCTTTAACATCCTCGTCGGAGGCCGAAAGGGAACGATTTCCGTCACGGCGGCGGATACGCTTGAGACGATCTCCCAAAAGATCAACGCGTTGACGGATGTCACGATCGATCCGTCAACGGGCGAAGCCTACGGCGACAGTCTCGGCGTCACGGCATCCGTATTCGACAACAGACTCGTCATCAAGAGTTCCTCCACAGGCCTGGGCGACACATCCGACACGACATCGATCGTCCGCGGCACAGGGGCGACAGACTCCCTCGGATACACTGCAGCCTCCGGAGCGCCGTCTTCCGGCACGATCGTTTCCGTGAAAGACAGCAACGGGATAGCGTATGACGAAGGCGACGATTTTACTGTGGCTGATGGAAGCGACCAGATCACGTGGCCCGGTACGGGAAGCGCCCCCTCTGCTGGGACCACCTATACGGTCGAATATGAAGTCACCTCCAACGCGTTCACGTTCACGGGGGATGCCGCCCTGTTGACGACGCTGGGACTGGCGACGAGCGGCGCGAATTACACCGCTCCCCAGGACGCAACGCTGGTTGTCGACGGACAGACGGTAACGCGCTCGAACAACGACATCGACGACCTCTTCACCGGCGTGACGCTTCACGTCAAGGGCGCCGGGACCGTCCGGATGGATATCGTTCAGGACGCCGAGGACGCCGTAACAGCCATCAACGAGTTCGTGACCGCCTACAACGACGTGATGGACTGGATCAATACCCGGCTTTCCGAAAAACAAGTCCAGGAAGAGAGCACCGACGAGGAAGAACTCATCGCGACGAGTGAGGAATTCCGCACGAATTTCGGCGTCCTGCACGGAGATTCCCTTCTCTGGCAGACGAAGAGCCAGTTGCGGTCGCTTCTGATGAATCCGGTTTCCACATCGTATTCGACAAAAACGGGAACGAAAGCCGTCCTCGGAAACATCGGAGCCGAAGGCCTGGCGGCGGACGGAGTATTCCAACTCTCCGTAGGGGACGTCGATGCGACGATCGACATAAAAACGACGGATACGCTTTCGGATATCGCTTCGAGAATCAACAACTCGAGCGCACTCCGGTACGATTCGAACGGGAAGGCGTATTCCGCCCCGCTCGCGACGGCGAAGATTTCATCGAACAAACTGGTCATCACCGCAGCGACCGGAAAGACGTTTGCGCTGAAGGACTCGAGCGACGCGCTTCAATACCTGGGACTGGACGAACCGTTCTCCATGCTGTCGCAACTTGGAATCACGACGGAAAGCGCGGACTTCGGAAAGAGCGGCATGATCGAATTCGATGAGGACGTGTTCATGACCGCTCTCGAAGAGAACGGCGATACGGTTTCCGCTATGATGACGGCGGCGATGAAGAACATGAATGTGTACATCGGCAACATGGTGGACGCCTCGACGACCCAGATCGGCTCGGCGACAGGCACCAAGGGACGGATCATCAGTCAGATCAAATCCTGGGAGAGCCGGGTCGATGATATCGAGGAACGCATCTCGAACTATGAAGCCCAACTGGAGATCCGGATGCGGGGACTCTACAAGCAATATTCGAGCGCGGAAACGCGCCTTGCGGAACTCCAGCAGCAGGCATCGTGGCTGACGACTACCCTGGCGGCGCTTTCCGGTTCTTCTTCGTCTTCAGGTTCTTCTTCGTAGCCGCCTGTATCAACAACAAAAGGAGCATCCCTTCGTTACGACGGGATGCTCCTTTTATTGCAGCCTGTTCCTACTTCCCTTCCTTGAGAACATGCGACAGCGTCTGTTGCGTCAGCTGCGCGAACCCGACCTTCCACGCCAGAATCGCCGCCTGGGTCCGATCCCGGAGATCGAGCTTCTTGAGAACGTGGCTCACGTGGTTCTTGACCGTCTTTTCGGACAGAACCATCTTCTCGGACATTTCCGTATTGCTCAACCCCTGCGCCAGCCAGTAGAGGATTTCCTTTTCCCTGCTCGTCAGGTCGAAGAGCTGGTCGTTATCCTCTTTTCTGCGGGAAAAGGACGTCAGGAGCTTTCCGGCCACCCGTGGGTCCACATAGGCCTGTCCCCTGTTCGCGGAGCGAATGGCGGAAAGGAGCTCCACCTTCCCGGACGCCTTCAGGACAAAGCCCAGAACTCCAAGCGCCGACAGCGCTGCGAGATGCTCCTCGTCGTCATAGGCGCTCACCGCCACATACCGGATGTTCTTCATCAGGTTGTTCAGCTCCCGCACCAGCTGAATCCCGTCCATTCTCGGCATGTTGATATCGAAGAGAAGCACATCGGGCTTCTTTTCCCGGACGACCGCCAGCGCCTCTTCTCCGTCCGAGGCTTCCCCGACTATGGTGATGTCCGACTCCTGGTCGAGCAACTTCTTGACGCCGTCCCGAAACAGCTTGTGATCGTCCGCCAGAACGATTCTGATTCCGTTCATGCGATACCCCCGAAATTCCGGCATCATCACGGCTGAGCCGCGATGTCACCGTTCATGATATGCTATAAGCGTATGTATCCGTATAGTCTTTGTTCCGCAGGGACATGAGCCAAAAGTCCTATTCACAACACAGAAGCAATGTTTTTCTGAAAAGGGCGTGACTGTTTTTTGAAACACTCGAAGGATTCTTCGTCCCTGACTCCCTCGATTCGGAAAAAACTCGGCGCGGCGCTCGGAACGTTTTCCATGATACACGAAGGAGACCGCGTCATGGTGGGGCTGTCGGGCGGAAAGGACAGCCTTCTGCTGCTGGAGGCCCTCCTGCAATTCCGGAGGTATGTCCCCTTTTCGTTCGGTATCGGAGCATGTACGCTGGATATAACGGATGGAAGACAGGACGTGGCTCCGTTTTCCGATTTCTGTGCTTCCCGCTCGGTTCCCTTTTTTCTCCGGAAATATCCCATACTCGATATCATCGCGACCCGGAAAGAGCGCTCCCCATGCAGCCTGTGCGCGACGCTCCGGCGAGGGATACTCAGCTCCGCGACAGTCGAAGAAGGGTACAATGTCCTTGCGCTGGGACATAATTTCGACGACGCGATAGAAACTGCGTTTCTCAATCTTCTGGAGACAGGGCGGTTCAAAAGCTTCCAGCCGAAGATCCGGCAGACGCGTTCTTCGATCTTTGTCATCAGGCCGCTGGTCTTCGCAAGCGCGGAGGCCATTCGGGACGAAGCGATTCGCCTCGGTCTTCCCGTACAGAAGAACCCGTGCCCCTATGGCGAAGACACACGGCGGGAAGACGTCAGGCGCCTCATTCGATCCATGAGCGCCGAATACCCGAATATACGAAACAACATCATGCACGCGCTCACGTCTATCGACGCATCGGATTCGTGGCGCGGCGAGCCGTCGCCGCTCTTGTACGAGAGTGAGGAGAGCAGAGATGATCGAAAACAGTAGCGCTACGGAACAGTATTTCGCCTGGGATCCGCAAGCGGATCCGGATTTCGCGCCCATGATCGCCGGAGAGGGGGCGATTGGCGGCAAAGGACGTTCTCTTCTTTTCGCGATACGCAAGCTGCGCGACAGCGAGGACATCGCTCTTCGAAAGGTGGTGATCCCCGAATCGCTTTTCGTTGCGGTCGGGGTATTCGACACACTGGTCGCCGCACTCGGCGGAAGCGGACAATTCCGGAACATAGCTCCTGCGGAGATTGAAAGAAGATTCCTCGAAGCGCCTCTTCCCGCCGAACTCATCGACCGCGTCCGGGAATTTCTGTCCCGTGTCGGCGACCCGATTATCGTCCGAAGCAGCAGTGTCCTCGAGGATTCCCTCAAGTATTCGTTCGCGGGAAAGTACCTCTCCCTTTTCGAATTCAACGGCGACGGGACGCTCGAAGAACGCACGACACGAGTTCTGGACCATATCCGGAGGATCTACGCCCGAACCTTCTTCCCGATAGCGGTGGCGTACCGCACGAAGCACGGGCTTGGAGACGACCGGATGGGAATCATCATCATGCGCGTCTCGGGGAAATGGAGAGGCCGGTATTACTATCCGACGGTCGCCGGGGTCGGATTTTCCCGCTATCACCGGCGATGGACGAACCGGATCCGCTCGGAGGACGGGATCATACGGCTTGTCTTCGGCATGGGAACGACGAGCACAAAACGGGGATACGCCAGAACATTCGCGCTCACATTACCCTGTCTGCGCCCCGAGGGGCTCAATCCGTTCAACGTCATGCGGCATTCCCAGGAGCACTTTCAGGTCATCGACCGGGATCAGAAGGCGCTTGTGACGGTCGACGTCAAGAAAATCTGGCAGGACATCCTCCCGTATCACAGCTGCTTTCCCGAGTACGCACAAGTCTATCGCCCCGACGACGACGGCGGGTTCTTCTCGCCTATGTCGAAGCACGGAACGACCGTGGGCAAAGGGGAGAAGGTCTGTTTCACCTTCGAGGAATTCGCGTGTCGCTCGAAGAGTTTCTTTGAACGGATGAAACATCTGTTGCAGCTCCTCGACCGGGAGATGGGCGTTCCCGCCGATGTGGAGTTTTCGTTCCATCCGACGGAGGACGTTATCGAAATCGTGCAGGCCCGCCCCCTGTGGATCAACGAGCACACGTACACGTCCAAGATTCCGGACGCCGAAGCGCTTGCCGGCAGGGCGGTCATTCTCCAGGCGGATCGAATGGTGACTGACGGCGTTCGGGAGAACGTCCCCTATCTCGTTCTTGTGGATCACCGGATCTATTCCCAGGAGACGCGGTTCCATGAAATCGCCCGCGGAATCGGCGACGTCAACCGGATGCTCGGTAAATCCTTCGTCCTCGTCGCGCCCGGACGGGTGGGATCCAGCAACCCGCTTCTCGGCGTTCCCGTCCAGTACGACGAACTGACGAACTGCTGCTGCATCGTCGAAGTCGGCTTCCCGAAGCAGGGGTATATGCCGGAACTCTCCTTCGGAACGCACTTTTTCACGGACCTCGAAATTGACGGCATCCTCTACATGCCCGTGTACAACGAGGCCAAGAACAATATCTACGACGAAGAGTTTCTCGATTCCTCCCCCTTCACCGCCGGGCCGCACGCCGCGATACGGATCTACAAGGGGGATTTTTCCGTCTATACCGACGGCGACCGGAACTTCGGAATCGTCACGGCGAACCGGATCGACCCTTCATAGGAAAAGGGACCGGAATCGCGGCAGGAGTCTCCGCATCCGGTCCCTTCTTTCGAGAAACCTTCCCTTCGCTTTTTTGGATACACCCGGCGTATCGGGCCGCCTCCGCGCCGCTCAGGAGTTCCGGAAGCGTTTCTCCAGAGAGAGCGCCTCTTCCGCTTCCTTTTCAAAACCAGCCTTTCCCATAAGACCATACGTATACCGTTTCCCCTGTTCCACCCCGGGCTGATCGAACGGGTCTATCTCAAGCAGCGTTCCGGTAAGAGCCGTTGCATACTCGTAGAGATACACGATCGCCCCGATGGAGAACGCGTTCAGTTCCGGGATCTCCATAAACAGCACCGGTTTCCCGGACTTCAGAATCGCCGCCGCGGTCGAACGCGCCTCGAACGACAGGAGGGCATGCAGCGAGGCGTCGAAAAGATACGCGATTTCGCGCAGGCTCTGTTGTCCGGCCGAAGGGATTGCGACATCGACCGACGGTTCGCGAACGGACAGAATCGTGAACAGCTTGTCGTCGGGACCTTCCGTGTAGAGCTGTATCTGGGAGTGCTGATCGATGGCGCCCAACGCCCGCACGGGAGTGGACCCCTTCCCCTTCTTGCCGAGACTCTCCCCCCACAGCTGCGCGTACCACTCGACGAAGTGTTCGAGCGCGTCCGCATAGGGCATGAGAACGTTCATGTTTCTTCCCGCCTTCGCATGAAGCAGGGAGAGCGCCGAAATCATCCAGGCGGGGTTCTCTTCGGGGGTTCCGGCGGAAGCGATCAGATCGTCCATGGCGGCTGCGCCGGACAGAAGGGATCGAACGTCGATCCCCAGAGCCGAGGCGGAAAGGAGTCCGACGGAGGAAAGCACCGAAAAACGGCCGCCGACGTCGCCGGGAAGAACGAGGCTCCTGCAGCCGGTCTCCGAGACAAAGGGCCGGAGGCATCCCTTCGTCTCGTCGGTGATCACCACGAAACGTTCCTTCGCCTTCTCGAAGCCGAGGGCGTCGATCATCCTTTTCCAGAAAAAAAGAAAATTCGCCATCGTTTCGGCGGTGCTCCCGGATTTGCTGACGACGATGAAGCTCGTCCGGGAAGGGTCGATCAGGCTCCATATCGTCTCGACATCCCGGGGATCCGGGTTGTCCGACATGAAGAACCTCGGACGGTTTCGCGCCGACGGGGGAAGTTCGTTCCAGTACGGAGGCAGAAGCGCCGAATGCAGCATCAGGTTCCCGAGGGCGGATCCGCCGATCCCGATCTGTACGATGGCATCCTCTTTCGAAAGGGCGTCTCCCATCGCAAGGATCTTTCCGCAATCCGCGCGGGGAAGCGAGATCCATCCGAACCCGGACCTCCCTTCCGCAGCGCCGTTCCGCAAGACAGCCGCCCCCGTCTCCAGTCTCGGAACGAGTGCGCGCACGTCGCCGAGCGACACTCCCCTCGCCGGGTCCGGGGAAAAGGCTCCGTTCCAGCAAAGCCGGGGCAGGGAGGACGTCGTCACGGCCTACGCCTCCGTCCGGATCTTCGCAAGCTCTTCGTCGATCGCTTTCGTGTCGTACCCGACGATGTATCTCTCGCCGATCTGGACGACCGGAACTCCCATCTGCTTCGTCTTCTTGACCATCTCCATGGCGGCTTCCCGGTCGGCGGAAACGTCGACAGTCTCGAAGGAAACGCCTTTTTTCGCCAGATACTCCTTCGCTTTCGTACACCAGGGACACGTCGATGTGGAATACACACGGATCATTGCAAACCCTCCCCGTCAAGTCATTTTCGAATAAGCGGTGATGATGATGATGATATTATACCCCCTTCGGGCATATCGTAAACAGTCTTCGGCTGCTCCTTCGAGTTGCCGGAACACCACGGGTCGGGTATCATAGCATGTGTTTTTACGTTATTTCACGTTTTCACAAGTGGGGTGTTTCCCATGACGCACTCCCCCGAATTCCCTAAAGGGACAAGATCTTTGAGGAGGGTATGTGAATGTCTCCAGTGGCGCAGAAGGGCCTCGATTCCTTAGAGGCGAAGCTGGATCCGATCGTTGCGAGGTATCGGGGCAAAAAGGGCGTGTCAATCCCCCTTCTTGCCGATATCCAGAAAACCGTCGGCTACATAGCCGAGGAAGCGGTGGAATACGTATCCGGAAAGCTGGACCTGCCCGCAGCCGAACTCTACGGCGTAGCCACATTCTACGCGATGTTCCGGATGCAGCCGGAAGGAAAGCATGTTGTCCGTCTTTGCCGGGGGACCGCCTGTCACGTCCAGGGATCCGCACGGATCGGCGAACAGCTTCAGCGGCATCTCGGAATCACGGAGGGCGAGACGACATCCGACGGCGTCTTCTCGCTCCAGTACGTCGCGTGTCTGGGGTGTTGCAGCCTCGCTCCCGTCATGATGGTGGACGGAGAGGTTCATGGCCGCCTCACGCCCGAAAAGGCCGTGGACGTGCTCGAATCCTACAGGACCCGCGACTGACGGGACACACGGAGGGATTGAAACGTGGAAAAGACGATCGTAAAGGTTGGACTGGCGAGCTGCGGCGTTGCGGCGGGCGCCGTTCCGATATTCGAAACGATCCGGAAGGCGCTTGCGGGGCGTGACGATGTGGAACTCAAGAAGGTCGGCTGCATCGGCCTGTGCTATATGGAGCCCATCGTCGAGGTGGAACGGAACGGCGTCAGCATCGCATACGGAAAAGTGGACAGCGATGTCGCCAAAAAAATCATCAGCGAACACGTCGACCAGGGCAAGGTCGTCGAAGAAAACCTCATCCTGAACCCCGAAGGATTCGCATGCGAGAACGTCCGGATCGAAAAGCAGGTTCGGATCGTCCTTCGGAACAGCGGCGTCATCGATCCGGAAAAGATCGAAGAATACCTCGCCCGCGACGGATACAAGGCTCTCGAAAAGGTGCTCTCGATGAAAGAAGCGGACGTCATCGAAGAAGTGACGAAGAGCGGCCTTCGCGGCCGAGGCGGCGCGGGATTCCCGACGGGCATCAAGTGGAAACTCGCCCGGCAGTCCCAGAGCGACAAAAAGTATTTCGTCTGCAACGCGGACGAAGGCGATCCCGGCGCATTCATGGACCGGTCCGTCCTCGAAAGCGACCCGCACAGCGTGCTTGAAGGCATGGCCATCGGCGGATACTGCATCGGGGCGGATGAAGGCATCATCTACTGCCGCGCCGAGTACCCCCTCGCGATCAAGCATCTGAACGTCGCGCTCGATCAGGCGCGCGAACGCGGATATCTCGGAAAGAATATCTTCGGATCGAACTTCTCGTTCGATATTCACATAAAGGAAGGCGCAGGCGCATTCGTGTGCGGCGAAGAAACCGCCATGATCGCCTCCATCGAGGGAAAGCGGGGCATGCCCCGTCCGCGCCCCCCATTCCCCGCGCAGAGCGGCGTCTTCGGAAAACCCACCAATATCAACAACGTCGAAACCATCGCGAATATCGCATGGATCATCCTGAACGGCGCAGACGCGTTCTCGGCCATGGGCATCGGACGAAGCCGGGGCACGAAGGTCTTTGCGCTCGCGGGCAAGATCAAAAAGGGCGGACTCGCCGAAGTTCCCATGGGAATGCCCTTGCGCGAGGTCATCTTCGACGTGGCCGGCGGCATCGCGGACGACAAGAAGTTCAAGGCCGTCCAGCTCGGCGGTCCCTCGGGAGGCTGCCTTCCCGAATCGCTGCTCGACACGCCCGTCGACTACGAATCGATCAACGCGACCGGCGCGATCATGGGCTCGGGCGGCATGGTCGTTATGGACGAGACGACGTGCATCGTCGACGTTGCGAAATTCTTCCTCGCCTTCGTCCAGAAGGAGTCCTGCGGCAAGTGCCCCTTCTGCCGCATCGGAACGAAGCGCATGCTCGAAATCCTCGAACGGATCTCGGGCGGAGAAGGAAAAATGGAAGACCTCGATCTTCTGCAGGAACTCGCGCTGCAGGTCAAGGAAGGATCTCTCTGCGGCCTCGGCCAGACCGCGCCGAATCCGGTCCTCACCACGCTCAAATACTTCCGCGACGAGTATGAAATCCATATCCGGGACAAAAAATGCCCCGCCAAGGTATGCACGAAACTGATCCATTACGTCATCGACCCGGCGAAGTGCATCGGATGCACCAAGTGCGCCCGCAACTGCCCGGTCTCGGCGATCACGGGGGAAGTCAAGAAAGCCCACCTGATCCACGACGATATCTGCATCCGCTGCGGTCTCTGCCAGAAGGCCTGCCCGGTTCATGCAATATCCGTCGAATAAGGGAGGATCTCGGATACCCATGGATAGAAACGTCAGGGTCATACTCAACAACAAGGAAGTCTACGGCTTCCAGGGACAAAAAATCCTCGATCTCTGCGCCGAATGCGGCGTGGAGATTCCGACGCTGTGCTACGATCCGCACCTGTCCGTACACGGAGGATGCTCTGTCTGCCTCGTGGACGTGAAGGGAGCAAAGGCGCTCGTCCGCGCCTGCGCGAATACGATCACGCCGGGAATGGTCATCGATACGAACAACGAAAAGGTCAACGGAGCGCGCAAACTCGCCCTCGAACTCCTTCTCTCGGACCACGTCGGCGATTGCCGCCCCCCCTGCACGCTCACGTGCCCCGCGAACGGCAACGTTCAGGCGTACATCAACCAGACGGCCCAGGGGAAATACAGGGAAGCGCTGGACACGCTCCACCACCATGTCACGCTTCCGGCCTCCATCGGCCGCGTCTGCCCCGCGCCGTGCCAGGAAAAATGCCGCAGGAATTTCGTGGATGAGGAGCCCGTCTCCATCCGGGAAATCAAGCGTTTCGTCGCGGACTGGGCCATCGAGCGGAACGACCTCGGGAACATTCCGCACATCGAAGAAAACGGAAAGTCCGTGGCCGTTGTCGGCGGCGGTCCCGCGGGCGTTTCCGCCGCGTATTTCCTGCGTCTCCACGGATATCGGGTCACGATTTTCGAGCGGGAAGAAAAGCTCGGCGGCATGATGCGGTACGGCATTCCCGACTACCGCCTGCCGCAGGATGTCATCCAGAAGGAAATCGACTGGCTTCTGGCCCACGGCGTCGACGTCCGGACGAACACGGGGCTCGGAAGGGACATCACGCTCGACGAACTGCGGGAGGAGTACGACAGCGTCCTGCTGGCCATGGGGTGCTGGAAATCGTCGCCGATGAAAGTCACGGGCGAAGACCTCCCCGGAGTCGTCGGCGGCATCGATTTCCTCTACACCGTCAATAAGGGCCGGACCATGAAGGTCGGCAAAAGGGTCGCCGTCATCGGGGGCGGGAATACCGCCATGGACGCCTGCCGCTGCGCCGTGCGCTCCGGAGCGGAAAAGGTCTACATCGTCTATCGGCGCACGCGGGAGGAGATGCCCGCCGAAAAGCTCGAGATCGAAGAGGCCGTGCAGGAAGGCGTCGAATTCCTCTTCCTTGCCGCCCCTGTCGCGGTCGAGGGGAACGGCAAGGTCGAACGTCTGGTCTGCGAGCGCATGGAACTCGGCGCCCCCGACGCTTCGGGACGCCGGAGCCCGGTCCCGACCGGAGAGCAATTCACGCTCGACGTCGATATGGTCATCGCGGCGATCGGCCAGGGGATCGACTTCACGGGACTTCCGAAGGACATCCAGGACGGCCGGAAAATGAAGGCGGACGACAACTATGCGACACCGCTTTCAGGAGTATTCGTGTGCGGCGACCAGCAGACCGGTCCCAAGATCGCGATCCAGGCGATCGGGAACGGACATTGGGCCGCGGATTCCATCCACGCGTACCTCACGACCGGCGTCGCGAAGAAGCCGTTCTTCTACGACATCGTGCGAAACGATCTCGGCCCCGCGGATTTTGCGGACCGCGAGAAGCAGCCTCGCGAGCACGTTCACGAGGTCGAAGCGTCCGTTCGCCTCTCGAAACCGTTCGACGAATACAACGCAGGGCTTTCCGAAGAGCAGGTTCTCCGGGATTCGAAACGGTGCATGGAGTGCGCCTGCGCGGATGTCTTCGAGTGCAAGCTCCGCAAGTACGCGACCGACTATGAGGTCCGCCCCGAACGGGTCGCCGGAGCGCACGTCAAGAAATTCGAAGACGCAAACGCGCACTATGTCAGGAACATGGACAAGTGCATCCTCTGCGGCCGCTGCGTTCGCGCCTGTGACGAAATCGCGGGCTTCCACGCGATCGACTTCGCGAAACGCGGCCTCGAATCCGTCCTGACCCCGCAGTTCTTCAAGGCGATCGACGACTCGGACTGCACCTATTGCGGCTTGTGCACGCAGGTCTGCCCTGTCGGCGCCCTTATGGAAAAACGCGTCGAGCGAAAACCGCACCTCGATATCCCGATCATCGAGAAGACCACGTGCGCGAAGTGCTCTCTGGGCTGCACACTCGACATCAACCTCGACCAGGCGCGCGACCGCATCGTCCGGATCACTACGGACCTCGGGGACACGCTCTCGCCGACACGCGGCCATTGCTGCGTCAAGGGCCGGTACGGCTTCGAGGATATCACGACGGATCGCCTTTCCGCCCCCAGGCTTCGCGGCTCCGACGCCTCCTGGGGCGATGCCGTCGACGCATTCTCGTCGATCCTGAAAGAAACGCCCAAAGAGAAGACCGCTTTCTTCTCAAGCGCCGGACTGACGAACGAAGAGATGGCGGCCCTGAAGCGCTTCGCTTCCGGATCCCCGGTCGCCGTCACCGATGCGGATGATTTCCGGCCCGGCATCGAACATATCGTCAACGCTCCCGCTCTGAAGGGGGCCGGCGCCGTCTACGAC
>ERZ1645192.668-NODE-668-length-28541-cov-6.244822_pt1 | contig 28541 bp, 31 predicted proteins | sample MGYA00575354_ERZ1645192 | MGnify/ENA primary metagenome ERZ1645192 (study PRJEB40844, sample SAMN11349763) | freshwater sediment metagenome | isolation source: river sediment | host: Sediment | place: India: Faizupur Khadar , New Delhi | collected 2017-02-21 ... | reverse complement strand
GGCATTTGCCGGATAAAAAAATAATACCTGCTCAAGGTAACCGCGGCCACGGAAAGCCCCCGGTCCCGGCAGGCAATAAGGGGCCTGGCGCACCCAAAGGCAGTGGCCCCAAGCCAATAAAAAGAATTAACTAAATCATGCCGGCTAATTTTATTTTAGATAAAAATATTCCAGCGGATTTAAGAAAAATTCATCCTCTACTTAAATCGGTTGCTAGTAAGGTTTTGGCCTTGACGCAATCTCAGGATGAGTCATTCCACATCAAACTGGTCCTGGAAGAGGCGCTTACTAATGCCATCCGTCATGGCAATCAGCTTGACCCCCGTTTAAAGATCCGTGTGCGTATTAAACTTAGTTCTAAAAAAGCATTCTTGGACATCTGCGATCAGGGCAAAGGGTTTGATTACCGCAAGCTTCCTGACCCTACTTCCAAAAGCAAGTTATACCAGCCTTCCGGCAGAGGATTGTATTTAATGCGCAAGTTAATGGATAAGGTAACATTCTATCAGCGTGGCAGGGGAGTAAGAATGGAAAGGTCTTTTAGCGGCCGATGAAACGAGCGCTTGCGTATTGCTTAGTTATCTTAGCATTAAGTTTGATCGTTCTTGGCGCGGCCACGGGGATTTTTGAGCCGCAAGAGATGCTGGCGTATGATTTTTTGCTGCGTCATCGCCCTGTGCAGCCGCAAAGTCCGGAAATTTTTATCATTGAGATATCCGATGATACCTTGCAAGGTTTAGGCCACTGGCCGCTGCCTCGGGATTACCACGCCGCCTTAATCGAAGCTTTAAATCAAAGTGGTTGCCGTTTGATTGTTTTTGATATCTTGTTTAGCGAATCTTCCGATTCAGACACGCGCTTAGCCCAGGCAATGCAGGCTTTTGGCCGGGTATATCTGCCTTTTGCTTTTAGAATCGAGAATCAAGGTGGCGAGATTTTTGCCCCCGAAGTCTTAGGCAAAGTAGCCGCGGGCCTAAAAAACGCAGTAGCCGGCCTGGGGCATATAAATATTTTTGTCGATAGCGATGGCAAGGTAAGGCGTCTGCCGCTCTGGGTAAAACGCAATCAACAGCGCTGGCCGGCCCTGGGGTTTTTAGCTGCTTCTCATTTTTTGGGCAAGGAGCCCGCCAGCATTACCTTGCCTTTTAATCTCCGTTCCGGCGTCTGGGTGAATTATCCCGGGGCCTGGTCAAAAACCTTTCGGCACTTCTCTTATTTGGATATTTTGCAGTCTGCGGCAGCCCTTAAGAATGGAGAAGTTCCCCGTTTGGATTTAAATTTGTTCCGGGATAAAATTTGTTTCGTCGGCCTGACCGCTACCGGGACATCGGATTTTCGGGCTAACCCCATTGATCCGGTTTACCCGATGGTGGGCACCCAGGCGAGTATTTGTAATAGTATTTTGCAGAGCGCTTACATTAGCCGGTTGGGAATTTTCTGGCGGGCGCTGATAGATTTACTGTTTTTCTTTATTAGTTTGTGGTTAGTTTTAAAATTTACTCCGCTTGTAGCTTTTGCTTGTTTTGTTTTGCTAGCAGCAGCTTATCTTACCCTAGCGCAACTGTTGTTTAATTTTAAAGGCGTATTTTACGATATTTTCCTGCCGCTTCTAAGCTTGGTTTTGGTTTACTCCGGCGTCCTGCTGGTGAAATTTTTCCGTGAGGTCCAGGCCAGGAGATTGCTTGAAAAGGAATTAGAGATCGCTGCCCAGATCCAGCGTAATTTCCTCCCTGCTGACCTGCGGGACATCGGTGAGCTTAAATTACGTTTATTTCTGCAGCCGGCTAAATTTGTGGGCGGGGATTTTTACGATATCATAATTCTGGATGACCATCGCCTGGGAGTTTTTATCGCCGATGTCAGCGGCAAAGGTATTGCGGCGGCCCTGATCATGGCCAAGGCTATTTCCCTGTTGCGGATGCTGGCCCGCGACATCGCCGATCCGGGGGCGCTGCTTTCGGCTTTAAGCAATCATTTAAAGCCGGACCTGGACAGCCGGTTTATTACCGGGCAATATTTGATTATCGACCGGCGCGATTATTCTTTTATCGGCGCCAGCGCCGGGCATCCCCCGTTTATTTTCTTAAGCCGTCAGAATGGCCAGGCGGCCGAGATGGTCCCGGCCTCCGGCCCGCCGCTGGGATTAGTCGATAATTTTGCTTATGCGGTGATAGGGGGTAAGCTTTCCCCGGGGGATAAAATATTTATGTATACCGACGGCTGGACGGAAAGCAGAGATAGCAATGGTAAGGAGTTTGGTATCCAGCGGTTAAAAAATATTCTAATCCGGCAGGCGGACCAGGGGGTCGACCAGCTGTTGAACAACTTAAAGCAAGCCCACGATATTTATCGCGCAAAAGCATCCCAGCATGATGATCTGACTGCGGTGATCCTGGAGCGTAAATAAGAAAGGAGCAGATGATGGCTTTAAAGATCAGCGTAATGTCTAAAGAAGGTGGAGTTATAATTCTGTGCCTTGAGGGATCTTTGGATACCGAGACCCATGTTGAATTAGAGGTAAGAGGTGTCCGGGAGTTGGATAAGCGGCCCAAGGGAATGATCCTTGATTTGAAATCGCTGGATTATATCAGCAGCATGGGGATCAGCGCGTTGCTAAAGCTGCAAAAACAGGCCGGAGTGCGGGGGGTGAATTTTGTGGTGACCAATATCCCGCCGCAGATCGATGAGGTGTTTAAGATCGTTAAGGCCCTGCCGGAGGAGAGTATCTTTGCCAGCATGGAGGAGGCCGATCGTTATTTAATGAATATCCAGAAAAAGATCAAAGAAAGTCAGTGATAAATAGCGGTTTATGTAGATGTTAAGGAATACAGGCCAGGGTAGAAAAATTACCCCCTGAATAAAATAAGTAAAAGCAATTGTTTCAACAAGGGAGCAAGATGTTTAGAAAAGACATTGAGCGGTTGTTGGCGCAGCTGAAATCTTTAAGGGGGCCGGGCAAGGCCGGCGAATGGAAGGAATGGGAGGAGCAGCTTAAGGAAAGCGCGCTATGGTTTAATATGATCGTGGAGTCTTCCCCATATGGCATCGTGGTGTCCGTTGGCAGGGAAGAGAAAGTAGTTTATCTTAACCGGAAATTTACCGAGTTATTCGGTTATACCATTGAGGATATTCCCGATGTTTCTGCCTGGTGGCCCAAAGCCTATCCGGATGAAAAATACCGCGCTAAAGTCCGCCAGGCCTGGGAGAAGATCATCAAGGGCGCGATTGAAGATCAAAAGGATGTTGAGCCGCTTGAAACCAAAGTTACCTGCAAGGACGGCTCGGAGAAGTATATCCAGTTCTCGTTTGCTAATTGCGGCGAGAGAAATATAGTATTCTGCATCGACTTAACGGCGCAGCGCAAGGTGGAGGATGACTTACGCGCCCATAAGGGGCAGCTTTCCAACGCCCTGGAGTTGGCCCATTTAGGCCCCTGGGAATACGATGTGGTAAACGATAAGTTCACTTTTAATGACGCTTTTTATGCGATTTTCCATACGACCGCCGATAAGGTCGGCGGTTATACCATGAATGCTGAGCAATATGCCCAACGGTTTATCCATCCGGAGGACAGCCATTTGGTGGCGGTAGAGACTCGTAAGGCCCTCGAAGCAAATGATCCGTATTTTAGCCGTTCATTGGACCACCGGATCCTTTATGCCGACGGAAAAGTTGGTTATATTAACGTGCGGTTCTTTATCGTCAAAGATGAAGAAGGCAGAACGATCAGAACTTATGGCGTAAATCAGGATGTCACCGAACGTAAAAACCTGGAAGAGAAATTACAAAAAAGCCTGCATGAAATGGAAACTTTTTATAAGGCCAGCATGAACCGGGAAGAGCGGATTCTGGAATTAAAAAAGCGCGTGCAGGAGTTGGAAAATAGGCTGGCGAAAGGCCACCCTTAAACAAATTATTGCCATAAGCGTTCTTTAGGAATCTCTGTGGGAAAAGCAAAATCATTCAAATTTTCTTCCACCTGTTTATTAATTATTACTTCCTTGTTCTTTGCCGGCTGCGCGACCGTATATAACCCGGCTACCGATAAAAGGGAGCTGATATTTATCGACAGCGCATCCGAAACCGCCATTGGTAAAAGTGTGCAGGAAGAAGTATTGATCCAAAAGAAACTTGCGCCAGAACCTCTGCTGCAGGAGAGGGCCAGGAGGATCGGTAAGCGGATTACGGCGGTTTCTGACCGGCAGGATGTCGAATATAATTTTTACGTTTTAGAGGATAAAGAGTTAAATGCCATGGCCTTGCCCGGCGGTTTTATTTATGTGAACAGCGGGTTAATTAATATTTTAAATGACGATCAGTTAGCCTACGTGATCGGTCATGAGGTGGGGCATGTGGCGGCCAGGCATATTACCAAAAAGATCCAGGCTAATCTTACCTATCAGTTGATCCTTGCCGTTGCCTTAACAGGGGCAGGAGCTGAGCGGCCGATTACCCAGAGCGTAGCTTTAGGTGTAGATACGGTTTATCAGTTGGCCTCTTTAGGATATAGCCGTAAGGATGAGTATGAGGCGGATAAGATCGGCACAAAATACGCCTACCTGGCAGGCTTTGACCCTTACGGCGCCTTAACGGCCTTAGAAAAGATCAAACAGGAGGAAGGGCCGGACTGGAAGGTTTTGGGATATTTCCGCTCTCATCCCTACGCCGATGAGAGGATCGCGGCGCTTAATAAATACATTCCCGAATTAACCCGCCCGAAAATAACTATTGACAAATAGGAATAATTCCTATATAGTATTGAACATGAGTAAGCAAGATGCAGACTCAATAGAGAGTTTCCATAAGAAATGTAGAGCGGGGAGGCTTAAAGTTACGCCTCAGCGCAGTGCGATTTACGCGTCTCTGCTAGGTGATAAAGAGCATCCCAGCGCGGATGTTGTGTTTAGGCGGCTCAGAAAAACACTACCGAGCATCTCTTTTGATACGGTGAACCGCACCCTGCTGACTTTTGTGGATCTGGGTATTTTAAAGATGGTCGAAGGGTATGGCCGTCCTAAGCGGTTTGATCCGGATACCGATCAACATCATCATTTTCAGTGCTTAAAATGTAATAAGATCGTTGATTTTTATAATCAGACCTTGGATGCGATCCAGGTGCCCAAGGGGTTGATGAGCAGGTTTACGATTACCGGCAAGAAGGTGGTTTTGGAAGGAATCTGTAAAGCTTGTAACAAATAGTTTTTGATCCAAAAGGGTAATTTTGATGATCCAAATGCTGCAAAACTTACACCCGGTTCTTCAAGCCCTAGCCGCCGGGCTTTATACCTGGTGCTTTACGGCTCTTGGCGCGGCGCTGGTCTTTTTTATCAAAGAGTTTAACCAGAAGATCTTCGACGCGATGCTGGGTTTTGCCGGTGGGGTGATGATCGCCGCCAGCTTTTGGTCGCTGTTATCTCCGGCGATCGAAATGTCTTACCACAGCGGCGTGCTCCCCTGGTTTCCAGCGGCCTTGGGATTTTTGCTGGGTACGATATTTTTACGGGCAATTGATAAGGTCCTTCCGCATTTACATCTGGGGTTTCCAACTCAAGAGGCAGAAGGGATCAAAACCTCCTGGCAGCGCAGCATCTTATTGATCCTAGCGATTACTTTGCATAATATTCCGGAAGGGTTGGCAGTGGGGGTAGCGATCGGCGCGGCAGCTTCAGGGTTGCCAGAGGCAACTACCGCGGCAGCGTTGGCTTTAGCAGTGGGGATCGGTATTCAGAATATCCCCGAAGGGTTTGCGGTTTCCGTATCCCTGCGCCGGGAAAAAATGAGTAAGTTTAAAAGCTTCTGGTATGGGCAGTTGTCAGCGGTCGTTGAGCCTATTGCCGCGCTTATCGGAGTGGTAGCGGTTTTATGGATGCGGCCTCTGTTGCCTTACGCTTTGGGGTTTGCCGCCGGGGCAATGATTTTTGTGGTCGTCGAAGAGGTGATCCCGGAATCCCAGCGCAACGGACACACGGATTTAGCTACCGCCGGGACGGTTTTAGGATTTTTAGCGATGATGATCTTAGATGTGGCTTTCAGTTAATTAGAGGAGAATAGCGTGAAACGTTTTTTTAATTGGCAGGTAATTTTAGCCGGTCTATTGATTTTAGCATCTATAATTGTTTATTTTATCCACTACCTGATTTTTAAAGACGCGCATCATATTTTCCTTTATTTAATTGGGGATATTGGTTTTCTTTTTGTCGATGTTTTGATCGTAATGCTCTTTTTGCATCGGCTTCTTGAGTACCGCGATAAACGCTCGATCATGAAAAAGCTGAACATGGTGATCGGGACGTTTTTTAGCGAGGTCGGCGCGGATTTATTAAAGTTATCTTCGCACTTTGATCCTGAGTTGGCCACTCTAGCCAAACATTTGCTTATTACTAACCATTGGACAGATAAAGAGTTTGCCAAGGCGCGTAAGTATATTCAGAATCATGAGAGCAGTATTAATAGTAAAAAAGGCAGCCTGCCGGAGGTTAAGTCGTTCTTGGTTTCCAAAAGGCCTTTTTTACTTGCGCTGCTTGAAAATCCCAATCTTCTGGAGCATGAATCTTTTACGGAAGTTTTGTGGGCGGTTTTTCACTTAACGGATGAATTGGCGCACCGGCGCGATCTGGATAAGCTTCCCGATACCGACTACCAGCACTTGTCAGGGGATTTAAAAAGGGCATATCGGCAGTTGATTTTGCAATGGCTTGATTATATGCGGCATTTAAAGCAGGATTATCCGTATCTTTTTTCCTTAGCGCTGCGGACCAATCCATTCGATGCTCAGGCCACGGTTGAGGTAAGATAATTGGATAACGGATAGTAAACCAATCAAAAAAAGGAGGGAACAAATGGGTGATGTTAAAAAAGAACTGATCGTAATGTTAAATCGCGCGCTGGAATTGGAATATTCCGCCAGGATCCAGTATTTGGCCCACGCTGAAGCGATTAAGGGTTTAATGGGTGAGGGGATCATTGCCAGGCTCAAAGAGATCGCCGGGGATGAATTAAAGCATGAAGAAATGTTCCGTGAACTGATCGGTGCCTATTTGGGCGGCGAGCCGTCGATGAAGCTGGCGGAAACCTTTAAAGCTAATGACACCAAGAAGATCCTGGAGGTTAATCTTAAAGGCGAGAAGGACGCGGTAGATTTCTACAAGCAGATCTACCAAAAGGTTATCGAGAATAAAAAGAGCCTGCCGTATGAATTCGAGACTTTGGAACACCAGATCCGGCATGTGATTATCGATGAGCAGGAACATGTCACGGAGCTCAATCTTTTATTGGGCAAGTAATTTTCGAAGATTCAAGCAGTGTAAAATATCCGCCCCTTAATCCGGGGCGGATATTTTTTTCTAAATAGAGGCAGGCAGAAGGTTAAAACTCATTGATTAAATTTCACGAAAGTTTTATAATAATTTAGCAATTTCTTGGTGTTTTAGGTGATTCTATCCAATTAGGCAGGAATATTTTTTAAACAAAATCTAAGAATTATATATCGGCAGCAGGATGAAACCAGAGATTTTCGTGGGGACCGGAGAAGTCTGGGCAGCTAAAAGAGCGGTAATTTTAAGGTCGGATGCGATCGGGTCCTGTATCGGGGTTGCGGCTTTCGACATCAACAACGGCATTGGCGGCATGGCGCACATCATGCTCCCGGGGCGTTCTTCCCGCAGCCGGTTGGCGTTTAACACTAAATATGCCGAAGATGCCCTGGCAGATATGCTGTTTAAAATGACGCGTTTGGGGGCAGTAGCCAGCCAGATCCAGGTATGTTTGGCCGGAGGGGGCAATGTCCTGCAGGATAAGGATGACCGGATATGCGCGCAGCTGATCCATTCGGTAAAAGGGATTTTAAAGACATATAATATCCCGGTCGTAGCTGAATCTTTAGGCGGGACCAGCAGGAGGCTGATTTTTTTTGACATCGAGGATGCCGCTGTCTATTACGCGAAAGGTGATGCTAAGAGCAGATTATTATATAAATGGAACCAGGCCAGAGGAGGCGTAAATGAATAAAGCCTATCAGGAAAAATTCAGGAGTCCATTTGTTATATTCTCTGAAATTTCAGGCGTTATTGTTATGTTGATCGGAGGGTTGACATTATTAGGGTGGTTTTTAGGCGTGCCGGCAATGAAAAGCGTATTCCCGGGGCTGGTGACGATGAAGGTGAATACTGCTTTATGCTTTATTCTGCTGGGTGGCGCGCTTTGGTTTTCACAACCAGAACGTAGAAACAGGATATTCTCGGCAGCCGTACGAGTTTTGTGTTTTTTTGTCATTACCATTGCCGGTCTGACAATAGTCGAATATATCTATAATATAAATTTGGGTATCGATGAGTTGTTTCTTAAAGATGATTCGGGCGCTTTGTTGACTATCTATCCTGGTAGAATGCCTATTGGCAACTCAATCTGTTTTTTCCTGCTTTCCCTGGCTTTATTTGCTTCCCATACTAAAAAATATCGTCATTATCCTTTTATTCAAGTTCAGGCTTTGATCGTCACAATGCTGGCAGTTTTATCTTTAATGGGGTATTTATACGGCATCAAGGTGCTTTATTTTGGTTCCCGGGTGTTCACCGCGATGGCCTTAAATAGTGCCATTGCCTTTTTTATGATCGGCCTGGGCGTTTTCTTTCTGCATGTGGACCAATGGTTGGCCTTGGCGATTACCAGCGACAATATCGGAGGCCGGGTCGCCCGGCGCCTGATCCCGGTAGCTTTACTGGTTCCGCCCTTACTGGGTTGGATAAAATTATGGGGAGAACGTTCCGGTTATCTGCCCCATCCTTTCGGCGTTTCTTTTGTGGCGATAATGAATATGGCAACCATATTTTACTGTATTGTTTGGCTGGTGATGTTTTTAAATCGCGCAGATAGTGAACGTAAAAATGCGGAACTGATCCGGCAAGCAAGTGAACAGCAGCTGCAGGCCGCCAACCAGCAGCTGCAGGCCGCCAACCAGCAGCTGCAGGCCGCCAACCAGCAGTTAAAGGCCAGCCAACAACAGTTAAAGGCTTCTAATCAGCAGTTGACAGCCAATGAGCTTAAGCTGAATGCGGAAATTACGGAACGCAAGAAGATCGAGGAGTTGAATAATAAGCATATCCATGAGCTAGAGCTGTTTTATAAGACCAGCATGGGCCGGGAAGAGCGGATCATTGAGCTTAAGCGGGAAGTCGAAGAGTTAAAGGTAAAGTTAAAAAAATAGATCCCGCCGATGAAAAAGAAGGATTCTTTTTGGTTTCTCTATATTCTACAGTGCAGCGATAAAACTCTCTACACTGGTATTACTACCGATATTCCCCGTCGTTTAAAAGAACACAATTCCCAAAAAGGCGCTTTTTATACTCAGAATAAAATTCCGGTCAGGTTGGTTTACCGGGAAGATATAATCGGTGGCCGGGCGCAAGCTCTTAAGCGTGAGTTAGAAATTAAAAGATTGACCCGGCAAGAAAAACTGATATTAATTGGGTTGTCAGCAGGTACACTGTCCGGGTTAAGCAAGGTACACTGTCCAGATTAGAATGGAAACTGTTTCTGGATTATATCAATGAGAACTGTTGGCCAAGAAATTCTGTTATATCTGGTGTTTTTTGCGGTCTTAGTCGTATTAATCGTCGATAGCATCGGGGGTTTTTTTCACCAAGCCTGGGCCCAGCATATTGTTTTTGACCTGTTAAAAGTTTTCCTGCCGTTAATATTGCTGGTTGGCCACGCTGCCTACACGCTTTCTTTGCCAAGAGGGCTGGGTTTTATTTTATGGCTTTGCCTGGGGGGCTTAGCCGCTGAGATCATTGGCCTAAGAACCGGTATTTTATTCGGCGGGTTTTACCATTATCTGCCTGAGAGTCGGATGATTTTTTCTCAAGTTCCGTTGTTCGATCAACGTTTTTTTCTCTGGGGAGTGCCGGCGCCGGTTATTTTGTACTGGGCGGTTTTTATCTACGGCGGCTACAGCATTTCTAATTCCTTCCTGGCCTGGAGAGGCGCAGAAAAACCTTCTTACCGGAATAAAAATTACTCCCTTTTGGCTAAGCTTGTAACCTTAGATGCCTGGATCGTGCTGGGGATTGACCTGGTTATGGATCCGATTTTGGTTTGGCATGGGAACTGGCAATGGGAGAAGCCCGGGATTTATTTCGGGGTGCCCGGGGGGAATTTTATCGGTTGGTTCATGGTGGCCGCCTGCTTAACCGGGGCGTTCAGGATTTTTGAGTATAAATTCCCTTATAATTTAGAGTTGAGGAATCGGTTGGTTATTCTCTTGCCGATTCTGTGTCTGGGCGCGCTTTTTATTCTTGCGGTGGCGTTAGCTCTAAATATAGGTCTATATCCGCTTATCCCGGTGGCCGGTTTTGCCATACTGCCAATTATATTGTTAAACTTTTATGCCTGGAGCAGGTCAAGGCATACGATGAAAACCCCTTGAAGGCTCTAGTCTTATAAGATACAATAACCCAATGAAGGCTAAATTATCTCAGAAGCGGGCACTGGTTACCGGCGGCGCGGGCTTTATCGGCTCGCATCTTTGTGAAGAACTATTAAGCCGCGGCTTTAAAGTTACCGCCCTGGATAATCTGGCTACCTCCCGCAAATCAAACCTTGTTCTTGCCCTTAAGGACAAAAATTTCCATTTTTTTCAAGGTTCGATCCTTGACCGCAAGCTCATGGCCCGGCTTATCCGCGGATGCGATATTATTTATCATCTGGCGGCGGCAGTCGGAGTGAAATACATTTTGGATAACCCCTTAGGGTCGATTGTTACCAATATTAAAGGCACCGAAATTATTTTTGAATTAGCGGATAAATACCAAAAAAAAGTGCTGCTGGCTTCAACCTCCGAGGTCTATGGAAAGCATGCCTGTGTGCCGTTTAAAGAGGGGGATGACCGGATTTTGGGGCCGGTGCATAAAAGCCGCTGGAGTTACGCTGAGGCCAAGGCGATGGATGAATTTTTAGCCTTAGCTTACGCTAAAGAACGTAAACTGCCGGTAGTGATTATCCGTTTTTTTAATACGGTCGGCCCCCGGCAGACCGGCCGTTACGGGATGGTCCTGCCGGGCTTTATCCTGAAAGCCATTCAGAACAAACCGATCACCGTTTACGGGGATGGTTCGCAGATCCGCTCCTTTACTTATGTCAAAGATGCGGTAACTGCCGTAGTGGCTTTGAGCTTGAGTAAAAAGGCAGAAGGCGAGATCTTTAATGTCGGCGGGGCGGCCAGTATTTCGATTAAGGATTTAGCGCAGAGAGTAAAACAGCGGGTAGGTTCGCTATCGAAGATTGTGTTTGTTCCTTATGATCAGGCCTATAAAGCCAATGCCCGGGATTTTGAGGATATGCCTTGCCGGATCCCGGATACCGCTAAGCTGGAGAAGGTTATCGGGTTTAAGCCGGCATTTTCGATAGATGAAATAATTGACCGGACGATCGAATATTTCAAAAAGGTGAAAAAATGCGGTTTAAACGGCTGCTGGCGTTAATTTTATTTTTTGTATCTGTTCCTGCGGCGGTGCTGGCTCAGGAGCGGCCGGAGGTAGAAGCTAAATTACGCCAGGAGCCGGCCAGGTATATTCAAGACGGAGAGTTGTTTTTTAGCTCTTTTTATGAGTACAGCGGGGTGAAGCAGGCAGGAAGAAAAGGCCAATGGAGGCTGTTTGCCAATACCGTAGGCTACGCCTTTGCCAACGGTTTTACTCCTTATTTAGAGGTTGATTCCTGGGACCGTTTCCATAATCAAGACCAGCTTTTTAATTTTGGCGCTTACCTTAAGTTCAGGGATTTTTCCTCTTGGCACTCCGAGATCGGGTTTGGCAACGACATCAATTACCTGCCGCGTTTTCGCCTGCTTGAGGAATATGAGCATAAGCTGGCCGGTAATTTGTCTTGGCAGGCCGGTTTTAAATACCTGCATTATCCTGCTAATCACGTTTATACTGTTTATCCGGGATTAATCTATTATTTTGGCGACAGTTATCTGAGCGCTTTTTATAATCTTTCTTTTACCGAAGGCCGGGGGACTGCTCAATCCGGGTTATTTAAGGGCAGCATCGCTTTGAATAAAATGCTCGATTTTTGGTTTGGTGGGGCAGTGGGCCAAAGGCTTTATGATATTGATTTATTGAAAGCTTCCAAGCAATACGGTTATTTTATTTTTATCGGTTTGGATTTTAAGGTGACGAAAAACGTAAAGTTTAGATTGGGATATTCTTACGGCATGGAGAAACCTGCTTTTATCTCCAGGAGCGTCGATTACGGGGTTACCATTAAATTTTAGCCGATGCATAACTATCATATCGATTTTATCTGGCAGCTAAACCGATTACTTTTGGCTGCCTCTTTTTTGCTGGGGGGATTAATCATGATTTATTCATCCTCCCGGGGATGGCTGGCCGGGGTCAGGGCAAGGCAGCTTTTGATTTTAAAAAAAAGGCTCGAGAGCGTTGCGGCTTCCAAGTCATTGGCCCCGCAGGATAAATGTGAATTGATGATCGGCAAGATCGATCCGCTGGAAGCGGCAGAGGTTGTTCAGAATAAAAAGTTCGTTCTTTCCCCGCAACTGCACGCGCAATTAAGGGCTTGTTTTATCTCTCAGGATAAGCTTGGGCAAATCAGGCAGATCGCCTTAAAGTCCCGCAATAAATGGCGCCGGATCCAGGCAATGATCAGTTTAGGGGCCTCCGGTGACTTGCAAGCAATTCAAGTTTTGGCGCGGGGTTTATCGGATCAAGACGAAGATGTTGTTTATTTTGCTATGCTGGCTTTAGGCCAGATCAAGAATGCCCAGTCAGCTAAGTTGCTGCTTGAATTCCTGGGAAAACGCGTTTATAGCGGCTATAAGATCGTTTCTTTGCTGGAGGATTTCCCTGATTTGATTGTGCCTCAGGTTATTGCCGTTACCCAAAGCGGCGATCCGTTTGTCCGTTTCTGGTGCCTTAAGCTGTTAGCTAAATTTAAACCGGCGGCTTATCTTGAAATGATTACGCAGTTAACTCAGGATTCCTCAGCTGATGTGCGTTCTGCTGCCTGCGAATGCCTGGGAGAAACCGGGCAACCAGCGGCAAAAGAAGTGCTTTTAGTTTGCATAAAAGACGAGGCCTGGTTTGTCAGGATGCGCGCCGTCAGGGCGCTGGCTAAAATTTTAAAGCATGAAGCCCTGCCTTTAATTACACCTTTATTAAAAGACCCAGATCTCTTAGTCAGGGAAAGTGTGAAAAATGCTCTTTCTTTAAATCATTAAAATGCGTACAGATAATATTCCTTATATAATTTTTGCGGCGTTTTTTTCCTATTTTATTATTCTTAATGTTTATTATGTCATTTTGACCATAATCGCTCTTTTTGAAAGCAGGAAAAGAAGGCTGGAGTCTGCGGCTGAAGATTATCAGCGGCTCCTGGTTTCGGCTTTTACTCTGCCGGTGAGTTTTGTTATTCCGGCCCATAATGAAGAAGACTGGGTAGTTGATACCGTGAAGTCCGTTTTAAATCAGGAATATCCGGAATTTGAGGTCATCGTGGTTAACGATTGTTCGGCCGATAAGACATTTCAGGTCCTGGATGAATTTTTGAAGCTGGAGCCGGTTGAGAAAAATTATGCGGACAGGTTTACCTGCGGAGAATTAAGCGGTATTTTTGCCTCCCGGACTCACCCGCAAGTTACGATACTAAATAAAACCAACGGCTGCAAAAAGGCCGCAGCGGTGAATGCCGCCCTGAATCTGGCCAAATTCAAATATATCTGCCTGATCGATGCCGATACGGTGCTTGAACCGGATGCTTTAATTAAGGTGATGGCGCAAGTCCAAAAGGATCCCGATAAGATCATCGGCGCCGGAGGGTATTTTGGATTGGTTAACGGGTTTACGATCAGAGATGGCCGGGTGCTGAAGAAAAATTTTTTGCAGCAACCCCTGATTGCCTATCAGAATGTCGAATATATCCGTTCGCTGGCCGTCCACCGGATCGCCTGGAGCAAATATAACGCGATGCCGCTTGTTGCCGGAGGTTTTAGTGTCTGGCGCCGGGACATTCTGTTGGATCTTGGCGGATATTCATCAGAGTTCAGTTCGGAGGACCTGGAATTTACCTTAAGGGCGCACGATTATATTATTGAGAAGAAAAAAGATGGTTACCGCATCCTGATGCTGCCGTATCTGGTCGGCTGGACCGAAGGCCCCGGTAATTTAAAATCTTTTATTATCCAGCGGGACCGCTGGCAAAGGGTAACCAATGAAGCGGTCTGGAAATACCGGCATATGATCCTGCGTCCCAGCCACAAAGCGATCGCCTTTTTGACTTTACCTTACTTTCTATTTTATGAAGTTTTAGGTGTTTTTGTCGAAATGGCGGCGCTGGCCTTGGCAATTGGGGGGGCGGTGAGCGGGCTGATTGATTTTAGGGTATTTCTGGCTTACCTTGTTTTTATGATTCTGTGCAATGCCGTGATCTCCCTGACGGCCTTATTCATTTTTGTGCGGGACCAGGCGGTATTAAAAACGCGCGAAATAGCCTATTTTATTTTACTGATTTTTTTAGAATTTTTCTGGTATCGTTGGCTAATGACAATGGCCAAGCTCTCGGGAACAATTAATTATCTGCGGGGAGTGCGCAGCTTCGATAAATACCAGCGCCAACAGAGGTAGTGCATGCAAATCATTACCCAGAGGATTATTTTAAATACTAAAGGCAGTCCGGACCTGATAAATATCACGGATAAAATTAAGGGGCTGCTTACATCCAGCGGCCTCAAAGAAGGAAGTCTGACAGTTTTTGTTATCGGCTCAACCGCCGCAATTACCAGTTTTGAATATGAGCCGGGATTAATAAAAGACATGCGGGATTTGTATGAAAAGTTGATTCCCCGTGGCAAAGAATACGCGCACGATGCAACCTGGGGTGATGCCAACGGTTTTAGCCATTTAAGGGCAGCGTTGCAGGGGCCGTCATTGACGGTGCCCTTCGAGAAGGGGGAGTTAATGCTGGGGACATGGCAGCAGATAGTGTTAGCTGAATTCGATAATCGGCCCAGAAAGCGGGAAGTAGTGGTACAGCTAATAGGGGAGTAGGTTTGAAGATATGAATATTGCCGCAGTAATACCTCTTATAGTTTTCGTAGCGGGGATAGCGCTAATTTTATTTTTTACTTTCCGAAAGGACCCCATCTTTGAGGCAACGATTACTGCTCTGGGCGGGAAGCTCGACCGTATTTCCGGCAGGTTCATATTTAACAAAAACGGCATTGATTTCTGGTATCGCTACACTCCGCCCAGCAGGAATTCCCCCGCGGTGCTTACGATTGCCATACCTTGCCGCTCCCGCGGTGAATTTACGGTACTTGCGGAAAGTAAGTTTGACCGGGAGGCAAAAAAAATAGGTTTTTCCTCGGAAATTCAGACTCAGGATGCAGCCTTCGATAATAAATACTATATTATTTCGGATACGGTCGATTTTGCCAGGGAATATTTTAAGACAGAGTTAAAAAGACAAGCGGTAAATAAACTTTATCTTGCCGGATTTACTAAGATCAGTCATGACGGTAAAATCCTTAAGGCAGAATGGGCGGGTTTTGATAAAAGACGGCTGGGGCCGGGTTTAGTCAGGGAGGCAGCGGAAATCCTCTTTGAAATGTCCAATTGCCTGCCGGATTATTTTGCCCACGAGAAGATCTTTGGTATTCCGCGTTTACGGCTTAAAGTTATCGTGGCTTATGCGATTTCTTCGCTGGGGCTTTTGTCCGGATTAGCCGCTTATTTTTGGGTTACTCGCTATCCGCCGTTGGATAGTTTCGCCATTTTTTTAAGGTCGCTCTTGTTCTCCCTGCCAGCTTTTATCGCTTATATGATTCTTACGGCGATTTTGGTCCGCGGCCGGGCAAACGCACATAGGGATTTTTTGGTAATCAGTATGATTTCCATCGCTGCTTGTTTGCTGCTGGCGAATAACTCGCTGATCATTGTCAATGGGAAACTTGACTCAAATAAGCAGGAAGATCATGATGCCATAATTATGAGTAAATATATGGTTAAAGAAGATAACAAGAAGTCTTATTATATTAAGGTCAGCTCCTGGCGCAGCGGCCGCAGGATAGAAAAATTTGAGGTGTCTCAATACGAATATAGCCGCATTGTTGCTGGCCAGACAATCGCCAGGATTACGACTAAGCGCGGGGCATTGGGTTTTGAGTGGGTGGTGCGGATCGGTTATAAAATTAAGTAGCCTCCGCTAGCCGCATATAATATTGCTTTTAAGAAAAATAGCGTTTGTTATAATAGAAGCCAGAGTAATGATCCCGGCTTAAATTTTGTAAATATGCAATAGCAACGGATTTCGACATGAATATCCTTACCATTACTTTTAATAATATCTGGAACCGCAAGATCCGCTCGCTGCTGACGGTGCTGGGAGTGGGGATTAGTATCGCCGCTTTCGTCGCGATCATTGGCTTAAGCGAGGGGTTAAAGGCGAGCTTTATCTCTAATTTTCGCAGCCGCGGTACTGACCTGGTTGTGGTAGAGAAAGGGATCCTGGATATTTTATCCAGCAAGGTCGATCTTTCCTATAAGGATAAATTCAAAGCGATGCCGGAGGTCGAAGCGGCGGCTCCGATCCTGCTTGATCTCTATTCGTTTAAATTCAAGCAGTTCATCGTGCTTTATGGTTGGGAGCCAGACTCCTATCTTTTTAAAGAGCTTAAGGTTCAGGGGCGACTGCCTAAGGGTGACCAGGAGGTAATCTTGGGGGCATTGGCAGCTAAACGTTTGAATAAAACCACCGGCGAACAACTCAATATTAAAGGTAAACAGTATAGGGTCGCCGGGATTTTCCAGAGTAAAAGCATTATCGAAGATGGCGCAGTGATCATGTCGCTGGAGAGCCTGCAAAAGCTAAAAGATGCTCAAGGCAAGGTCAGTTTGTATAATATAAAGTTGAGCATTCCTTCCCGGTCTAAAACCAGCTACGCTCAGATCAGTGAAAGTATCGAACGCGGGGAGGATGAAATTGCCCGGGCTTTTCCGGAGCTGGAGGTAAAGAATATCCAAAGCTTTATTTCCAATAATACCCCGATGTATATGATTTTTAATTTTACCTGGGCGTTGTCGATCGTTGCATTTATCATTGTTATTTTAGGCATTGTTAATACGATGGCCGCTTCGGTGCTGGAGCGGACCCAGGAGATCGGCATACTTTTAGCCATCGGCTGGAGAAATTTGAGCATTGTGGGGATGGTATTGTGTGAGTCAATGCTTTTGGGGCTGGCAGGAGGATTGGTCGGATTGGGTTTGGGATATCTGATGATGAATATTTTTGTATTATCCCCACAGTTGGCAGGATTAATGGCGATGACTTACGATCCGGCCTTGATCGCAAAAGTCATGATGATCTCTTTAGGACTAGGGGTAGTTTCCGGTGTTTATCCGGCACTGAAAGCCATTTCGATTGAACCGATGAAGGTGCTGCGTTATGGATAATAATATTTTGATCCAGACAAGAGAGCTTTCTAAATATTATGCCGACGGTAAGGTGGTGGCTCTGGATAAGGTAAGTTTTAGCATAAAAAAAGGAGAATTTTTTGCGATTAAGGGGCCTTCCGGAAGCGGTAAATCTACTTTGCTGCATTTAATCGGCGGGCTTGATCAGCCCACCTCCGGAGAGATGTATTTTGAAGGAAAAGATCTAAACTCTTTTTTAAAACAAAGCGGATCCCGTTTAAAAAATATCGGGTTTGTCTTCCAGGTATTCTATCTGTGGCCGACCTTGAATGTTTTACAGAATGTTTTATTGCCTTTGGTGGAATTAAGGATGAGCGCTAAGGCCAAGACCCAAAGGGCGCAAGAATTATTGTCAACCGTAGGTTTATCGCACAAAAGACAGTCGGCTATCTCTAAGCTTTCAGTGGGGGAGCGCCAGCGGGTGGCGATTGCCCGGGCGCTGGTGGCCCAGCCCAAATTAGTGCTGGCGGATGAGCCTACCGGCAGCCTGGATTCAAAAAATGCCGAGAATATCCTGCAGTTATTTAAAAAAATTAACCGTGAGTCCGGGGCCACGATCGTAATTGTTACGCATGAGAGGATGCTGGATAGCTATTTCGATCGTTCGATTACTCTTTTCGACGGCAAAATAAAATCAAGTTAACAGCCCCAGATTTAGAAACGCTTTCCGGTTCGATCGGGACAATGTACCCAGTTTAATCTTGATAGTGTACCCATCATCCTATCTTTAGCTTTGCAGGTACACTGTCCAGGTTAAGTTAGGTACACTATCCCGATTAGAACAGAAAGTGTTTCTAGGTTATTTTTGAGGAAAATAATTGATAAAGGTCAGGTTAATTGAGCCTTCCTGGTATAAGCCAGGAGGTCGGCTTAAAAAATTAAAAAAGCTTTTGATCCCTTCTCCCACGCTGCCGCTTTTAGCGGCTTTAGTGCCTGCGGATATCGAAGTTGGTATTACCAATGAACTTTTTGAACAAGTCGATTTTAATGAAAATGTCGATATCGTAGGTATTACCTGTTATTCTGCCAAGGCTATCCGGGCATATGAAATTGCCGATGAATTCCGCCGCCGGGGAAAATATGTAGTGATGGGCGGGATCCATGTTTCGATGGAGCCGCAAGAGGCATTAGCGCACGCCGATACCGTAGTCATCGGAGAAGCGGAAAAAACCTGGCCGGATTTTATCCGGGATTTTAAAAATGGGAGCCCGCAGAAAACATATTGCGCAACAAATTTAGCTCCGCTGGAGAAATTACCGTTGCCTAAGTTCTCCCTGCTGAACCGTAAAAATTATGTATTTTTTGCCGGGAATGACAGCCGGCTAAAGCTGATGCCGCTGGCGGCCTTACCGGTACAAACTTCAAGGGGGTGCCCGCATGCCTGCGATTTTTGCTCCGTTACGCTGTTTGCCGGTAAGCGTTACCGGATGCGGCCGGTTAAGGAGGTAGTAGAGGAGATCCAGGCACTAAAACTAAAGACAATTTTTTTTAGCGATGATAACATTTTCGCCGTGCCTTCCAGGGCCAGGGAATTATTTGAGGCGCTTATTCCTTTAGATATCCATTGGACGGCGCAGGCGACTTTGAGCATTGCCGATGACCGGGAGCTGGTGAGGTTGGCGGCCAAAAGCGGCTGTTTAATGATTATGGCCGGGCTAGAGAGTATTTTCGACGATACTTTGCATTCGGTAGCAAAATACGTCAATCAGCCTGCGGATTTTTCCCGCCAGTTCAAGGTTTTTGAAGAGGAAGGGATCTCCGTTATGGCCCTGATGATCTTCGGGTTCGATACGGAGGCCGAAGATGCTTTTAAGAAAACGCACGATTTTTTAAATCGGCAAAGAATTGACTATACGCTTTGGCATCCGCTGGTGCCTTTTCCCAAAACCCGGATTTATGATAAAATGAAGGAAGCGGGGCGCTTAAAAAGCCTCCGCTGGTGGCTGGAAAAAGATTTAGTCAGCAGCTTTTTAAATCCCAAAATCCGTTTCCTCCATTATTCGGATGAAGAGTTCCGCAGGCAATTTCTCCGTTATTACCGGTCTTTTTATTCGCCGGTCAATATTTTTAAACGGCTGGTTTTGCCTCCTAAAAAGAGGTTACTGGGTAAATTAATTATGAACATAACATTAGCCAGCCGGATTTCTGCGGTTAATTCGGTTCTGGAAAACTAAGGAAGCAAAAATGATCGATCAGCCCAAAGCTTGGCAGCGCAAAATAGTCAGGAATAGTATGTTTGAGTACCGCCAGGCGCTGGAGAACTATTACATCAAGGGCAAGCAGACAATCCGGACCGCAAAAGGGGAAACCGCATTTTCGCTTTTAAGCCCGCCGATTGCTTCGGCGGTTGCCAAAAGAAGGATCCGTTTGATTATGTCTAATCTGATTTCTCAAAACAGCCAGGATAATCCTTCCGGGATACCCGCCGCCAGCCGTACCCCGCATTTTGTGACTATGGCAGTGACTTATGATTGCCAGTGCGCTTGCTCGCACTGCTCGGCAACCGCTTATCAAGACAGGACTAAAAACTCCCAAACGGCTTTAAGCCTTGCCGAGCTAAAGGATGCGGTCAGCCAGGTTGTGCAATTAGGCGCAACCTGCGTTGTGTTCACCGGAGGGGAGCCGCTTTTATTTAAGGGGATCTATGATCTGGTCGGGGCGGTAGATAAGCAAAAATCGATCTGCACCATGTTTACGAACGGTGAATATTTAAATCTTGAGATAATCAAACGCCTTAAAAAAGCGGGACTATACGGGATCTTTGTTAGCTTTGATGATAGCGATCCGGTTCGGCATGACGCCAACCGCAAAAGAGAGGGGATTTTTAAAAAAGCGGTGTCCGGTATCCGGCTTTGCCAAGATCATGGGATTTTGACTGGCATATCCACTTATGTTACCCGCGAAAAAATTCAGAATGGCCAGCTGGACCAGATGATGGAGTTGGGGAAAAAATTAAATGTTTTAGAAGTTTTTATCTTCGATGTCATTCCTACCGGGAAATTGGAAAATAGATATGAGGTTTTGTTAAATGGCGCGGAATTCGACCGGATTAAGGAATTTCGGGCTAAATACAATACCCGCAACGATTATCCGCGAATTATCCACCAGACAATGCTGACCAGTATTGCTTATCCTTGCACCGGAGAGGGCTGTCCGGCGGGGATCGCGCATTTGCATTTACGGGCTAACGGTGATGTGGCGCCTTGCGATTTTGCGCCTTTATCCTTTGGCAATGTGCGCCGGGGTTCATTAGCAGAGGCCTGGAACAGGATGACGACCAGTGAAACCTATGCCCAGCCTTCTGCCGGCTGCCGGCTGGCCCAGCGGAGTTTTTGGGAGGCTTTAAAAAAATAACGCTTAGCAGGAGGGTGGAAATGATCAAATATAAGGATAGGCGGGTTAGTTTGCTGGTGGGAATGCTAATTATTGTTCTGAGCGGTTGCGTGACGGCCTCCAAAGTAGTGTATAAGAAAGATTTGAGCCTGGATCCCAGGTTAGAGCAGGCCAATACCAGTTATAAAAAAGCCTTGCGTTGGATCGAAGATGCCCAGAGGGAAATGACCCCTTATAAAGCCCATGAATCTTATATTACTGCCAGCTCATATTTATCGGATACGATCTTTAAATTAAAACGTCTGGAAACCGATTATAAGCTCGAGGTTAAGGAATATATCGATTATTGCGAGAAAGTAAAAGGGGAAATTCACGCCCAGGAAGGCATTGAGCGCCGGAAGATGATGCGTTAGCATTTAGAAACAGTTTCCGGATTGATCGGGACACTGTAACGGGTTGCATTTGGACAATGTGACCGGTTAGGTAAAGTGACTTATTGGTACACTATCTAGCTTGAGGAGGGTACACTATCCCGATTGCAATGGAAAGCGTTTCTTATTGTGGAGGTGGAAGATGAAAAAGCAGACTAGAATCGCGAATTTATTAGTCCTGGCTTGGATGGTGCCGGTTTTAAGCGGTTGTGTTTTTATTCTCAAGGATGATCCGTCAGTGCAATATTACGGAATCGATCAGCAACGGGGTAATGAATATTTAAGCCAGGTTATGGTTAAACAGGAACAGGTGTATCAAGCTGGTAAGGCGGCTAAAGAAACGCAGCCCTAAAATTGCCGTTATTGTTATTAAGCGGTTGAATTTTTTTAAAGCTGTGTTATAGTGTTTACGATAATCGGGTACCAAGTGGTCCGGGAGATTATCTTTTCCCGGAGGGAGTTGTAGATGGTCGGGCCGCCATCTTGCAGATAAACCTGCAAGATGGTTTTTTATTTTAAAAAGGAAAAAACCGATGCGTAGAGTGGTATTATTTGTCCTGCCTATTTTGATCATGGTGGCGGCGGCCTTTACTATTTTTGGCTTCTTTCAGGTGCGCTTTGAGGAAGAAAAGCTGATCGATGACCTGATGCGTAAGGCCAAAAGTATTGCGGAAAGCATGGAATTATCCGTTAAGCATGTCCTTTTGGCCAACGATCTAAAAAGCGCTAATTACCTGGCGGAGAAATTCGAAACCCGCGAGCGCCTGCAGGGCTGCGCCATTTACGATAAAGACGGTAATATCATTGCTTTAACCAAGCGTTTTGCCGATTGGAAAAACCAGGATCATCGTCATCTTACCGATATTCTTAACGATAAAGCTCCTCGCGGCGAGCTGGAGCAATTTAAAGGCTATGAAGTTTACAGTTATATCCTGCCGATCCTTGATGAGGAAGGGCAATTCCTGGGGATGGTGGAGATCATTCATGATACCTCTTATGTTTTTGCCCGCCTGACCGAGCTTTGGAAGCGGATCAGCTCAACGCTGATCATTCTGGTGGCGGTGATCTTTCTGATTGCCATTATTTTACACCGCCAGATCTTCGCTTTGCCCGTCCAGCGGCTGACGGATTGGTTTAAATATTTCCAGAGAGGAGAAACCGACAAAGCCCACCCGATTAAAGAAAAGGGTGACTTAGGCAAGCTGGCTAGCGAAGTCGAACAGGTGGCTTTAAGCTTAAGGGTGGCCCGGCGGACCATGTCGGATGAAGCGCATGCGCGCCTTAAGCAGGATGAGTCTTGGACGGAGGCTAAGCTAAGAGATTTGATCCACGCCAAACTGGGGGACAACTCGTTATTCGTCGTTTCGAATCGTGAGCCCTATATGCATGTTTACGACGAAAACCTGGGCAAGGCGGTTTGTATCCGGCCGGCCAGCGGTGTCGTTACTGCCATTCACCCTATTCTTTCCGCTTGCGGCGGGACCTGGATCGCTCACGGCAGCGGCAACGCCGACCGCAAATTCGTTAATTCCAAAGATAAGCTTGGTGTGCCGCCGGAAGATAACCGCTATATTCTTAAAAGAATTTGGCTTAATAAGGAAGAAGAGGAAGGATATTACTACGGTTTTTCAAATGAGGGACTCTGGCCATTGTGCCATAATACGCACACCCGGCCGATTTTTAAAGAACCGGATTGGCAGATGTATAAAAAGGTGAACCAAAAGTTTGCCGATAGTATTTTAAGTGAATTACCGGCCAGCAGCCCTTTTATCTTTATCCAGGATTACCATTTTACCCTCCTGCCTAAAATGATCAAGGATAAGCGCCCGGATGCAAAGATCGCTTTATTCTGGCATATCCCCTGGCCGACCCCGGAAGCCTTCATGATCTGTCCTTATCAAAATGAAATCTTAGAAGGTATGTTAGGTTGTGATTTGATCGGTTTTCACGTCCAGAACCACTGCAATAATTTCCTGGATACCGCTAACCGCCTGCTTGAATCGCGCATCGATACCGAAAAATTCAGCGTGGTGCGCGCGGGCAAAGAAACTTTTATCCGGGCTTTTCCCATCAGCATTAATCCGGATATGAATAAAGGCCCGATCAAAATCGATCCGGAAAGGCAGATGGAAAGGATCAAAAGCGAATTTGAAATCAACAATGAAATTATTGCGGTCGGAGTCGATCGGATCGATTACACCAAAGGGCTTGTGGAAAGGATCCTGGCTATCGACCGGTTCCTGGATAAATATCCTGAATACAAAAAAAGGTTTATTTTGATCCAGTTGGCCGCTCCCAGCCGGACGCATATTAAGCGTTATCATGATTTGATCGGGGAGATTGACGAATTGGTCGAAAAAATAAACTGGAAGCATATCGACGGGAACTGGAAACCGATCATTTATTTGAAAAAACACTTTTCTCAGGATGATATCCGCCCATTTTACCGGCTGGGGGATATCTGTATTGTTAGTTCGCTGCATGACGGAATGAATCTGGTGGCTAAAGAGTATGTTGCCGAAAAAGAAGATTTATCCGGCACCCTGATTTTAAGCCAATTTACCGGGGCGGCCCGGGAATTAGCGGATGCGCTTTTGATCAATCCCTATTCAATCGAAGAGTTTGCCGATAGTTTAAAGTTGGCGGTTGAGATGCCCAAAGAGGAAAAGCGCCGGCGGATGGAAAATATGCGGACAGTCATCGTGCAGAACAATATCTACCGCTGGGCGGCCAATATTATTAACGAATTAGTGGCTTTAAAAACAATATAATATTCTTTTAAAGGGAGCGAGATGGACAGAGAATTAATTGCGCATTTTTCCGGGCTGATTGAAATGTTTATGCCTTTAATCGTATTTCTTTTGGTTTTTTTGACCGGGTTGATTATCCGGCGGATAATTTTCCGGCGGCTTTCAGGCTGGGCGAGCAAGACCTCAACCCGGCTGGACGATATTATCTTGCAGGCAGCCAGGAGCCCGCTCTTGGTTTTGATCCTGATGCTGTCCGTGTATTTTGCTTTGCAGTTCTCAAAGCTGCCGGGCAATATTGTCGAGGTGATGAGTAAGAGCATATTGATCTTGGGTATAATCTCGGCAATTTTAGCTTTGGCCAATTTAGCAGCCGGGTTAATTAAATTGTATGCCTCCCGGGCAGATTCGGCGCTGCCGGTGGCCAGCCTGACGCAAAATATCGCCCGGATCTTTATTTTTTCGATCGGCATACTAATTATCCTTAATAGTTTGGGTATATCGATCACACCGATCCTGGCTACTTTAGGGGTTGGCGGATTGGCGGTAGCCCTGGCTTTACAAGATACCTTGACTAATCTTTTCGCCGGTTTTCACATAACCATTTCCAAGCAAATCCGGGTCGGTGATTATGTGAAGCTTGAATCGGGAGAAGAAGGCTACGTTGTCGATATTAATTGGCGCTCTACCAAGCTTAAGATGCTGCCCAATAATATCCTGCTGATCCCCAACGATAAGATCAATAAAGCGATCATTACTAATTATTATCTGCCGGATAAAGAGATGGCGGTGTTGGTGGAGGTGGGGGTTAGTTATAGAAGCGACCTGGAGAAGGTCGAAAAAATAACTATGGAAGTGGCAAAAAGTGTTTTATCCGAAATTTCCGGAGGGGTGGGGCATTTTGACCCTTTTATCCGCTACCACACCTTTGCCGATTCCAGTATAAATTTCACGGTTATCTTAAGGGTTAAAGAATTTGTTGATCAATACCTTATTAAGCATGAATTTATCAAAAGGTTGCATAAACGATATGCCCAGGAAGGGGTGACTATTCCCTATCCGATTCGGGCGATAAATTATGAGCAGGAGAAGGCGGGTTAACGACGGATGCGCTATCTTTTTGATGAACTTAAAGAGATAAAACATAAGTTAAGCGGGAAGAGCTTATTTTTATTTCTTGATTGCGATGGCACATTAGCTCCGATCGTGGATACCCCCCAGCAGGCCGTTATTTCTCCAGAAACCAAAAGCATCCTTAAAAAACTGGCTAGTAACTTTAAATGCCGGGTGGCGGTGGTCAGCGGAAGAAGTTTGGCGGATATCAAGGAGAAGGTGGGAATTAAAAACATCATTTATGCAGGGAACCACGGTTTTGAAGTCGAGGGGCCCAAAATTAAGCATGCATTGGGGGTGCCGGCAGGGTATAAAAAAATATTATCAGAGATTAAAAGGCAGCTTGAAGCTAAGCTGCGCGGCATACCCGGGGTGTTTATTGAAGATAAAGGTTTTTCCCTGGTGATGCATTTCAGATTAGCGGATAAAGTTCAGGTGCCGTTGATTAAAACTGCTTTTCAGGAGAGCACCATTCTTTATGCGGTTAAAAATAAGATTAAAGCGCGGGAAGGAAAAAAAATCTTTGAAGTAATACCGCCTTTGCGCTGGGATAAAGGCAAAATAGTTTTGTGGCTTCTGGCCCGGCAACAGGCCCTGGCTGGAAATAAAAAAATTATCCCCATCTACCTGGGAGACGATGTAACCGACGAAGACGCATTTAAAGCGATAAAAATGAGCGGATTGACTGTTTTTGTGGGGCAGGCCGGCCCTAGTCTGGCAAAATATTATCTCAGGGACGTGGCTGAGGTGCGGGTTTTTTTACAATATATCCTTGATATGGTAGGGCAAAAAAATTAATCTATTTTGATGAATAAAGCCAAAGAGCCATTTAAATTCTATACCCGCCTGCATTTAACCGAGTTGACCGGTTTGCGGGCGACTACCTTAAATCAACTGGTAAGCCTCATCAAGCAGGTCCCCGGCTCATCGATTTATCACCATACCCACCGTTTTCTCCAGCAGCACCAGTTTTTATCCCCTGAGCCGCCGAATGATTTCGCTTATTGGGTCAGCGAAGTTCTAGGCGAGAAAGAGCTGGGAGAGCGGCTAGCCAGTATCGATATCACTCATTTTAAAAGGATCCATGATTTACGGCTGAGAATAATCTCGGTGCTGGAGGAATACCTTGGCCAAGAAAGGTTCGCCCAGCTGAAATTTTCCCGCGAAGGGGAAGAGTTCCACTTTTTAAAATCGGTCAGCTTTGTTATCCCGACAGATTATCTGGTCGATAATCTGGCAGATTTTGCGGAAGTTTTGAAAAAAATAACTTTTGATTCCATCTATTTCCATATTTTCGAGGCCCGTTTGAGGCTGGAGAAAGAAACTAACGATTTTTCCAATTGGATCGAGCATTCTTTGGGGGATAAGGTCTTAGCCGATGAACTGGGCGCCTTGGATCCTTATACCCGGACTTTGGAGGATCTTAGGGTGGCGATGATTAACGTGATCGAAAAAAGGATGTTTAACCGATGATCAAGCTGGAAGACTATATCCCGATTGTTGGCCAATCCGTGATCGATGATCTGAGGTTAATTGCCGCGCGGTTAAAAGACAAGAAGATCCAGAATATTAATTCTACTTCGGTTGGCGGCGGGGTGGCCGAGATCCTGACCCGGATGACGCCCCTGCTCCAAGAGCTGGGGGTGGATGCCCGCTGGGACCTGATCAAGGGGGGTGAGCAGTTTTTCGGAGTGACTAAAAAATTCCATAATGCTCTGCACGGGCATCCGGCGGAGCTGAGCAAAAAAGACTTCGAAGTTTTTTTAGAAACCGGCCAGCGCAATATCGATGAATTGGAGACTGCGGCCGATATCGTATTTGTGCACGATCCTCAGCCAATTACCTTGGTCAAGAAAAAAAATAACAACCGCTGGATTTGGCGCTGCCATATCGATGTTTCCGCGCCGGATGAAAAAGTCTGGAATTTTCTGATGGATTATATCGTGCGTTACGACGCCGCGGTATTTTCGGCTCCCAGTTTTTCCCGCAGGCTCCCCATCCGGCAATTTTTGATCTCTCCTTCGATCGATCCGCTAAGCGACAAAAATAAAGAATTGCCGGAGGCAGTAATCAATAAAGTGCTGGAGAAATACCAGATCCCCCAGGATAAGCCGATCCTGACGCAAATTTCGCGTTTTGACCGTTTAAAAGACCCGTTGGGGGTGATTGAGGCTTATCAGGAGGTCAAGAAACATATTGATTGTCGCCTAATCCTGGCCGGGGGCGGGGCTTCCGATGACCCCGAAGGGGCGATGATCTTTGCCCAGGTCATGGAAAAGGCAAAAGGGGATAAGGATATGCATATCTTGCTCCTGCCCCAGAATGATATCGAGATCAACGCTTTGCAAAGAGCCTCAACCGTAATTATCCAAAAGTCGATCCGGGAGGGGTTTGGTCTGACTGTGGCGGAGGCCTTATGGAAAGCCAAACCGGTAGTCGCTTCTAACGTCGGGGGGATCCCGCTGCAGGTGACGCATAAGTATTCGGGGCTATTATGCCATTCGATCGATGGCGCGGCCTTTGCCATTAAACAGCTTTTAAACAGCCCGGCTTATGCCTTAAGGCTGGGGGAGAACGGTAAAGAGCATATCCGGAATAATTTTTTGATTACCCGGCATTTAAGGAATTATTTACTGCTCTTTCTTTCTTTGTACCACCAGGAAGACGTTGTTTATTTATAATAAAACATCTTGGCTTATAATCAACCAAAGGAGGCAAGAATGAAACATGCTTGGAGCGTGATTGCAGCAGTCGTAATCTCCGTTATTTGTTTTTCTACAGCAATTGCCGGGGGAGACAAGGTGCGCGGGGAAGAAGGGCAGGGGTCGGTAAATCAGGTAAGTTTCGATAACCAGGGAAGACAGAATTAGATTTAGGAGCTTACGGATGATCAGATAAAAGCCCTGCATTTATAAAATGCAGGGCTTTTATTTTAAATATCTTGATAACTAATAATCCAAACTCTATAATATTACTCAGGAACGGCCCGGACCAGGATGGTTTTTTAAAGAAAGGAGCATAAGGATGCTAAGTTCTAATAACTTGCCCCAGCAATTCCATGCCGTAAAAGACGATGATGAAGAGTTTATCTGGGTAGGCGAGCCGATGTTCTGGCCGTTTTTATTCTCAGGTATCCCCTTCTTGATTATCGGTTTGATCTGGGGCGCTTTTGATTTTGCGTTTATCACACACCTGGATAAGGCTAAAGGCGGCCCGCCGGGGTTCATTATTCCTTTTTTTACCATACATCTTTTCCCTTTCTGGGGAAGCATCCTGAATATGTTTCGCCTGGCCTTAGTACATAAGAATACTTTTTACGCTATCACGAACAAAAGATTGATGTTAAGAAGCGGCTTCTGGGGGATTGATTTCAATGCCTTGGATTATGATAAGATTTCCGATATCCAGGTGACGGTTAATCCGCTGGAAAATAT
>ERZ1645192.667-NODE-667-length-28555-cov-11.245018_pt1 | contig 28555 bp, 20 predicted proteins | sample MGYA00575354_ERZ1645192 | MGnify/ENA primary metagenome ERZ1645192 (study PRJEB40844, sample SAMN11349763) | freshwater sediment metagenome | isolation source: river sediment | host: Sediment | place: India: Faizupur Khadar , New Delhi | collected 2017-02-21 ... | reverse complement strand
GGGGTGATTTTAAAACCGCTGAGTCCCTTGAGCTTGCAGCTCTCCGCCAGGGAATGATAATCATCGGTGATCAGCAACAGCTTATCACCGGCCATCAGGGTAGTGACGCCTGAGGGAACGAAGAAATTACTTTTCCGTTTCACCAGGACCACCAGGGTCTTCTCAGGGAGGGCAATATCAATCAGGCGGTTGCCGTTTTCCAGGGTTTTCTCGGTCACGGTGACCTCCAGTCGGACCGATTTGATCTCCTCCGATTCGAAGTCGAAGTCGACAGGGCGTGAGGGTTTGTATTTCTTGGCCAGTCCGAGCCAATGAGCGACCTGTGAGAGGGTGGTTCCCTGGAAGACCAGGGAGACGAGGGTGACGAAAAAGACGATGTTGAAGATAAAGCGGGCATGAGGCACTCCGGCGTCCAGGGTATAAATGGCGAAGATGATGGGGACGGCACCGCGCAGTCCCACCCAGGAGATGAAGGTTTTGGAGCGCAGGTCGATATTCCGGAAGGGAAGCAGCGTCAGGAAAACACTCAGCGGCCGTGAGATAAAGATCAGTGCCAGGCTGACCAGCAACCCGGGAAGGGCCACCGGGATCAGTTCATGAGGGTTCACCAGCAGTCCCAGCGTTAAGAAAAGCAGAATCTGGCTCAGCCACGCCAGGCCATCAAAGAAGCTGATGGCCGATCTTTTATGGACAAAACGGGAGTTGCCGATGATCAGCCCTCCGATATAAATGGCCAGAAAGCCGTTTCCCTGGAGGAAATAGGTAAAGGAGTAGATGAAAATAGAGGCAGTGAAGACCAGAATGGGATAGAGTGAGTCGTAGCCGATTTCGATTTTGTTGATGATCCAAACCGTGAGTTTTCCGATCAGGTATCCTGCTGCTCCGCCAACGACGAGTTGCCAGATGATTTTGGCGGCCACCATCCAGAATCCGGGAGTTTCTCCTTTGAGGATGATATCGATGAAGGTGATGGTGAGCAGGAAGGCCATAGGGTCGTTGCTCCCGCTTTCCAACTCAAGGAGGGGTTTAAGGTTATGTCGGAGGCTGATTTTGCGGGTGCGGAGGATGGCAAACACCGAAGCCGAGTCGGTAGAGGCCATGGTGGAGGCCAGCAGCAGGCTGGTCAGAAAGCCAATGCCTGCACCTGCCTGCGTCATGCCGCTGATCCACCAGATGAAGAGTCCTGTCACCAGGGCGGTCAGAAACACCCCCACGGTGGCCAGAACGACCCCCGGCCACAACACAGGCCTGATATCCTTGATCCGGGTATCCATTCCCCCCGAAAAAAGAATCATACACAGCGCCAGCGTGCCGATCATCTGGGCTAGATGATAATTCTCGAACTGAATCCCCAGACCGTCGCTCCCGCTGAGCATCCCGATCATCAGAAAGAGCAGCAGCACCGGCACCCCGAAACGGAATCCCGCCTTGCTGGCTACAATGCTGATAAAAAAGAGGAAGGAAAGCCCCAGCATGATTAGTTCAAGAGATATCTTCAAAGCCACAATCGCTAATTTATAATTTGCCCCGGCAATGATTTCCCCGGAACCCAATGGTTATTTTACAAAAATAACAGGATAATGAAAAAAACACCGGCCTGCAGAACGGTTTATTTTCTCAAAAAACGGGTTTTGACTAACTTTACGGGAACATCAGCAAAAAGAAAACCATGAGGCACAAGGCGGGTGAGATAATTCTCAGGCTTCTGGGGCAGGTGATCCTGATCCCTGTTTATTTCTATAAGTATGTCATTTCCCCGTGGACCCCTGCCTCATGCAGGCATTATCCCACTTGTTCGACCTATGCCGTGGAGGCGGTCAGGGTGCATGGTCCTTTCCGGGGTTTCTGGCTGGCCACCAAGCGTATCGCCCGTTGCCATCCCTGGGGGACCAGCGGATATGATCCGGTGCCTCCCCGGAAGGAAAAAATGAGATAAAATTCCAGGTCCTCCCCACCGCGGCCCGGTCAGGGGTTCCGCCGGGCTGGTGCTATGTGTTGGGGTACCGTCCGGTAGTGGTGATCATTTGCCGGAGCATCTGGTTGAAAGCCGTCTCTTTGGCGAGTTCCTCCAGGGAGAGGTGGAGACGATAACGCCAGTAGTGGTCGGGATTTCCCGGTTGGTTGATTCTTTCAGCCGCGGCATCAGGATGCCGGAGCCTCTCCTCCATGCCCAGCAGATCCTGGATCGGGAAGACGGTCCACATGGCCGGCGACCAGAGATGCTGGGCGATGACGGCGGTGACCATCTCAGGGGTGCAGGTGGCCGGAGCTTCTCCCGGCAGGCCCAGCACCTCATTGTAGAATTTCCGCGTTCTGGCAGGGTTTTCTTCCCACCATCCCCTGATGGTAGAGGTATCGTGAGAGGATGGAGTCGCCACTGAAAGATAGGGATAATGGTCAGGACGACCGAATTCCAGATGCGGATCCTTGGGCATGCGCTGCACCTCCAGGCTCAGGATCCCCAGTTCGTTCATCACCTCAGGGACACAGGCCGGCACCATTCCCAGGTCTTCACCACAGAGGAGCATCTGGGTGGCAGACCTGATGACCGGCAGTTTCTGCATCGCCTTATCCCTCCAGAAAGCCTCATTGCGCCGGTAGAAATAGTCGATATACAAGGCATCCAGCAGCTGTTGCATGTCGGGATCCAGATCACGGAAAGCGTGGGTGGCATGGAAGCCATTTCTGGGGAACCAGGCTTTACCCCCGGAACCGGGGGCTTCAATGAAGAGAATCTCGGCCACCAGGGTATAAAGCCCTTGTTTCAGCCGGTTAAGATACGATTTCCGGTCGGCGTCGTCATCAGGAGAAGAGGCCAGGGAGGACTCAATCTTCTGCTGGGTATCATAGGCAGGGCGCAGGGCATAGCACCCCGGGGCATATTCATCGAGGTAACGGCGTTTTACTTCTGCAGTGAGCTCCCCGAAGAGTTCCTGAAGAAAATAGTCGCGGATGTAGGGCTGGCTGTATCTCTTTTCGTCAAAGCGGATGCCCCTGGAGAGGATCTCCTCGCGGGAGTATGGAATACTGGGGTTAAAATAGCCCATGAGACCCTGGACCTGATGGGCAGGAATCTCCCAAATGCGGAAGAACCCCAGGATATGGTCAATGCGGAAGGCGTCAAAGTAGGCCGACATCTGGCGGAGCCGCTGCTGCCACCACTGGTAATTATCGCTGGCCATCGCCTCCCAGTTATAGGTCGGGAAGCGCCAGTTCTGGCCTGTGACCGAGAAGTCGTCGGCCGGGGCTCCCGCCTGACCGTCCATGTGGAAAAGACGCGGGTTGGTCCAGGCATCCACGCTGTTACGGTAGATACCGATGGGGATGTCGCCCTTGAGGACCACCCCCCGGGTGCGGGCATACCGGGCCGCCTCCAGCAACTGAACATGGGCCTGGTACTGGATGAAATAGTGAATGGCGATATCATCATAATGGGGAGCCGCCGGGTCGGTAAGCTCCCGGAGCAGCCCCGGTGTGAAATCGGCAAAACCATCCCAGTGCGTAAAATCAGGCGTATTGAAAAGATCGCGCAGATAGGAAAAAGCAGCATAGGGTTTCAGCCAGTGTGCATTGGCAGCAAAAAACGCCTTGAATTCCTGGTCCCCGAGAAATGCCTCCTTTTGCTGGTCGTAAATCAGCTTGAAAAACCGGGACTTCAGGGCCATCACTGCCTCGTAATCGATACATCCCAATCCATTGAGGTATTCCCCCTGGGCGTCAATAATCCGCTGGGTGATGGCCGATTGGAGTTTTCCGATTTTGAGGAGGTTGACATAAATGGGATGGAGGGCGAAGACCGAGATCGCGGCATAGGGGTAAGAGTCGTGCCAGGTATGGGTGGCCACGGTATCGTTAACAGGAAGAATCTGTATCATACGGAGGCCTACGGAGGCAGCCCAGTCGGCCAGTATCATCAGGTCGGTGAACTCTCCGACGCCAAAGCCCTTTTGACGGCGGAGCGAAAAGAGCGGAATGGCCACGCCGGCTCCTTTCCAGGGGGGACCGGGGAAGGCGAACTGTTCATCCCTGATTTCGATGATCTGCGGAATCTCACCCTGAGGCAGGGAGATCACCCGGTTGGGGCCCTCCTCCCAGGTGTAGTTGTCCTGGTCATGATGGGACAACACGTATTTGTAGCTCAGGGGGAAATCGGCCACGGGCAGGGAGACTTCGCACGACCATACCGGGAAATCCGCGTTGCCGGCTTTCAGGGCCCGGGAGCCGTCCCAGGATCCAAGCAGGGCAGAGCTGCCACAAACAGCCAGCTGCTGCCCCGGCATGACCCGTGAGGCGGAAGGACTGAACCGGACCACCACACTTTTCTTCCGGCCCACCCTGGGCACCTCCGCCGCAACAACCCTCTCCGCTGGCCTGAAGATTGCCTGCGTAAATGCCGAAGAATAAAAGACGGCCGCCGGATCGGATAAAGGTCTCCAACAGTCCGACAAAATAACCCATCCCCGCAGGTCACTCCCCGGAACATAGGTACGGTCCATCCCCCACTCCCTGACCACCGAACCATCCTGGTCATTGCAGATAAGATACCGGTAACGGAAAGAAACCTCTTCTTCCGTTTCCAGCCGGTATCTCCAGATCCCTCCCTTTTCGGGGGAATACTCCATGGCCACCCCTTTCTCGTCAGAACCACTCCCCAACTGAGGAAGAGATCCGACAATCATCAGCCGCTGACCATACCAGGTTTTATAGGCTATCTGAAACTCAATTAACATGACAATGGGTTTTGAATGGTTGAATTTAAGGAATTTTGGTGAGGCGGATAACCGTTCCCGTGATTTTATTCCCACCTCAAAATATTACATTTGCAGTAAACATCTTCAGGTGTTGCACCAAAGCCGGCCCAAAACGCAGATCGTGTCAAGGTGGAAGCCTGGTGCAGTAGCGTCCATTGGCAGACTGAGGGCTGCCAGCCGGTGGGGTAAAGGTGCACTCCCGGTAAAAAATAAAGGGAGAGGAAAAGAGATGAGATTGAAAGGGATGTTTGTTATTCTGTTGGCCACACTGGTGTGGGGTTGCAGGCCGGGGGGTCACCCCTCCGGGGAGAAGCCTGTGGTGCTGGTGAGTATTCTTCCGCAGAAGACCTTTGTGGAGAAGATCGGGGGAGATGATTTTACCGTTTCAGTGCTGATCCCGCATGGGGCCAATCCCTCCACCTATTCGCTTCTGCCGGCACAAATGGAGGAGATTTCGCGTGCCCTGATCTGGTTCAGAATGGGTTATGTAGGCTTTGAGCTCTCCTGGGCCGCCCGGATCACCGAGATCCAACCCCGGATGAAGGTGACCGACCTGTCGCAGGGAGTAGCGCTTATTTCCGGTTCTTCAGCCTCTGGGCCCGGGCAGCCGTCAGGCACCGACCCCCATACCTGGCTGTCGCCAGCCCAGGTTAAAATTATGGCTTCCCATATTCTGGAGGAGCTGGTGAAGATTCATCCTACAAAGAAAGAAGAGTACACTTCCCGTTACCACACCTTTCTGGAAGAGATCAGCCGTACCGACGCGGAGATCAGCAGGATGCTGGCCTCCTCACGGGGAAAGAAGATCATCTCCTACCATCCGTCACTGACCTATTTTGCCAGGGATTACGGTCTGGAGCAGCTTTCAGTGGAACAGGGCGGAAAGGAACCAACGCCGGCCCATTTGGCCTGGCTGGCAGAAACCGCAAAACGTGATGGGATCCGTTGCATCTACATCCAGAGTGAGTTTGACCGGGAACTGGCAGCGGTCGTTGCTTCCGAAATCGGGGGTAGCGTCATTCAGATTGTACCGCTGAATCCCGACTGGAGCAATAATCTGATCTCCATAGCCCGGCTAATCAGCGCAAACTGATGGAAAAACCGATTGTTCATATCAACCATGTGACCTTTGCCTGGGACCAGGAACCGGTATTGGAGGAGGTGGACCTGAAGATCTTTGATCGGGATTTCATCGGTATGATCGGTCCCAACGGAGGTGGCAAGTCAACGCTGATCAAAATCATCATGGGCATCATCACACCCGATAAGGGAAAGATCTATTTCCGCGAGGATCTACCCCGTCTGAAGAGACCCATCGGATACCTCCCGCAGGTCAAAAACATAGACCGTCAGTTTCCCATCACCGTGGAGGATGTGGTCAGGTCGGGTGCACTGATGCGACAGATCCCCTTTGCCACGGCGGCCCATGAAAAGGCAAGAGCCCTGGAGCTGCTGGAAGAGATGGGCATGGTTGCGTTCCACCGCAAAGCCATTGGTGAACTCTCGGGGGGTCAGATGCAAAGGGTATTTCTTTGCAGAGCCCTGATCAGTGATCCACGGCTGCTCATCCTGGATGAACCAGATACCTTCGTCGACAACCGTTTTGAGGGGGAGCTGTTTGAAAAATTGCAGGAACTCAATCAAAAAATGGCCATTCTGCTGGTCTCCCACGACATGGGGACCATCACCAGTTCTGTACGCACCATCGCCTGTGTGAACCGCAGACTCCATTACCATGCCTCTCCCGATATCACCACGGATGACCTCAAAACCTACAACTGCCCCATTGAATTGATTACTCACGGAGAGATCCCGCATCGCGTTCTCCAAAAACACCACCATCATGGATGAATTTCTGCGGCTCTTCACCTATGGCTTCTTCCAGAAAGCCCTCCTGGCTGCCCTGTTCACCAGCATTTCAGCCGGCATCACAGGCACTTACATCGTATCACGCAGAATTGTATTCATCGGCGGAGGGATCACCCATGCTTCCTTCGGAGGCATCGGCCTGGCTTTTCTCCTGGGATTCAATCCTCTGCTGGGGGCAGCACTCTTCGCCGTACTGACCGCCTACGGCATTCAGTTTTTCTCCGACCGGGTCCATATCAGAGAAGACTCCTCCATCGCCATATGGTGGTCATTGGGCATGGCCCTGGGCGTCATTTTTGTCTTTTTAACACCGGGGTATACTCCCAACCTGATGAGTTATCTTTTCGGGAACATCCTGACCGTGCGCACCAGTGAACTATGGGCCATGCTGCTGCTTCTGATCCTGTTGTGTGCCTTCTTCGCCCGTTGGTACCGCGAAATTCTCTATATCGCCTTCGATGAGGAGTTCGCCCGCGCCTCCGGGATCCCTGTACGTTTCTTCAACTACAGCCTGATGACCCTTATCGCCCTGGTCATGGTAATGAACATCAGGGCGGTGGGCATTATTCTCATCCTCTCCCTGATGACCGTTCCCCAGGCCACAGCCAACCTCTTCACCCGTGACTTCCGCATAATGATGTTGCTCTCGGTGGTTTTTGCCTTTTGTGGGACCTTTACAGGACTGATCCTCTCCTACTTTCTGAATATCCCTTCAGGGGCCGCCATTATCTTCACCCTGATTCTGGCTTTTGCCTTATTCAAGCTGCTGAAACGGGAGAAATGGAGCCACGCCCGGCGGTGACCGCTACCTGCCCTGAAGCTCGTTGCGGAAGGAGCTGCGCACACACCGGAACCCGATGTAGGACTTGGTGGTGTCCTGGTATTCGTAACTCCGGGTGGAAGAACGGATAAAATACTCGGTATCTTTCCAGGAGCCGCCCCTGACCACTTTGCGTTTCATCACGGCAGGATCGTCGGGCCTGGCGTGATAATCCACCTCAGGATTCATGTCGTTGATCAGGTCATAACCTGCCTCAAAATAGGCGCTGCTGGTCCACTCGGCCACATTTCCGGCCATATCGTAAAGACCGAAGTCATTGGGATCATAGGAACCGGTGCGCATGGTGGTCACACCGGTGGGGCTGTCGGCCACGTAATTGCCGCGGAGGGGCTTGAAGTTGGCCACGAAACAACCCTGTTGATTGCGGGTATAGTAACTCCCCCAAGGAAATTTGGTACTCAGCCGGCCCCCCCTGGCCGCCAGTTCCCACTCCGATTCCGTGGGAAGGCGGTAGTCATGCGCCGGGGTGTCGTTCATCCGCGACCGGTAATTCTCGTTCAGGCGGGTCCGCCAGTTGCAGAACGCCCGGGCCTGGTCCCAGGAGACCCCGACCACCGGGTATTCATAAAACCCGGGATGCGAGAAATATTTGTAAGTCAAGGGTTCATTATAGGAATAGGAGAAATCGCGGACCCAGCACAGGGTATCGGGGTAGACCGGCACGGTCTCATGGATGATGAAGGAGCTGCGGTTCTCAATGGGGACCTCCTCCCCGCGGCTGTTGATGACCGTTCCCTCGTATCGCTGGGTGTCGTAGTTGAAGCTGTTGGCGCGGCGGGCGGCCTGCTTGAAATCGATCCAATAGTAATCATACACCAGCTTACGGGGGTCTATTTCCATCCTGCCACTGAAACGCTCCTCCTCGGGAATGAAGAGTTCGCCCAGGGTCATCTTCACATCGGGATCCTGCCAGTTAATCCGCGGTTTCCAGTTGATGACCGGTTGCGTCAGAGGATCCCCGGCCGAATTCTCCGTTCTGAGAAATTCGGGATCACTCTCCCCCAGCAGCTGCCGGGCAATGGAATCCCTGACCCATACGACGAACTGCTTGTATTCGTTGTTGGTAATTTCTGTGTCATCCATCCAGAAGGCATCGACCGATACGGTCAGATTGCGCTGGATATCGCCCATTTCATCATCACTGGGCCCCATGGTGAAGGCATCGCGCTGGATGTATACCATTCCGTAGGGTGTAGGCTCAAACCACATGCCCCGGTTCCGTATCTCCTCGGCATTGTAAATGTCAGACCTCTTGCAGGCCGGCACCAGCAAAGCAGCAAACAGCAGAAACCGAAGGACATTCTTCATCGCAGCAATCTTTCTCTCCCTATTTTAACGTTGACGGTCTGCAAAAAGTATCTTTTCAAAAAAAGGCCTTATGAGCTCCCCCATAAGGCCTTCTGACCCGTGATGGAGCATCAGTACTCCCAAAGGTCCTGTTCATAATTGAAGATCTTGTCTTCGATCATTTTCGATTCGAGCATGGCATCCTTCCCGCTCAGGTACTGGCTGATGGTCCGGTTGTTGTACACATTCGATTCCTGAACGATATAGCTGTTGAAATAGCGTTTGATGAAGAGATCATCAAAGGTCATTTTGCGGGCATCGTTATAGGGGTTAAAGACCATGTTGGCAGCGAGGAGTTCGCGGGCTTCAGGATAGTAGACCCAGAAAACCTTGCGGCGCTGCAGGGGACTCCCCTCCACGTCGCTGCGATAGAATTCCTGGATAGGACAAATACCCACGATGCGCACCTGCAGCCGGCTGTTTTGCTTATCGAAATACCACTCTTCCTTGATCATGAACTGTTTGATCTCTTCCAGGCGGATCTCCCCTTCTATGGTACGGGTTTCCATTTCGCCGGTATCGAAATTCTGCACTTCACGGGTGACGGTTTGGGCGCCAAAGGCGGCCTTGACCTCAGCCATGGTCATCGGGGTTTTGAAATCATCATCGTTACGGGCATCATAGGCCGTGATCTGCCCGCTTTCGATCCCTTTGAGCAGCAGCGACGACAGGTTGGTCAGCCCCTCGGCCGGCTTGGTGGGAAAATAAAGCGGCTGGTTGATTTTCTCCCTCACATCGATGATGCGCCAGATCATCTGCGACCATAAAACGTCGGCTTCCCGCACCATCGGAATGGGCATCGGCTTTTTCTGGTAGACATCCTGCCGCTTGAAGGCGCCGTTGATGATCTGAGCGCCCGCCTTCCCTGAAGGCAGCAACCCCAGAACGACAATTGACACAATGAATGCTGAAACTAACCTCTTCATTTTTATCGGATTTTAAAACTGATGGGGTCGAGCGTACGGTCGGTACCGTCGTCACCCCTGGCTCTGATATTATCAAAATAGACGATGCTTCCCACCGCCAGGTTGCGGAACTGCGCCTTCTGGTCGGCCGTGAACCGGTTGCCCGTTGATTTCCAGGTATTGACATAGCCGCCGGAACCCGTCAGGGAGACATCAAACTGGGTCACTGAAAAGCGGAGGTCGAAGTCAAAATCCTCGAGTACGGCCATCATGCCGTCCTCCAGCATCAGATCTTCCTTTTTGATGTTTCCGCCCGAAAGGTTGGCAATCTTGGCCACCGGATCGGGCACTTTCTTTACCCGGAAGTTCATGGTCCCCATCAATCGTTCACCGCCTGCGAGGCGGGCAAAGACCGACACCGTGGTCTTGCGCCCCTGTTCGTCGAGCTCGGAAGGAAAAACCATCAGCTGACCGTTGGTGGGCGTGATCCGGCCATTGGTCATCTCTACCCTGAGATTTTCCTTGGCTATACCGGGCACTGATATGTCGACAGGATTGGCAATCCCCCGGTAGAAGACATTCATCTTGGTGGGAGAGATGGTCACCGCCGGGCGCGTGACCTGGTATTCCTTCTCAAAGGGATAACTGCGCACCAGCCCTTCAGGGGTTTTATACTTCAGGACCCCGCTCCATTTGAAGGTTCCAGGCTCCGTGGGCCGCAGGTTATAGACCGCCTTGCCATCGACAATGGGCAGGACACGGCCGTTCACGATGATCTCGGGATCCACGGTGGTATCAATGGCCGCCAGGAAAATCTCGGCATTGTACTCCTCCCCCTGAAGAATGATCGCTGAGTTGGCTATCACCTGGGCATCCAGCTTGTTGAACTTGTAGCTGGCAGCGTCGATCTTGGAGTAGAGGTAATTGAGCAGGTTGGCCTCTGAATTCTTGGCATCGATCTGGATCTTCGAAAGCAGCGTAAGTATCGAGGCCAGCGGTTTGTTCTCAAAATAGAGCGATTCCCAGGTGGCCTTCCCGCTCGTGAGGCTGAAACGCGGATCACGGGTTTCCAACTCCTGAGAGATCACCGATTTCAGCTCATCATCCCCATCTTCAATGACCCCGGTCATGAACTCCTTGTAGCTGTTGATCTTTGATTTGAGTTCCGCGGCTTTCTTCTGGGCGATCATGATTTCGGCAGGAGAGTTGATATCGTCCTCCCTTTTTACCACCAGGGTATCGCCGCTTCTGGTTTTTAAGGTGATATACTCTCCCCGGTCAGGATTATCGGCATCTGTTTTTTTAGCGCCTGACTTATAAGCCAGCTCCTCTTTGAGGCGCCAGATGTAATTGACGAGGCTGTCGGTCTGGCCCCTGACCTGATCGGCTTTGGCTTTCCAGTCGGAGACCTTGGCAGGATTCTCGGCATAAGCCTGCTCAAACGCCAGGTAGACCTGCCGGTTCTTGGAATCCACAGCACCGAAGGTTTGGGTAAGGCTGCCGTCAATGACCCTGAAGGCCTCCAGGGTTTCGGCGGCGACATTGAGCGCAAGCATTGCCGTCAAAACCAGGTACATCATGTTGATCATCCGTTGCCTGGGCGTTTCCGGACAGTTTTTTATAGCCATGGCCTGATAGGTTGGTTACTTTTTATAATTCATGGCGCCCAGCATATTTCCGTAGATCTGGTTCAGCGCTTCCAGATGCTGGTTCAGCTTAGCTGCATTCTCACGGTATTTCTGCAACTCCTCTACCGATGAGGAGAGTGCGTCGTTGATTTTCATCATGTCGGCATTGAACTTCTGATTGGCTCTGGCTTGCTCTTCCGATCCCTTCAACTGGCTCTCTACCGTATTGTTAAGCGCCGACAGATTCTTGTTGAGGCGGGAGAGGTTCTCGGCATACGATCCCGAGGAATCCCCGAAATGCTGCATGTTCTGCTCGATCTTCTCCGATGCCGCCTTGTAAGTTTTGGCCAGCAGGTTACCCGATTCACTGATCCGGCTGGTAAACTCCTCACCCGACTTATTCAGCCGTTCGATGATGGCCTGCCCTGAACTGCTCATCTGACGCGTGGTGTTCTGATAAGTGTCGACCAGCTGGGTAATGGAATTATGAATGGAGGTATTGGCCTTGTTGTTGATTTCGGAGAGCGAACTCATTGCATCACTGGCCGAGCTGAGGTTTTTCACGTACATCTCGGTAGCCAGGGTAGCCGAGGAGATGTCACTGATGCCCCGGGCCGTATTGCTCAGCTCGTTGAGGCTGTAGCCTACCTTGTCCAACAAGGCCGGCGTGATATCGGTACCCTTGAGGAGCGATTCCAGGCTCTGACCGGGTTTTTCAGGCTCTGCAAATTCGGAAAGGTCAGAATCTTCCCGCAACTGAGGATATACGCGCGACCATTCCGGTGTTTCCAGCGGGGGCTCAAAAGCGGAAACAAAGAAAATCACCGCTTCCGTGATCAGACCTATACCCAGAAACATACCGGAATAAGGCCAGTGCTGCAGTTTGAACAAGGCACCAATCAAAACGATAGATGCCCCCCAACTGTAGATGAACCCCATAAAGGTTCTGGCACGTTTTGTTTTTAAGAGTTCGCCGATATTCATGGTTATGTAGATAAAGTTGGTTTAAAACTCGCTCCCGAATGTAGACCTCACGCAGCGGAAACCAATGAACGACTTGGTGGTGTCCTGGTATTCATAGCTCCGGGTGGCTACCTGGTTGTATAAGGCAATATCCTTGTAGGAGCCTCCCCTGACCACCTTGCGTTTCATCACCGGCGGGTCGTCGGGCAGGGCATTGTACTCATAGTTGGGGTTGAAGTCGTTGATCAGCATGTACCCCGACTCGTCGTAAGCGGTGATGGTCCATTCGGCCACATTCCCCGACATATCATAAAGTCCGAAGTCATTGGGATCATAACTTCCCACGCGCATGGTAGCCAGGCCACCGTCTTCCACATAATTTCCGCGCAGAGGCTTGAAATTGGAGAGGAAGACCCCTTCCTGGTCACGGATATAATAGCTTCCCCAGGGGTACATCGAGAATTTCTTACCCCCGCGGGCGGCATACTCCCACTCTGTCTCGGTGGGCAGGCGGTATTCCATCATCTCGGGCTGCGAACGGGTGGCCAGATATTCGCTCTGAATCCGGGTCCGCCAGTTGCAGAATGCCCGGGCCTGTTTCCAGGTCACCCCCACCACCGGATATTCGTCAAACCCGGGATGCCAGAAATAACGCGTCGACCAGGGCTCATTGTAGGAATAGGTGAAATCCCTGATCCAGCAAAGGGTGTCGGGGTATACATTGATCCGGTCCTTGAAAATAAAGGCCGAGCGGTTTTCAATGGGCACTTCGTTTCCCTCAGGATCAAAGACGCTCCCTTCATAGCGCTGGGTTTGGAAGTTATAGCTGTTTTGCCTGCGTGCAGCCTGTTTGTAGTCGATCCACCAGTATTCATAGAAGAGCTTGCGGGGGTCAATTTCCCTGCGCCCCAGGAAGCGTTCATTGTCGGGGACAAACATATCCTGGAGGGCCATGAGGTAATCGGGTTCATCCCAGCGGATCCGCTCCTTCCAGTTGATTTTGGGGGGGTCGATGGCATTTCCGTTGCGATCTTCGGAAATCAGGAATTCGGGATATTGCTGGCCCAGGGTCTGCCGTGCAATGGAATCGCGGACCCAGGTGATGAACTGGCGGTATTCGGAATTGGTGATTTCGGTGTCATCCATCCAGAAGGCATCGATGGAAACGGTACGTGTCGGTTGGGTTGCGGAGGCGGGGTCCTCGTCGTTGGGGCCGATGTTAAGGGTTCCCCGGCGAACGAACACCATGCCCGTGGGCGCCGACTCTTTCCACTTCTTATCACGTGCTGCACCCACCAGCTCGCCGTTGCCGTAACCACTGCCATACCCGGGCCCGCTGCACATCGAGCCCGAAAGCAGAATCCCGGTAAGGAGCACCATCGAAACAAAAAAGATTTTTTTCATAGTTCAGTACACTATCGTTTTCTTACAAAAACCTCACACTCTTATACTTCCGGTTACGGTTCTTCTCCACGTCGAGAGAATAGCTCAGGAACAGTTCGTGGGAGCCATAACCATAACGCCCCAGGGCAGAAGTGACCAGATCAAAGGAATACCCCAGACGGAGGCCGTTGAAGAGTTCCGCACCAAAGAGGAGGGAGACGGCATCCTGGAGGCGGTAAGAAAGGCCGGCCCAGAGCCTGTCGTCATACACCACGTTGGTATTCAGATCTATCTGCCACCCTGCCAGATCGCTTTTCAGCAAAAAAGAAGGGCGCAACTCAAATAACGGATCGGTCAGCTTCATATTGTATCCGCCCATTAAATAATAATGCCGGGCTAAATAGGTGCTGGCCAGATCGGAAAACCTGATGGCCGGTTCATTCAGGTGGGTCACCGAAATCCCCGTGTAGTAATTGGTTCCCTTCAGGTAAAGCCCCAACCCGGCATCGAGGGCGACCTGACTCACCTCCCCTTCAGGAATGGCCGGGTCAGATCCCGGCGGGGTGTAAATCCCCAGATCATCATCGGGAATTTCCCATTCTCCGTTAAGACTTTTATTAAACATTCCAAGGGAGATTCCTACCCCCAATTCACCCATGGAGAGCGTCCTTCTCCAGGCATAGCTGACATTCACGAGAACGTTTTTTTCGGGCCCCAGCTGGTCACTGATGATATTCATACCGATCCCCGAGGGTCTCCCGAAGAGCTGGACCATACCTTCGACACTGAAGACCAAAGTCTTGGGAGCATTCTCAAAGCCTGTCCACTGGTACCGGTTCAGTATGGTTCCGCTGATCGCATCATTGCTGCCTGCAAAACCCGGATTCACCCCTAATTTATAGAACATATTATTGGTAAACTGCGGATCTTGCTGCCCAAGTGCCGATAAATATATCGTAAATATAAAAAATAAAAAAGAAATTATCTTTTTCATACCCATTTCCCCATCAAACTTCCGGGAGGTGGCTGCCGGAAGGAACGGTTGCTTCCTGCAAAATCAGCTTTGCGTCCTATCGTTTTGCAAAGAACGAATTTAATTTTCTATTATTTTGATAAACGCTTAGTTTTCGGGCAAATTTCCACCATATTTCCGGTAATTCCTGTCTGACAGCGCTGGAATAGTCATTTTCCTGACAAGGGATAATCCAACTGCCTGTTTCTCCGTGAAAGACCTCAAGCCACCAGCGGTTGGTGGGAGGATGGTGGTAAAAGACCACCGGTTCGCCATGGATTTCCATCTCCACGTAATACCGGACAAAGGGGGAGGTCTCTTTGCGGGGGTCCTCCCGGCGGCATTGGGTTCTGGCCTCCAGAAAGTACCAGAGGATCTGGGCGGCCAGGGATTGCCCCACCTCCGAGGGATCATGGTCAGGATCACTCCCTGAGAGCGCGAAGACTTCCAGGGTGGGGCTAAGCCCGGCATAACGGCTCAGCCGGCAGGCCTCCTCACTGTACAGACCATTGGGGGAAATACCGGCAGAATGCCCCACCTCGCTCCCTTTGATGGCCCCCATATCGAAACTCAGGAAAGTGGTGTGCCGCAGCAGGGGCTCAGCCTGTTGGATATCATCGCGCAGTTGACCCAGTGAAAGCAGATCGAAAGTCTGCTCATACAGAAAGTCGGTCACTGCCGGTGGTACCAGTGGTGCCTGGGTTCCTATCATCTGCAGATGAAACAACCTGGGGTTCTCGTTCACCACCTTGGTCAGGAAGTTGGTCGCACCGGTCACCTCCCGGCCCATTTTGAGATCCACCCTCGCATCGATCACTGACAGTACAAAATCATCCCGTTCCGTGAAGGCCCGGCAGATACCAATGCTCCATTCCTGGCTGCCCCCCATGATCACCAGGGTAATGCCCTCGCCGGTGAGGTAGTCGGTCACATCGCGCAGCGCGAAATAAAGATCCCGGGGCCCTTTCCCGGGCCGGAGATCTCCCAGGTCCACCACCCCCGTTGATTCACCAAAGTGGCTCATTCCGTAGAGCTTACGGCGCATGGCCTCTGGAGCCTTGGCCCACCCCGCAGGATTCCCCGTACCGGCATGAGGAACCCCTACCAGAGCGACCCTGACCGCCCCCTTTCCGGAAGCCGCCCCCTTCAGGGTATCCCTTTCAATGTAATATCCCAGCGTATGCCGGCTGAATTTACTTTCACCCCTGAACCTGCCGAAATCGACCGGATCGAAATAGTGGTTTAATTCCATGCGCTCTTCCTGTTTTTCTGCCGGATCTCCCTATTTCTGTCTCTTGCTCTTTTTAGGCTTTTTCCCGGCATTCTCCGTCACCAGCTTCATACAGGCTTCGTAGGTGAGTTCCTCGGCCTTAGTGCCTCCGGGAATCCTGCAGTTTTCTTTTTTGTAGCTGATATAAGGGCCCCACCTGCCGTTCATGATTCTCAAATCACTGTCCTCCGGGAAACTTCTGATCACGGCGTTCTTCTCTTTTTCCCTTTTGGCATTAATAAGTTCAATGGCCCTGTCGAGGTTGACACTGTAAGGATCGTCACTCTTACCCAGAGAGATAAACTGGTTGTTGTGACGGATGTAAGGACCGAAGCGCCCCACGCCGACGGTCACCAATTTATCTTCGAAGGAGCCCAGTTCACGGGGCAGCCTGAACAATTCGAGGGCCTCATCCAGGGTGAGGGTCTCCAGATGCTGACCGGCACGCAGGCTGGCAAACCGGGGCTTCGCCTCTTCATCGTCGGGGGAGGATTCACCCAATTGGGCGATGGGACCAAAACGACCAATCTTGACCGAGACCTGCCTGCCAGTGGCCGGATCCACCCCCAACAGACGCTCGCCACGGCTCTTTTCGCTGGTTTGGAGCACCGATGTAATCAGGGCATGAAAAGGTTTGTAAAACTGGTCTATCACCTGATGCCAGACCAGCTTGCCTTCGGCAATCTCGTCGAGGTCCTCCTCCACCCGTGCCGTGAAGTTATAATCCATGATCTGCCCGAAATGATCGGAGAGGAAATCAGTGACCACCATTCCTATGTCGGTGGGGAAGAGTTTGCTCTTTTCAGCTCCTGCCATTTCCGTTCTGGTCAGGCGGGAGATCCGGTCAGCCGACAGTTCCAGCAGGACAAAGGGGCGTTCCTTGCCGGGCCGGTCCTCTTTGACCACGTAATCGCGTTTCTGGATGGTAGTAATGGTGGGGGCATAAGTGGAAGGCCTGCCGATGCCCAGTTCTTCGAGCCGTTTCACCAGTGAAGCCTCCGTATAGCGGGGTGGCCGTTGGGCATACCGCTCGGTCGCCTGCACCTGCACGGCCTCCAGGGACGCCCCGGCCATTACCGGGGGAAGCAGCAACTGACCTCCCTGCCCGTTGGTCTCCTCGTCGGTCGACTCCATGTAAACCTTCAGAAAACCATCAAATACAATCACTTCACCCGTAGCCACGAATCTCTCGGCAGCCGTTGACATCCCAATGGTGATCACGGTCTTCTCCAGTTCGGCATCGGCCATCTGGGAGGCCAGGGTCCGCTTCCAGATCAGATCATACAACCGCTTCTCCTGTTGGGTACCGGTGATGGTTTCATGATCGATATAAGTGGGGCGGATGGCCTCGTGTGCCTCCTGGGCCCCCTTTGTTTTAGTCTTATACTGCCTGGTTTTCAAATAATTCTCCCCATGGATTTCCCTGATTTTCCCGGCGGTGGTATTCAGTGCAAGGGAAGAGAGGTTCACCGAGTCGGTTCGCATATAGGTGATTTTTCCCGACTCATAGAGTTTCTGAGCCACCGACATGGTCAGGGCAACCGGAAATCCCAGTTTCCGGCTGGCCTCCTGTTGCAGGGTTGAGGTGGTAAAAGGGGGTGCCGGGGAACGGCGGGCAGGTTTTCGGGAGATATCCGTCACGGTGAAGGAGGCTTTGCGGCAACGCTCCAGGAAAGCCTGAGCCTCCTCTTCGGTATCGAAACGGCGCGAGAGTTCAGCCTTGAATTCCGCCGTACTGCCATCGGCCATGATCCCCCTGAAAAGGGCCGTCACCCGGAAAGAAGAGGTGGCCTCAAAGGCCATGATCTCCCGTTCCCGCTCTACAATCAGGCGCACCGCCACCGACTGGACCCTCCCGGCCGAAAGCGACGGTTTTACCTTCTTCCACAGTACCGGGGATATCTCAAACCCCACGATCCGGTCGAGCACCCTGCGGGCCTGTTGGGCATTCACCAGATGAAGGTCAATGGCCCGCGGATGGTCTATGGCATGTTGAATGGCATCCCGGGTAATCTCGTGGAACACAATTCTCTTGGTATGCTCAGGATTCAGTTTCAGTTCATCGAGAAGATGCCAGGCTATGGCTTCCCCTTCACGGTCCTCATCAGAAGCCAGCCAGACCATCCCGGCATTCTTCGCCAGCTTGCGGAGTTCTGCAACCACTTTCTTCTTGTCGTCTGAAACCACGTACCTGGGAAGATAGTTGTTGCTGATATCAATCCCCGAATCCTTTTTCTCCAGATCCCGGATGTGCCCCATGCTTGAAGTGACCATAAATCCATCACCCAGGAACTTCCCGATCGTCTTGGCTTTGGCCGGCGACTCCACTATTACTAGATTCTCCTCCATTTATATCCTGTTTTTCCTTTTCGAAAATTTGTGCAAAGTAAATAAAAATGAATCGGCCCACTCAAAATTTAAACTTCAAAATAATACCGGTATATTTGTGGTCCAAAAAATAAGAAGTTCATCCATGTCAGAAGAAAGTTCCCGGTACAGGAAATATATCCGTTATTTCTGGGGGGCCTTTACGGCAGTGGCCGTCATTGTCATCCTCCTTTTCATTCTGATTGCCAAAGGGATGCTGGGGTTCATGCCCACCTTTGAGGATCTGGAGAAGACCGAGACCATCCTGGCCTCGGAAGTGATCTCCGCCGATGAGAAAGTCCTGGGGACCTTTTTTACCGAGAATCGCACCTTCGTTGCCTATGAGAACCTACCCCCCCATCTGGTCGACGCCCTGATTGCCACGGAAGATGTCCGTTTTTACCGCCACCCGGGGATTGACTTCCGGGGACTGATGAGGGTTCTGAAGGGTATTATGACGGGCAATACCAGCTCCGGAGGGGGAAGTACCATCTCCCAGCAGCTGGCCAAGATGCTCTTTCCCCGGGAACAGGTCAACGGCCCGGTACAATTGGCTTTGCGCAAATTCAGGGAATGGATCATCGCCGTAAAACTCGAAAGGAGTTATACCAAGGAGGAAATCCTGACCATGTACCTGAACAAGTATGACTTCCTGAACCTGGCGGTTGGCATCAAATCGGCCGCCAATGTCTATTTCAACTGCGAACCCGATTCACTGCAGCTCCATCAGGCGGCCATGCTGGTGGGAATGGCCAAAAACAGCTCCCTCTACAATCCGCTGCGCCGACCTGACATGACCCTCCAGCGCAGAAATGTAGTCCTCTCCCAGATGCGGAAATATGGTTATATCACCCGTGAGGTCTATGATTCGGTCAAGGTTTTACCTCTGGGGCTCGATTTTAACCGGGTCGACTTCAAACGGGGACTGGCCCCCTACTTCAGGGAATACCTGCGGCTGACCCTCAACGCCCAAAAACCGGAGAGAAAGGATTATGCCAGCTTCCAGATCCAGAAATTCAGGGAGGATTCCACAGAATGGGAAACCAATCCCCTTTTCGGGTGGTGTCATAAAAATAAGAAAAGGGATGGTTCTGAATGGGACCTCTACCGCGACGGGCTGAGGATATACACGACCATCGATTCCAGGATGCAGCAATATGCCGAGGAGGCCCTCAACTACCACCTGAGTACCAATGTCCAGCCCCTCTTCGATGCCCGGATAAAAACCCTCCGGAATCCCCCCTTCAGCAATGACATGACGGCCGAGGAGACCGATGAACTCCTTTACCGGTTCGTCAGACAATCGGAACGCTACCGGGTTCTTTCCGGAGAGGGCAAGAAAGAGAAGGAGATCCGTGAGATCTTTAACAAACCCATTGAAATGTCGCTCTTTTCATGGAAGGGAGAGATCGATACCATCATGTCGCCTATAGATTCGATCAAATGGTACCTCCGTTATTTCAGGTCGTCGATGATGGCCATGGAGAATGGCACAGGCAAGGTAAAGGCGTATGTGGGGGGCCCCAACTATGAACATTTCATGTATGATATGGTCAAGGGGGGAAAACGGCAGGTAGGCTCAACGGTTAAACCCTTCCTGTATACCCTGGCCATGCAGAACGGTCTCACCCCCTGTACCAGGGTGCCTTACGTACGGCAGCAGTTTGTATTGCCCGACGGCCGGGTGTGGGAACCGCGTGACGCCACCCAAGATACCGAAAACTATGGGAAGATGGTCACCCTGAAATGGGGGCTGGCTAACTCACGCAATATGATATCAGCCTGGGTCATGAAGCAGTTCAATCCCAACGCCATGGCTGAAGTGATGCGCAAACTGGGGATTTACAGCCCCATTGATCCGGTATTTTCGATGTTCCTGGGGACTTCCGACATTACCCTGTATGAGATGGTCGGGGCATTCGGCACCTATGTCAACAAAGGGGTTTTTATCAGGCCCTATTTTGTCACCCATATAGAAGACCGCCACGGTACCCGGATCGCCTCCTTCATGCCACAGCGGTATGAAGCCATCGACGAAAATACGGCTTATCTGATGGTCAACCTGCTGCAAGGCGTGATCAATGAAGGCACGGGAACCCGTCTGCGTAACCGCGACGGGTATGGCAAGTTCACCATGCCCATCGCCGGTAAAACGGGAACCACCCAGAACCATTCCGATGGCTGGTTTATAGGAATGACCCCCAAACTGACGGCCGGCGTGTGGACAGGCGCCGACCTGCGCAGCATCCACTTCTCCGACATCAGCGCCGGACAAGGCGCCAGTATGGCCCTGCCTATCTGGGGCTACTTCATGAAAAAAGTGCTCGCCGACCCCACCCTGGGCTATACCGAAAACGACAACTTCGAACGGCCCCCCGGATTTAATATCGACCTCGGCTGCACCGGCAGCGACCCGGTCAGACAGGGTGAAATCCTGGAATTCGAGGACTTCCTGTAACCGCCCTGCCTGCGCTGGAACCCCGCCGTGGTGCCCTATAAAATGATCAGCAACAGGGCTATCAACAGCAAAAGCATGAGCAGAATAAACTGATTCCTCACAAACAACCCCAGCAGAATCAGGATCTCCACCTCCTCACAACAGGTGGTGAAAAGCTCTATATCGCCCTTCTCCCGGGTAATAAACTCATTGGAAGTAAACACAATGATCTCGGTGCCATTGAACTTCCAGGCCCACCGCGATTGCCAGAAATTCTTGATTTCCAGCTCAAACCGCTTCCCGTTGATGACCACTTCGCTCCTGGGATTGAAGAGGCTGACCGAGACCTCCGACAAAAGAGAATCCATCCGGGCATCCCTGATTTCTATTTTGGAATTGACGAAATCCCTTTTCAGGGTGAAATTCCGGCCATTAAAATCGGCAGAAGCCTTGCTACTGAACATATTATGCCACCGTATGGCCCCCACCCTTTCACTTCCCTGATGGATCTCCAGCTTCGATCCGAAGATTTCCTTGATCCAGAATAGTTTCTCCATCGGAATCCCTTTTGGTAATTTTCTATAAAAATAACACTTTGAGACCGATTATTACCACGGCAGGGCAATTTTTACGGGCCAGGGGAAGGGAAGGGAGGCCGGAGGTTCTGCCCGGCAGGGGAGTGTCAGAGCGATGGAGCTTCCTGCCAGGGAGAGAGGAGGCTGCCCCAGGGGGCCGGGTCAGGGATTCTTCATCAGCTCCCTGGTGGAGAGGAGGCCGCAGGCAGCATAGATATCCTGACCGCGGGAGGCTCTTATAGTGGTCAGGATTCCCTTGTTGTTGAGGCTCTCCTTGAAGAGGGCGATGGTCTCCTCGTCGCTCCCGGGAAGGGGGGTGCCCGGAACCGGGTGGTAGCGGATCAGGTTGATGCGGCAACTGATGCCGTTCAACAACCGGCTGAGCTCCCTGACATGCCGCGGCGTGTCGTTGACCCCCTTGAAGAGGATATACTCAAAAGAGACCCGCCGCTGATGGCTGAAATCCCACTTCCTGATCTCTTCCACCACTTCCCTGATGGGATAAGCCACCTGCACCGGCATCAGCCGCCTCCGTTCCTCATCAAAAGGAGTGTGCAGACTCACCGCCAGATGCGCTTCACTTCTTTGCAGGAAGGTTCTCATGGCTGGAATAATCCCGATGGTCGAGACCGTGATTCTTCTGGGACTCATGGCATACCCCCATGGAGCAGTGAGTATTTCCAGGCTCCTGAGCACCTCCTCCAGGTTGTCGAAGGGTTCTCCCATTCCCATATAAACGATGTTCGAGACCTGGCCCGCTTCTTCGATACTGCGGATCTGGTTGACGATCTCGCCGGCGGTGAGCTGCCCCTGGAACCCCTGCTTGCCGGTCATGCAAAACAGACACCCCATCTTGCACCCCACCTGGCTGCTGACACACACCGTGACACGGTCCCCCTCCGGAATCATGGCCGTCTCTATGAATTTCCCGGAAGCCGTTGCGAACAGATATTTTCTGGTGCCATCGACACTGGTTTGCACCCTGGAAGGTGGGAATACTCCGGTTTCAAACCGCTCTGCCAGGGCAGCCCGGACTTTCACCGGGAGATTGGTCATCTGCTCTATGGAATTCACACCTTTGGCATACAGCCAGTCGGCCATCTGGCTGGCAGTATAGGCCGGCCAACCGGCCGCAGTCACGATCTCCCGCAACTCGGAAAGGGTCTTCCCGAATAACAACTCCTTCATATCTTTAAAAATAGATTTCCGCAACGATTGCTTCCCATGGGACTCCCCCGGCGATCAGGAGGTCTCTGGCCTCCACCACCATCAAAGGATTGCCGCAGAGATAATAACGTGTGTCAGCCGGGAATTGTTCCTGTTTCTCAAGCCAGGCCGTCACCCGGCCCTGGAAGATATGCTCCCCCTCGCCGCGCGTGGCACACCTGACATACCGGGCCCCCATCTCCCGCTCGAACGCTTCACCAAAATAAAACTGACCGGGATAACGCACTCCATGTACCAGCGTTTTATTGCCACCGAGCCCCGAGCGGAACATACTGTAAAACGGGGCAATACCCGTACCACTGGCGATCCACCATGCGGGAGCCTCATCCCCCAGAAAAGTGCCATAGGGCGCCGAAACCAGCAGGGCATCGCCCGGGCGCAGGGCCGCCATCCGGGGCGTTAATGACCCCTCTTCCTTGACATTGAATAGAACGGCCATCTCCTCCTCCCCATTCCCGCTGCATAGACTGTATATCCGGGGCGCCTCCCCCTCTTCCAGCGCAATTTTTACCACCTGCCCGGGCAGAAAATTATCCTCCCTCCGCCAGGTCAGCAAATGAACCCTGGGATAAACCTCCAGGTTGCGCGCTACCCTGACCATCTTCATCCCTGCCCCTTCTTTACTCCGTTCTCCCATCTCTCTCCCATTTATGACCATTCAAAAATAACGATTTCCTGCCGCAAAAAGGCCTTTACCTCCATCAACCCGTTGCCGGCAGCAAGAAACTTCCTTATAACCTGATCCTGGCAAAAAGGTTCAATTACTTCTTTATATTTTTAATAAGTTACTTGCAATGTTGAGAAAATTTACTGAAATTTGAGGCAACAGAACGGCGATGGAATTACTTCTGAAAAATAAAAAGCTGATGCAGGGTGTTGAGCTCAAGAAAGCAGGTCAACAAAAGGAAATCATCAGATCCCTTTATTTTCATGGGCCCCAGTCGAATGCGGAACTTTCGAGGGAGCTGGGACTGAGCACACCCAAGGTGAACAGTTTGTTGCAGGAGATGATTTTCCGGTGTACGGTTCAGGAGTTGGGGCATGGGGATTCGAGCGGAGGCCGCCGCCCGGTGATGTACGGGCTGGCCCCGGAAGCATTTTACGTGGTGGGAATCACCATTAATGTCAATTTCTCGGTGATTGCCATTTTCAACGCACAGAACGAAGAGATCAGCGGGCCCCACACCATCCAGGTCAGGATGGAGCGTGACATTACCCTTTTTGAGCGGATCGATGCCAGTTTACGGGAGATTCTCAGCACCAACGGCATCGACAGAAAAAAAGTGATCGCCGTGGGCATTGAATTGCCCGGGCTGGTGGACCAGGAGAAGCATATCAATAAGACCTATTTCCCGAATGTACCCAACCTGGATCTGAAAATCGGTGAGATTTTTGGATTTCCGGTCTATTTTGACAACGATGCGCGCATGCGCACTTTTGCAGAACAGCACTTCGGGTTGGCACGGGGGAGGCAACATGTTCTGATGGTCCATATTGACTGGGGGATTGGGCTGGGGCTGATTGTTAATGGCCAGCTTTATGGCGGGAAGTCGGGTTTTTCGGGTGAATTCGGCCATATTCCCATGGCAGAAAACGGCATCCTGTGTCATTGTGGCAAGATCGGCTGCCTGGAAACCATCGCCTCGGCACCGGCCATCGCCCGGCAAGCCCGCGAAGGAGTGGAAAATGGCACCTCCTCGCTGATGACCACCCTGGTGGAGGGAGACATCAGTAAAATCACCACTACCACCGTCATCGAAGCAGCCCGCATGGGCGATCACTTTTCCATATCCCTGCTAACGCAGGCTGGTTTCTGGCTGGGAAAAGGAATCGCTCAGCTCATGCAGGTCTTCAACCCTGAACTCATTATCATCGGAGGGAAGGTCGCCGAAGCGAGTCCCTTTATACTGGCCCCCATTCAGCAGGCGATCCTTACCTATACCAACAACGATATCAGCAATGATACGGAGATCCTCTTCTCTCTTCTGGGAGTGAAAGCCGGTACCATCGGTGCTGCCGCCTTCGCCGTGGAAAAACTCGCCCATACTTGAAATAAGCCATCATTAACAATAAGCATATGAGAAATCTTACTCGTGTTGAAGAAGCCTTTTATTTGGAATCAGGCTCTCAGGAGATGACTACACCAGCCACCTACCTCATCGTCGATAACTTCCCGAAACTTGGATTGCTTTCAGCCCTCAGTTTCCTGGAATGGGCCGGTGAAAATCCCAACGGGGTCATTTCACTGCCCACCAGTAAAACAGCCCAGCACTTCCTCAGAAATACCAGGCTGCTCCTGGAGAAATGGGAGGACCGCGAAGGGAAAGAGATCAGGAACAGATATGGCCTGGGGAATGCGGCCCGCCCCGACCTGCGGGGCCTCAGGTTCGTCCAGGCCGGGGAGTTTTACCCCATCAACTCTTCCCAACATAACAGTCTCTGGAATTATGCCTTTAACTATTACATCAGGGATTTCGGCTTCGACCCCCACAAGGCCCTGCTGATCAACTCCGATGAGATCGCACTGGCCGATGGCAAGAGCTATTTGGAAGTCTTCCCCGACCTGAAGATCGACCTGACCCTCCGCTTCCGCGAAGCCCGGAACCATCTCGAAAAACTGCAGCAACAATCGATATTCATGATCGATGACTGGTGCCGCGATTATGAGGCCAGGATCAGGGATATGGGAGGGATCGGTTTCTTCCTGGGATCCATTGGCCCCGATGGCCATATTGCATTTAACACCAGAGGATCGAGCCATTTTTCGGCCACCCGCCTGACGGAGACCAACTTCGAAACGCAGGCCGTTACCGCCGGGGATCTCGGTGGAATTGAAGTTTCGCGCAACAGGCTGGTGATCACGATCGGATTGGGGACCCTTACCTTTAACCCGAAGGCTAAAACCATCATTTATGCCGCAGGAGAGGCCATCGCCGACGTCATCCGTGATTCGGTGGAAAACCAACCCACCATTACCTACCCGGCCACAGCCCTTCATCAACTCGGGAATGGCCGCTTTTACCTGACCCGCGGGGCCGGTGTGAAACTGCAGGACAGCATCAGGGCTTACTATTTCGGATCCCCCTGGAACCATCAGAAAACTGAACGGGCGGTCATTGACCTGTGCAAAAAAGTAAACAAATTCGGTCCCAAGCTGACTCTCGACGATCTTCGGGGCGATGAGTTCTGCAGCAGGATTCCCGGGCTGAATGAAAACACGGTACAGACGGTCATTGACTCGATTCTGGCGAAGATGAGGAAAGGGATCAAAAAGGAGGCCAACCAGGTCTATTATCATACCGGGCCTCACCATGACGATATCATGCTGGGGATCATGCCCATGACCAACCGGCAAAGCCGTGAAGCCACCAACGAGATGCACTTCTCAGTGATGACTTCGGGCTTCACGGCCGTCACCAACCGCTTCATGCTCGATCTGCTCCACGATACCCTTGACCTGATCGGCAAAGAAAAAATTGAAATGATCCACTATCCCGATTTCTTTGAAAAAGGATTTCAATACAAATGGGACAAGGATGTATACCATTACCTCGACAACATTGCCGCCATGGATGAGGAAGGGAAACGGCGCGGGGTGTGCCACCGCCTGGTCAGGGCCATGGTCAGCATCTGGGGCATAAAAAGCGGAGAGGAGCTGGTGGCGGTCATCAGGGAGACCATTGAAGTGCTGACGAAGAGTTATGATGGAGCCAAGAATCCACCCAACGTACAGAAGCTCAAGGGGATGATCAGAGAATTTGAGGAGGAGCTGGTTTGGGCCCACTACGGGGTGTCGGTGAAAAACGTACACCATCTGCGGCTGGGTTTTTACCAGGGTGACGTCTTCGGAGCCGGCCCCGACCGCACCCGCGACGTGCTGCCCATCCTCGAAGATTTCCGCAAATACAAACCCACGGTCATCAGCCTGGCCATGGACCCCGAAGGAAGCGGCCCCGACACCCATTACAAGGTGCTCCAGTCTATCGCTGCCGCCGTGGCCGAATGGAGCAAGGAGACCGACCTCTCCCACCTCCGGATCATCGGCTACCGCAACGTCTGGTTCCGCTACAACCCCTCCGACGTGGAGGTCATCGTCCCCGTTTCCATGAACTCCCTGGCCGTCCTCAACAAATCATTCACCGACTGTTACCTCACCCAGGTCAACGCCTCCTTCCCCAGCTACCAGCTGGATGGGAAGTTCAGCGAACTGACCCAGAAAATCTGGATGGAACAACACAAACAGATCCAGTTCCTCCTGGGTAAGAATTTCTATTACGAAAACGAATCGGGCCTGCTCAGAGCAACCCACGGCCTTATCTACGTCAGGGAACTCAACGTTCAGGAATTCCTCACCGAGGCCTCCCTTCTGGGCAAATCGGTCGAAGGACTCTTCTAAAGCCTTCGCCGGGCCCCGTCAGGACAAAGGCGGGGGCACAGGCTGGGTCAATGACAAGGTCACTGAAAGGGTCACTGAAAGGGTCAAAGTCAAGCCCGGGGACAAGGACCAGGAAGGTCCGCGGGCTGACTCTCTTTCACTCCGCCCGGGCCAGCGCGAGAGGCCCATACTACGCTTATGCCAGGTCGTGAAATTCACAGTGTGCATTTCCAGGGAATGAGGCTCCTAAAGCGCTGATGGCCGCTGTAGCATCAGGCCAGGCTGGGGTGAAGGGAAGCCGCATGCAAGATCCTGGCATTCAAGGAAAGGATGGAAGAAAATGCCGGACGTGAGATTCATCCTCCCTCAACGGTTCCGGAGAACTATTTTTTGATTAATTTTGGATGCAATAAACCAAAATCCTTGTATGAAGATCGTCGGAGTCGATGTTGGCGGCACTAAAATAAGTGCAGGACTGGTAGAGGAGGGTAAGATTATCAGGGAATCGACCATCGCAACTCCCTGGGACCGGCCTCAGTATGAGGTAGTCCAGGCACTTTACCAGGTGATTGATGAGGTTTTTGATCCTGCAGTGGCCGGGATAGGCATCGGAGTGCCCGGGCTGGTTGATTTGCAGGAGAACATTGTTCTGGATGTGGCCAATATTCCCAGCTGGGAAGCCGTTCCCCTGGCAGAACTGGTTTCGGAATATTTCAACAAAAAGGTTTACGTCAACAACGATGCCAACTGTTTTGCCCTGGGAGAGAAATACTATGGCAAAGGAAAGCCCTATGCCAACTTTGTGGGGCTGATCATTGGGACCGGCATGGGAGCCGGGATCATCATCAACCACCACCTCTACCCCGGCCGGCTTTGCGGGGCCGGTGAATTCGGGAATATCTATTACCGCGACAAAACGATTGAAACCTTCGCCAGCGGGCAGTTCTTCCGCGACAAGGGCATTGACGGCAAACTCCTCTTCAAGAGGGCCTCTATCGGCGACCCCGTGGCCTTGCGGCTCTTTGAAGAACTGGGAAAACATATCGGCCGCGCCGTAGCCAATATTCTCTTCGCCCTGGCCCCCGAAGCCATCATCTTCGGCGGTTCCGTCAGCAAGGGATTCAAGTTCTTCGGCGACACCATGAATGAATTCCTCGAAGAGAACTTCCCTTACCACCGGCTTTACAACCAGCTGGTCATCGAACTCTCCGATGAAGAAAATATGGGGATCCTGGGCGCCGCCTCCCTCCTCCTTGATATCCAAGCCTAACCCTTGCCCCATTATTGATTCCCAGCCTCCAGTGGCCCTCTGAGGCCTCCCTTCTGCTGGTCGTCCAACCCGGCCTGTAACCCTCAATCCGTATGCCCTAATCCATTGTGGGGTGCCTTCCTGTGGCAAGGGTGCTGCCATATCCCTTCTCGCTGACCCCCACCCCAGCCATGGGCGGATTTGGGCTTCCAGGCCGCCAGCCGGGCCAAGGTCTCCCGGGGTCATACCCCCTCTCCCATAGTCATCCCATTCCATTGTTAGGCCCTCACCGGGGTCATCCCATTCTATTATTACCCCCTCTCCAGTGGTCATCCCTTTCCATTATTACTCCCTCT
>ERZ1645192.665-NODE-665-length-28579-cov-9.019913_pt1 | contig 28579 bp, 27 predicted proteins | sample MGYA00575354_ERZ1645192 | MGnify/ENA primary metagenome ERZ1645192 (study PRJEB40844, sample SAMN11349763) | freshwater sediment metagenome | isolation source: river sediment | host: Sediment | place: India: Faizupur Khadar , New Delhi | collected 2017-02-21 ... | reverse complement strand
CGCGCTGTCCGACCTCGGCGGACCGTCGTCGCTGGATGCGGTGCGGCCGGTGCTGTTGGCGCAGCTGGCGCGGCAGTTCGGCCTCGCGCTGCGCGAGGATGCCGGCCCGCCCGCCCTGCCGGCGACGCCCTGAGCCGGCATCGGCGATAATCGCGGCATGAGCACGCCCCCCCGCAGCATCCCCCTGGCCGTCGTCGCCGACGGCGCCGCGTCGCTGGAGCCGGGCGTGCGCCAGGTGGCCGGGGACAAGATCGCGCGCTCGCCGGTCGAGTTCGTCGAAGCGCCGGTGCTGCGCAAGCCCGGCTGGATCCGCGTGCGCATCCCCAGCGGCAACGCGGTGCAGGCGCTGAAGGCGAAGCTGCGCGAGAACCGCCTGGTCACGGTCTGCGAGGACGCCAGCTGCCCGAACATCCACGAATGCTTCGGCCACGGCACCGCCACCTTCATGATCATGGGCGACGTGTGCACCCGCCGCTGCAGCTTCTGCGACGTCGCCCACGGCCGGCCCAGGCCGCTGGATGCCGACGAGCCGCGCCGGCTGGCGCAGACCATCGCCGACATGGGCCTGAGGTACGTGGTGGTGACCAGCGTCGACCGCGACGACCTGCGCGACGGCGGCGCCCAGCACTTCGTCGACTGCATCCGCGAAACCCGCGCGGCGGTGCCGGGGATCCGCATCGAGATCCTCACCCCCGACTTCCGCGGCAAGGGCCGGATGGAGCGCGCGCTGGACATCCTGGCCGGGTCGCCGCCGGACGTGTTCAACCACAACATCGAGACCGTGCCCGACCTCTACCGCAACGTGCGGCCGGGCGCCGACTACCAGTGGTCGCTGGACCTGCTGAAGCAGTTCAAGGCGCGCCACCCGGGGATCCCCACCAAGTCCGGGATCATGCTCGGCCTGGGCGAGACGATGGCGCAGGTGGAAGCCACGCTGCGCGACCTGCGCGCGCACGACGTCGAGATGGTGACCATCGGGCAGTACCTGCAGCCCTCGCCCGCGCACCACCCGTTGCTGCGCTACTGGACGCCCGAAGAGTTCAAGGCGCTGGAGGACTACGGCAACGGGCTGGGCTTCAGCCACGTCGCCTCCGGCCCGATGGTGCGCTCCAGCTACCACGCCGACCGCCAGGCCGCCGGCATCGCCTGAGGCCGCGCAACGCTGCGTCCCGCCCGCGGCGGGGCGGCGTTCACACAGGCTCGCGTCGCGCCGTTAGAGTGGAGACGCGCCCGATGGCGAACTTCCGGCACTGTGCCGGGGTCGCAATCCGGCGCATCCTGCGCGACCACGGCGCCCCACGCCCGGAATCCCGATGAAGCCCACCCGCACCCTGCTCGTCCTCACCCTTGGCCTGGCCCTGGCCACCCCATTGGCGCTGCTCGCGCGCGCCGATGGCGCGCTGCCCGCCGCCGGGCCCACGCCCGACCAGGCCACCACCTCGCGGCTGGTCTACGGCCTGCTGTCCGACAGCCGCTACGCCTACCGCCCGCGCGCGCTGGACGATGCGTTGTCGCGCGACGTGCTCAAGCGCTACCTCGAAGCGCTGGACCCGGGCAAGGTGTTCTTCACCGCGCAGGACGTGGCCGGCTTCGCCAAGTACCAGGACCGCCTGGACGATGCGATCAAGTCGGGCGACGTCGCCCCCGCCTGGGCGATCTTCAGCGTGTACCGGCAGCGCGCCAACGAGCGCCTGGCCTACGCGCGCGGGCTGCTGAAGGGCGGTTTCGACTTCACGTCCGCCGATCGCTACGCGTTCGACCGCAAGGACGCGCCTTGGGCGGCCGATGGCGCGGCGCTCGATGCGCTGTGGCGGCAGTCGGTGAAGAACGACTGGCTGCGCCTGAAGCTTGCCGGCAAGCAGCCCGACGAGATCCGCAAGACCCTCGACAAGCGCTACGCGAATTCGGTGGACGACATTGCCCAGCTCAAGGGCGAGGACGTGTTCCAGAGTTTCCTCAACGCCTACGCCGGCGCCATCGACCCGCACACGGACTACCTGACCCCGCGCAGCGCGGAGAACTTCAACCTCACCATCTCGAACTCGCTGGAAGGCATCGGCGCGGTGCTGCAGCGCCAGGACGATGTCGTGCTGATCCGCGAGATCGTGCCCGGCGGACCGGCCGCGCGCAGCGGCGTGTTGAAGCCGGGCGACCGCATCACCGCGGTCGGCCAGGGCGCCTCCGGCGAGATGAAGGACGTGGTGGGCTGGCGAATCGACGACGTGGTCCAGCTGATCCGCGGTCCCGCCACCTCCAAGGTGCGCCTGGACGTGGTCGCGGCCGAGGCGCCGCTGGACAGCAAGCCGAACCGGCTGGTGCTGACCCGCGCCAAGGTCCGGCTGGAGGATGCGCGCGCCAAGGCGGAGACGATCACCCTGCCGGCCGCCAACGGCCAGCCCGCGCGCCGCATCGGCGTGGTCAAGCTGCCGGGGTTCTACCAGGACTTCGAGGCGCGTCGCCGCAACGAGGACGACTACGCCTCGGCGACGAAGGACGTCGCGAAGATGCTGGCGCAGTTCCGCGCGCAGAAGGTCGATGGCGTGGTGCTCGACCTGCGCAACAACGGCGGCGGTTCGCTGGGCGAGGCGATCGAGCTCACCGGCCTGTTCATCGACCAGGGCCCGGTGGTGCAGGTGCGCGAATCCGGTGGCCGGGTCAGCGTCGAGGACGACCGCGACGCCGGCGTGGCCTGGGACGGGCCGCTGGCGGTGCTGGTCAACCGCGGTTCGGCCTCGGCCTCGGAGATCGTGGCCGGCGCGATCCAGGACTACGGACGCGGCCTGGTGATCGGCGAGACCACCTTCGGCAAGGGCACCGTGCAGAACATGGTCGACCTCGACCGCTGGCCGGCCAACGAGAAGCCGCGCTTCGGCCAGGTCAAGCTGACCATCGCCCAGTTCTTCCGCCCGGACGGCAGCAGCACGCAGAACAAGGGCGTGGTCCCGGACGTCAGCTTCCCGGCCAGCGTGGACGCCAGCGAATTCGGCGAGAGCACCTACGACAACGCGCTGCCGTGGACCCGCATCGCCGCCGCGCCGCACGTGCGCTACGGCAACTTCGGCGCGATGCTGGGCACGCTGGGCGCGCGCCACCAGGCCCGGGTGGCCAAGGACGTCGAGTTCCAGTGGTGGGTCGAGGACGTGCGCACCTTCCGCGAGGAAAGCGCGAAGAAGTCGGTGTCGTTGAACGAGGCCGAGCGCCGCGCCGAGCGCGACAAGTTCGATGCGCGCCGCAAGCAACGCATCGCCGAGCGCGAGAAGCTGGGCCTGGCCCGCGACCCGCTGGCGGACGCGCGCAACGACGACGGCCTGCTCGCCGACGAACGCGATGTCGCCAAGGACGCGGCCCGCGACCAGGCCGCCAAGAACGCGCCGGACCCGCTGCTGCACGAGTCGGCCGCGATCCTCGCCGACGCGGTCGGCCTGCTGGGCGCGGACGCGAAACTGGCCGCGCAGGTGCTGCCGGAATCGCGCACCGCCGCGCACTGGGTGGACTGACCGCTCGCCGCCCGCTTTCCCTTCCACCACGCGACGGGCGCCTTCGGGCGCCCGTCGCGCGTCATGCGCCCCGTATCCCGGACCCTGCCCGCCATGGACCACGCCACCGCTCCCGCCCCTCGCGTCGCCCTGGCGTTGGCCGCGGTGTTCCTGATCTGGGGATCCACCTACCTCGCCATCCGCTTCGCGCTGGAAGGCGGGTTCCCGCCGTTCCTGCTCGGCGGCATCCGCTTCCTGCTCGCCGGCGGGTTGGTGTTCGCCTTCCTGCGCCTGCGCGGGGTGGCCGCGCCGACCCGCGCGCAATGGGGCAACGCCGCGGTGATGGGCGTGCTGCTGCTGGTGCTCGGCAACGGCATGGTCAACTTCGCCGAGAAATCGGTGTCCTCGGGCATGGCGGCGGTGGCGGTGGCCTCGGCGCCGTTGTGGATGGGCGTGTTCGCGGCGATGCGCGGGCAGCGGCCCAGCGGCATCGAATGGGTCGGCCTGGCGATCGGCTTCGTCGGCGTGGTCTGGCTCAATGCCGGCAGCAGCCTGAATGCCTCGCGGGCCGGGATGCTGGCGCTGCTGGTGGCGACCATCGCCTGGTCGTTCGGCTCGATCTGGAGCCGCGGTCGCGACCTGCCGTCGCCGTTCATGGCCTCCGCCGCGCAGATGCTGTGCGGCGGCGCGGCGATGCTGGTGCTGGGCCTGGCCATCGGCGAGCGCTTCGACGGACTGCCCAGCGCGCACGGCCTCGCCGCGTTCGCCTACCTGGTGGTGTTCGGATCGATCATCGGCTTCTCCGCCTACATCTGGCTGCTGCACCACGTGCGCCCAGCGCTGGCCGGCAGCTATGCCTACGTGAACCCGGCGATCGCGGTGGCGCTCGGCGCGTGGCTGGCCGGCGAGCGCTTCGGCCGCCACGAATTGCTGGCGATGGGCGTGATCCTGCTCGGCGTGGTCGCGATCACCGTGGCGAAGGCGCGTCCGAAATGACCCCGGTCGATCGCCGCGGCATGTGGGTCGCGGTCGGCGCCTACGTGCTGTGGGGCGTGATGCCGCTCTACTGGCACCTGTTGAAGGCGGTGCCGTCGCTGCAGATCGTGCTGCACCGGATCGCCTGGAGCGCGCTGTTCGTGGGTGCCTACCTGCTCTGGCGCGACGGCCGCGGCTGGTTGCGGCGGACCCTGGCCGACCCGCGCCTGGGGTGGATGCTGGCGCTCAGCGGCGTGCTGATCGCGTTCAACTGGGGCCTGTACATCTGGGCGGTGAATGCCGGGCACGTGGTCGAGACCGCGCTGGGCTACTTCATCAACCCGCTGCTCAACGTGCTCATCGGCGTGCTGTTCCTGCGCGAGCGGCTGCGCCCGCTGCAGTGGCTGTCGGTCGCGGTCGCGGCCGCCGGCGTGCTGTGGCTGGCGGTGCGCTACGGCCAGGTGCCGTGGATCGCGCTGGCGCTGGCCGCGTCGTTCGGGCTGTACGGCGTGGTGCGCAAGCTCGCGCATGTCGATGCGGTGGCCGGGCTGGGCGTCGAGAGCGCCTACCTGTTCCTGCCCGCGATCGCGCTGCTGGCGTGGACCGAGGCGCACGGGGGCGGCGGCTTCGGCGCGGGCTACGGCGCCGCCGCGAGCGCGTTGCTGGTGCTGGGCGGGATCGTCACCGCGCTGCCGCTGGTCGGCTTCGCCTATGCGGTGCGACGCATCCCGCTGGCGACCGTGGGCCTGCTGCAGTACATCGCGCCGACCCTGCAGTTCCTGATCGGCGTGCTGGTGTTCCGCGAGCCGTTCGACCGCGAGCGCCTGGTCGGCTTCGCCTGCATCTGGCTGGCGCTGGCGATCTTCGCCGCCGACGGCCTGCTGCGCGCACGGCGCGGCAGGCTCGCCGCCGCCTGAGCGATCAGGCGGCGCGCAACGCCTCGGTGACCGGCAGGCGCGCGGCGCGCAAGGCCGGGAACAGGCCGCCGACCAGGCCGATGCCGAGCGCCCACTTCAGCCCGGTCCAGAGCAGCTCCGGCGAGACGCGGAACTGGAACACCACCTGGCTGAAGTTCTGCCCCAGCGTGCTGACCGTGTAGCCGTTGAACACCAGCCAGGCGATGGCGGCGCCGAGCAGGCCGCCGAGCAGGGCCAACAGCATGGTTTCCAGCATCACCGCGGCGACCACCGGCAGGCCGCGGAAGCCGAGCGCGCGCAGGGTGGCGATCTCGCGCGCACGGCCGGCGACCGCGGCGTACATCGTGTTGAGCGCGCCGAACACCGCGCCGATGGCCATGATCGTGCCGATCACGATGCCGAGGATGCGGATCAGCTTCTCCAGCTGCGCCGATTGCTTGCTGTAGTAGGCGCGGGTGGTCTCGGCGTCCAGCTTCAGGCGCGGGTCGGCGGCCAGCGCGGCCTTCAGCCGCTTGAAGCCGTCCTTGCCGTCCAGCTTCACGGTGATCGACTGGAACGCCTGGCGCTGGTACGCCGGGCCGAGCACGTCGGCGTCGGCCCACAGCTCGGAGTCGTGCGAGTCGCCGGACTGGAACGCGCCGACCACGGTCCAGGTCTGGTTGGCGAGCTTGAGCTGCTTGCCCACCTCCAGCCCGCGGAACTGGGTCTGCGCGCCGCGGCCGACCACGATCTCGCGCAGGCCGGGCTCGAACTTGCGGCCTTCGACGATCTTCAGCTGCGGGCGGATCGCCCAGCCGGCCGGACCCACGCCGCGGAACTGCACGTTGGCGTCGGTGCCGTCGGCCATCGAGGGCAAGTTCACCACCTGCGAGAGCTCGGGCGAGGCCAGCGCGCGCCCATCCGGCCCGCGCGCGATGCCGGCCAATCCGCCCACAAGCGGCGCCTGATCGCGGGTCACCACCGAGTTGGTCTCGGCCTGCGAGCCGGCGCGCAGGATGATCGCGCTGTCCTCGCCGCCGGTCTTGTTGAGCGTGGCCTTGAAGCCCTCGCCCATCGCAAGCATCGCGACCAGCACGCCGACCACGCCGGCGATGCCGACCACGATCACCAGCGAGGCGCCCCAGCGTTGCGGCAGGCCGGCGATGCCGATCTTCGCGGCCTCGCGCGCCAGCCGGCCGCTGCGGGTGAGCAGCAGCCACAGCCCGACGGCCACCGCCACGCCGAGCACCGCGAACCACGGCAACGCGATCCAGGCGAGCAGCGCCAGCGCGAGCAGGACGATGGTCAGCAGGCCGGCAATGAATCCCTTGAAACGTGTCATGGCGTACTCCCTTTATCGGCCGGCCAGCGCATCGACGATGTTCAGCCGCATCCCGCGCAGCGCCGGCAGCAGGCCGACCACCACGCCGATCAGTACCGCCAAGCCCAGGCCGACCGCCCAGGTCTGCGGCAGCACCGTGGGCAGCTGCACCATGCCGCCGCTGGCGGCGCTGACCGCGGGCATGATCCCGGCCGCGATCGCCAGCCCCAGCGCGCCGCCCAGCACGACCAGCAGCACCGACTCGGCGAGCACCAGCCACAGCACGCTGCGGTTGGAGAAGCCGATCGTCTTCAGCACCGCCAGTTCGGGGATGCGCTCACGCACCGCCTGCGCCATGGTGTTGCCGGTCAGCAGCAGCAGGGTGAAGAACACCGCGCCCATGATCGCGGTGACGATCAGGCCGATGTCGGCGAACTGCTTGGCGAAGCTCTGGTTGAACGCGGCCTCGCTCTGGGTCTTGGTCTCGTGGTCGGAGTTCTCGCTGAGCTTGTCGACCGCCTTGGCCACGCGGTTGGCGGCATCGGCGCCGGTGGGTTCCACCACCCACCAGCCGACGCGGCCCTTCACGTAGTCGTTGGCCTCGTCGAAATACTTCCAGTGGAAGAACAGGATCTGCTCCTGGCCCTTCTGCTTCGGATCCTCGACGCGGTAGATACCGCGCAGGGTGAACGACCAGTCGTTGCTGCCGCCGGTCGGGAAGATCGTCGCCTGCAGCGGGATGGTGTCGCCCACCTTCCAGCCGAAGCGCTTGGCCAGGGTCTCGCCGACGATGGCGCCGCGGCGGTCGGCCAGCCACGCCGCCTTCTGCGCCGCGGGCAGCTTGAACTCGGGGTACAGGTCCAGGTAGTCCGGGCTGACCGAGAAGTTCGGGAAGAAGTTGTTCATGTCGCGGTACACGCCGCCGAACCAGGCCGCGTACGCCGCCTTGCGCACGCCGGGCACCGCGCGCACCTGCGCATCCAGGCTGTACGGCAGCATCTGCGTGATCGACAGCCGCGACATCGTGATCATGCGGTTGGCGCCGCTGACCTGGCCGCCGGAATTGAAGGCCACCCGCACCGAGTCCAGCATCCCGAACAGCAGGAACGCGGCGACCACCGACAGCAGGGTCAGCAGGGTGCGGGTCTTGCTGCGGAACAGCGCGGCCCAGATCAGGTGCAGGTATTTCATCGCGCGCTCCCGTCAGGCCGCGAGGTCGGCGTCGCCGACCAGGTTGCCCTTGTCCAGGTGCAGGGTGTGGGTGGCGTACTCCGCGGCCTTGGGGTCGTGGGTGACCATCACGATGGTCTTGCCGTGCTCGCGGTTGAGCGTCTGCAGCAAGCCCAGGATTTCCTCCGCGGAGGCACGGTCGAGGTCGCCGGTGGGCTCGTCGCAGATCAGCAGGGTGGGATCGGAGACGATCGCACGGGCGATCGCCACGCGCTGCTGCTGGCCGCCGGACAGCTCCGCCGGGCGGTGCTTGCCGCGGTCCTTCAGGCCAACCAGCTCCAGCGCGACCTCGGCGTTGCGCTTGCGCTGCGCCGACGACAGCTTGGTCAGCAGCAGCGGCAGCTCGACGTTCTTCTGCGCGGTCAGGGTCGGCATCAGGTTGTAGAACTGGAACACGAAGCCGACGTGGTCGCTGCGCCATTGCGCCAGCTGGCCGCCGCTCATCGCATCGATGCGCTGGCCGGCGACCGCGATCTCGCCCGCGGTGGGCGAATCCAGCCCGCCGATCAGGTTGAGCAGGGTGGTCTTGCCGGAGCCCGACGGCCCCATCAGCGCGACGAAGTCGCCCTCGGCGATGTCGAGGTCGATGCCATGCAGGACGTGCACCTGCTCCGGGCCGCGGCGATAGGTCTTGGACAGGTTGCGGATGCGGACGAGTGCGGTCATGGCGGGCTCCGTGGCGGGGCGTGTCAGTCGTTGTTCGCGTCGGCGGCCGCATCCTCACGCGCGGGCTGCACGCGGACGCCGTCGACGAGTTGTTCGGGCGGATCGAGGACCACCGTGTCGCCGCCGGCCAGGCCCTGCAGCACTTCGCGGTCCTCGCCGAGGGTGCGGCCCAGGGCCAGCGTGCGCTGCATCGCCTTGCCGTCGACCACCACGAAGGCGACGTCCTTGCCGTCGCGCTGCACGATGGCGGCGGCGGGCGCGAGCACGCCCGGCTTGGCGGCCTGCGCCGGCTTGGCGTCCTCGAGGAAGCCGACCCGCGCGCCCATGTCGGGCACGATGCGCGGATCGCCCTTGGCGTCCAGGCCCACGCGCACCTTGACCGTGGCCTTGCCGCGGTCGGCGGTGGGGATGATCGCGATCACCTTGCCCGGGATCTTCCAGTCCTGGTAGGCGTTGAGGATGGTTTCGGTGGGCATGCCGGGCTTGACCCGGCCGATGAAGGCCTCGCCGACCTCGACCTCGACCTCCAGCGACTGCATGTCGACGATGGTGCCGATGCCGGTGCGGGTGAAGCCGCCGCCGGCCGACAGCGGCGAGACGATCTCGCCGGGCTGCGCCGACTTGGCGATCACCACGCCGGCGAACGGCGCGCGCACCACGGTGTTGTCGACCCCGTTGTCGGCGATCCGCAGGCCGTCGCGCGCCACCTGCGCATTGCGTTGCGCGGTCGCGAGCTGGGCGCGCAGGGCGTCGCGCGCGGCCACCGACTGTTCGTACTGGGCGCGGCTGATCAGCTTCTGCCCGACCAGCGCACCGAGCCGCGCGGCATTCGCCTCGGCTTCCTTCAGCTGCGCCTGCACGCTGCCGATCTGGCTCTGCGCAGCGTTGACCTGCGAGGCCGCGAGCGCGCGCTGGGCGTCGGCATCGACCGGGTCCAGCGTGGCCAGCACCTGCCCTTCCTCGACCCGCTGGCCTTCCTCGATGCGCACGTCGCGCACGCGCCCGGTGACCTTGGCCGAGACCGTCGCCATCCGCCGCGCGACCACGTAGCCGGTGGCGTCGAGCACCGAGGCGCTGGCGTTGCCGTTGCCGATCGCCACCACCTCGGCGGTGCGCACCTCCAGGTCCTTGCCGCGCCCGAACGCGAACCAGCCGCCGGCCGCGAGCAGCACCGCGCCGGCCACCGCCAGCCCGATCCACAGGCCGGTGCGCGGGGCCGGGGGCGGCGCCGCGTTGCGGTCGATCTTCAGCGATTTCAGCAGATCGGCGTTGCTGCTCATCGAACGGTCCTGCAAGCGAATGGGAGGCGGGAGAGTGTGACCGAGCGTGATGGCATGCGCCATGCGCCCCGCGGTGTCCCATGGCGATGCAGGCTAAGCCGCGCGGCGCGGCGCGTCATGTGATGGCTGTCATGCGCTTTCGCTGATGCCTGCGCGTATCGCCGCGGCTGGCGGCCGCGCAGCATGGCCGCGACTTCCACGGAGACGGGCCGATGCAGGGGCAGGGCGAGGCGATGGCGCGGTTGCAGGGCGTGCGCAAGCGCTACGGTGCGTTGCAGGCGCTGGACGGGGTGGACCTGGTGCTGCGCGGCGGCGAGTTGCTGGCCCTGCTGGGGCCGAACGGCGCGGGCAAGACCACCGCGATCGGCTTGCTGCTGGGCCTGCTGCGCGCCGATGCCGGGCAGGCCACGCTGTTCGGCGGCGACCCCCAGGACATCCGCCTGCGCAGGCACGTGGGGGTGATGCTGCAGGATGCCGACCTGCCGCCGACCCTGCGGGTGGGCGAATTGATCCGCCAGGCCGCCAGCTACTACCCGACCCCGCGCAGCGTGGCCGAGACCGCCGCCATCGCCGGCATCGAGGACCTGCTCGGCCGACCCTACGGCAAGCTGTCCGGCGGCCAGCAGCGGCGCGTGCAGTTCGCGCTGGCGCTGTGCGGCCGGCCGCGCCTGCTGTTCCTCGACGAGCCCACCGTGGGCATGGACATCCAGGCGCGGCAAGGCCTGTGGGCGGCGATCCGGCGGCTGGTCGGCGACGGCTGCGGGGTGGTGCTGACCACGCATTACCTCGAGGAAGCCGAAGCGCTGGCCGACCGCGTCTGCGTGCTCGCGCGCGGTCGCATCGTGAGCGAAGGCAGCGTCGATGCACTGCGCGCACGGATCGCGCGCAAGCGCGTGTGGTGCACGACCGCCCTGCCGCTGGCCCGCGTCGCCGAGTGGGACGAGGTCGCCGAGGCCAGCCGCGAGGGCGAGCGCCTGTGCCTGGCCACCGAGGTCCCCGAGCGCCTGGTGCGCCGCCTGCTCGCCGAGGATCCCGCCTTGTCCTCGCTGGAAGTGCGCGCCGCCGGCCTCGCCGAAGCCTTCACCGAACTCACCCGCGATCCCGCCACGCTGCCGGAGGCCGCATGACCCCGCACCGCCTCGACCTGTCCGTCCTCTCCGAACGCCCGGCCTATGCCGAGATGCCGCGCAGGCGCGTGCTGCGCGCCTACCTCGAGGAGGCCCGCGGCGAAGTGCTGCGCTACCTGCGCAGCCCCGGCTTCCTGCTACCCACCATCCTGTTCCCGGTGGTGTTCTACGTGATGTTCGGGATCCTGATGGGCGGCAAGCGCGGCGGCCTGGACATCGCCGCCTACCTGCTGGCCTCCTACACCAGCTTCGGGGTGATGGCGCCCGGGCTGTTCGGCTTCGGGGTGTCGCTGGCGCTGGAGCGCGACAACGGCCTGCTGGTGCTCAAGCGCGCCCTGCCGATGCCGCCGGCGGCCTACCTGCTCGGCAAGATGGCGATGGCGATGGTGGTGGCCGCGGCCATCGTCTCGCTGTTGCTGCTGCTCGCCACCCAGGCGGCGGGGGTCGTGCTGTCGGCGGCGCAGGTCGCGCGCCTGTTCGCGGTCGGCGTCCTCGGCGTGCTGCCGTTCAGTGCCATGGGCCTGCTGCTGGGCACCCTGGTGCGCGGCCAGGGCGCGCCGGCGCTGATCAACATGCTGTACCTGCCGATGGCCTTCCTGTCGGGGTTGTGGTTCCCGCTGAAGGGCACGCTGCTCGACATCGCGTGGATCTGGCCGAGCTACCACCTCAACCAGCTCGCGCAGGACGCGGTGGGGATGCCGTCGCGGGGCGCCACCGTGGCGCACGTGCTCGCGCTGGGCGGGTTCGCGCTGGGCTTCCTGCTGCTTGCCGCGCGGCGCTTGCGCCGGCACGGCTGAGCCGGGCTTGCAGTAGCATCCGCGCATGCACCCGATCGCCTCCCTGCGTCGCTGGATGGCGCCCGCGCCCGACTCCGCGGTGGCCGACGCGCTGCGCAGCGGGAGGTCGCCGTGGGCGGAGGGGGTGCACCTGCTGTGGTCGGTGTGGGTGTTCCTGACCCCGCTGTTCGGCGGCGGCTTCACCGCGCGCTGGGCGGTGCTCACCGGCCTGTCCTACCCGCTGTTCCTGTGGCTCTACGCGATGGTGCTGCTGGCGCCGGCGCATGCGGCCAAGCGCTATGCGCTCGGCATGGTCGCGCTGTGCCTGGCGTTGCTGCCCTGGTATCCGGCGGGCCTGAGCTATTTCGTGTTCGGTTGCGTGATGCTGCACACCGGCCGCCGCCAGCTCGCCCTGCTGCCCTACCTCGGGCAGGTGCTGGCCTTGAACGCGGTGTACATCGTCGCCGCGTGGCAGATCGGCTATCCGTGGCAGATGTGGGTCTGGGTGCCGGCGATGACCCTGGTGATCGGCATCATCGTCAACGTCGAGCACACCGTGCACGCGCGCGAGGCCGCGCTGCGGCTGTCGCAGGACGAGGTGCGCCGGCTCGCCGCGACCGCCGAGCGCGAGCGCATCGGCCGCGACCTGCACGACCTGCTCGGGCACACGCTGTCGCTGATCGCGCTGAAGCTGGAGCTCGCGCGCAAGCTGGCCGACCGCGACGCCGCGGCCTCGCGCCTGCACCTGGAGGAAGCCGAGCGGGTCGCGCGGCATGCCTTGGCCGAGGTGCGCAGCGCGGTCACCGGGATCCGCGCGGTGGACCTCGCGGCGGAACTCGCCTCGGCGCGGCTGATGCTGGACTCCTCGCAGGTCGCGCTGGACTACCAGCCGCCGCCGGCCTCGCTGCCGCCCGAGCTCGAGGCCGGGCTGGCGCTGGTGCTGCGCGAGGCGGTCACCAACATCGCCCGGCATGCGCGTGCGCGCCACGCCAGCGTGGCCTTCGCGCGCAGCGGCGAGATGCTGGAGCTGCGCATCGAGGACGATGGCCGCGGCGGCATCGACGTGGAAGGCAACGGCATCGCCGGCATGCGCGACCGCATCCGCGCGCTCGGCGGCAGCCTGCTGGTGCACGCGCCGCGCGGCGGCGGCACCCGCCTGCAGGTGCGCGTGCCATGGCGCGAGGCGGCGCGCTCTGCCTTCCTCGCCGGCGACGACGACGCATCGGCGATGCCGGTGCAACAGGCGGCCGGCGCGTGATCCGGCTGCTGCTCGCGGAAGACCAGGCGATGCTGCGCGGCGCGCTGGCCGCGCTGCTCGGGCTGGAGTCCGACCTCGAGGTGGTCGGCGCCGCCGCCGATGGCGAAGCGGCCTGGCGCGACCTGCAGCGCCTGCAACCCGACCTCCTGGTGACCGACATCGAGATGCCCGGCCTGACCGGGCTGGAACTCGCGCAGCGCATCCAGCGCCAGCAGCTGCCGGTCAAGGTGGTGATCGTGACCACGTTCGCGCGTGCCGGCTTCCTGCGCCGCGCGCTGGATGCCGGGGTGTGCGGCTACCTGCTGAAGGACGCACCCGCCGAGCAACTGGCCGAGGCGTTGCGCAAGGTGCATCGCGGCGGCCGCGCGATCGACCCGCAACTGGCGCTGGAAGCCTGGGGCGAGGCCGATCCGCTCAACGATCGCGAACGCCAGGCCTTGCGCCTGGCTGGCGAAGGCCTGTCCGCGGGCGAGATCGCCCAGCGCCTCAACCTCTCGCAGGGCACGGTGCGCAACTACCTGTCCGAGGCGATCGGCAAGCTCGGCGTCGGCAACCGCATCGAGGCGCATCGGCTCGCGCGGCAGAAGGGCTGGTTGTAGTCATTCACAGCGCTTGGGCGGCAGGTAGATGGTGAACTTCGCGAGTGGATCGACCAGCACGCTGTGCGGATGTTGCTGCTCGGCAAGATCGACGAGCCCAAGGCGGTCGAGCAGCGCGAACTCCGCATGCCGCAGGCGGCCGGCGGCAACGTCGAGGCGGTCGTGCCAGACGTGGTAGGTGCCCAGCTTGCCGTCGCGCCGATGATAGAAGCCGCGCAACGGATGGGTCAGGTAGACGAGGCCGGATTCCGCATCGGGGAATCCCGGTAGCGAGATGGGGTTCGTGCGCTTGCTGTCGAGCGCGACGCGCGCAGGCGCCCACGTGGCTTGGGTGTCCATCGCGTATTGGAGGTAATTGCCCGCCTCGTCCTGCTGGCAGTCGAAGCGGATCGTGCCCGGGTGCCAAGGCAGGTTCCAGAGGTGGCGCGGCACCGCCAGCGTCCACGAGTCCAGGGTGGTGCCGATGAACCACACGCAGCGCTCGCCCGTGTCCTGGTCGACGATGTACACGCGGTAGTTGGTCTGGCCCATCCGGAAGCGCGGGAATGGATGCACCGCCGACGTGAAATCGACATCGAGGAATGGCACCACCGACAGCAGCGCGCGCTCGCGTCCCGCGATCTCCACGGTGTCCAGGCGGAAGCGCGGCGGCATCACGCCCGCGAAGCGCGCGGGGTCGAAGGCGTAGGTGATGATCGCGAAGTGGCGCAGGCCGCAGGCGATGTCGATCCCGGACGGCGCGGGGCGTGGGTGCAGGACCTCGGCGAACCTGCGGACGGCCTGCATCGCGTCAGCGTCCTGCGCGCGCCTTCAACAGCGCGTACGCCGCGCGCAGGCCCTGCGCCTCGCCGCCTGCGGGCTTGCCCGGGCGGTCGCTGTCGTTCCACGCGTACACGTCGACGTGCGCCCAGCGCTGGCCGTCGCGCACGAAGCGTTCCAGGAACAGCGCGGCGGTGACGCTGCCGGCCATGGTCGAACTGCTGCCGTTGGCCAGGTCGGCGATGCCGCTGGCGAGGTAGCGCAGGTAGGGCCGCCACAGCGGCATCCGCCACAACGGGTCGCGCGCCTGCTGGCCGGCGGCCAGCCAGTCGTTGGCCAGCGCGTCGTCGTTGGCGTACAGCGCCGGCAGGTCCGGGCCCAGCGCGATGCGCGCCGCACCGGTCAGGGTGGCGAAGTCCAGCACCAGGTCCGGCGCCAGTTCGCAGGCGCGGGCCAGTGCGTCGCTGAGCACCAGCCGACCTTCGGCATCGGTGTTGTCGATCTCGATGCTGGCACAGGTGCGGGTGGCGATCACCTCGCCGGGGCGGAACGCATTCGGGCCGACCGCGTTCTCCACCGCGGCGATGAGCAGGGTGATGCGCAGCGGCAGCGCGCGCGCCATCACCAGCCCGGCCAGCGCCAGCGCATGCGCGGCGCCGCCCATGTCCTTCTTCATGTTGCGCATGCCGGCGGCGGCCTTGAGGTCCAGCCCGCCGGTGTCGAAGCACACGCCCTTGCCGCAGAGCGCGACATGCGGGTGCGCGGGGTCGCCCCACGCGAGTTCGATGATCCGCGGCGCGCGATGCGAGGCGCGGCCGACCGCGTGGATCGCCGGGTAGTTGCGCGCCAGCAGGTCGTCGCCCGCCACCACCTCGAGCCGAGCGCCATGGCGCTCGGCCAGCGCGCGCGCGGCGGCCTCGAGTTCGTCCGGGCCCATGTGTTCGGTCGGCGTGTTGACCAGGTCGCGCACCTGCACGCAGGCGGCGAGCACATCCAGCGCCTCGGCGTCGAACGTATCGGCGACCAGCCGGGCCGGCGCGCGCTTGTTCGCCTTGTAGCGGTCGAAGCGGTAGCAGCCAAACCCCCAGCCGAGCTGCAGCGCGTGCTGCGCGTCCTCGTCGCGCGTCGCCACCGCCTGCCAGTCGCCGCCCGGCAGCGCCAGCGGCGCATGCGCGTACGCGAACGGGTCGAGCGGATCGCCGATGCCGATCGCCGCGCCGGCGAGCCCGCCGTCCGCGTTCGCCCAGCTGACCGCGGTGCCCGCGCTGCCATCGAAGCGTTGCGCGGCCAGCCATGCCTGCACCGCGGGCGGTTGCGCGTCGCGCCAGGCGGCGAAGCCGCCGCGGTCGACCACGTGCAGCGGCAAGGGCGCGGGGGCGTCGGCGGTGCGGGCGAAACCGGCGGGCAGGGTCATGCGGCGGGATCCTCGGGTGGGGCGTCGAGCCAGTCGGCCAGCGCGGTCAGGGTGTGCACGTGCAGGTCGGCGGGCGGCAGCTCGTCGGGCCAGGCGTGGTCGCCGCGGTCGATCCAGCAGGTGCGCAGGCCGGCCGCGGCGGCGCCGGCGACGTCGATGTGCGGATGGTCGCCGACGTGCAGCACCTCGTGCGGGGCCAGGCCCAGGCGTGCGCAGGCGGCGTGGAAGATGCCGGGGTCCGGCTTGGGCACGCCGTGCTGGCAGGCGCTGAGGTTGAACGCGAAGTGCGCGTCGATGCCGACCGCGGCGAGGTCCGCGTTGCCGTTGGTCAATCCGGCCAGCGGGCGCAACCGCGCCAGCCGCGCGAGGCCCTCGAGCGCATCGTCGTAGAAATCCACGCGGTTGCGTTCGCGGAAGAAGCAGGCGTGCGCGGCGTCGGCCAGCGCGATGTCGCCGCCGCTCTCGCGCAACGCGCGCTGGATGGTCAGCCGCCGCAGCAGGCCGAGGTCGTGCGCGTGCTCGGGATGCTCGGCATGCACCTGCAGGCGCAGCGCGCGCATCTCCTCGATCGGGAAGCGCGCGGCGGTCAGCGGGCTGTGCGCCTCGAACCAGGCGTGCAGGGCGGTCTCGATGCGTTCGCCGATCGGCGCGAACGGCCACAGGGTGTCGTCGAGGTCGAGGGTGATGGCGCGGATGGCGTGCTGCACCCGCGCATTGTAGGGCCAGCCCCGCGCCGGCTCACTCCAGCAGGCGCGCCCAGCCTTCCATGCCTTCGACGCGCGCCAGCACGATCTTCACGCAGACCAGCAGCGGCACCGCGAGCAGCAGGCCGACGATGCCCCACAGGCTGCCGAACACCATCAGCCCGAGGATCAGCACCAGCGGCGAGATCGCCATGGTCCGGCCGAGCACGATCGGGGTGACGATCTGCCCTTCCAGTGTGTGCAGGCCCAGGTAGATCGCCGCCGGGGCGAGCGCCTGCAGCGGCGCGTCGTAGCTGGCGAAGCCCATCAGCAGCATCGCCACGATGCCGATCAGCGGGCCGACGTAGGGCGCGAAGTTGAGCAGCGCGGCCATCGTGCCCCACAGCAGCGCCTCGTCGATCGGTACGCCGAGCAGCAGGTGCAGGGCGGCGGCGAACACCAGCCCGACCACCGCATTGATGATGCTGATGGTCAGCACGTAGCGGCTGACCTCGGTCTCGATCGCCTGCAGGATCCCCACCGTCAGCTTCTTCTTCTGGCGGTCGGGCAGCAGCGCGATCGCCTTGCGCTGCAGGTCCTGGCCGAACACCATGAAGAAGAACGTGAGCAGCACCACCGCGAGGATCGAGGCCACCAGCATCGGGGTCGCGGTCAGCGAGCGGTACGGGTCGTTGACCTCGGTCTTCACCACCTGCGCCGGGCGCGCGGTGTTCTCGCCGCCGGCGGCGCGCGCGATGTTCTCCGCGGCCTTGTTCGCCTCCTGCACCGGCTTGATCAGCTTCTGCACCTTCGGCGCCAGGCTGCGCAACTCGCGCGGGGCCTCGCGGATCCATTCGCCGGCGGGCTGCACCAGTTGCTGCGCCAGCAGCACCGCCAGCGCGAGGCCGCCGCACAGCACCGCCAGCGCACCGAGGAAGCGCGGCACGTGCAGGCGCTGCAGCACGCGGATGATCGGGTTGCCCACCAGCGCGAAGAACATCGCCAGCAACACCGGCAACACCACTTCCTGGGTGATCCACAGGGTGTAGCCAACCGCGAGCACCGCCAGCACCACCAGCGACAGCGGCGCGCGCGGGCGCGGGCGCTGGCTCGGCGTGCTGGCCGGCGCGGCAGGCGCCGGTGCCGGTCCTGGCGCGACTGCGGGTGGCGTGTCGGCGGTCATTCGACGGGCGTGGCGTTCGCCGCATCGGCGGCCGCGTCGGCCGCATCGCTGGCGTCTTCGGCCGCGGCCTGCGCACCGGCGCTGGCGAACAGGCCGGACAGCGCACTGACCAGGTTGAGCAGGCCGCCGCTGCCGGCCAGCTTGAGCGGCTGTGCGCGCCCGGTCAGGAAGCCCAGCGCGAGCCCGGCGATCACGATGCGGCCGGGCGTCCACGCACTGCGCCAGGTCGTGGCGACCTGCCGCCATTGGGTGGTGGTCCTGCGCTCGGAGGCTTCCAGCGCGTCCTCGGCCTGGCGCACCTTGGCGATCAGGGCATCGAAGCTCATGGCGGGGTCACGTCCACGCCGAGGCCCTTCTTCAGCGGATCGCCGGCCTGCGCCTCGGCGACCCGGCGCGCGGCGGCCTCGGTGGATTCGGGGCTGTCGGGATCGGGCAGGAGGTCGGCGAGTTCGCCGAAGCCGAGGCGGCCCAGCTGGCGGCGCGTGGCCTTGAGCCGGGTGTGTTCGAAGTAGCGCGATGCGCCCCATGCAGCGGCGACGGTGACGCCGATGCTGAGCAGCGCCGCGACCAGCAGGGCGACCAGCCACGACAGGCCAGCGCTTCTCATCGCCGCGATCATCGCCGCCATCACCAGCAGCCACGACGAGGCACCGAAGGCGATCGCCACGCCGGTCAGCGCCAGCGTGCGGCCGAATGCGCTGCGCGCCAGCGAGATGTCGGCGGCGACCAGGATGCGGAGCGCCTTGGCGACGTCACCCGCCGCCTTCAGGCCGGCACGGCCTTCCGCGCCGAGCGTGCGCAGCGACTCCTCGAGGCCCGGTGGCGGCGCCTCCGGGCCCGGGCGCGGGCCGTCTTCCCCGTCGGCGCGCATCGCGTGGCTTATTTGTCGCTGCGGGCGAGCTTGGCGATGATCCAGCCGGCGGCGAAGGCCACGCCGAAGGCGGCCAGCGGGCGCTCGCGGATCAGCTCGGCGGCGCTGTCGACCAGGTCGCGGCCCTTGTCCATCAGCGCATCGACCTGCTCGCCGGTGGCGCCGCCCAGCACCTCGGCGGCGCTCAGGCCGGCCAAGGCGCCGTCGGCCAGTTCCGACTTCATCTGCGCCTTGCCCAGGCGCATCTCGTCGCCGGCGGCGGAGGCCGCGCCCTTGAGCGCGTCGCCAGCCGCGACCGCGGCCTGCTTGAGGTGGGTGCCGGCTTCGCCCAGGTTGCTCTTGAGGGCGTCGGTATTCGTGCTCATGGGAACTCCGTGGTGCGGGGTGGCAGGAGGGTCAGCATCGCAACCGCCGCGTGACGCGGCCGTCACGGGCCGGGTCAACGCATCAGCAGGGTACCGGAGCGGCCGCCGCGCAGGACGCGCAGCACCAGTTGCTCCGGCGTGTCCTGCAACGCGGCGCGGAAGCCGGTCAGGTCACTGAACTCGCCGCCGCTGGAGGCCAGTACCACGTCGCCGCCGCGCAGGCCGCTCTGCGCCGCGCGCGAGCCGCGCGCGACCGACTCCACCAGTACGCCCGACAGGCCCTGGCGGCGCAGCGACTCCGGCAGTTCGGCGAAGTTCGCGCCGGCCAGCCGCGGATCCAGCTGGGTGCCGGCCAGCGCCTTCGGCGCCTCGTGCAGGCCGGTGGTGACCTGCAGCGGCTTGCCGTCGCGGCGCACGTCCAGCACCACCCGCGCGTTCGGCGCCTGCAGGCCCTGGAAGTTGCGCAGCGCCTCCGCGTTGGCGATCGCCTGCCCGTTGGCGGACAGGATCACGTCGCCGACGCGCAGGCCGGCATCCGCCGCCGCCGAGCCCGGGTACACCCGGGTCACCACCGCGCCGCGGGTCTCGGCCAGGCCCAGGCCCTTGGCGATGCGCGCGTCCACGTCCTGGCTGTCGATGCCCAGGGTGCCGCGGCGGACCACGCCGCCGGCCAGCAGCTGGTTCTTGATGCTGTTGGCGAGGTTGGCCGGGATCGCGAAGCCCAGGCCGATGTTGCCGGCCATCGAGCCGCGCGGGTTGAAGCTGGCGGTGTTGATGCCGACCAGTTCGCCGTTGAGGTTGACCAGCGCGCCGCCGGAATTGCCGGGGTTGATGCTGGCGTCGGTCTGGATGAAGTTCTGGTAGCCCGCGCCCGGCAGGTTGTTGCGGCCGACCGCGGAGACGATGCCCGAGGTCACCGTCTGGCCCACGCCGAACGGATTGCCGATCGCCACCACGAAGTCGCCGATCTGCAGCTGGTCGCTGTTGGCCAGCGGGATCGCGACCAGGTTCTGCGCCGGGATGCGCATCAGGGCGACGTCGGTGTCGGGGTCGGAGCCGAGGAATTCGGCCTTGACCGTGCGCCCGTCGGCCAGCTGCACCTGCACCGCGTCGGCGTTCTCGACCACGTGGTTGTTGGTCAGCACCAGGCCGCGCTGCGCATCCACGATCACCCCCGAGCCCAGCGAGCGCGCGATGCGCTCCTCGGGGATGCCGAACATCCGGCGGAACACCGGGTCGTCGCCGAACGGGGTGTTCACCCGCACGCGCTGTTCGGTGTTGACGCTGACCACTGCCGGCAGCACGCGCTTGAGCATCGGCGCCAGCGAGGGCATCGGGGTGCCGTTGACCACGTTGGGCAGCGCGGCCGCGACAGGCACGGTGGCGGCGGTGGCCGGCGGCGCGGGTTCCGCGGCGGCGGGCCGGTCCAGCATGAGCTGCATGCCGGTGGCGGCGAAACCGCCGAACGCGGCGGCGGCGGTGAGCGCCAGGAGGGTGCGGCGGGCGCTGGAACGGGGGGCGGTCGGGGGCGACGAATGCTGCATTGCGGCAGGACTCCGGGAGCGGGCATCGGGGCGGCGCCGGTCGGCGCGCATTCACACTTTCGGCCGGCGCGCTTGAATCTTCGGTGAAATCGAAGCGGCATGCGCGTGTCAGCCGGCATGCCCGGAAATCAAGGGGATTTCCACCCGGTTCCGGCGTTGACTTCGCCGCGGGCGCTGGCTATGGTCGTTTCCCGCGCCTCCACTACATCTTGTGGTTGGTAGCGTGAAACAAACCCAAGCGTTGTGTTTCACGAAACATGGTTCGGCGTCCGTTGGGGAGCGGCGCAGGATGGGGATGCGGACAGACAAACCAGACAACGGCGGCGTGCCTCGGGCGCGTGGCCCCGTCGTCGCCGCCGCGACGGCGAGCAGGACTCACGACCGCGGCACGGCCGCGCGGGTACAAGGACAGGAGCGCACACGAGCATGAGCACGGCGAGGTTGGAAGCGGTGGCCACGGACGCAAAGCAGGACATCCCGATGCAGCCGGCCTCGGTCGACATCTGGGACAAGAAGTACCGGCTGAAGACCAAGCAGGGCCAGTCGCTCGACGCCGACATCGACGGCACCTACAAGCGCGTCGCCAAGGCGCTGGCCGACGCCGAGCCCACCGTCGAGCTGCAGCAGTACTGGATGGAGCGCTTCACCTGGGCGCTGCGCCGCGGCGCGATCCCGGCCGGCCGCATCACCTCCAACGCCGGCGCGCAGGAACACAAGCCCGCCACCTCGACCATCAACTGCACCGTGTCCGGCACCATCCAGGACTCGATGGACGGCATCCTCGACAAGGTCCACGAGGCCGGCCTGACCCTGAAGGCAGGCTGCGGGATCGGCTACGAATTCAGCACGCTGCGCCCGAAGGGCGCGTTCGTCGCGGGCGCCGGCGCCTACACCAGCGGCCCGATGTCGTTCATGGATATCTACGACAAGATGTGCTTCACCGTGTCCTCGGCCGGTGGCCGCCGCGGCGCGCAGATGGGCACCTTCGACGTGTCCCACCCGGACGTGAAGGACTTCATCCGCGCCAAGCGCGAGGACGGGCGCCTGCGCCAGTTCAACCTCTCGCTGCTGATCACGGACGGCTTCATGCAGGCGGTGGAGCACGACACCGACTGGCCGCTGGTGTTCCCGATCAACGCGCAGGAATCCGGCGACCTCGACCTGCAGGACGCCGCGCAGGTGGTGTGGCGCGAATGGCCCACCCACAAGAACTACATCGTGCGCGACGACGGCCTGGTGGCCTGCAAGGTGTACGGGCACATCCGCGCCCGCCACCTGTGGGACATGATCATGGTGTCCACCTACGACTACGCCGAGCCGGGTTTCATCCTGATCGACAAGGTCAACGAGATGAACAACAACTGGTGGTGCGAGACCATCCGTGCCACCAACCCCTGCGGCGAGCAACCGCTGCCGCCCTACGGCGCCTGCCTGCTGGGTTCGGTCAACCTGACCAAGTTCGTCAAGCACCCCTTCACCGACCAAGCCACGTTCGACTGGGAGGAATACAAGGAAGTGGTGCGCGTGTTCACCCGCATGCTGGACAACGTGGTCGAGGTCAACGGCCTGCCGCTGCAGCAGCAGCGCGACGAGATCCTGCGCAAGCGCCGCCACGGCATGGGCTTCCTGGGCCTGGGCAGCACCATGACCATGCTGAAGATGAAGTACGGCAGCAAGGAATCCTGCGAGTTCACCGAGCGCATCGCCCGCGACATGGCGGTGGCCGGCTGGGAAACCGGCCTGTCGCTGGCCCGCGAGAAGGGCCCGGCGCCGATCATGGAGGAGGCGTTCACCGTCACCGCCGAGATGCTGCGCAAGCGCCCCGAGATGGTCCGCGACGGCTGGAAGGTCGGCCAGCAGATCGAGGGCAAGCTCCTGCACGCCCGCTACAGCCGCTACATGCAGCGCGTGGCCGAGGTCGCCCCGGAGCTGGTCGAGGAGCTGGCCGAGGTCGGCGCCCGCTTCACCCACCACAGCTCGATCGCGCCCACCGGCACCATCTCGCTGAGCCTGGCCAACAACGCCAGCAACGGCATCGAGCCCAGCTTCGCCCACCACTACAGCCGCAACGTGATCCGCGAGGGCAAGAAGACCAAGGAGAAGGTGGACGTCTACAGCTTCGAGCTGCTGGCCTACCGCGAACTGGTCAACCCGAAGGCGATGCCGTACGCCGAGGACGCCGCCGCCAGGCTGCCGGACTACTTCATCAGCGCCGACGACATCAGCCCGAAGGAGCACGTGGACGTGCAGGCCGCGGCGCAGAAGTGGGTGGATTCCTCGATCTCCAAGACCGCAAACGTCCCCACCGACTACCCGTACGAGGACTTCAAGGACATCTACCGCTACGCCTACCAGCAGGGTCTGAAGGGCTGCACCACCTTCCGCTTCAACCCCGCCGCGTTCCAGGGCGTGCTGGTCAAGGAAGCGGACCTCGAGAACACCACCTACCGCTTCGAGCTGGAGGACGGCCAGGTCATCGAGGTCAAGGGCAACGAGCAGATCGAGTACGACGGCGAACTGCACACCGCGGCCAACCTGTTCGACGCGCTCAAGGAGGGGTACTACGGCAAGTTCTGACCGGTCCGGCGCGGCCGTCGCCGGCGTGCATTCGTCACGCTGCACGGACGCCGTTTCCGGGTATAGGATCGCGCTGTAGTACCCACCCAACCAATGCCCGACGAGGAGGGCACATGAGCAACGGAAACGGAGTGACGGCGACGCTGTCCGACGCCGCCGAAAGCGTCAAGGAAAAGGCCGCCGAGATCGGCGACGCCGTGGCCAGCACCGCCAGCGCCACCGTGGCGAAGGCGAAGAAGGCCGCCAAGTCCGCCGAGAAGAAGGTCAAGACCGAAGTGGGCAAGGCGAAGAAGGCGGTCAAGAAGACCGTCGCCAACGCCAAGAAGAAGCTCGCGTCGGCCAGCGCCGAGGCCAAGAAGGAAGTGGCCAGCCTGAAGAAGAAGGTCGCCGGCAAGAAGACCGCGGCGAAGAAGGCCGCCAAGAAGGTCGCGAAGAAGGCGACCGCCAAGAAGGCCGCGGTGAAGAAGGCCGCCAAGAAGGTCGCCAAGAAGGCCACCGCCAAGAAGGCGGCGGTGAAGAAGGCGGTCAAGAAGGCGCCGGCCAAGAAGGTCGCCAAGAAGGCACCGGCCAAGAAGGCCGCCGCCAGGAAGGCGCCGGTGAAGAAGGCTGCGGCCAAGAAGGCGCCGGCCAAGAAGGCCGCCAAGAAGAAGTGATCCACCCGCGCCCCCTCCCGCCCGGGAGGGGGCGCCGGCGGGCCCCGCGCCCGCATGCTCCACCCGCACGCCGACCCACCACCGCAACCCACGCACCGGAACCGCAATGGCCGTCAGGATCGACAAGAAAATCAAGGGCTACGCCGTCGTCACCGCCGAGGACAAGGCCAAGGAAGCCGCGCGCGCCGACGCCGCGCAGCAGCCGCAGGCCACGCCCGCCGCGGAGCCCGTGGACAACGTCATCCAGATGCACGAGCGCATCGAGCGCCCGGAGGTCCTGGTCGGCAGCACCTACAAGATCAAGTCGCCGCTGGTGGAGCACGCCATGTACGTGACCATCAACGACATCGTGCTCAACGCCGGCACCGAGCACGAGCACCGCCGCCCGTTCGAGGTCTTCATCAACTGCAAGTCGATGGAGCACTTCCAGTGGATCGTGGCGCTCACCCGCATCATGTCCGCCGTGTTCCGCAAGGGCGGCGACGTCACCTTCCTGGTGGAGGAGATGAAGGCGGTGTTCGACCCGCGCGGCGGTTACTTCAAGGCCGGCGGCGTGTACATGCCGTCGCTGGTGGCCGAGCTGGGCAGCATCGTCGAGGACCACCTGAAGTCGATCGGCATGCTGCACGACCCGGAGATGAGCGAGCACACCCGCGCGCTGATCGCGGAGAAGCGCCGCGCGTTCGAGAGCCGCTCAAAAAAAAACACTGACGTAGCCGAAGCGGGCGAGATGGGCGGCGCCATGCTGGCCGCGTCCGAGCAGCGCCCCGAGGACATCCAGGTCACCGGCGACGGCGCCAGCTTCCCGCCCAGCGCGACCATGTGCCACAAGTGCAGCACCAAGGCGCTGGTGCTGATGGACGGGTGCGCGACGTGTTTGAATTGTGGATATAGCAAGTGCGGGTGAGTCTGGTGCCGTAACTGATTGAATTGCTTGGAAAATTATCGGCTCAATGAATTGATGGCATCGGTTCAGTTGCGTCGATCCTCTTCTAGGGGCAAACTACGCCTAACAACTAACCCGAGACGCCGAGTGGCTTGACCATTTGGAGCTTGGGGGAAAAAGCCGGCGTAAGCCGGTTTTTTCATTTGTGGAGTTTGAAATGGCGGCAAAGCCGCTCCATACGTCTCCCTTGCGGACGCGCATCTATGTAGATGGATACAACTTCTACTACGGGTGCCTTAAAGGCACACCGTTCAAGTGGCTGGACTTGATGGTGCTCTTTGAGCGCTGGGTTCTGCCCTCCGCCGCCACAGGCTCAGGATCTAGGAGCTCGCAACTCCTTCCTCTGGCAATCAACTATTTCACGGCCGATATCCTTGAGAAGGCCGCCAGAGCGCCCGATTCCGTTTCATCCCAATCGCGCTACCACACTGCTCTGAAGAAGCTGTATCCAGATAGGATCAAGTGCATCAAGGGCTACTACTCGCTCATCGAATCTAAGGCGAAAATTGTTGATGCCGAGGAGCCAGCGAAGTGGCCTAGAGACTGCCAAGAAATATTGGTGTGGAAGCTTGAGGAAAAACAATCGGATGTGAGCCTTGCATTGCAGGCATATCACGACGCGATCACTGGGGCAGTTGATCAGGTTGTCATCGTTACAAACGACACCGATATAGCGCCCGCGCTGGAAATGATTCGGTGCCACACTCAAGCCACAATTGGACTCATAGTCCCGACGCGAGATGGGCAACGAATCCCAAATGCCGAGCTTGAGAACCGCGCGCATTGGGTGCGAACTCACATTACTGAAGAGGAGTTGCGCAACTCTCAGTTACCGAGGGTAATTGCCGGGAAGAGACCAGCGGTGAAGCCAGAGTCTTGGTACGCGCGTCCAGACTTGCTTGAGCGGGTTCTGGCATTGGCCACGCCAATACGAGGCGGTCGTGGACGCGCTTTCAAGTGGATGGAAACCCCAAATTCTCATCTAGGAAATTTTGCCCCGATTGACCTTGTTGAGACCGAGGAAGGCGCGCGGCAAGTGCTGGCTTACATTGCTGCGTACTTAGCAGATCACAATGCGGCCGAACTCTAATCGGCGGTGGAGTCGGGTCAGGTTCGAACCGGGTCAGGTTCACTTCCTCAAAAGGGGCAAACCGGGGTCAGGTTCACTTCCTTGAAAGGCGCGCATGTCGCGCCTTTTTGCTGCGCCCCGTTACCGCATGGCACATCGCTCGCATGAGGAATTTTGCGTGTCGACTTCTGCCGTCGCGGCAGGCATCGTCGCGGTTGCATTGCATCGAAGGTGACGCACGTGATCGACACGCAGGAACCCGTGGTCGTGGCCGCCCCCGCGCCGAAGGCGGCGGCCAGCGACCGCCGCCCCTGGCCGCGCTACCTCGCCAGGATGCTCGACACGCTCGTGCTGGGCGCGGTGATGGGTCTGATCCTCGGCATCGTCCTGGTCTTCACCACCGACGACGCAGGCGAGCGCGTGTTCGCGGCGATGGGCGGCGTCGGCGGCACGTTGCTGACGAGCGTCGTCTCCTTCATGGTCGCCGCACTGCCCATCGCGTTCCTGCTCGCATTCGCGCAGACGCCGGGCAAGTGGGTGTTCGGCATCCGCGTCCGCAATCCCGATGGCAGCCGCCTGGGCCTGTGGAAGGCCCTGCAGCGCGAGGCCTGGGTGCTGGTGCGGGGCGTCGGATTCGCGCTGCCGGTGGTCACCCTGTTCACCATGATCTCCAGCTACACCGACCTCAAGGACGATGGCGCCACCGCATGGGACCGTGCCCTGTGCTGCGAGGTCACGCATGCGCCGGCGACGCCGTGGTGGTGGGCGCGCGCCATCGTCGGCGGCGTGCTGGTGTTCGGCATGAGCTTGTGGGGCTACATCGACATGCTGATGTCGATTGCCGGGCCTGCGGCGGGCTGAAAGAGGCGCCGGGACAGCTTCCCTGCCAAACCCCGCACGCGGCATTTCCCGTGCAACACTCCCGCATCGACTGAAGGATCAGGCGCCATGCACACGCGAAGGATCGTTTCGATGGGACTGGCCGCGGCTCTGTGCGGCGCGCCGGCGCTGGCGCAATCGCCTGCTCCCGTGATCACCCTCGGTTTCAAGGCCGACGTGCAGGCCGATGGCGTGCCGACCAACATCCAGCCGGATGCCACGCTGTCGCCGCCGCTGCAGGCGATGGTGCGCAAGCGCGTCGCGGAATGGCGCTATCGGATGGGCACGTGGCAGGGCAAGCCGGTCGCCGCGACGGTATCGCAGCAGATCACGGCCGAAGCGGTGCCGGTCAACGGCGGCGGCTTTGCCCTGCGGATCAAGGAGGTCGGATTCCCGAGGCACTACATGCACGACGTTGATCCAGAGAAAAGCAAGAGCGCCATGCCGCCGCCGATGTATCCGCCGCAGCTGATGCGGCGCGCCGTACAGGACGTGCTGGTGTACGCATATGACGTAGATGCTGCGGGAAGGGCGGTGGATATCGAACTGGTGCATCCGCAGCATCCAGACCGCGACTTCAAGTTGCTGGATGCGGCCAGCCGCGACGCGATCGCGAAATGGCGGCTGGCGCCGACCGAGGTCGGCGGGGAACCGGTGGCCTGTCGCGTGCTGAGGCCGATCTCGTTCAGCGTCGGCGATGTGCAACCGAAGGACCCCGATCTCAGCGCCTACCGTGCGAGCCATCCGGAGTTGTGTCCCGCAGGACCAAAGCTGGCGACCGAGGTGGCGGGCACGCTGCTCTGAGCCAACGCAAACGGAGCAAGAAGGGCCGGGAGACCTTTCCGTTTGATACGCATTGCGCCCTGGGCGCTCTCGCCGAAACGTTCACTGCCCCCTGCTTTCCCGACTGCCCGCGAGCGGCATGTTCTTCGGCGTGCTTCGCCCGTCGCTGCGCCGTGGGGTTTTGATCGCTGTATTCCCGCTTTCGTCGGATGCCGATGGCCTGCCGGTGGCGGCCTTGCGCAGAGTGGCGCGAGCGGCGTGCAGCCGCCCCACCACCACGAGCGAGGTACGCCATGACGCCCCGGAACACCGTCCTGACCAGTGTGTTGCTGAGCATCGCCACCTGCGGCGCGCTGCTGTTCACCACGGCAGCCAAGCAGCCCACCGTGCGGTTCGACCAGATCGATGTCGGCCGCATCAACATCCGCGAGCCGGACGGCACCCTGCGCATGGTGATTTCCAACCGCAAGCAGTTCCCCGGATCGCCGTGGCGTGGCGGTGAACAGGCGCGGCCGGACCGCACCCAGTTCGCCGGCATGCTCTTCATCAACAACGAAGGCACCGAGAACGGTGGCCTGATCCAGAAGGGCACGATCGGCGCGGACGGCAAGGCCTCCGCCGGGTTGAGCCTCACTTTCGACCGGTTCCGCCAGGACCAGGTCATCCAGCTGCTGCACGCGGAGGAGGGTGGGCGCGCCCAGAGCTCGCTGGCGATCAACGACGAGGCCGACGGCACCCGCTTCGACCTGATGCAGCGGGTGGCGCGCATGCAGGAAATCGGCCAATTGCCGGAATCGGAACGCGAGGCCGCAGTGGAGGCCTTGCGCGCCTCGGGCGATCTTCCGCGCAACCGCGTGCGATTGGGCACCACCCGCGACGGCGGCGCCGCACTCAGCCTGGCCGACCCGCAAGGGCGTCCACGGATGTTGCTGCTGGTGTCCGCGCAGGGCGAACCCAGCATCATGATGCTGGACGAAGCGGGCGCGGTCCGACGCACGCTGCAGATGGACACCAGCGAGGTCAAGTGACCCGAAGTCGACGCTGGCCACTGTTTCCGCGGTTTCCGTTGTTTCCGCACCGTGCCCTGCCGGCCCGGTGCGGGTGAGCGAGATGGCGGGCACGTTGCCCCGAGCCAACGAAAGCGGGCGGCCGAAGCCGCCCGCCTGTTGCACATCGGAAGCCGCCGGTCAGAAGCCGGCCATCGTCTCCGGGGTGACTTCCCAGCCGGCTTCGATGCCGCCCGGCAGCA
>ERZ1645192.664-NODE-664-length-28591-cov-14.348928_pt1 | contig 28591 bp, 25 predicted proteins | sample MGYA00575354_ERZ1645192 | MGnify/ENA primary metagenome ERZ1645192 (study PRJEB40844, sample SAMN11349763) | freshwater sediment metagenome | isolation source: river sediment | host: Sediment | place: India: Faizupur Khadar , New Delhi | collected 2017-02-21 ... | reverse complement strand
AACGCTCGTTCCACGCATGGCCATTTTTAAAGCCAGCTTGATCTTTTCTTCGTTTTCTTTGGTGCGGGGGACGGGAGTCGAACCCGCGAACACCTTCGTGACAGGGTCCTAAGCCCTGCGCCTTTAGCCACTTGGCAACCCCCGCGCACGCCTCCGCACTGGCGGAGCCTGCCCACATAAGTGCATCCTTCTCTACTAGAACTTTGCGATCCCAATGCCTCAGGATCTGGCCCCGCCCCTCCCGGCCCTGGCCCGCCGGGCGGCAGCAATCAGCTCCCGCATCTCGCCCGCCGTGAGGGCCTGCCTATGCCTCTTGTCCTCCCACTCCCGCCGATGAAGTACTCATGGTCGATGTCGCTCCCTGGCTTCGCCGTTGGCCATCGAGCCTTAGAGCAGCACTTCCGGGATCTTCTTCTCCCAAGTGGGCCCCAGGAGTAGCTCCAGTCTGCCCTTCAACTCGTGGGCAGCATCCTGACGAGCCACGCCTCCGCCTCTTCGCCGAAGGACACGATCCTGCCCAGCAGGCCCTTCATGCTCTGCATGGCGAGGATGTCGTCTCTGCAGTTGCATCCATGATCCAGATGATTGCTCAGGCCCCTGGCCTCAATAAGGACCTCTCGTGACCCCGCGGAGAGGGCCTCCAGCCGCTCCAGATTGCCGTAATCATCTCCGGCTCTGATGTCCGAATCCCTGCACATCATGGCCACCAGATCCATGCAGGCCTCCACAGCCTCTTGAAATGCTTTGTAGGAGGCAAGCTTCGTCTTATCGTCCTCCAGGAAGTCCTCTATTGAAACCTCCTCCAGCCAGCCCTGAGCCTGAGCGGCCCTCTTGAAGACCACTTGCAGCTTGTCCTGATACCTCCCGGCCCTCTCAGACGATATGGGATTCATGGATACAGCCCTCTTTTCGCTATGCAACTGAAATTTTCAGATCATCTCTGTGCGTCCTCTGTGCGCTCTGTGTCTCTGTGGTGAAAACGTCGTTTGCCGCCTGCTTCTAAAGCCGCCAAAGTGATACCGAAACTCCTTTTCGTCTCTTTTTGAAGGATTAGTTTAACCACCCGTTCTTTGTGCGTCTTTGTGTCTTTGTGACTTTGTGGTGATTGTAGTTAGGCAGCAAATTGGCGACTTGCAGCTACCGTTACTCTCACCACAAAGACACAAAGGCACAAAGAACTCACAAAGACTGCTCCCCAGCCGTCCTCTCCCCCATCAGCCACGCAAAGACCGCCTTGCTGGTATGCAGCCGGTTCTCCGCCTCGTCGAAGACTGCAGACTGCGGGCCGTCCATCACCTCATCTGTGATCTCCTGCCCCCGGTGGGCGGGCAGGCAGTGCAGAGCTATGGCCCGCGGGGCGGCCAGGGCCAGCAGCTCGGAGTTGACCTGATAGCCCCCGAAGACCCGCAGCCTCTCCGCCTCCTCCGCCTCGTCGCCCATAGAGACCCAGGTGTCGGTGACCAGCACATCGGCCCCCTGCGCCGCGGCGGCTGGCTGCTCCACCAGGCGGGGCCGCGCCCCCAGCCTCTCCGCCTGCGCTAAAATCGCCTCTTTTGGCTGGTAGCCGGCCGGGGAGGAGACCGCCATCTCCATGCCCAGGATGGCCGACGCCAGAATGAGGGAGTTGCAGACGTTGTTTCCGTCGCCGATCCAGGCAATTCTCAGCCCCTCCAGCCGCCCGAAGCGCTGACGAATGGTTAAGAGGTCCGCCAGGATCTGCAGCGGGTGCTCCCAGTCCGAGAGGGCATTGACCACAGGCACACTGGCATGGGCGGCCAGTTGCACCACTGTGTTATGGGAGTAGACCCGCGCTGTGATGCCGTGCACATAGCGGGAGAGCACCCGGGCCGTGTCCGCCACCGTCTCCCCCCTCCCCAGTTGCAGCTCATTTGCCGATAGGTAGAGTGGGTGGCCACCCAGCTCCGCTGCCGCAATCTCCATGGAGACCCGCGTCCTGGTGGAGGGCTTCTCGAAGATCATGGCCAGGCTCTTTCCCTGCAATGGCCGGCCGTGGCTGCCCCTTCTCCCCCTCCTGACCCGGAAGGCCTCGGCGCTCTCCAGCAGCCGCAGGATGTCCTCCCTGGGCAGGTCGGCTATGGATATCAGGTCCTTGGGCTTGGGCCCCGGCCCAGGCTTTCCGTCCATATTCACCACCTTCATCCCCTCATCCTGGAAAATAGCTCGGAGATGCTTGTCACATCCCCATCTGTGACTGAAACAGCGGCCCTGATGCTCTTGAATCCGGGGATTGCTCCCTCGCCGCCCGCGCCCCCGGACGGCTCTGATACCAGTTGATTAGACCAGGGGCTGTTGTACATGAATGCCAGCCCCGGATGGGCTTCCTCCTCATCCGCCTTCGCCGCCACGACAATGCTCGCCGCCCCGCCCTGCTGCGGCTGGCCTGTGACCAGCAGCCTCTGCCCGTCTTTAGCCCCCAGAGCGGCCATGTCCTGCTTGTCCAGAAGGATGCGGGCGCTGAGGTCTCTGTACTCGTCGGAGAAACGGCTCTTCCTGCCTGCCTCGTCCTGGAAGATGTCCCTCACTGTGACAATGGTCACCGCAACTTCCTCTGCCATCTAAATCGCCTCCATGATGCCAGTCAAGATTTGTTCGTCCGTGGGAAGGTCCGTCTTCAGGAACGGCTCAAACTTGACCCTGACACCGTCCATGCGTACCGCCGTGCCCCCCGCCTCCAGGCCGGAGATGGCCGAGGGTATGGTGACTGCTGCCGCATCCGTGGCCAGAGAGCGGCGCGGGTCTATGGCGATGAGGGGCACGCCTGCCAGGGCTTTCGCCGTGGCAAAGGGCAGGGCGGAGAGGGGGTCGGAGCCTATCACCAGTGCCGCGTCGCAGCTCTTGGCCGCCGCAATCACACTTTGCTCCGGTCCGTGGGACGGCTTGCCGCCCCGGAAGGAGACGCTATTGATGAATCCCGTCTTCTCCCTGAGTAGCTCATTGAAGCCGCGCATGTTGTAGTGCCCCACCATGGGAACTGCCTTGAAGGCCGTGATCTCATTGAGCCTGGCCATGAGCCGCTCAAAGAGGTCCATCTTATCCTGCATGGAATAGATCATGCCCAGGCCCGGAAAGATCACCCCGTACTCCGTCTTCTTAAGAATGCTGCCAAGCTCAATCATCTTCTTCTTGTCGGCAACTCTGGGGATCTTTCCCTCCAGCACAGCCAGTACCGCCTCCATAAAATCAGCATCCCCGCCTGGAGGGACCCGGAAGTAGTAGTTGCCGCATATCTCCGCCGTGGCCGAATGCCTCACATCCACGGCAATGCAGGTCCTCTCCTCCTCATAGCTCTTCTGCCTCTTCTCGCCCCGCGGGTAGTAGGAGAAGCGAGAGAGGTGGCGGGGGTGGCTGTTGGACGGGTCCGCTCCCCAGAATATGCTGGTATCGGCATAATTGCGCACATCGTCCAGGGTGCATGTAGGAATTCTCCCATCCAGTATGCGCTCCATCAGAATTCCCTGGCAGAAGGATGACGTATCGTCTATTGTCGCCCCCAGCTTCTCGGCCAGCCTGATTCCCGCCGCCTGCGCCTCCAGGGTGCAGTTGGACCAGCCGTAGAGCAGAGGATTTTTGGCGCTCTTTAAAATCTCCGCTGCCCTGGAAATAGCCTCATCCATTGAAACCTTTTGACCATTGACCATGGGCACCGTCCTTTCAGAGAAAACTGCCTGGAAATGGCCATGCCCCTTCCGGCAGAGATTCTTGATGTGAGAGAGCTTTTCGTTTGTGACAGCCGCCTCAATATCATCGCAGAGAAGCGAGCATCCTGTGCATGTTACTACTGCCATTTTTCTTCACCGCCTCATTCCTGTTTTCCGTTCTCCTCACACGAACTCTATGGCTTTGCTCGGACAGGTCGCAGTGCAGGCATTGCAGAGGATCTTGTTCGGCCCGAAGCGCCGGCATTCCTTGAGGTTGTTGCAGACGACTACTCCATCCTCCACCTTCAGTATGACTTTATCGCTCTGCGGCCCGAGACCAATGCCACAGCGTGTCGGGTCGGCGGCCACGTTAACCGGACAGGCCACCACGCAGTTGCCGCAGCCAAAGCACTTCTCAGGATGTATGATCAGGCCGGTCTCTGAGGCATTCTCGATGGGAGCCATAATCTCCCGAAGCTTCTTGAGCTTGGCCTCATACTTCTTCTCCTCAATCAGTGGAGTGCACTCATCGATCTTCTTCTCCCGGCCCAGCAGGCCAACGGCAAAGGCCATGCAGGTGGCAAGCCCGCACTTCTTGCAGTTGGTCTTGGGCAGCAGCATATAGACCTCCATGGCGCTGACCATAACCACATACCTCGATAGATAGCATCATTTTGAAATGAACTGGCGGAAAGTTATGCCGCTATTATATTTATGGCCTGCGCAAACCTTTTCATAGTTCAAGCTAAAAGGCTTCAGCAATGCCCTTCAGCAATCCAGCCGCCCTGCTCGGGCTGCTCTCCATCATCCCCCTGATAATAATCTACCTCATCCGCCCCAAGCCCCGAGAGATCCGCTTCTCATCCACCCAGTTTCTGCAGGAGGGAGAAGCCGAGCGCTCTGCGGTTTTGAGCCGCCTGATCAATGACCCACTCTTCTGGGTGCAACTGCTGGTGCTTCTCTCCCTGTCCGTGGCCGCCGCCGGGCCCTACACCGAAGAGGAGGGACAGGCCGGCAGCCACCTGGTGGTGGTGCTGGACAGCTCGGCCAGCATGCAGGCCTGCTGGGCGCAGGCACTGCAGATCATCGATCCCTACCTGGATCGCTACCAGAGGATCAGCCTGGTCCAGGCGGCCTCTGTGCCGCGCATGCTCCTCCAGGAGGGCGGAGGCGCAGAATCCCGGGACGCCCTGCGCCTGGCCGGGACGGACGCAACCCCGGCCGACCTGTCCGCGGGCCTGGCCCTGGCGGCAAGCCTGCTCTCCGGCGAAGGAGGACATATCCTATTGGTCTCGGATTTTGTAAGCTGGACAGGTGACGATCCGGAGGAGACGCGCAAGGTCATGCAGTCAGGCGGCCGGGTGAGCATACTCTTCGCCGATGCCTACCAGGGCGGAGACAACCTGGGCCTGGTGGAGGGCTGGGATGTCCCCGGACCGGGATATGTCAATCACACCGCCAGAATTCACAACTTCGGTGCGGGCCGCTCTGTATCCATCACCATCCGCGGCCCGGGCGGCTCAGAGGGAAGATCTGCCCAAATCGGACCTGACGGCGACTACTATCTCTCATTTACCGCCTACCCCGGAGTCAATGAGATCACTCTGGATGGGGGTGATGCCATCGCCTGGGACAATCACGCCTACATCTATGTGCCCGATCTGGCCGAGAAGAGGGTGCTCTATCTGGGCCGGCCCGGCCCCGCTCTGGCTGCCCTGCGCTCCCTGCCCGGTGTGCAGGTTCTGACGGAGGGCGAGGCGGGCACAACTGCGCCGGATTACAGCGGCTATGATCTGATTGTGGTGGGCGCCAATGCCACTGTAGACGGCAGGCTCAACCGCTATATCGACGGGGGCAGGGTGGTATTCATTGCCACAGGCAGCGATAGCCCCGAATACCTTCCCGTGCGGGTGACAGGAGAGGCGGCAGGTCCGGCGGTGCTCTGGGTGAGAGACGGGGGCTTTGCCAAAGGGCTGCACCTGGAAGAGATCGGCCTGTACGGCTATCCTGACGCATCCGCCCGAAAAGGCTCCAGCACCATGGTCGAGGCCAACGGCGTTCCCGTGCTCTCCTACTGGCACCTGGGACGGGGCCTGGTGGTCTACACCGGACTGGAGAAGGACTCGGATTTCTATATGAGGCCCGAGTATCCCATATTCTGGTACGCTCTCGTGAACTGGATCACAGATGTGCCGGATGTGCAGGAGTCCAACCGCAAGACGGGCGAGACCGTCCTCCTGGGAGAGACCGGGGAGGTTACAACTCCCTCCACCACTCTGACCGCCAGCACAGTGCATCTGAGTGAGACGGGCGTCTACAGCTTCCTGGGCAAAAGAGTCGCCGCCAATATGTATGATCCCAGGGAGTCCTCCCTGAGCAGAATGAGCGGTCCTGCCTCCGGCGAGTTTCATGAAATCAGCCGGACGACCACTGTGAAGAAGGACCTCTCGGTCTGGGTCATAGCTGTAGCGGCCCTGGCCATGCTTTTGGAGCTGGCCGTAATGCGCTGGAGGAGAGAGCTATGATCCAGGATCTCTATTTTGCCACGCCGGAGCTGCTCTGGGCAGCGGCGCTGCTACTCCTGCCAGGCATCTGGATTGTCTTGCGCCGGGCCAAAGATCGCCGCTTTGCCGCAGCAAGGCTATTTGCCCTCTGCCTGATCATTGCCGCCGCTGCCAATCCCTACTTCGTGCAGGAGCATATCCAGAGATCGGAGAGGCCAACCATAACCATCCTGAACGATGAAACCGGGTCCATGGATATCTTCGATCCCTCCGTCGCGACGCGTCTCTCCGGCCTGTTCGACGCTCCTGTACGCTCCTTCTCCGGCGACGCCACAGCTTTGGGCGACAGAATAGTCCAGTACTCCCAGCCCGGCAGTACACTGCTCCTCGTGTCCGATGGCTGGAGCAACAGCGGCCGGCCCCTGGATGAGTCGCTGGCCCTGGCCCGGGCCTCCAATGCCACCATATTTGCGATCGACCTCTCCCCCCTAAAGGACGATGCGGCTGTGGAGATATCAGGCACCAACACCGCTGTCCTGGCCGGCGACTACCCCTTCAAGGTCCTGGTCAGCTCAGCGCGGGGCTACCAGGGCCCGCTCTCTGTCTATGCCGACGACAATTTGATCTACAGCGATACTGTGACCGCCAATGCCAGCGCCTCCATCAAGATATCCCATACCTTCCTGGAGACGGGAAACCACATCATCAGAGCCGCTATCTCTGCCGACGGCCAGCCCCTCAACGACGAATACAAAAAGGCAGTGTATGTGGTTCCCAAGCCCCAGATGCTGCTGGTCTCTTCCACAGCCTCGCCTCTTTCCGTTAATCTCAACGACCTCTACAAACTGACCATTCTCCCCAGCCTTCCCGCTGGGCTGGACCCGGATGAGTACAAGGCGGTGATACTGGATGACATCCGCTACAGCGAAGCTCTCGATCCCCTGGCCGGATATGTGCGCGACGGCGGCGGCCTGGTGGTGGTGGGCGGACAGGATGCCTTCGACCTGGGCGGCTACAGGAACTCCAGCCTGGAGGAGATACTTCCCGTGCGCTCCATCCCCAGCCGTTTCGAGGGCGGCAAGACGCTGGTATTCGTGCTCGACATATCCTTCTCCCTCCTTACCACCAGGACCAGAGACGGCACCACGCTGCTTGACTACGAAAAAGCCCTGGCAGTGGAGCTTCTCAAGTCCCCCCACCTGCGAGACTACAAGGTGGGCCTGGTGGTATTCGGCACGAAGGCATACGACGTCCTCGATCCCATACCACTCTCGCGAGGCGAGTCCGTCCTCAGGGAGAGGATAACAGCCCTCGGTCCATCCGGAACTGAGAACAGCTATCTGGACAACGGCGTGCAGCTCGCCTGGGATATGCTCAACGCCAGCGGCGGCCAGGGTGAACTGATTGTGCTCTCCGATGGTAACCTCTGGAATTACGGGGATGTGGTGGCCCGGTCCATCGATCTGCTGACAGCCATGGACGCTAAAGCGCGCCTGATACAGGTGCAGGCATTCCAGGGAAGTACTGGCAACCTTGAGGACCTGGCCCGGCGGTCCGGCTCAGAGTATGCCGCGTTCGTATACCCGGAGTCGCTCACCACCTCTCAGCAGGGTCTTTCCGCAGAGGGCTCTCCAGAGGAGGAGAGCCTCACCGCCTATACTGTGGGCATAGCGAACAGGAATCACTACATCACTTCCGATCTCGAATTCAATGCCAGCATCAGCGGCTTTAACGATGTCACACCCCGCCCAGGAGCCCAGCGCCTGGCAGCAATGGCCGATGGAAAGCCGGTGCTGACCGTATGGCGCTATGGTCTGGGGCGGGTGGCAGCCCTATCCACAGATGACGGAAGCGCCTGGGCCGGCTCTCTTTACGGGAGCGAATCCTCGCAGATCATCTCCGCCACAGTCAACTGGGCGGTGGGCGATCCCAGGCCATCAAAGGACCTGGTGGAGGCAGAGGACGGATGGCAGGGCACACCCCTATCAGTCACCATCAACAGCCAGGCCCGGCCCAGCCTGGCCGGGGTGGCGGCAGATGTGGAGAAGGTGGGAGATAACCGGTATGTGGCTACATTCACCCCCAACAGCAGTGGAATCTACTACATAGGCCAGTTTGGCCTTGCCGTCAACTATCCTCTGGAGTACAGGAACATCGGCTTCAATCCCGACCTCTCCAGACTGATCATGGCCGGGGGAGGAAAGGTCTTCACCGAGGAAGAGGCCAAAAGCAGCCTGGTGGCCGAAGCGGAGAGGCTCTCCGAGAGGCGCGTGCAGGAGAGGGTCTCCAGAAGAGACGTTCTACTGCTGCTGGCTTTGCTGATATTCCTCTCGGAGATCGTCTATAGAAAGATGAACGAGATGCGCAAGAAAGGCAGAGTTCGATCCTGAACCAGGCGAATATCTGCGCCTGCCTTTTTCGCAGATGAGCGATTTGGCCCGGGCATTTGGGGCAGCGGTCCATAGAGCGGCCCTGCCCACCATTAGATATTAATAGCATAATCTGGCTATTGATAGGATATTGCGGAGGTTACTGCCACCAAATGAGTTCTCAAATGTGTACTGTCTGCGGCCTTCCCAGGGAGCTTTGCATCTGCGAGGAGGTTGCCAAGGAGCAGCAGAGGATAGCAGTGAAAGTCCAGAAGCGCAGGTATGGAAAAGAGGTGACAGTCATCCAGGGCATTGATCCCCATGAGATCGATCTGCAGGAGCTGTGCACACATCTCAAATCAAAGCTGGCCTGCGGGGGCACTGTTAAAGAGAGTCTGATAGAGCTGCAGGGCAACCATATTCAAAGGATCAAAGAGATCCTGGTGAAGAAGGGATTTGGCGCAGATCAAATAAGCACCTGAATATTCCCAATAGCTATCGGATCTGCAAGCCGGTCCTAGCGCTTGCCAATTTTTTTCTCTTCCATTCAAATAGTTCCAGACTGCTAAATATCTCTTGAGAGGCGGGAGAGGCGGCCTATCAGCCATTTGGTGAGAAATCCGGTTAAAAAGCAGATGAACATGATAGAGGAGTCGCGGCTGCGTCCGTCGCCGTCCAGGGCTATGAAGCCGGACGAGAATACCAGGTAGGCCATATATCCAAAGACCATGGCCAGAAGGGGCAGAGCCATGTACCAGAGCCTCTTGTAGCGCGATGCCAGGCCATAGCGGCGCAGGTCGTCGGCCACCCCTGTCAGTATCTGGGCGGATGAGCCGAGGCCGGCAAAGAAGGGAGCCCAGAGGGGCACCTCCATCACGCTCCGGGATGAGTATGCAGTGATCAGAGCGCCGAATGCAATGACGGAGAGGGCAGAGAAAATTACGGCATAAAGGCCGTAGAGCTTGAAGAAGTAGGATAGGGTGCGCAGGCTATGTATCCGTGTGCCCAAAACCCTGAACTTGGCCTCGTTAAGGGAGGCGGTGAGTTCATACCTGGCCCGGTCGCAATATAAAAACGCATCAGCCAGGTTCTCTTTGTTAAGCTCCTTGAGAGCCAGGATATAGAAATCATAGCTGTCCTTTACATCGATAGAGCTTCTATGGGCGGCAGCAAGCATGCGGTCCAGCCTCTTTATATCCACCTCCACCTCGGAGCACGACCGGGGGATGGAGCAGGCAGAAGTCTCAGCGTTCACATATAAATTAGATACTTGAATAATATAAATAGCTTTCGTAATTAAAATACCCACAATACATAATTAAAATAATTTTAGAAAATTTGAATTTCAGAGGGAAGGACAATAGTCGAGGTATACGAAATCATGAATATCGTCTTATCTGCCGCAATAGCTTCTTTTTAAGCGAATTATGCCTTCCCCCAGCGATCATGGCAGCAGAGCTAGAGGGCGCTGCGATTTGATGAATCTCTTCGATCATGCTCTCGGCAATGCAGCAGCACTCCTCCACACCCTCATCCCCCGCCGCCCGGCGATCTTTAAGAACTATTTTCATAAGTATGAATTGCCGATCTTAATTAAAAAATTTTTCCCTTGAATTCGATGACCTCCAGGATTGGCATTGAGTCCCTGTTGTCTCGCAGCCGGTTATTCGCAGGCAGCTTTAATACTCTTCCCGGCAATATTTGTCTATGCTTGACGATCAGATATTCTGTCCCACCTGCGCTACCGATACCGATCATTCCCTGATAAAATCGGGCCAGGAAAATCTGGTGAGATGTCTCGAGTGCCAGACCGTCCATTCCATTCAGGTGGAGCGGGAGAAGCTGGTCAATCTCAAGGTAATCGTCAACAGAGACAGGCAGTCTTCCCCCTACCACATGAAGTATCCGGCCAGGGAGATTCTGCACGTGGGTGATGAGCTTTTGGTGGACGATCCGGCCAGAGAGGTGGTCATGACCCAGATCGCATCCCTGGAGACGGACCGCCGGGTAGAGGCCGCCCCGGCCGGAGAGGTGGCGACTGTCTGGGCCAGGGCCACGGACGAAGTGCCTGTGAAGATCTCCGTCTACAGGAGCGGAAGGAGCCAGTCCATCAAAATCACCGTGCCGGGGGAGGAGGTCTTTGAGGTGGGCGAGGCCCGCCAGGCCAAAGGCTGCAGATTCTCTGTGGTCAAGATCAAGCTGCGCGGCGAGGGCTTTGCCGACTCCGCTCCGGCCAGGGACATACTGCGCATCTGGGGCAGGGAGATATGAACAGGGATCAGCTTTTGAAGAGCCTCGCGGGCAGCGTCAGGGATTCCGTCCTCTCTGCCATGGCCGCCGTCCCCAGAGAGGTCTTTCTCCCTGAGGGCCTTAAGGGCCAGGCCTATGATGACACGCCACTTCCCATCGGCTGCCGCCAGACCATCTCCGCTCCGCATATGGTTGCCATAATGTGCGATCTGCTGGACCTGGAGGCGGGCATGACCGTCCTGGAGGTGGGTGGGGGCAGCGGCTATCATGCCGCAGTGATGGCCGTCCTGGTGGGTCCGCAGGGGCACATCTATTCCCTGGAGCGCATCTCCGAGCTTGTGTCCTCCGCCCGGAGAAATCTGGAGAAGGCCGGCATCTCCAATGTGACTGTTATCGAGGGAGATGGCAGCCTTGGGCTGCCGGAGCATGCACCCTACGACAGGATCAGCGTGGCCGCTGCCGCTCCCAGAGTGCCGCAGGCCCTGCAAGAGCAGCTCAAGCCGGGCGGAAGGATGGTGCTTCCCGTGGGCAGCGACTATCAGAGGCTGCTTGTGGTGACCAGAAAGAACGGCTTTTTTGTGGAGGAGAAGATGGGCGTCATATTTGTGCCCCTCATCGGAGAGCAGGGCTACAGAGATAGGATTGAGAGAGATCAAAGCTAATATATTACCGGCGCTGATGGCAAGGAGCAAGATGAGGCCCTTAGCAATTATCATCATGGACGGCCTGGGCATAAGCCGGCAGACGGAAGGAAATGCCGTGGCCAAGGCCAGGAAGCCTAATTTGCAGCGATTCTGGAGCAATTATGCCACCACCACCCTGGGAGCCTCCGGGCTGGCCGTGGGCCTGCCGCGCGGCCAGATGGGCAACTCCGAGGTCGGCCATCTGAACATCGGAGGAGGCAGGATCGTCTACCAGGACTACACCAGGATCAGCCTGGCAGTGGAAGAGGGACGCCTGGCGGAAAATTCCGTTCTAAGACAGGCCATGCAGGAGGGGGCAAAAAGCAAGCTGCATCTCATCGGTCTGCTCTCCGACGGAGGCGTGCACAGCCATAATACTCACCTATACGCCCTGCTGGAGATGGCCTCAGCCATGGGGCTGAAGAATGTCTGCATCCACGCCATTTTGGATGGCAGGGATGTGCCCCCCCGAAGCGCTCTGGGCTACATTGCAGATCTGGAGAAGGTCTTGCTGAAGAGAGGGCTGGGCAGAATTGCCACACTCTCCGGGCGCTACTACACCATGGACAGGGACAAGCGCTGGGAGAGGGTGGAGAAGGCCTACCGCTGCCTCACCGATGGGGCGGGCCTGAAGGCAAAGACGGCAGCGCAAGCAGTGGAGAGCGGCTACCTGCGGGGGGAGAACGACGAGTTCCTCCAGCCCACTGTGGTCGATCCCTCCGGACTGATCGAAGACGGGGACAGCATAATCTTCTATAACTTCCGGCCAGACAGGGCCCGCGAGATCAGCCGGGCCTTTGTGGATGAGAGCTTCACAGAATTTGAGACCAGGCACCTGCGGGTTCACTACACCTGCATGACCCAGTACGATGCCACACTGAAGGCCCCTGTGGCTTTCCCGGCCCAGAACCTGGATGATACTTTGGGCCAGGTGATCAGCCGGGCGGGCCTGTCCCAACTGCGCATTGCCGAGACAGAGAAGTATGCTCATGTCACCTACTTCTTCAATGGCGGCAAAGAGGAGCCCAATCCCGGCGAGGACCGGGCTCTCATCCCCTCGCCCAAAGTGGCCACGTATGACCTGCAGCCGGAGATGAGCGCCTATGCCGTCCGGGATGAGGTGCTGGCCCGGCTGGGCAGCGGCAGGTATGACCTGATAGTCCTCAACTTCGCCAATCCGGATATGGTAGGGCACACCGGCGTATTTGATGCGGCTGTTTTAGCAGTGGAGGCAGTGGACGGCTGCGTGGGAGCTGTGGCCGACGCCATCCTGGCCCAGGGAGGAGCTGTACTTCTCACCGCCGATCACGGCAATGCCGAGAAGATGACGGATGCAGCCACCGGCCAGCCCCACACCGCCCACACCACCAATCCCGTTCCATTCACACTGATCGCCGGCGGCGAGAAGCCCTCCCTGCGCAAAGACGGCATCCTGGCAGATATTGCACCCACTGCTCTGGAGATGCTGGGAATACCCCAGCCGGAGGCTATGACCGGCAGAAGCCTCCTCGCGAAAAAATGATGAGAGAATTGACCTAGATGCGCAAGAGAATAGACCGCTATCGCAGATACATGGAGGCCACCAGGGCAGTGGAGATAGCTCGGCGGCTATTCGTAATGAATGCCTTCGACGGCACCCTCACCATCATGGGAGTGGTCATTGGAGCGCACTTCTCAGGGGTAACCGATCCCCATGTGGTAATCACCGCCGGCATTGCCGGAAGCCTGGCTATGGGCATCTCAGGAATCAGCGGGGCATACCTGGCCGAGAGGGCGGAGAGGAAGAGAGATCTCAGGAAGCTGGAGACGGCCATGCTCAAGAATCTGGATGACACTCACTATGCTCGGGCTACAGAGTTTGCCTCGGTGGTGGTGGCGGTGGTGGACGGCCTGAGCCCGGCTCTGAGCGCTGCCATATTGGTCGTGCCCTATCTATTTGCAGCGGAGATAGGCATACAGTCCGCCTTTTATGCCTCGCTGCTCCTGGGGCTGGCGGTGCTCTTCACCCTGGGCATATTCCTGGCCAGGATAAGCGATGAGAGGCCGGTTGCCTCCGGCGTTCAGATGATACTGGTGGGCATAGCCACCATAATCATTGTGGGCCTGGTAGCCCAGTAGCCCACATTGATATTTCTTTAATTGGAGAAGTGATACGCGATGGAAAAGGAAATGATACAGCCGGATAGCGCCCGCCTCATGGATCTTCTGAAAAGCATCATAGGCTTTAAGACTGTGGCCCCTCCCGGCAGCAACTATGAGGAGATTGTAGACTGGGTGATTCCTGCCTTCCAGAAGATGGGATTTACCACTGCCAAGCTCCCCATGCCCGAAGAGGTCTTCGCAGCCAAATGCGAGGACGGACGGCTGGAGGGCGGCAGATTCAACCTGCGAGCTGACCTGTCCGCAGGCAGAGAGAAGACCCTGGTCATCTACGCCCACCTGGATGTGGTTCCGGCGGAGGGAGAGTGGGACAGCGATCCTTTTCAGCTCACAGAGAAGAACGGCAGGGTCTACGGCCGGGGCGTATCCGACTGCAAGGGATCGATTGCCGCGCTCATCGCCGCTCTGGAGGCGCTGCTGGAGAAGGGCCGTCCCAGGTACAATCTATCCATTCTGCTCACCACAGACGAGGAGGTGGGAGGCTATTCGGGCCTCTGCTACCTGACCGATATTGGGCTGGTGAAGGGAGACCTCATGCTCTGCATGGACGGCTTCTCAGACGACGTGGTCATAGCCAGCAACGGCATCATAACCTGGGAGGCGGTGGTGCGGGGCAGATCTGCTCACAGCGGATCAAGCTTCCTGGGGGTCAATGCCGTGGAGAGGGCCGTCCCTGTGATGCAGGCCATCATGGACCTCAAGGCGCAGGTTCAGTCCAGGCGATCTGCCGTTCCCGCCAGCTCCGCTCTGGACGCTTTGGGAAAAAAGAACCTGATGCCCATGCTTAATATAACCATGATCAACGGAGGAATCAAGGAGAACATCGTGCCGGACAGGTGCATCCTGCGCGGCGACCGGCGGGTTATACCGGAGGAGAGAATGGAGGATGCCATGGCCGAGATAGAGGGGGCTCTATCTGCCTTCCAGGACCGTTTGGACCTCAAGTTTTATCCCGGCTATCCGCCCATGAGCGTCAATCCCGATCACCCCTGGGTGGAGGAGGTGAGAGCAGCGGTGCAGAGGGGCATGGGATATCTGCCCCGCCTCTCCGGAGCCCAGGGCAGCCTGGATCAGGCCTATGCCACTGAGAAGACGGGCATACCCACCTGTGTCTTCGGGGTGGGAAGACAACTGGAGAGCAACATCCACGGCAACAACGAGAATGCGAGGGTGACGGACCTCATCGGGTTCTCCCGATTTTTAATCGAACTGATTCGAGTGCGATAGTGAGGCAAGACAGCAAAATGAGGGGTCATAGATGAAGGTCATATCCGTGGTCGGCACCAAGAAGACGGGAAAGACCACCCTGGTCTGCGCCCTGGTCGCTTCCCTGGCCAGGCACGGCCGGGTGGGCACCATCAAGAACATGGCCGGCCATGCCGTGGACCGGGGGGACACCAGCCGCCATTTGCAGGCAGGAGCTGACGTCGTCTTTGGCCTGGGCCAGGCGCGGTTGAAGGTCTCCCGGGAGACGGGGGACCTGGCCTCGGCTCTGGCGGAGCTGGAGGCGGACGGCGTCGACTATGCCGTGGTGGAGGGCTTCAAGCACAGCAGCCTTCCCAAGATCGTCATGGGGGAGATAGAGGTGGACAGTGCCCTGCGCCGGGTGAGAGTGGAGAATATAAGCGAGAACCTGGTCGAGGATCTAACGGCAATGGTTCTTGAGATGGAGGAATATAAAAAATGAAGGCCAAAGAGAAAGATTGCCCTCCATTTCATTCCCGCAGGATCAGGGAGCTTCCTTTTGCAGCAGCATGTGCTGCATCTTGTCCCTCTTCGTCTCCAGATACCTGCGGTTGACGCTGTTTGGCTCTATCTCCAGGGGCACCCTCTCCACTATCTTCAGGCCGTAGCCCTCCAGGCCGATGACCTTCCGGGGATTGTTGGTGAGCAGGCGCATCTCCCTGATGCCCAGGTCGAAGAGTATCTGCGCGCCGATGCCATAGTCCCGCAGGTCGGCGGGATAGCCCAGCTTGTGATTGGCCTCCACTGTGTCCGAGCCCTCGTCCTGGAGGGCATAGGCGCGCAGCTTATTGGCGAGGCCAATGCCCCTGCCCTCCTGGCGCATGTAGAGCAGCACTCCATTTCCATTCTGATTGATGAGATGAAGCGCCCGCCTCAGTTGCTCTCCGCAGTCGCAGCGCTGGGAGGAGAATACGTCGCCGGTCAGGCACTCGGAGTGCACCCGCACCAGGGCACTGGGCGCAGCCGGGTCACCCGCCACCAGGGCGATATGGCACTGGCCGTTTAGAACCGACTCGTAGCCCACCGCCCGGAAGTATCCAAATTCAGTGGGCAGGGAGACGTCGGAGACCTTGCGGATGAGCTTCTCGCGCTTCATCCGGAATTTGATGAGGCTCTCGATGGTGAGCATCTTCAGGCCGTGCTTTTCGGAGAACACCTCCAGCTCCGGCAGCCTGGACATGCTCCCGTCCTCATTCATGATCTCGCAGATGACTCCCGCCGGATACAGACCCGCCAGCCGGGCCATATCCACGCAGGCTTCGGTGTGGCCGGTGCGCTGCAGCACTCCACCTCTCCTGGCCTGGAGGGGAAAGAGATGGCCGGGTGTGACCAGATCGCTGCGCCCGGAGGCGGGATCTATGAGGGTCTGCACAGTCACGGCTCTGTCAAAGGCTGAGATGCCGGTGGTGGTGTTCTTCCTGGCATCCACTGAGACGGTAAAGGCCGTGCCCATGGACTCGGTGTTCTGGCTGGTCATGAGGGAGATATCAAGCTCTGCCAGCCTCTCTGCCGTCATGGGCATGCAGATCAGGCCGCGGGCATGGCGGGCCATGAAGTTGATGGCATCAGGCGTCACCTTTTCGGCTGCCATCATCAGGTCGCCCTCATTTTCCCGGTTCTCGTCGTCAAGGATGACGATAAAGCGGCCTGCCTGGATGTCGGAGATGGCCTCTTCTACAGTGCAAAACGGCATAAGATGAGAGGCAGGACCGCCGCATACTTAAGAGTTTTGCAGATTAGTTCCATCAGGACCAGACGCCTGCCAGGGCCGTCCGGCAGCGTGGGCAGAGCCCATCCACCAATGAGTTTCTCATTATCCTGTAGCCGAGCCTCTCAATGAGCAGCTCGCCGCAAGAGGGGCAGAGGGTGCTTTCGCTCTCACCGGGGATATTGCCGGCATAGACGTGCCTGAGACCTGCTTGGCGGCCTGCCATTAGACCCCGGCGCAGAGACTCTATCCCCGTCCTGGGCGCATCCGTCAATCGGTACATGGGATAAAAGGCGGATACGTGCCAGGGCATATCCCGGCTGATGCCTGCCAGAAATTGGGCGATGTCCTCCAAAACCTGCTCCGAGTCATTGTAGCCCGGGATGATAAGGGTGGTGACCTCAACCCAGACCCCCTCCTTCCAGAACTGCTCGATATTATGCTTGACCGGCTCCAGCCGGGCGGAGCAGACCTTCCGGTAGAATTGATCGTCCCCCTTGAGGTCGATGTTGATGGCGTCAATCATTGGGACAATCCTCTGCCTGGCCTCCTCCCCCATGTAGCCGTTGCTGACAAAGACGCACTTGAGCCCCGCCTGCCGGGCGGCAGCCGCCACATCCAGAGCATACTCCAGGAAGACTGTAGGCTCGGTGTAGGTGCAGGATATGGATGAACAGCCCAGTGATTGCGCCTGTGTGGCCACCTGCTGGGGCGGCACAAATTCGCCGGGAATCCTGCCCGTCTCCCCGGGCAGTTGGGAGATCTCGGCATTCTGGCAGTGCAGGCAGCGGAAGTTGCAGCCGGCTGTGGCTATGGAATAGGAGAAGCTGCCCGGCTGAAAATGAAATAGCGGCTTCTTCTCAATGGGATCGGCATTTGCGGCAACCAGATTCCCATACACCAGAGTCACCAGCCGTCCCTGCCGATTCTCCCGCACTGCGCACAGCCCCCTCTTGCCGGGCCTTATGCGGCATTGCTGATGGCAGAGGCGGCAGGATGCGTCTCCACCTTGAAGCGATTCCCAGAATTGGGCCTCTTTAACCGTTTGATCCGACATAGAATAATCACAGCATTATCAATGGCATTCTTTATATGAATATCTGGGCACAAAGACAGAAAAAAGTTTTGGGATAATGAAATTGCTTTAATCTCTCCTGGCGAGCAGGAGAGCAGCTCCGAGAAGGCCGGTCAGGGCAAACAGGCTCTCAAATCCGGGTGTTGCCTTCTCAGCAGCCGCCGTGGCATTCTCCTTTACTTCCTCAGCCTTGGCGGTTGCATCTTCCTTGACTTCCTCGGCCTTGGCGGTTGCATCTTCCTTGACTTCCTCAGCTTTGGCGGTTGCATCCTCTGCAGCGGCAACAACGGTCTCTTTTGCCTCTCCTGCGGCGCTTTCTACAGCAGCAGCGCCTTGCTCAATTTCCTCTTTAACGGCAGGCTCTTCGGCATTTACGGCCATGGCGGCGATGAACAGTGTCATCAGGGCCACAAGCAAAATAGATACTAATTTCATTATTGTTCCCTCCATTGGATTTAATCTTCCTTGATCATCGGGGAAGATATCTTTGAAGATGACAAGGTTAAATTTCTGTCGTAAAGATCCTATTTATCTTTTTTGGTAAAAGAGGACTTAAAGAGAAATGATCAGGCGAAAAAGAAGATAGTTCTGGAGAGCCTAGGCCCTCCAGCTATTTGATTTTACTCCTTTCTGCCAAGCACCAGGTAGGCAACAGCCAGAAGTCCGGTGATGGCGAAGACACTCTCGAATCCGGGCTCAGTCTTGGCGGGCTCGGTCTCGTTTGTGGCGGCTGCGGCATGCTCCTCAGCAGCGACAGGTGCCTCAGTCTCGTTCTCGACTACTGCGGGCTCCTCAGCGGCTACAGGCTCCTCGGCAGCTACAGGCTCCTCGGTTGTTGCGACCTCGGGGGTCTCAACAGCGGGTGTCTCGGCAGCGGCAGCGCCCTCAATGGTGACTTCCTTGTAGATGTAGTATCTGAGCGGGTTGGCATCGTCGACTACATCCTGATCGGAGGTCATGATCTTGACGTCGCCCATCAGGTCGATGTCCTTGTTCTTGCTCAGGGTCACTGTGTTGTCCTTGTTGTCCATGGTGATGGTGTCAGCGCTGACGCTGGCGATTCTCATCTTGTCGTACTCGGTGTCGACCTTGACCTCGGTTGCGACCTCAGAGATCTGCCAGATGCCGTCGATGGTGGCCAGGTTCTGGTCTGCGCCACGGAAGGCGTTCTTGAAGTGAGCAGCGATGATAACCAGGTCCTTGGAGTCTCCGACATCCTTCTTGTAGTAGTAGGTCTTGTCGGCCATGGTCGGGTTATCCTTGGACGGGGAGATGACCTTGCTGTCTACTACGGCGCCATCCTTGGTGAGCTCGAGGTAGACCTTGTTGCCGTCGATATCAATGGACTTGATAGACAGCTCATAGCCCTCTTCCATCTTGAGGGGTGTGCCGGATGTGACGGTCATTTCATCGTCGTTGTCCATCAGAATCTCTTCGAGCTGTTCGTCAGAGAGAGAGTTCTCATCGGTGGACTCCTTGAACAGAACCTCATCGGCATCATCGATGTTCTCATCGTTGAGGTAGCCGGCGAAGTACTTCTGGGCCTGGAATCCGATGACGTTGTAGAATCCCCATGCATCGAAGTCGAAGTCATTCTTCTGGGCGGTTGTGGTGTAGGCTACGCCGCTGGGCTCCTGAAGCTTATTGCCCTCGGTTATGGTTGTGGTGAGCTTCTCAGTTCCCAGGTCGTCATCAATGTCGTAGTAGAAGCCGGCGAAGTTCTTGGCGGTCCACTCGAAATTGGCGTTGGCAACCTGTCCGCGGACCTCATAGGTGCCGGGCTCGGTTGTTACCTTGGCGATGTAGTATCTCTGTGGGTTGGCATCATCGACTACATCCTGGTCAGAGGTGATGATCTTGACGTCGCCCATCAGATCGATGTCCTTGTTCTTGCTCAGAGTTACTGTGTTGTCCTTGTTGTCCATGGTGATGGTGTCAGCAGAGACGCTGGCGATTCTCATCTTGTCGTACTCGGTGTCGACCTTGACCTCGGTTGCGACCTCAGAGATCTGCCAGATGCCGTCGATGGTGGCCAGGTTCTGGTCTGCGCCACGGAAGGCGTTCTTGAAGTGAGCAGCGATGATAACCAGGTCCTTGGAGTCTCCGACATCCTTCTTGTAGTAGTAGGTCTTGTCGGCCATGGTCGGGTTATCCTTGGACGGGGAGATGACCTTGCTGTCTACTACGGCGCCATCCTTGGTGAGCTCGAGGTAGACCTTGTTGCCGTCGATATCAATGGACTTGATAGACAGCTCATAGCCCTCTTCCATCTTGAGGGGTGTGCCGGATGTGACGGTCATTTCATCGTCGTTGTCCATCAGAATCTCTTCGAGCTGTTCGTCAGAGAGGGAGTTCTCATCGGTGGACTCCTTGAACAGAACCTCATCGGCATCATCGATGGTCTCATCGTTGACATAGCCGGCGAAGTACTTGTTGGCCTGGAATCCAATGACGTTGTAGAATCCCCAATCCTCGAAGTCGAAGTCGTTCTTCTGGGCGGTTGTGGTGTAGGTTACACCAGTGGGCTCCTGAAGCTTGTTGCCCTCTGTGATAGAAGTGGTAAGCTTCTCAGTTCCCAGATCATCATCAATATCGTAGTAGAAGCCAGCGAAGTTCTGGGCGCTCCACTCGAAGCTGCCGGTGGCAACCTCGCCGCGGATCTCCACAGAATCCACTGCCCCAACTACCATCGCTGTTGCTAATAACAGCATCATCGATGTAAGCGTAATTGCAGCCAATTTCTTCATCTTTTAACCTCCTATATTCCCTTTCCGATCACTTTCAGCAGCATACAGTCTGATTATTCTTAAAACTATTGCCTCGATAAAGTCTTCGATCGCCCTATTGCATATCATGGCACGGCCATTTCAGCACTGCCACCTCTGCCCGGCTTCTCTCAGACATGTATATAGCTACGTCACCCTCCTAATCCCAAAAGGGATTATAGGGTAGTGATAGAGTATTTCCCTATTATATCTTTTTTGGTCCTCTATTAGCATCTTGGTGCTGTTCTTTCCTAATCGGAAGTTGCATTCGACATTAGGGCTTTACAGGGATAAGTCTGGCATCTTGCGCCGACTATTTAAAAGCTATTCTCAGGGAGGACAGTTTTTATGAAGCGGGATGGAAACCTCAGAGCATGACCAAAGCCTGCCTTATTTACCATCCCATCTATCTCCAGCACGAAACCGGTGGGCACCCGGAGAGAAAGGAACGGCTCACGGCAATCCTGGATGAGATAGAGAGAGAGAAGCTCGACGTCGAATTCATCACCCCCCGCCCAGCCACTCTGGACCAGGTGGCAGCCATACACTCAAGAAGGTACATCGATCAGGTGAGGGCCGTCTGCGAGCAGGGTGGTGGCTACCTGGACATCGACACTGTCCTCTCCAAAGACTCCTACCAGGCCGCCCTCATGGCCGCAGGAGGAGCCATCAGCGCAGTTGATGCCGTAATCGAGCCTGCTGGCGGGGTCAGCCGTTTCAGCAGCGCCTTTGCCCTGGTGCGGCCTCCCGGACACCACGCCATGCCTAATCGCGGCATGGGCTTTTGCATATTCAACAACATCGCCATAGCCGCAAAGCATGCCCAGTCCAGGGGCCTGAAAAAAGTGCTCATCGTGGACTGGGATGTGCACCACGGCAACGGCACCAATGCGGCATTTTACTCCGATCCGTCTGTGCTGTACTTCTCCACCCACCAGTACCCGCACTATCCGGGAACGGGAAGGGCGGATGAGGTGGGGGAGGAGGGTGCAGAAGGCAGCAAAGTCAATGTGCCGCTACCCTCCGGAACCGGGGATGAGGGATATCTCATGGCCTTTCGGGAGGTCCTTTTGCCCATTGCCCTGGAGTTTCAGCCGGAAATAGTGCTGGTCTCCGCCGGGCAGGATCCCCATAAAGACGATCCTCTGGGAGGAATGCGCCTCACCACAGATGGATTTGCCGCTATGGCGGGTGTGGTCAGGGAGATAGCCGATGCCTGCTGCCCGGGGAGGATTGCCGCATCCCTGGAGGGAGGATACAACCTGCAGGCTTCAGCAGAGGCGGTGGTGGCTGTGATCAGAGCCTTCGGCGGGGATGTGCCGGCGGTCACTGGCACCGACATCAATGCTGCCAGTAAGATCGAGGAGGCGAAGAGGATCCAGGGAAAATACTGGAAGAGCCTCTCCTCCGCCCGGCCTTAAGGCCTCTCGCGAAAGGCACAGAGCAACTAAAGAAGTCTCATGCGCAGGCGAGCCTCAAAGAACCGGGCCAGGAATATGCGAAAGCCCTCGTCCTTCATCTGGAGGATCTCCCGGCCGCAATATATGTTGTATCCGCGACGAAGGGCCGGGGCCAGGTGTTTGCCCAATGAGAGGCCGAATAGCTTTGCCTTGAGAAGATCCGGGGCCAGCGTATAGGAGCGCGGCTCTTCTACCACCGCCTTTCCCCCGCTGACGTACGGCCCGGAGAGTGGCGTTGGGTGGGCGGCCAGAAACCTTGCCAGGTGCTCTGCCTCCCAGACGGGGGGGCCGGTGCGGCGGGCGGCCGCAGGCAGACGCCAGACCTGCATCTCAAAGAGCAGCACAGCTCTGTCGCGATAGGATGACACATTGCTTCGCAGGACTGAAAATCCGTTTTTGTCCAGGAGAAGCCTGACCGACTCCTCAGCCTTCCTGAGCTGAGGATACAGGACGTCCTCCACAACAGCAGGCGCCTCAAATTCGATGAGAATGGGCATTGTGCCCCGCTCCGCCAGGATGGAAGAGAGCTGGTTGTCGCTGATGGGGAACACCTTGGGCGGCGAGAAGAAGTCCAGTTGAGGGGCGGCCAAAAAGGAGCGGCAGGCACATGAGAAGAGCAGCATCTTATCCAGGGTCAGAGCGGCGGCCACATTTCTCCGGGGGTCCACCGGATCGACCACAATCAGAGGCTCATCATGCTCAACTGTGCCGTGTCCCTCCGGGTCCAGGCGCTCCCCGGGACGCCACTTTGAGGCAGCAGCCAGCACTGCCTGAAAAGATCCGTAAAAAAGGATGAGAAGCTCAGTCAGATATCCAGAGAAGCCGCCCACCTTCAGCTCCGAGCCGTAGACCTCCACACCCTTCATGAACTGCTTGAGCAGCAGCACCTCGTCCTCCCGGCCCCGGATTCTGCTGCTCACATATCTGGTGTGGAACGGAGTCCTGTCCACTGCGGACAGAAGGTCCCTGGCATCAGCTACCAGATAGCAGGGGACCAGATCCACATCATAGCCGTCCACCCAGGCATGGACGTAGGCATGCTCAGCATACTTCTCTTCGTAATGGTCTGCGACCTGCCTGGCCACATCCAGAGCTGCCGAAAGGTCGCCGCCGGCAGGCACGCCCAAAAAGATGTCCAGATCGTGATCGCTGGCAAGCCAGGTGCCCCGCGCCGCCGATCCCACCAAAACGGGCTTTATGGCCAGGCCGCGCTGTTCTGCCAGGCATTCAATGCGGGCCATAAGGGCGGAGCTGACCCGTCCCATCCTCTCCACCTCAGTTGGGCCGGGCTTTATTCTGGTGAGGACCGCCGTCCTGATTTCAGAGAACAAATTCCCTCAGGTTTTCGTAGATGGGCCCACCCCGGGTAAGGGTGCTCTTCTTGAGATAGAAACGGTCGACTGTGAAGCCACCGAGATCCGTTTCCGAAAGCTGCCCCATCCTCCCGCGCAGCCTTTCACTGGTATCTGCGTTGGGCCGGCCCACCCGGCCCAGGGTCACATGGGGGGAGAAGCCCCGCTCTTCCGGGGCGAAGCCCAGCGGCCGCAGCGCCGACTCAACCTTGCCATACAGCTCTCGAAAGTCGCCTATGAGGCCCAGCCATACCACGCGAATGCTCCTGCCGGGGAAGGCTCCCATGCCTTTGACCTGGACCGGGAACGGTGTGGCATCAACCGCCGCCAGAGCATCTCCCACCCGCGCCACCTTTCCTTCAGGAACATCGCCCAGGAACTTGAGGGTGATATGCACCAGGCCGGGCTTGACCAGCCTCAGCCCTTCTGTCGCGATGCAGCCCTGAAGCCGCCCGATCTCATCGCGCATGGCAGGGGGAAGCTCCACCGCCACAAAGCACCTTACGCCTGCCATTTTCAGAATCGCTCCCGATTTCAGCGCAGAACGGCGCCCTTGCTGGCGGAGGTCACCGACTTTCTGTAGCGGTCCAGTATGCCGCCCCTTATGGTAGGCTCGGGGGCCTTCCAGGATTTGGCCCGGGACTGCAGCTCTGCGGGATCGACGAGCAGGTCGATCCTCCTCGCCGGTATGTCTATGCTGATCATGTCGCCGGGCCGGACCAGGGCTATGGGCCCGCCTGCCGCCGCCTCAGGGGAGACGTGGCCGATGCACGGGCCGCGAGTCCCACCGGAGAAGCGGCCGTCTGTGATGAGGGCCACGGACTCGGAGAGCCCCGCTCCGGCGATGGCCGAGGTGGGAGAGAGCGTCTCCCTCATCCCCGGGCCACCCATGGGCCCCTCGTACCTGATTATCACCACGTCGCCGGCCTTGACGCCTCCGCCCACGATGCCGGCCATGGACTGCTCCTCTGAATCGTAGACCACCGCAGGACCCCGGTGCCTGAGCATGGCCGGGGAGACTGCGGTCTGCTTGACCACTGCACCCTCCGGGGCCAGGCTGCCGTAGAGTATGGCGATGCCTCCCTGCTCATGAACCGGAGAGTCGATACTGGCGATGACCTCGGCGTTGGCTTTGGGATTGACCGGGGAAAAAGCGGCCAGATTTTCGCCCAGGCTCTTGCCGGTGACGGTAAGAGCGCTCTTGTCCAGCTTGGCCGCCAGCCGGCTCATGACCGCCTGAATTCCCCCCGCCCGGTCCAGGTCCAGTATGTGATGGGGTCCGCCCGGCCGCAGGTTGACCAGGTGGGGCGTCTCCCGGGATAGCTCATCAAAGCGGAGCAGGTCCAGGTCCAGACCGAACTCCGCGGCTATGGCCGGTATGTGCAGTACGGTGTTGGTGGACCCTCCGATGGCCATGTCCACCCGAATGGCATTGTCCAGGGCGGCGGAGGTTACAATCTTTCTGGCAGTGATGCCCCTCTCCACCAGCTCCATGATCTTCATTCCGGAGAGCTTGGCCAGGCGCACCTTTCGCGCGTCGACGGCATGAGTCGTGGCGCAGCCGGGCAGGGAGAGGCCCATTGCCTCGGTGAGGCAGGCCATGGTATTGGCGGTGAAGAGGCCGGCGCACGATCCAGCGCCGGGGCAGGCGCACTCCTCCAGAGCGAGGAGCGTTTCCGCGTCGCCCTGCCAGCCCTCAAAGACGTTGATCAGGTCAAGCTCCCTGTCGCAGGCGAAGCCAGGCATCATGGGGCCGCCGGTGACGACGATCGTGGGCAGGTCGAGCCTGCCTGCTGCCATGATATGGCCGGGCACTATCTTGTCGCAGGAGGGCAGCATTACCAGCCCGTCCAGTTGATGGGCCTCGGCCATGATCTCAATGGAGTCCTCGATCAGCTCGCGACTGGGGAGGGAGTACCTCATGCCCCTATGGCCCATGGCAACTCCATCGCATACGCCGATGGTCTGGAACTCGAAGGGCACACCGCCCGCGGACCTGATGCCCGCTTTCACCGCCTGGCCCAGCTTATCCAGATGGATGTGGCCCGGTATGAACTCATTATAGGAGTTGACGACTCCGATGAAGGGACGGCGGATCTCCTCATCGCACAGGCCGGTGGCCTTGAGAAGAGCCCTGTGAGGCGCTCTCTCTCTGCCTACTTTGGTGACATCGCTGCGCATCTGAAAACCTCAGTTCCCTCTTTTGCCGCTTTTCCATTTAAGTAGTTGCTGATCTTCGGTGCCGACCGCCTGACTACTTTTTGAAAAATATTAAGTCAAATAAGTTAAATAGACCAAAATACTAGCCGCGAATGGTGGAAAATCCTTGGATGCCTATTCGCTATTCCTGATATTTCTCGCGGTCTACATCGCGGTGCTGCTGAGCATAGGGCTCTACTTTTCCCGCCGGCAGAGGTCTGTGACCGACTTCTGGCTGGCGGGCAGAGAGCTCGGGCCGGTCATCATCGGCTTCTCCTCAGCATCGGCCTGGATCACGGCGAGCGCATTGCTTTTGGCCACCGGCCTGTTCCTGCTCATAGGCATAGGCTCGATCTGGATCTGGGTCTTTCCCAATATAGCCGGCCTGATCATAATTGCCGCCATATCGGGCAGGATCAAGAACATTCCCGCCCTGACCCAGCCCGAACTCATGGAGATCAGATACGACCCCATGATCAGGGCGCCGGTGGCCATCGCGGTTACTATTATAATGATACTCTTCTCGGTGACAGATTTCATAGGATTCAAGCTGATCCTGGGGACGTTCTTCGGCATCGACCCCTTCCTGGCCGTGGCCATCATGGCCGTGTCCGTCGCCTTTTATGCAAGCGTGGGTGGCTTCCGGGCGGTGGTCTGGACGGATGTCCTGCAGTATATACTTCTGGCCGGCCTGGCGGTCTATGTGGCGGGCCTTACCATGGACCTGTCTGCGGACAGGGGCATCAGCCTGCTCTCCGCTGCCTCGGCCATGGGGGATGACTGGTGGAATCCACTGCTCCTGGGAGGGCTCTTAGGGGCTCTGGTCTTTATAGTGGCGCTGCTGCCCGGCTGGGTGGCGGAGCAGGATCCCTGGCAGAAGATCTGGGCGGCTCGCGACGAGCCGTCTGCCAAAAAGGGGCTCTTTCTGGGTGGGCTCTTGCTGGCCCTGGTCTACCTCTGCTGCCTGATCACAGCCATTGGCCTGTCTGTGCTCTATCCACCACCGGCGGGTGAGGTGGAGGCGGAGATGCTCTACCTCAAGGTCATCAGCGACAATGTCTCTCCCCTGCTGCTGGCCCTGCTCACCATCGGCTTTGCCGCAGCATCCATGTCCTGCACAGACACATTTGCCACGTCCGGGGCCTCCTGCATCTCTCGCGACCTGATTCAGAGGTTCATCTTTCCCTCGGCCACCATGAAGCAGATGAGGATCATCAACCGGGTCCTGGTGGTGGTCATGATCGGCATATCGGCCACCATCGCCCTCAATGCCACCAGCATCGTGGACGCAGTGATCATAGCCACAGTCATAGGCAGTGCGTCCTACTTCTTCCCCATAATCGGCGGGCTGTACTGGAAGAGGGCCACGCGCTGGGGGGCCATGGCGGCTCTGGTGGCCGGAGGCGGGGGCCAGATACTGCTTGTATCTTATGAGCAATTGTGGTTGGGACAGCCCCTGGACAGCATCTCGCCGCTGCTCACAGAGCATGGAGTGCTGGTGGGCCTGGCTTTGAGCGCCTTTTTCTTCATAGCCGTGTCCCTGGCCACGCCACCCGAGCCGGAGATACGCCTGGCTCCCTTCTTTCCCGATGTGGCGGAAAGGCTATTCGGCCGCGATCTGCCCCGCGCCGACAGAGAGAGCGCCTATTACCGGCAGATCGTCCCGGGCATCGAAGAGAAGACCGTCGGGGAGAGGGCCCACCTCAACCTCTCCCTGGACCACTCCTGCCGGGAAGGGGCCGGCTGCGGGGAGGCGCTGCCCTGGAAGGGCTTTGTGCAGAGGCTCACACAGCAGCACCCACTCTGGTTCACGCCCACGGGAAGCCATATCGTCTACCGCCTCTCCCAGGCCGATATGCTGGCCTGCGTGAAGATGGTGAGGGGAGATGAGAGCCAGATCTGGCTGTCCGCCGAGCCGAGGCTGGAGCAGAGGGAGAGGCTGAAGGACGAGCTGTTTTTGGCCTATCAGGAGATCGGCGAAGTATTGAAGGAGTTCGGCATGAAGGCCGGGTCGCGATGAAGGATGAGATAGCCGTCGCGGTGGTGGGGGCCGGGCCGGCGGGCTCTTCTGCTGCCGAGGCTGCTGCGGCAGAAGGGGTGCGGACTGTCCTCATCGACAAAAAGAAGGAGATCGGCAGTCCCGTGCAGTGCGGCGGCTTTCTGCCTGAGGCAGAGGAGCTGCAGTCCCTGCTGCCCGCCGCCCGGCTGCCCGGGACGCTCATCGATATTCCGGAGCGCATCATACTGCACCGCACCCGCTGGCAGCGCATGTACTCTCCCTCCGGAGCGGCCAAGCAGTTCTCCGTGGCCGGCAGGATCCTGGACCGGCGGGCCTACGATCGCTACCTCGCGGCCAGAGCTGCCCGCGCCGGGGCCAGCGTCCTGCCTGCAGCGCGCGCCAGCCTAAAAGGCGGGGCACTTCACCTCACCGGACGGCGGGGCGGCTTGATCAGGCCGCAGATAATAATAGGGGCGGACGGGCCGCTCTCTGGAGTCTCCAGGGCCATGGGAAACAGCGTTCAGCAGACGGGAATATGCCTGGAGTATGAGATGGCGGATGTCAACATCGACAGCGATGCTGCTGAGATGTACTTTTCCGCCAGGTTTGCCCCGGGCGGATATGCCTGGATAATTCCCCTGGGCCGGGATGTGGCCAATGTCGGCATCGGTGTGAGGGCATCCTACCTCTGCGGAGAGAGGCTGCCCGCCCTCCTGGAGAGATTCATCGCCGAACACCCGGTCGCGAAAGAGAAGCTCTCCGGAGGCGAGGTCCTGGCGGTGATGAGGGGGCCAGTGCCTGCGGGCGGCTGTGTGGAGGCGGTCTGCAAGGGGAATATGATACTCGCCGGGGATGCGGCAGGGCACGTCATGGCCAGCAGCGGCGGGGGAATACCTCTGGCAGTGGCGGCGGGATGGATCGCGGGGCGGGCGGCGGCGGAGGCAGCCCTGGGAAAGGCGCCACTCTCCGAATATCCGTCGCGCATTGGCCGCGAGTTTGGGGCACAGCTCTCGCGATCGGTTCAGATCAGGAGGATGGTGGATGTGGCCATGAAGAGCGACCGGCTCATAAATGCCCTCTTTGCCGCCCTCTCCCCGGAGCAGATGAAAGCGGTTATGCGCGCCCAGATACCGGATCCGCTCCGTTCGCGAAACTGGGGCTGA
>ERZ1645192.663-NODE-663-length-28610-cov-13.502154_pt1 | contig 28610 bp, 28 predicted proteins | sample MGYA00575354_ERZ1645192 | MGnify/ENA primary metagenome ERZ1645192 (study PRJEB40844, sample SAMN11349763) | freshwater sediment metagenome | isolation source: river sediment | host: Sediment | place: India: Faizupur Khadar , New Delhi | collected 2017-02-21 ... | reverse complement strand
ATCCTTGGCGAAGGAGAAATCGCCGAAGTGATTAGCCTCACCTGCCTCGAACAGGGCGTCTCACTGACGAAGTCCACCAAGGCGCCCAAAATCAGCATTGACGGTCTAAAACTTGCACTGATTCTCCCCGAAGGCGCGCCTTACCCCGCGCCTTCTCACCCAACCCAATTTGGAGGCGAACATGGATAAGGCTCTCAACCTTGCCACTAAACGTATTTGTGTCACCGGCGGAGCCGGCTTTTTGGGCACACATCTCATCCGCAGGCTAAAAGAACACGGCGCGCGCGAGATTTTCGTGCCCCAATACCCGGAATACGACCTCGTGCGTGAAGCCGACATCATCCGCATGATCGACACCGCCAAACCGGATATCATCATCCATCTGGCAGCCAAAGTTGGCGGCATCGGCGCCAACCGCGAAAAGCCCGGCGAGTTTTTCTATGACAACCTGATGATGGGCGTGCAGCTCATCCACCAATCCTGGATGAAAGGCGTCGAAAAGTTCGTCGCCATCGGCACGATCTGCGCCTACCCCAAATACACCCCCATTCCCTTTAAAGAGGAAGACCTCTGGAATGGCTACCCCGAAGAAACCAATGCCCCCTACGGGTTGGCAAAGAAGATGCTGCTGGTGCAGTCCCAGTCCTACCGCGAGCAGTACGGCTACAACTCGATCTTTCTGCTGCCCGTCAACCTCTATGGTCCCGGTGACAACTTTAACCCCGCCAGCTCCCATGTTATTCCGGCACTGATCCGAAAGTACCTCGAAGCCAAAGAACAAGGCGCGTCTGAGATCATTGCCTGGGGCGACGGCAGCCCAACCCGCGAGTTCATCTACGTGGAAGACGCCGCCGAAGGGATCGCCCTCGCGACAGAACGATACAACAGCTCAGAACCGGTCAACATTGGCTCAAGTTTCGAGATATCCATTAAAGACCTGACCGAAACTATCGCCCGCCTAACCGGCTTCAACGGCACCATCCGCTGGGACACATCCAAACCCAACGGTCAACCACGCCGCAAGCTCGACACAACCCGTGCCCGCGAAGCTTTTGGCTTTGAAGCCAAAACCGACTTTGAGGACGGTCTAAAACGCACGATTGACTGGTACGCCAACGAGAGGGCACATGGCAGAAGTTGATTTAAACGCTTCCGCCCAGGTTGTAACCCTCAAACCCTCCAAAGGTTGGCTGGGGATTGACCTGAAAGAGCTCTGGCACTACCGGGAGCTCATTTACTTTTTAACCTGGCGCGATATCAAAGTTCGTTACAAACAGGCTGTGCTCGGCATTGCCTGGTCGGTTCTGCAGCCTGTGCTCACCACTGCAATCACGACGGTTGTCTTCGGCATGCTGCTAAAGGTCGACTCGGACGGCTTGCCCTACCCGGTATTCGCGCTTTCAGCCTTATTACCCTGGCATCTCTTCCAGCTTTCTCTGCAAAAAAGCAGCATCAGCCTGGTTGGGAATGCCAACCTGCTTACCAAAGTCTATTTTCCGCGGGTGATCATCCCGCTCAGCTCTGTGCTGGCTGCCTTGGTGGATTTCGGCATCTCGCTGGTCTTGCTCTTCATCACCATGGGAATCTATCGGCTTCCCCTGACATGGAACGTGTTATGGGTTATCCCGCTCACCCTGCTGACCATCCTGGCAGCATTGGCGGTGGGGTTATGGCTTTCGGCGCTAAACGTGCAGTATCGCGATGTGCAGCAGATGGTGCCTTTCCTGATCCAAATCTGGATGTATGCCACGCCAATTGTCTACCCCATCACCACCATCCCCGAAGGCACTTTTCGCTATATCTACAGCCTCAACCCGATGGTCGGGGTGGTGCAGGGCTTTAGGTGGGCGTTCTTTGGCGGCACTCCGCCGGATATGACCCTGCTCATCTCCAGCCTGGCGGTTTTGGTTTTGCTCGTTTCCGGTTTATTCTTTTTCCGACGTATGGAAAAAACCTTCGCGGATGTGGTGTGATGATGGACAACGATTTATCCATTTTGGTCCGGGGGATTGGCAAGCGCTACAAGATCGGCGCTTCACAACAGCGCGCCGATACCCTGCGCGATATGATCACCGCTCAGGCGCAGCGGATCGGCAGCAGCCTCCGCGGCAATCGAGACCGCGCCAACGAATCGGATCAGATCTGGGCTCTGCGGGATGTCAGCTTTGAGGTCAAACGCGGGCAAGCTCTTGGCATCATCGGGCGCAACGGCGCCGGCAAGAGCACGCTCCTCAAAGTGCTTTCCCGTGTAACCGACCCAACCGAAGGTTATGGCGAAATGCGCGGTCGGGTTGGCTCGCTGTTGGAGGTGGGCACCGGCTTTCACCCGGAGCTAACCGGACGCGAGAACATCTTCCTCAACGGGGCGATCCTGGGGATGCATAAAAAGGAAATCGAAGCCCGTTTCGATGAAATCGTCGCTTTTTCGGAAGTTGAAAAGTTCATCGACACGCCCGTCAAGCGCTACTCCTCCGGCATGTACCTGCGCCTGGCTTTCGCCGTGGCTGCCCACCTGGAGCCTGAAATCCTGGTTGTGGACGAGGTGCTCGCTGTGGGCGATGCCGACTTCCAACGGAAATGCCTGGGAAAGATGGGCGATGTTGCCAATTCCGGACGAACGGTCCTGTTCGTAAGCCACAACATGTCCGCCATTCTGCGCCTCACCCAGGATTCCATCGTGCTCGACAAAGGAAAAGTGATTCTAAACGCGCCTTCTTCTGAAGCGGTCGATTTTTACCTTAATCGTGGGCTTTCCAAGGTCGGTGAACGCTTCTGGGAGGGAGAAGAGGTGCCGGTTTCGAGCGCGCCTTTCCGCCCCCTGGCTATCCGCATCCTGGATAAACTTGGTCAGGTTTCGGATTCGGTTCGCAGCGTTGACCCAATCCAAATTGAGATTGACTACGAACTAACCGAGGACGTCACAGGTTTGCGCGTAGGATTTTACCTTTTCACGACACGAGGTGAACCAATTTTCACCAGCTTTGATATCGATTCGGAAGAACTCTTTAAAGAATTTACCTCACGCCCGAAGGGTGTTTACACCAGCCGCTGCACCATCCCTTCCAACACGCTAAACGAAGGGCGCTTTTTGCTGGGAGTGAACGCCAGTTCCTACGGCATCCGGCGCTACTTCCAGGATGACCAGGCGCTTTCATTCTCTGTGGATGCCTCCGGTGCGCCAGGCACGCACTGGCCCGAAGCCCGTCCGGGTCCGGTTCGCCCTGTGCTTGGCTGGGAAATTGAGCCGAAAGGCAGAGCATAATGAAAAAGCTCGTAAAAAACATCATTGGGAAACTCCCCTTCGCGGCAGAAGCCTATTGGCTCTATGAAGGCTCAAAAAAAACCTGGAATGCCCATTACCAGCTTGCCGGGCTACAGGAAGTGCTGCCGCAAGCTGTGGCTGAGGTGAAACAATACGGGTTGAAAGCTGATTCCCCCAAAAAGGTCTGCATCTTTGCCACCCTCCACTACTGGATCGAACAGGCTGGTCTGGTTGCCCTGGCGCTAACCGGTCAGGGACACCAGGTTGAGCTGGCGTATCTGCCTTATGCCGAATGGGATAAACCGATTTCCCCCTTCGATTTACGCATGCATCACCTCTACAGCCAACAGACGCTTCTGCCTGCTGGTGACGTGATGCGGATTGTTCCACTGCTGGATTTTGAAGATGCTGATGTCAGGTTTTCCGATTATCCCGCCGAACTGAGGGAGATTGTGCGTCAGGTTTCGGATTATGACACGCAATATACCCTGCAGGTTGAAGAAACCGATACAACAAGCAAGCTCTATAAGCTGCGGTTAAATCGCAACACTCAGGCAGCCATGGCGCTCTACGACTGGCTTGCGGCATCTCAACCGGATGTGCTGATCCTCCCCAACGGGACGATTCTCGAAATGGGTGTGGCGTATCAGATCGCCAAACTGCTCGGCATCCGCACGGTGACTTTTGAATTTGCCGACCAACGCGAACGTATCTGGTTGGCTCAGGACGATGAGATCATGAGCCACCATACCGAGGACCTTTGGCGGGGTCTGGGGGGGCAGCCGCTCCCCGCGACCGCCCAAAAAGCAGTTGGAGACCTCACCTTCGCGCGGAAAAATGCCCGTCTTTGGGGCGATTTCGCGCGTCAATGGCAGCAAACCCCCGCCCGCGGCGGCTCCGAAGTGCGCCAGGCATTGGGTTTGGACGACCGCCCAGTGGCACTTTTGGCTACCAACGTGCTTGGCGACAGCCTCACGCTCGGACGTCAACGCATCTCGGGCACGATGGCTGAGATGATCGTCGGCACCATCCGCTGGTTCCTGGACCACCCGGAAGCCCAGTTGGTTATCCGCGTGCATCCTGGCGAACTCAAAACCCACGGCACATCCATGGTGGAGGTAATCGAAAAGAACTTCCCCAGTCTGCCTGAACATATCCACCTCGTGCGCCCTGAAGACAAGACCAACACCTACGACCTGGTGGAAACCACCGACTTTGGCATCGTCTACACCACCACTGTCGGTCTGGAAATGGCGATGGCTGGTTTGCCCGTGGTGGTCACCGGAAAAACCCACTATGCCGGAAAGGGCTTCACCTTGGACCCGTCCAACTGGCAGGGCTACGAAACCATACTCGCCAGGCTAACAGAGAACCCCGCCGCCATGCGTCTGAGCCAGAATCAAGTTGAACAGGCTTGGCTTTACGCCTATCTATTCTTCTTTGAATTCTCGCTTCCCTTCCCGTGGCATTTGGTCTGGCTCCACGAAGACTTTCAGTCCCGCCCGATGCGTTTCGTGCTCTCGCCTGAGGGTCAGGAACGTTATTCGCAGACCTTTGGCTACCTGCTTGGCGAACCGTTGGATTGGGCGGCACGCGGTCTGGCAAGATTACCTTCACTCTCAGAACAAGAGGAGACTCCCAAATGAGTCCTGATTCCGTAAAAAAAGAAATCGGTCAGTTCTACGACCAGATTGGCTGGCAGCTCGAAAGCGACGGCGTCTACCAAAACGCTCGCTACGAAGACCTGCGCCCGGTCACATCCGAATACATCCACCGCTGCCATATGCGCGTCAAGCGCCATCTCGCGCAAGCGGGAGACTTCCTTTTGGATGCCGGCTCTGGTCCGGTGCAGTACGACGAATATCTGACCTACTCCCAGGACTATCGTTTTCGGGTTTGTATGGACCTATCCGTCGTTGCCCTGCAGGAAGCCCGCAAGCGCCTCGGCGAAAAAGGCATCTACGTCAACGCCGATATCGCCAACCTCCCCTTCAAGGACAACACCTTCGATGGCATCGTCTCGCTGCACACCATTCATCACGTTCCGATTGAAGAAAAGGTTGGTGTTTACAAAGGGCTTCACCGAACCCTCAAACCCAGCCGCAGCATGGTGACCGTGGACGGTTGGGCGGAAGTGCCGCTTGCCAAGGCGATGGGTATCCTCATGCGTGTCGCCAGCCGCCTGCTCCGCTGGACGGGCAAAGAAGCCCCCAAAATGCCTTTGGATGCCCAGCAAACCGGGCAAAGCGGCGAAAGCCCGAGCCTCCCCGCGGGCACTTTCGTGCTCAAAACCAGCGCCAAATGGTTCAACGAAGTCATGAAGAACCAACTCCCCTACGAGATTCGCGTTTGGCGCAGTGTGTCGGTAAAATTCTTACGTACGGTAATTCAACCCGAATGGGGTGGGCGTTTCTGGTTGAAAGTGCTGTATCGCCTCGAGGAGTGGTTTCCTCGCTATTTCGGCGAAAAAGGTCAGTACCCTCTGATCGTGATCAAAAAGTAAAACGTGCTAAAGCGTTAAGGAGAATGTATGGATTGGCAGAATAAAGTTGTTCTGGTTACCGGTGGCACCGGGTCGTTTGGCAAGAAATTTATCCGCCTGATGCTGGATGAGTATCATCCCGCGAAAATTATTGTTTTCAGCAGAGACGAACTGAAGCAACACGAAATGCGCACGACTGGCGGCTTCGATCACCCATCCATCCGCTACTTCATCGGCGACGTTCGCGACCGCGAGCGGCTTTCCCGTGCCTTTTACGGCGTGGATATCGTTGTCCACACCGCGGCGCTAAAACAGGTGCCCGCCTGCGAGTACAACCCGATGGAAGCCATCAAAACCAACATCCTCGGTTCCAGCAACGTCATCGAAGCCGCGATTGAAAACGGCGTCAGCAAGGTGATGGCGCTTTCCACCGACAAAGCCGTCAATCCAGTCAACCTTTACGGAGCCACCAAACTGGCAGCCGAAAAGCTAATGGTCCAAAGCAACGCCTATGCCGGCGGACGCAACACACGCATCTCCTGCACCCGCTACGGCAACGTGGTTGGCTCGCGCGGCTCTGTCGTGCCCCTGTTTCTGAAACAGCGTTCCAGCGGCGCCTTAACCATCACAGATGACCGCATGACCCGTTTTTGGATCTCTCTCGAACAAGGCGCACGTTTCGTGATTAGCTGCATCGAGCAGATGCAAGGCGGTGAGCTCTTCATCCCCAAGATCCCCAGCATGAAGATGACAGATCTTGCCAGGGCGATGGCGCCCGAAGCAGAAATCCGCATCATCGGCATCCGCCCAGGCGAGAAACTACACGAATCGCTGATCTCCGAAGACGAAGCCCGCACGACTGTTGAGCTGGATGACATGTATGTGGTCCAGCCGGCTGGCGAACCGCTTTGGTTCGGGCACGCCTGGACCGAAAAAGGGCGTTCCTTGCCCGAAGGTTTCACCTATACCAGCGCCAACAACACCGAATGGCTCAACGTGGATGGCATCAATGCCATCATTAAACCGATCGAAGCAGAATTGGCAGCGGAAGCACAGAAATAATGACCCGCCTTCTCATCACCGGTGCCAGCGGTATGCTGGGTGCGAACCTTGCCCTCCTTGCCCAACAGAGCGGCTTTGAGGTTTTGGGCTGGACGAATTCCCGCTCCCTGGTAAACGCGCCTTTTGCCTCAAGCCCGGTGGACTTCGCAGACCGGTTGGCTCTGGCTCGGGCGTTTGAGCATGCCCAGGCAGACGCGCTGATCAACTGCGCCGCCCAGGCAAACGTGGACGCAGCCGAACAACACCCGGAACACGCTTTTCGCGTCAATGCCGATGCCGCTGGAGATCTGGCGCGGATGGCTCACGAAGCCAACCTGCCGATGATCCATATTTCCTCCGATGCCGTCTTCGATGGGGTTTCAGGCAATTACCTTGAAACCGCCGTGCCCAACCCGCTTAACACCTACGCAAAAAGCAAGCTGGCAGGCGAGCAAGCTGTGGCGCAGGAAAACCCCACCGCCGCGATTGCCCGCGTGGTCTTCTATGGTTGGTCACCAACAGGCACGCGCAGTCTCGCCGAGTTTTTCTATAACAACCTCAAGGCAGGCAAGCATGTCAATGGTTTTTTGGATATGTTTTTCTCGCCGCTTTATGTCAACCATCTGGCAGAAGTGCTTTTGGAAATGCTGCAAAAACGACTTTCGGGTGTATATCACGTTTTCGCGCCTGAAAGCCTGAGCAAGTATGACTTTGGCGTGCGTCTGGCGCAGGAATTCGGCTTGGACGCGAGCCTTATTCAACCGATTTCCGCACGCGACTCCGACCTGCCCACCCGCCGTTCGCTCAACCTGAGCATGAACACCAACAAGCTCCAGGCTGCCCTCGGCAAATCTCTGCCGGGCGTGTCCGAAGGCTTAAGCGCTCTGCACGCTGATTTTGATTCTGGCCTGCGTATGAAACTGCTTTCACTTACTTCCTGAGGAGAGAACACATGGAACTTAAAATTGGAAACACCCTGATTGGAGATCAACACCCCACCTGGTTCATCGCCGACATCGCCGCCAACCACGACGGCAGCCTTGAACGCGCCCTCCAGCTCATCCATCTCGCTGCCGAAGCCGGCGCGGATGCCGCCAAGTTCCAGAATTTCCGCGGACCTGAAATTGTCTCGGATTACGGCTTCAGCCACATGAACGCGCAGGTCTCTCACCAGGCAAAATGGAAAAAAACCGTCACCCAGGTGTACGACGATGCCTCTGTGCCTTTCGATTGGACGCCGATCCTGAAAGAGGAATGTGACAAAGTGGGCATCACCTACTTTTCAGCCCCCTACGACTTTGGTGCCATCGACATGCTCGACTCCTTCGTGCCCGCCTACAAAATCGGCTCTGGCGATATCACCTGGATCGAAGCCTGCCTGCGAATGGCGCGTAAGGGTAAGCCTGTCCTGCTCGCCACGGGTGCCTCCACCATTGGCGACGTGCAGCGGGCTGTCGATGCCATCCTGCCTGTAAATCCGCAGCTTGTTCTGATGCAGTGCAACACCAACTACACTGCCGCGGATGGCAACTTTGACAGCATCCATCTCAATGTGCTCAAAACCTACCGCCAGATGTGGCCCAACCTCATTCTGGGGCTTAGTGACCACACCCACGGGCACGCCACCGTTCTTGGAGCTGTGGCTTTAGGCGCGCGCGTCGTCGAGAAGCACTTCACGGACGACAACCACCGCGAAGGTCCCGACCATGCCTTTGCCATGAACCCAACCAGTTGGGCTGAGATGGTTCAAGCCACCCGCCAGTTGGAACGCGCGATGGGTTCCGCCAACAAAACCATCGCCGAAAACGAACACGACACAGTAATCGTCCAGCGCCGCTGTTTACGTGCCGCGCGGGACATCAAAGCCGGTGAGATAATGACCAGGGAAATGATTGACGTCCTACGCCCTGCCGCGCCCGGCGCGATTATGCCGTATGATATTAATCAGGTTGTGGGGCTTACAGCCCGCCAGGATATTTCCTCTGGGCAGGAACTGCGCTGGACACAGCTTGGATAGGACCTGATGCGCATTTTGTACTTTACTCGTGCCGATTCTGTGCACGATCAACGGTTTTTGGCAGCCTTGGCGGAAAGCGGGCATGAAGGTTTCGTGCTGCGCCTGCATCCAGGCAGCTTCCCCACGCCTGGCAGCGTCCAGGTGGTGGAATGGGGCGGAAGCCAAAGCCAGCTTTCCGAAAGCAACATCGAGCCGCTCACGCGGGAACTTGAACAAGTCCTGAAGGTGGTACAGCCGGATTTGGTGCATGCCGGTCCGCTGCAGGACCTTGCTTTTCTGGTTGCAAGAACCGGTTTCACACCGCTGTTGAGCATGAGCTGGGGTTTCGACCTTATGCACGACGTTCTCGTCAGCCCGGATGCTGCCGAAAAAGCCCGCTTTGCTCTCGGACACTCCGCCCGACTGATCACGGATGCCCACTGCTCCGCCGCCCAGGCTGTCCGCCTCGGATTCGACCCGGAGAAAATCTGTATTTTCCCCTGGGGAGTTGACCTTTCGCACTTTACGCCGGTTTCCGCCCGCATCCGCGGCACAATCTGGCGGGAACGCCAGGGATGGGGCAATAAACGTGTTTTGCTCTGCCTGCGCAGCTGGGAACCCAACTATGGTGTGGATGTGCTGCTCAGGGCGTTCATTGAAGCGTCTAAAAAAGACGACGACATGCGCCTGATCCTGCTCGGAGATGGCAGCCAGCGCGACTCGCTGCTCTCCATCCTTGAACAAGGCCATGTAAATGACCGCGTCTTCATTGGCGGACGCGTGCCCAACCAGGACCTGATTACCTATTATGGTGCCTCGGACGTGTATCTCACGCCGAGCCATGTGGATGGTTCGTCTGTTTCTCTGATGGAAGCTATGGCTTGCGGTCTGCCCTCCATCGCCTCGGATATCCCTGCCAACGCCGAGTGGATTGCCGAAGGGCAAACCGGCTGGTTGTTCCCCGATGGGGACGACCACGCGTTGGCTCAACTGCTTTTACAAATCTCATCCTTCGACCTGCCCGCAGCTGGCACCCGCGCGCGAAAAACCGCCGAAAAACGTGCCGACTGGCAGCGAAACAAACAATTGCTGTTCCTTTGCTGGGAACAAGCCCTGACCTCAATTAAAGGAGGGTCTCAATGAAAAACCGAGTTTTGCTTATCCTCCTGGTCCTGGTGACAGTGACCATGGCATGCAGTTTGCCTTCGTTTGGTAAAAAATCGACCCCTGACAGCCCAACACCCACCCCCGAAACGGGTATGCAGCTCTATTACGGCACCGGCATGCAGATCATGCTCCCGCCTACTTATATTTCTGAAGATATCAACAGTGCTCTGCCAAGCATCATCGCCACGATTAAGGACTTTATCGGAGGCGAATCCAGCCCGCTGGCTGGACTGGTGGACAGCATTGAAGGCAACGTCGGCTGGTATGGATACGACAGTGCCAAAGCCGCAGTCTACCCAACCCGCTTGATCATCCTGCGCAACAAGGCTTTTTCAAAATTGCCGGTCAGCATGATTACCCTTGGCATTGAGAAGGTTCTCGGCAACGATTCCGCTCTGGTGGACAGCGACTCAATTTCGCTTGGCGGTCGGGATGTGACACGTTTAAGTTACGCCAAGGATTCAACCGCCTGGGCGGCTTATCTGTTCAAAGAAGCGGATTACCTCTGGATTACGCTGTATCTGACCACGCCAGCCAACCTCGCGGCTGAAATGAGCAATTACGAGCTTAGCGTTGGTTCTATCTCAATCGACGCTGTTCAGCCTTAATCCATCGGAGACCCGTGAGCGTAACGAAAACCGTCGCAATCATCCAAGCCCGCATGAGCTCCTCGCGCTTGCCTGGCAAGGTTCTGCGCCTGGTGGGCAGCCAACCTATGTTGGCTCGTGTGCTGGCTCGCGCCAGCCGCGCCAGCTTCATCGATGAAGTCATGGTGGCTACCACCATCGACCCGTCTGATGAGCCAATCGCCGAATTCTGCGAGAGGACGGGCGTCCCCTGCTTTAGAGGTGATCTCTATGACGTGCTCGACCGGTACTACCAGGCTGCCGGGCTAAGCGGCGCGGATGTGATCGTGCGGCTAACCGCCGATTGCCCGTTCATCGACCCACAGGAGATTGACCGTACGATTGGTCATTTCCGTTTGACCTGCTCCGACTTCACTGCCAACCGTCTTCCTCCACCTTTCAGAAGGACCACCGCCATCGGCATGGACACGGAAGTGGTCTCCTTTGCCGCGCTTGAACGCGCCTGGCAGGAAGCCGTTGAACCGTTCGAACGCGAGCATGTCATGCCTTACCTCTACGATCAACCCGGGCGTTTTAAAATCAGCCTTGCAGATTGGCAGGAAGACCTCAGCCATCTGCGTTTCACAGTCGATACCCCCGCCGACCTGGATGTTGCCAACCAGGTTTACGCCTCCTTTGATGACCGAGATGACTTCACCCTCCAGGACTTGCTGGCTGCCAACGCCCGCCATCCCGAATGGCAGGAGCAGGTGGCTGGCGTTAAGCATAAAGACCTGTTTGAGGTCGACCATCGCGCGGCAAAACTGGACAAGGGGCACACAACTGAAAGAAAAGAGCCCCCACATGACCGTTAACCCTTCCGTTCCCAGGCTCCGCTGTCCCCTTTGCGGCAAATCAGAAGCTCGTGTTATCTCCGAAATGGACTCGTTCGGCTTCAAGGTCAGATATTACCTCTGCAAAACTTGCGGGTTTGTCTATCAGAACCCCGGTGAAAGTGCCGCCGCGGACCCTGTTTTTTACCAGGAGACCTACCGCCAGCTTTACCAGGCAACCGAAGAACCCACCGCAAAGGACCTGCGCCAACAGCGCCTTCGGGCGGAATATCAACTGGAATTGTTGCAGAGCCACGGCGTCTGCCGGTTGTCGCGCGCGTTGGATATCGGCGCTTCGTCCGGCACACTGCTGCAAACCATCCACGAAGCCTATGGCGCCGAAACGGTCGGTGTCGAACCGGGCAACGCTTACCGCAAGCTGGCGGAAGCGAAGGGTTTCAAACTCTACCCCTCGCTTGAACTTCTGAAAGCCGGCGAGACCGAACGCTTTGACATGGTCAGCATGATGCACGTGCTCGAACACCTCGAAGACCCGCTAGGCACCCTGCGGGAGATCCGGTTGGATCTGCTGGCAGATAACGGCTTTTTGCTGGTGGAAGTGCCCAACTTCTACGCCCACGACTCCTATGAGCTTGCCCACCTGAGCTGTTTCACCGAACACACCCTGGCTGAAATGTTCACCCAGGCTGGCTACAAAATTCTGCACACCCGCAAACACGGCGTTCCCCGGTCTGAAACGCTCGATCTCTACCTGGCTGTGCTTGCCATGCCGCAGAGCGAACCATATGAGATCGCCCCGATCGTCCCCGAAAAGAATGTTGCATTAAAACGCTCGCTCGGCATGCTCCGTCGGAACTTGTTGACTAAACTCAAGCCAGATAAAACCTGGCTGCCCCTGGAGGACCAAGCCTGATGCCCCCCGTTCTAACGCTATTCACGGCACCAAAGCCCTTCACCAACCCGCACATCGCCCTGATCCAGCGCAACGCCCTGCGCAGTTGGCAGACGCTCGGCAAATCGGTTGAAGTCGTCCTGATCGGCTCGGATGAAGGCATCGCAGAAGCCGCCGCTGAGTTCAGCTTCAGGCATCTGCCGAATGTGCCGGTTAATGCGCTTGGCACTCCCCTCATCAGCGGAATTTTCGATCTCGCCCGCCAGGCAAACCAAAGCCTGCTACTGGCTTATGTAAACGCGGATATTATCCTCTTCCCCAACTTCCTGGAAGTGGCACAAGAGGTTGCCTCAAAGCTGCCCAAGTTCCTGCTGGTTGGGCAGCGTTGGGATCTTGAGATCACAGAGCCCTTAAGCATCGAGGGTGATTGGGTTGAACCCCTGCGAAAACGCGTCTGGCGCGATGGAAAACTTCATGTCCGGGCGGGAAGCGACTATTTTATCTTCCCACGCGCGTGTTTTAAGGACATCCCCGATTTCACAGTCGGTCGCGCGGGATGGGACAACTGGATGATTTTCAAAGCCAGGCAGGAAAACTGGCCTGTGGTGGATTGCACCTCCGACCTCGACATCATCCACCAAAACCACGATTATTCCCACCTGCCCAACGGTCAGCCTCACTACCGCCTGCCGGAAACCGGTGAAAACATCCGCCTGGCTGGCGGACGGCGGACAATTTTTGACCTGAACGATGCGTCCCACCGCCTGGTGAACGGCAAGATCGAAGCCATGCCTCGCGACTGGAAGGGCAAATTACGTGAATTCCAAAACCGCCCCATGCTCAAAAACAGCAATTTCGCCTTAACCCAAGTGCTTTTCACCTTATTTCAGCCAAAACGCGCCTGGGTTGAATTCTGGAAAAACCGGGAGATGCTGAAAGTCATGCAGTCATCCCAAGAATCGGCATCAAAGTAGAGGATAAAATATGCGAGTTGGGCAAAATCCTGCTAAAAGTCTAAAAGAAGTGGCAAAACCGAAGCGAATCACCGTTGCCGTGTTGAACTATATCCCCTTTCTGAGCGGTTTCTTCGCGGAAACTTTCGACGTGCTAAAACTCTGCCTTGGCAGCATCTGGGAAAACACCGACCTGCCATATGATCTGCTGGTTTTCGACAATGCCTCCTGTCCGGAGGTGCGTGAATACCTGGTCCAAAAACAACAGGAAGGCAAAATCCAGTTTTTGATCCTCTCAGACACCAACCTGGGCAAGGGCGGCGCCTGGAACATCATGCTGGCTGCCGCTCCGGGAGAGGTGATTGCCTACACGGATAATGACTGTTACTTCTTCCCGGGTTGGCTTTCCAACTCGATGGAAGTGCTCGAAACCTACCCCAACGTGGGTATGCTCACCTCCCGACCGATAGCCAACGACAACGCCTACAACTCCAGCACCATCACCTGGGCGCAAGCCGAACCCGAAGCTGAAATCCGCTTCGGCAGGCACTTGCAATGGGAAGATTTCCGTTCGTTTGTGTCCAGCCTCGGCGTAACCGATGAGGAAGCCACCCAGCGTTATGCCGTGCTTGAAGACGCGGTCCTTACCTACAAAGGCGTGCCTGCCTACCTGGGAGCCATCCACTACCAGTTCCTGGCGTACAAACATGTTTTACAGCAATTCCTGCCTTTTGATATGGACCGCCCGATGGGGCAGGTGCAGCGCCTGGACGGTAAGGTCAACGATGCCGGCTACCTGCGGCTGATGACTGCCGCCCCGTACATGCAGAACATGAGCAACCAGGTGCCAGATTGGGTCAAACAACAATCCGGAATAGCTGCCGCTAAAACCTCTGAGAAAAAGAGCGTTTTCAAGCTAAAGAATCTGCGCGTCATCAAGTGGCCATTAATGCGGCTTTACGACTGGATCTTCAAAATTTACTGGCGGGAAGAGTAACCGCCCAACGGGTATTGGAGAAATAGATGAAGTACTTATTTGCAGGCTTGGGTTCCATCGGCAGGCGCCACCTGCGCAATTTGCGCGCGCTTGGTCAGAAGGACATCATCCTTTACCGCACAAATCAAGCAACCCTCCCGGACGAGGAACTTAGCGGGCTGCCCGTTTTCACGGAGCTGCGCCTTGCACTGGCTGAAAAACCGGACGGCGTCATCGTCTCAAACCCAACCGCCCTGCACCTCGAGGTGGCGCTTGCTGCCGCGGAGGCTGGCGCGGCTCTTCTGATCGAAAAGCCGGTTTCCAACAGCCTTGCTGGGTTGGACCAGCTCCAATCAACCCTCGCTCAAAGCGGTAAGCCCGCTATGGTGGGCTTTCATTTCAGGTTTCACCCGGTGCTGAACCAGGTAAAAACACTGCTGAAAAGCGGTCAACTCGGCAAGCCCCTTTCAGCGAGAGCCCATTGGGGTGAATATCTGCCCGGCTGGCACACCTGGGAGGACTACCGCCGTTCCTACGCCGCCCGCGCCGACCTTGGCGGAGGCGTCGTGAACACGCTCTCCCATCCGCTGGATTATCTGCGTTGGCTGCTTGGCGAGGTCGAAGCTGTCAGCGCCTGGACGGGCAATCTCAGTAACCTTGAGCTGGACGTGGAGGACCATGCCGATATCCTGCTGCGCTTTGCAGCCGGAGAAGTCGCCAGCCTGCACCTGGATTACTACCAGCGGCCGCCTTCCCACACCCTCGAAATCACCTGCGAGGAGGGCAGAATCTGTTGGGATAATGCCACTGGCGAAGCCCAGATATTCCACGCTCAGAACGGCACGCCCAGTCTGCTGGTGCCGCCTGAGGGGTTTGATCGCAATCAGATGTTCCTGGACGAAATGGCGGCGTTTGTGCGTCTCTGTCAGGGCGATTTGCTGCCTTACTGCACGCTCGCCGACGGCATCCAGGCTCAGAAGCTTGTTTTAGCGGTCAAACAATCCGCGGAGCAAGAAGGCACGGCGGTCAGGCTTGCCTGATGGTAGAATTCAGACGTTATCAACACGAGGCAACAATGAGTAATATCCTTGAAAAATTTGATCTCCACGGCAAAACCGCCGTTGTCACCGGTGGGTCTGGCCTTTTAGGCCGCCAATTTTCGCTGGCTCTTGCCCAGGCAGGCGCCAACATCCTGGTGGCAGATCTGGCGCAGCAAGCTGCCGAAGCCCACGCACTAAACCTGCGCGAGCAAGGCTTGCGCGCGGAAGGCTTTGGCGTGGATGTTACCGACCCCGCTTCCACCCACGCAATGACGCAGGCTGCCCAGGAGATCTTTGGCGGTCTGGACATTTTAGTCAACAGCGCCGCGCTGGACCCAAAATTTGACCCCGCCAACGCCGGCTCGCAAGGCGCGAATGCCTTTGAAAGCTACTCGCTGGATTCCTGGCGACAGGCGCTGGATGTCAACCTGACCGGCATGTTCCTTGCCTCCCAGGCTGCCGTGCAGCCAATGCTCGAAGCAGGCAAGGGCGTGATCATCAACATTTGTTCCACCTATGGTCTGGCGGGTCCGGATCAGCGCCTCTACGAACGCCCGGACGGCACACGATCCTTCAAACCGGCTTATTACTCCGTAACCAAAGCTGGCGTGCTTGGTTTCACCCGCTACCTGGCAGCCTATTACGCCGGCAGGAACATTCGCGTCAACGCCCTGACGCCCGGCGGGGTTTTCAATGGGCACGACGAAATCTTCACAGCCCAATATTCCGCCCGAACCATCCTGGGACGCATGGCAAACATCGACGAGATGAGCGGCGCCATGCTCTTCCTCTGTTCGGATGCCAGCAGCTACATGACCGGTAGCAACCTGGTGGTCGATGGAGGTTGGACGGCATGGTAGACCGACCCGAGGTGTTGGCGCTTATTCCAGCAAGGGGCGGCTCAAAGGGCATTCCCCGCAAGAATATCCGCGATTTCGCCGGAGCCCCGCTTATTGCCTACAGCATCTCCGCTGGATTGCAATCGCGGCATGTGACCCGCGTTATCGTCTCAACCGACGATCAAGAGATCGCCGCGGTTGCGCGTGAGTGGGGTGCCGAAACTCCCTTTTTACGCCCCGCGGAATTTGCTCAGGATGACACCACCGACCTGCCTGTTTTTCAGCAGGCTCTCGCCTGGCTTGCGGAGCATGAAACCTATCACCCGGATTTCGTGGTGCAGCTGCGCCCCACCTCACCGGTTCGTCCGTTGGGTCTGATTGACCAAGCGCTCGAACTGATGTTCACCAATCCCCAGGCGGATTGCGCGCGGGGCGTCGTCCCCAGCGGACAAAATCCCTTCAAAATGTGGCGAATCGACCCTGTTTCGCGCCAGCTCGTGCCCCTTTTGAGCCTGCCGAACATCAAAGAACCCTACAACGCGCCGCGCCAGGAACTGCCACCAACCTACTGGCAGACCGGGCATGTGGATGTCATCCGTGCCTCTACCATTCTTGAAAAAGGCTCGTTGACAGGCGAAGTTGTATTACCGGTGTTGATTGACCCCCGCTACACTGTCGACATCGACACCCCTGCCGATATGGCTCGCTACGCCCGGCTGATGCGGGACCCTGAACTGCAGCCTGTCGACCCGCTCAAAAGCCGGCGGCAGCTTCCGGCTGAGCCGAAACTGTTGGTGATGGATTTTGACGGGGTCTTCACAGACGACACTGTGATCACAGACCAGGATGGGCGGGAAAGTGTCACCTGCAGCCGCTCGGACGGTTTTGGGTTGGACATGCTGCGTGAGCACGGAAAGGTTCAAGCCCTAATCCTCTCCCGCGAGGAAAACCCGGTGGTTAGCGCGAGGGCACGCAAGCTGAAGCTCGAAGTCTATCAGGGCGTGCGGGATAAAGCCCAGGCTATTCAGCAGTTGATAAAAGAACGCAATTTAACCCAGGCGGAGGTCATTTATATCGGGAACGATCTGAATGATCTGCCTGTATTGCCTTACGTAGCGCACTTTGCCTGCCCGCGAGACGCGCACATCGAAGTGCTGCGGCGCGCGGACCTGGTGTTGAGCAAACCCGGCGGTCGCGGCGCTATCCGCGAAATGGTTGAAATCATCCTTAGGAGTGAACATGAATCGTGAAGTGAGAATTGGTAACCGTTTGGTCGGTGATGGACAACCCGCTTATATTATTGGCGAAATCGGTATTAACCATAACGGCGACATCACTGTCGCTAAAAAATTGATGGAAGTTGCCAAAACCGCTGGCGCGGACGCGGTAAAGTTCCAAAAACGCACGCCTGAGCTTTGCGTGCCGGAGCACCAGCGCAATCAAATGCGCGATACTCCCTGGGGATACATCACATACCTGGACTACCGGTATAAAGTCGAATTTGATGAAGAAGCCTACACTGAAATCGACCGCTACGCCAGGGAACTCGGAATCGACTGGTTCGCCTCCTCCTGGGACATCCCTTCTCTGGACTTCATCGAGCAGTTCAACCCTCCCGCCCATAAGCTCCCTTCCGCCTTGTTGACCGACCTCGAACTGCTGCGGGCTTACCGCGCCACGGGAAAACCGCTGATCATTTCAACAGGAATGTCAACGCTCAATGAAATCAAGGCTGCTCTGGAAATTATCGGCGAAGACAACCTGATCCTCTGCCATACCACCAGCAGCTACCCTTGCCCGCCAGAAGAACTGAACCTGCGCATGGTCCAAACCCTGCGCGACATGACCACCACCTGCCCAATTGGCTATTCCGGGCACGAAGTTGGTCTGGTGCCTTCGGCTGTCGCAGTCGCATTGGGAGCTTGCCTTGTGGAGCGCCACATCACGCTTGACCGAGCCATGTGGGGTTCGGACCAGAGCGCCTCTGTGGAGCCGCAGGGTCTCGCCAGCCTGGTCAAGTACATCCGCGTCACAGAACGTTCCCTGGGCGATGGTATCAAGCGTGTCTATGACAGCGAGCTGTCATCTTTGAGCAAATTAAGGCGGTTTAGTCAGTAAGATGAAGACCCCAAAGCTAATCGAGAAAGCGCGTCGGCGCCTGCAGGTTGAAGTGGCTCACCACAAAAACGACCGTCGTTTTGCTGCCTTTGCAAGCCAGGTGGTTGCGAACTTGCCGGAAAGAAATACGGCTCCGGTGGTTTTTTTTGACGTCTCCACCCGCCTGACTGGTGTCAGCCTGAATGCCGCTTTTGCCGCGCTAAGTGCCTGGTCGCTTGAGCTCAAAGGCATCCGCGTGATCCATTTCGTCTGCCAGCGGGGCTTGGCGCCCTGCATTTTGGGCACCCATCGCAGCGCCTTGCACCAGAAACCTCCCTGCGGAGGGTGCATCCACCAGTCCGCGGCGCTTTTCGAGCAGTCAGAGGTGGTTTCTTTCGGGTTTGACGCTGAAGCGCTGCCCAGCGGTTTGCTTGAACCGCTTGGACTCGCTGAGCTGAGCCAGTTTACCTACGCCGATATGCCGCTTGGGGAGCTTACCCTGCCCGCCATGCGCTGGATTCTGCGCAAGCATCATCTGAACGATGATGAGCTGACTCGTTCTTTGTTCAGAAAATACATCACTTCGGCATACTCCCTTGCGCTCCAATTCGAAGCCCTGATCCGCGAAAAGCAGCCCCAGGCGGTTGTGGTTTTTAACGGGATGCAGTATCCTGAAGCCACAGCCCGTTGGGTGGCACGCAAACACGGCATCCGCGTTATCAGCCATGAAGTGGGCTTGGGTCCATTTAGCGGCTACTTCACCGAAGGCGATGCAACCGCCTACAATCTGGACATCCCAGCCGACTTCCAGTTGAACGACGCGCAAAACCAGCGTCTGGATGACTATCTGAGCAAGCGTTTCAAAGGGGACTTCCATATGGCGGGAGTTAAATTCTGGCCTGAAATGAGCGAACTCAGCCCAAGATTTCTCCAACAAGCCGCCAGCTTCAAACAAATGGTACCTGTCTTCACGAATGTCATCTTCGATACCAGCCAGCCGCACGCCAACGTGCTCTTTGAAGACATGTTCGTCTGGCTTGATTCCCTGCTTGTAACTGTGAAAGCAAACCCAGAAACCTTGTTTGTCATTCGTGCCCATCCTGACGAAGCCCGCGTGGGTAAAGCCAGCGAAGAATCAGTATCAGACTGGGCGGCATCCCGCGGCGTAAAGAACATCCCCAACTTGCAGTTCTTCCCCCCGCAGGAATACGTCAACTCCTACGACCTGATCCGCATGTCAAAATTCGTGCTGATCTACAACTCCACCATCGGATTGGAAGCCGCCATCCTCGGCGCGGCAGTGCTTTCTGCGGGCAAAGCCCGTTTCACCGCCTCCGACGTCGTCTGGCTGCCAAAAAGCATCTCCGCGTATCAGGAAAAGCTCGACTCCCTGCTCAAAACGGACGCCATAGAGGTGCCAGCCTACTTCAGGCATAACGCCCGCCGCTTCCTCTACTGGCAGCTCTACCGTTCTTCGCTGAGCTTTAATGACTTCCTGAAGGCGGATGGCATCTGGGCGGGATATGTAACCCTCAATGATTTCCCTGTGCAGGCGCTGCTGCCCGAAAACTCAGCCACCATGCGGACTATCCAGGATGGCATCTTGCGTGGAGGAGATTTTATGCTCAAGGAGGACCAGAAATGAAATTCGAGAAGATCGTCGCCCTGGTGCCCATGCGCCACGATTCCAAACGCGTGCCAGGCAAGAACTATCGCCTGATGTGTGGAAAGCCGCTTTACGCCCACATCATTGAAACCCTCCTGGAAGTCGAAACGATCAGCCAGGTCGTGGTGGACACTGACTCTCCTCCGGTGATCGAGGGGCTGACTCGTGACTATCCGCAGGTGAAGGTGCTTATACGCCCCGATGAACTTCGGGCAGACACGACACCCACCAATGAAATTCTCGTTCACGATACCGCGCAGGTGCCCGCCGATCTCTATTTGCAAACCCACAGCACAAACCCCCTCCTAAAAGTAGACACAGTCCGGCGTGCCATCGAGAAGTTGAGCCAATCCTTCCCGGAGTATGATTCCCTTTTTGGCGTTACCCGGCTGCAGACCCGCCTTTGGGATGAACTCGGACGAGCGGTCAACCACAACCCCGCCATCCTGCTGCGCACGCAAGACCTTCCCCCGATTTTCGAAGAAAACTCCTGCATCTATCTCTTCACCCGCGAAACGCTGCTCACAAAACGCAACCGTCTTGGCGAAAGACCCATGCTGTTCGAGATTGATGCCCGCGAAGCCACAGATATCGATGTGGAGCTGGACTTTATCATTGCTGAAACTTTAATGAGAAATCAAATCTAACCGAGGTATTATGAGAACTGTTCTGATTACTGCCCCTTACATGATCCCTTCCATGCACCGTTTCATCCCCATTTTGGAATCTTTTGGTTTAAACGTGGTCATCCCCGAAGTTGACGAAAGGCTCGAAGCCGATGAGTTGCTCCAATTTGCCGGTCAGTACGAAGGCACGATTTGCGGTGATGACCGTTATACCGCCGAGGTGATTGCCGCCAACGCGTCGACCCTTAAGGTGATCTCGAAATGGGGCACAGGAGTGGATGCGATTGACCCTGAAGCAGCCGCAAAGTACGGCGTCATGATTGGCCGCACTCCCAACGCATTCACCGTGCCCGTATCTGAAAGCGTCATGGGCTGCATGCTCAGCTTTGCCCGTAACATCCCCTGGATGGATGACGCGATGAAAGCAGGGGAATGGCAGAAAATATCCGGTCACACCCTGATGGAATCCACCCTGGGCGTGATCGGTGTCGGCAATATTGGCAAGGCGGTTATCCGCCGCGCCCGGGCTTTTGGAATGACAATCCTGGCAACCGATATCATCGAAATTGAGCCGGATTTCATCATCGAACAGGGAATCGAGATGACCAGCCTCGAGGATTTGCTGCAGCGAGCGGACTATATCAGCCTGAACGTCTCGCTCAACCCTACTTCTTACCACCTGATCAACGCCCAAACACTCTCATACGTGAAGCCGTCGGCTGTCCTGATCAACAGTTGTCGCGGTCCGGTTGTGGATGAGGCAGCGCTGGTTGCAGCCCTGCAGGCTGGGCATCTGCGCGGTGCCGCGCTGGATGTTTTTGAAGACGAGCCGCTGCCTGCCGATAGTCCGCTAAAAAAGATGAGCAACGTCTTGCTATCCCCCCATAACACCAACAGCAGCCCATTTTTCTGGGAAAGAATTCACTGGAACACCCTGCGGAACTTGCTGATCGGGTTGGACATCCCCGTTGGCGACATCGCCAGTCTCAAAGCGCTCGAAAAACGAGCATAATCCACGGGAAAAGGACTTATCATGAACAACCCAAACAAAACCATCCTCATCACCGGCGCCGCTGGCGGCGTGGGTCGGGCGACAGTAAAGCTTTTCCGGGATCACGGCTTTCGCGTGATCGGCGTCGACCGTCAGAGCGTCTATCCTGAATTTCCTGCTGATGGCTTGTTCATCCAGGCAGATATAGCCGTGCCCGAGAACCTCGAAAAGATATTCGAACAAGCTACCCACTTCACCTCCACCCTGGACGTGCTGGTGAACAACGCCGGCTTCCAGGTGACCAAACCGCTGATCGAAACGACGGTCGAGGAATGGGACATGGTGATGGCATCCAACTTGCGGTCGGTCTTTTTAGGCGCAAAGTTGGCTTTTCCGCTCCTAAAGGCGGAAGGCGGCGGCGCGATCGTGAATGTTTCTTCTGTGCACGCCGTGGCTACCAGCGCCAACATCGCCGCTTATGCCGCCAGCAAGGGTGGCTTGCTCGCCCTAACCCGCGCCATGGCAATTGAATTTGCGCCCGAAAACATCCGCGTCAATGCGGTCCTCCCAGGCGCGGTCGACACGCCTATGCTGCGTGCTGGTTTCCATCGCGGACGCAATAACGAAGCTTCCGAGGAGAGCCAACTGGCGGCGTTGGCTGCAAAAACGGTCAATGGACGCGTAGGGATGCCGGAAGAAATTGCGGCAGTAATTTATTTCCTTGCGGATGGAGCCCAATCGGGCTTTGTTACCGGCCAGGGTTTGCTGGCTGATGGCGGCGCCACCTGCCGCCTTAGCACGGAGTAAGGATGAGCCAGTTACCCCAATCCCCCGTCGCTTCCCCATTGGGAAGGCTCGCGCGAAACGGCTACGATTTTCTCAAGCGTGTTCCTGAGTTGCCGGCTGCTTATCTTCACCCCTGGCGCCGCGAATCCCGCCGCAGGCTGGCTGCCCTAAAGGACAGCCACAAGGGAGAACGCTGTTTCATCGTCGGCAACGGACCCTCGCTCAAGAACACCGACTTAAGCCTGCTTAAGAATGAGTTTGCCATCGGCATGAATCGGGTCTTCCTGGCATCCGAAGAGCTTGGCTTCATTCCGAGCTGTCTGGTCTGTGTCAACGATCTTGTGGTGGAGCAATCCGTGCCTGAGTTTAACGCCTTGCAGATGCCCAAGTTCTTTTCCTGGCGCGCCAGCAAATGGCTGCAAATGGACGACTGGATGACCTTTATCTACACCTCCTACACCTCACCAAAATTTTCCACTGATGTGCGGAACCGGGTTTGGGAAGGCGCCACGGTCACAAACGTCTGTCTGCAACTTGCCTACCACATGGGCTTTCAGGAAGTGATCCTGATCGGCGTGGACCACAGCTTCGCCACCAAAGGCAAACCCAACACCACCGTGCAGTCTGAAGGCGATGACCCCAACCACTTCTCCGCAGCCTACTTCGGCAAAGGCTTCCGCTGGCAACTGCCAGACCTGGAAACATCCGAGATGGGCTACCGCATGGCTCGTCAGGCATACGAAAAAGCTGGCAGGCGTGTTTTGGATGCCACCGTCGGCGGTAAACTGGACATCTTTGAAAAGGTTGAGTACAACAGCTTGTTTTAGATTCCGTAGGGTTGACGCAGGCGTCAACTTGAATTTGGAGAAAAGGAACGGAACAGGCAGGCCTGTTCCCTGTGAGTAAGGATTCCGTAGGGTTGACGCCTGCGTCAACCGAATAATGGAGAAACGGAACGGAACAGGCGGGCCCGTTCCCTACGAGTGAGTACGTTCGTATGGGTAATGCCTGCGTCAAACCAGCCCTTACCTGCCGCAGCAAACAACCGCCAACTTCAGCTATAATTCCATTATGCATAGTCATCCGCTGGTCTCAATCATCACTCCCTCCTATAATCAGGCGTCATTCCTCGAGCAGACCCTGCTTTCCGTGTTGAATCAGGCTTATCCCAAAATTGAGTACTGGGTGATTGATGGAGGATCTACGGATGAGAGTGCGGAGATCATCAAGCGCTACGCCTCCAGGCTGGCTGGCTGGGTCTCAAAGAAAGACCGCGGGCAGGCAGACGCTATCAACAAAGGTTTTTCCAAAGCGACAGGGCAGATCGTTGGCTGGCTCAACTCGGATGATCTCTATTACCCAGGGGCGATTGCTGGCGCGGTTGAAGCCTTCCGCCAACATCCCGAAGCTTCTTTTGTATTCAGCGATGTAGAATCGATTGACGAGCATGGCAAAGCCTTCAACTTGATGCGCTACGGTGATTGGACGTTATCGGACCTGATGACTTTCAAGATTATCGGTCAGCCCGGGGTTTTCATGCGCCGCGCCGTCCTGGAACAGGCTGGCTTCCTGGACCTCAGCTACAACTACCTGCTTGATGTGCATCTTTGGCTCAGAATGGCAGCCATTGCCGACCCGCATTACGTTTCTGGTGCCATCTGGGCGGCAGCCCGGATCCACTCGGATGCCAAAAACATCGCGCATGCCGAAGACTTTGGCTCCGAAGCATTCCGAATTGCTCGCTGGCTTGGTGAAGAAGAAAGGTTTTACCCGCTTTCCAGCAAGCTGTTCAAAAAAACCTGGGCAGGGGCTCACCGCTTGAACGCCTTTTACCTGGTTGAAGCTGGTCAATACAAACCTGCCTTAAAGGCTTACTGGAAAATGCTGCGCCTCGCGCCTTCCGCTGCCAAAGGTACCTTCAAACGCATCGGATATGCCGCCCTCGGAGCTATTGGCGCTCCGACCATTCGCGATCGCTACTCCTTCTGGCGCGCCAAACAATATCAAAAGAAACAAGAGGATGCCGATGACTGAGCCAGGGCTCCCACTCGTCTCCATCATCACACCATCCTTCAACCAGGCTCGCTTTCTCGACGAAACGATGCGCAGCGTCCTCGGGCAGACATATCCTAACATCGAATATATCGTCATTGATGGCGGTTCCACCGACGGCAGCCCGGAAATCATCCAAAAATACGCCGACCGTCTGTCATACTGGCAGAGTCAACAAGATAAAGGTCAGACAGATGCCATCAACCAAGGCTTCGCGCGGGCTTCTGGCGAGATTCTGGCGTGGCTCAACTCCGATGACATTCTCTACCCCAGCGCGGTCAGCTCCGCTGTCCAACAGATGCAGGAACACCCCAAAGTGGGCATGGTCTACGCCGACTGTCATTGGATCAACGCCGAAGGCAAAGTGATTGGCAACTTCCCTGCCGCTCAAACCAACCTAAAGAAACTGCGCCGTGGATACGTCCATGTCCCGCAGCAAACCGCATTTTTCCGGGCTGACCTCTGGCGCCAGGTTGGTCCGTTGGACGACAGTTTTTATTTTGCCATGGATTACGATCTCTGGACGCGTCTGGCAGCCCGCGCGCCACTGCTTTATGTTCGTGAGGTTTGGGCAGCCTTCCGCCTGCATGAAGGTGCCAAGTCGATTGCTGAGGACGACCGCTGTTGGCCCGAGATGCTGCGGGTGCACTATCGCGATGGTGGGAAGAAAATCTCCATGTTGACCTTGAAGTATTCAGTCCGCAAACTGGTTCAGCCGTTATGGATGCGGCTGCGCAAGCGACGCTTGCTCTGAAAAACGCAAAGGAGCTGGAATTGGAAATAAAGCAAAAGTTAGCCACCGCTTCACGTATTTATTCGCAAAGGGGGCTGTCTGGCGTATGGCATACCATCCGCCAGAAGTTCATCGCTCTTGGCTGTACCGACGAGAACGAGGTCATTTTTGAAAGCCTTAAGGATTCATCCCCCAAAGGGATCATGTGTGACGTTGGAGCGCATCATGGTTTTTCCCTAATTCCTTTCGCACGGGAAAACTGGCAAGTATTCGCTTTTGAACCTGACCCTGACAATCGCTCAAAGTTGCTTGAGATCACGAAGCCTTTCCCGGGCATTCAGGTGGACGAACGCGCGGTATCTGACCAGGTGAAGACAGCAACTCCTTTCTACACATCGAGAGAGTCCAACGGCGTCAGCAGCCTTTCCGCTTTTCTTCCAACACACGAACTGGCTCTTATGGTGGATACGACCACCCTCAGCCACTTTTTTTCAGACCAAAACATACAGCATGTGGATTATCTAAAGATCGACACCGAAGGTTTCGATCTTTTTGTGCTACAAGGTGTCGATTGGGCGCAAGTAAAACCTAAAGTGGTTATGTGTGAATTTGATGACTTCAAAACCCAAAAGCTGGGGTACACCTATCAAACGTTGGCTGATTTTCTGGTTGGAAAAGGGTATCATGTGATTGTTTCAGAGTGGCACCCAATCGTGAGGTATGGAGAGCAGCATTCCTGGAGAGGTTATTACGCCTACCCGCACAATCTCCATGTCGACAAAGCCTGGGGCAACTTAATCGCAACCAACGACGATGAGGTATACCATCGCTTGTTAAAGAAATGCAAAATTAAGGTGTAGAGCCGCCACACCAGTCTGATCAAGATTTATCATAAGCCGATGAGCCGGTTAGTGATCTCAACCCTGCCGCTTTACCGGCTTCCAGTTCACCAGGAACAGCCCGACCACTGCAATAACCAAACCAATCAAACCGAGTGGGGAGATGCTTTCGCCCAGGAATAACCAGGCTAAGAGCGTGATTTGAACCAGCATCGAATTATTGATCATGCTCGATTCCATCGCTGTTAACAAGCGTAGAGTGTGGTTCCAGACCCAAAAAGCAAAGGCGGTATTGAGACCCGCAATCAGCACCAACAACAACCAGGTTCTCTGGCTTAACGGGGGAATGCCCTGAAACACAGCCACCCCAGCCAACAGTGCCACGGCTCCGATGCCCATGCTGACGCCCGTCACCACCATGGGGTCCAGGCGTTGACCGCGATTCACACCCCGCCCCATGACCGCCGCCACCGAGTTGGAAACAGTGGTCAGAAGCGCCAGTGACACCCCGAGCACGCTCTTTGGAATGGTGGTCACCGGCAGAAAATAGACCAAAACTCCGGCAAGGAAAATCGCCATTCCGCCCCACTGCAAGCGGCTCACCGGTTCTTTTAGAAAGATCAACCCCAACAGCGCCACCATCGGCCCGGTGAAACTTAACAGAAGGCTCATAGTGATTGCGTCCAGGTGAGCCAACGCCATGAACTGCCCACCTTGCGTGATCGTGTAATACACCAACCCCAGAATGACCAGGTAGCGCCAGTCAAACGCGCTTAACTGCCTGACCTCATCCTTCCGTTTGATTAGCCCCGGCAGGAGGAACAGAAACGCCAGCATGTAGCGGATTCCCGTGAAAGCCAACGGCGGGACGTCCGCAAGATATTTTTTTACCAGGATGATGGAACTGGACCACAACAAGGTAACAAACAAGGCTTGGAGAATGGCTTTTCCGCGGGATGTGTGGGTCATTGGGCGTTTTCCTCGTGCGATTATAACATGCCAAAACTCGAACCACCGAAGCGTGTTCATGCCCACCAAAAGGCTCCTAACCCCCAATCCTATCCGGGGAAATCCATTGAATATCTATTGACAAATTTTTGTGATTGTAAGAGAATCCTCTTATCGCTGATCTGAACACAACGTGTTCAACTACGGATCTTTCACTCACCTGACAAAAAAAGTAATAAAGGAGCTATGATGAAATTTAGGTTTAATTTCCTGCCTGTTTTCCTTAGGCTAATGATCATATCGGGTCTGATTTTGTTTCTGTTTAACTCCATTTCGACAAAGCAAGCAACCGCTCAAAAATCCCCGCCGTTGGTGGGATTAGTCCCGGATGGACCAATAGACGACCAAGGATTCAACCAAATGGCGTACGAAGGGCTTATGCGGGCTGACAGTGAAAACCTGATAGAAGGAAACGTCTATTTACCTGCTGGAAATGAATATTCCGACTACGCCTTAGCTATCTCTCAATGCGTTTCCGCCGGTAACTCACTGTGCATCGCGGTTGGTTTTATGATGGGTGATCCTCTTTTGTGGGCTGCAACGAATCACCCCGGAACTGCTTTCGCTATTGTAGATATGACCTGGGACGAGTCCACCTACCCGGCGAATTTGCGCGGTATGCATTTTTCAGTCGATGAAGCGGCTTATCTTGCTGGCACCCTTGCCGGGCTCATGACCGAGACGAACAAGATCGGCATTGTCGCCGGGATGGACATCCCACCGGTAAATGACTTTGTTATACCCTACCTATACGGCGCCCAGTGGGCAGCCCCTGAGGTATATGTCATGGTAAATTATGCCAACGATTTTTCAAACGAGGCGATAGGGGCAGACCTGGCAGATTTTCAAATGGGGCGTGGCGCGGATATTATCTTTGGCGTCGGTGGACAGATGGGAAATGGCGCAATCAAACAAGCCTGTTCGCATGGTGTGTACTGTATTGGTGTAGATGTGGACACCTACTACACTGCCTTTCAAGGCGGCACCGTCAGCGGCGCAGATCTGCTTTTGACCAGCGTGATAAAGCGGGTAGATAACGCCGTCTACGATACCATTGTGGCACATGTAAACGGCACCTTCACCCCCGGAACGTTCACTTATAACACAGAAAATGGCGGCGTTGGTCTGGCTCCCTACCATGATACCGAGCCCGATATCCCCTCAGAGGTGATTGCCCAACTAAACAACGTTGCGGCAGGAATTGCCGATGGCAGCGTAAACGTCTGGCAGCCATTTTACACAAACTTTATCTATCTACCGGCTTTGCTGCGCTAAAGTCACTTTCGAACATAAAAAAAGAGGTCGGCAAAAAATTGCCGACCTCAAGGTCATCTTTTATCTCATTGCCCCTTACCGAGCCGTTGGCCGACCCGGTCAAAAGCATCCAACGCCTGCTCGAGGTCATCCTGGCTGTGAGCAGCGGAAATCATGACACGGATGCGTGCCTTACCAACCGGCACAGTCGGAAAACCGAGCGAACCCGCAAAAATTCCTTCTTCCAGCAGTTCACGGCTAAAGCGCCGTGCTAACTGCACATCACCCAGCATAACAGGCGTAATCGGAGTTTGGGTCATGCCGGTATCAAAGCCGAGTTTTTTCATCTCAGCCTGGAAGAAGCGCGCGTTTGCCCATAAACGGTCCACAAGCTCCGTGGACTCTTCCAAAAGGTCCACAGCCGCCAGGCAGGCAGCCACATCCGGAACGGTCACCGCCGAGGAGAACAGGAATGGTCGGCCGCGTTGGC
>ERZ1645192.661-NODE-661-length-28714-cov-6.778673_pt1 | contig 28714 bp, 24 predicted proteins | sample MGYA00575354_ERZ1645192 | MGnify/ENA primary metagenome ERZ1645192 (study PRJEB40844, sample SAMN11349763) | freshwater sediment metagenome | isolation source: river sediment | host: Sediment | place: India: Faizupur Khadar , New Delhi | collected 2017-02-21 ... | reverse complement strand
CCATAGGAAAAGAAGAAACCCTTGTGTGTGAAACCGTGTTCATACCCGACCACCAAATCGGACAAAACAGCGTCGGCGGTACCCAAGGAAGAATGCAGGTAGGAGACCAGGTCCAGGGTATCGGAAAGAGAGCGGGCAGCTCTCAATGATATGTCCTGTACCGATTCTCGATTACGGTACCCGATGGCAAGCGCGGTGGAAGGACTTTCAAGCTGCAGAATAGCATAGCCGGATCGAGCCTGTTCCTTGACGATCGAGTCGTGGCTTCCCTGTCCGAGTGTGATGCTTTGCACCGCAAGCGGTGATGCATGAATGGCAATACCTGGAAGCATCAACAGCAGGCAAAGCAAAAGGAATATTCGTTTGCAAATAGGTTGTAACAGGCTTTGCTGCATGGTGAAGACAGTATAAAGATATATAGCTTATGGTCAAGAAAAATAACAAGAATATTTCATACGTACCTGTATTTGACGTTCTGTTTCATGGTATTTCATGCACAGGAGACAAAGCGATGTATTTACTACATCCAGCCCCGGTACAGGGCAAACTGTGCTATAATGCTCAAAAATGTAACAAGAGGTCTTGAAATGAAGCGTTTTCTCATCTGGCTCTTGGTATTGCTTGTGTTGGTTGTGCCTCTCTCTGCCCAATCACTCATGATATCGTTGGTAGGTACAGGGTTGGATGCATTGAATACTGAAGATGGCATACCCGTTGAGATTGATGGAGAGCGTGTGTATCTTGGCGGCTCGACCTTGGGAGCCTTGAAGAAAACGTTCAAGAACCATGATTTTTCTCAATTGACGTTCGAGCAACGGTCGGCTCTCTATGAACAAGCCCAAGTATCGATAGCCTGGCCGGCTTTCAAGAACTTGTTGGCCGGATTTGGAAGCGGATCAAAGCTCCAAGGCGACCTCGGCGGTCAGCTCTTCGGGCAAATTGCCGATTGGACTGCGGCAACCACCATCGGCATCGGTATGGGAACCTTTTTGATCGACCTGTTTTTCATTCAGGTCTTAAGTGCAGGCTCTTCCTCCTTTGACGACCCTTTGCAGGATTTTGCCGTGGGAGCCATGACTGTTGGGGCAATCTTTCTGGCTGTTGAGCGGGTGATCCAAGCAATACTGCCGATTCCCTATGGAGCGAGGTACAACAAGACTCTGCGTAACGGGCTGAAAGTGACCAAGGATGGAGGCGATGCTCTGGGTTTGAGCTTGGCAGTGGGTCCTGTAATCCGCGTCACTGAGCTTGGGATGCAGGTGGCAGCAACCATACACATGGAATGATGACAGCGCGCAATAACTTGTGTATTTGTCTGAAAAATGCTCGATTAGCCATAGCAAAATGACTGAACGATGAGTACTTTCATGCTATACTCCTGTCCATGAAACATACCCGTTTTGTCACACTCGTGTTTGTAGCCACTGCCGTGTTCTTCCTTGGGAGCTGCACCACCGGCCTTAAAGTCAGCAATCCCAAGCAGGCCGATATTACCTATCTCTATGAACAGCTTCCAAAGCTCCATGTTGATTTCTATCATGCGACTTCGAAAGCAGAGTTCCGCAAAGCCTATCGAGCAGCAATGGAAGATACAGGGAAGATGGGGGACTTGGATTTCTATTTTACCCTCAGGCGATTGGCATCCTTGGCCAAGGATTCCCATACTTCGGTCGGACTTACCCAAGAGCTTGTAGCACAGCTGTCGGCAATACCCGCCCAGTTCTCCTACGTAGAGGGAGCCTGGCGAGTAAGCGTCATCGAACGAGATCATGCAGAGTTGCTCGGCGGTGAAGTCATAGCCATCAATTCAATTCCCATGCAGGAAGTGGAACGTCTTGCTTCACCGCTGTTCAGTCATGACAACCAGGTGTGGTTGCGATACTACCTCTCCCAGCAGCTCAATCTGACGAACCTCTACGCATATCTAGGCATCGCGACATCTCCTTCCCAGATGGTAAGCCTTACCGTCAAGCAGCGCTCTACTGATGAGGAGCATACCATTTCCTTGACGCCTGTTTCGGCCAACGAGTATGGGATGCTGAGCTTTGCCACGTGGTATCAATCACATCCTGAGACAGGGGCAAGCAATGCCCCCTACCGGGCTCTGTTGCTTGAAGAGAGCAATACGCTCTTTGTCCAGTACAATGTGTGCATGTCCTATGATGAGTATCCGTTGGATGGTTTCATCCAGGAGATCCTCGCTCTTGCCGAATCCTCATCGTTTGAGCATGTCATGGTTGACTTGCGTTACAACAGCGGAGGGGATTCACGCCTGCTTGAACCGCTGGTGGATGGGCTTGGCGCCTTGCAGGACGAACAAGGTTTCTCCATCGATGTGTTGATAGGCGAGGGCACCTTCTCCTCGGCTCTGATGAATGCGATGCATTTTAAGAAACGGACGAATGCGCGACTGGTCGGTGGTCCGAGTGGAGGCAGTCTTAACCACTATGGGGAGACCCGCAATTTTAGTCTGCCGAACAGCAAAATTCCTGTATCCTATTCAACCAAGCATTTTGTGATGGACAAAAAATATCAGGCGGGTCCCCTGATGCCCGACCTGGCCATAGAGAGGACAGTGGATGACATCCTTGCAGGAAGAGACACCGTTGTAGAGGCGCTCTTGCAGTCGTATTAGAGAAGATTCATAAGGCTTTCCAATCGCTGGGCACCTTTTTGGATGGCTACATAGCCTTTGTCACTGATGGATGTTCGGGGTTGGGCATCCTGTCTTTGGGTGCTCAACCACAATGAATCCCCGGCTACTATGTCCTGACAGCGTTGGATGAACAGCGTAAGAGCATCAAAGCTCTTCTCATATGCGAGCAAGCTCTCCTTGACATAGGACTCGGCTTGTCTGCCAAGCTCGATTGCATATGCCTTTGCATCCTCGCCTACCAAGTCTGCCAACTTTTCATCCACCTTGGACAGAAGAAAACACAGATAGAGCGAAGTCTCCAAGGCTAGCGGCCTGAACAGGCGCAACTGCAACGTCGAGGAGGTTTGCCCCAAGTACATGCTGGTCAGATCCCCGAATTCCGCATAGGCTTGGGCGATATCGGTAGCCACTTCCCCGATTGCTTCATTGATGGCATCCAGCCGTATCTCACTGTTCATACGCATCCCTCCTTGCCTCAGCATGCTCTGCCTCATCGATTCTTGCAAGAGTGCCGGCTTAACGCTTTGCTTGGTCGTACACCTCGCCCAGTGCTCGAGGCGGTTTGTTGGTCGAGGAGAAGAAGAGCAGCAAGACCAAGGTAACGATATAGGGCAGGGTGAGGACGAGATCGCCATACGACGAAGGCAGCTTGAGCTTTTGCACCAGGACATACCCGCCGCTGCGGGCAAAACCGAACAGGATGCATGCAAGAAAGGTGGGTCCGATTTTCCAAGAGCCGAAAATGTAGGCGGCAATGGCCAAGTAGCCGAAGCCCATGTAGATGTTCGGAGAGAAGGTGGTTGAAATCGAGTAGGCAAAGCACATGCCGCCAAGGCCTGCGAGGGCGCCGCTGGCGATGACCGACCAGAAGCGCACCTTCTGCACGTTTCCGCCGGCTGCCGCCAAGGCATGGGGATTGTCACCGCATGCGCGGATATGCATGCCCGTCGGTGTTTTGTAAAGCAGGTAGGCCATGAAGAGGGCGACTGCAACGATAATCAATTCAAAGGTATAAAAATCGGTGAACACTGCGCCTAAAATTGGGATGTTGGAGAGCAGGGGGATGGTAGCCTTGGGGAAGACTTCCAACAAGAACTTGTTCGAAGGTTGTCCGAAAAATGACGCATTGATTTGATTGGCCAAAAAAGCGGTAAGGGCGACGCTGAGCATATTGATGACCACGCCGCTGATAACCTGGTTTGCCTTGAACTTGATGCACATCAGGGCGTGCAGGAGGGCGAGCAAGGCTCCGCCGATCATGGCAAAGCCCAGCGAGGCGTAAATGAGTACGGTGGGATCGCCAGCGAATGTCCTGCTGAGAACTGCATAGCTGAGACCTCCAAAGAAGGCCCCGAAGCCCAACAAGCCTTCCAAAGCGAGGTTGGTGATACCGCTTCCTTCGCTGTAGATACCGCCGATGGCAATAATGAAGAGGGGGAGCGAGAAGGAAAGCCCTTCAATGATGATGGTATTCATACGTTCAAACCTCCTCTGCTTCCTGCTCGAATCGATCGGCAAGGTTCCTGAAGAAGATGCCGATGGCACTGAAGAGCAGCAAAATACTGGTGATTAAGGCGGCAATTTCGCGAAGCACCTGCATGCGTGATGACATGTAGGTTGTGCCGCAATCGAAAACCATGACCAAGAGCGAGGCAAAGAAACTGCCTATGGGGGTGGTGTTTCCCAGCAAGGCCACTGCGATTGCGTCGAATCCCAGGGAGGGAAGCACCCTGGGTTGTATGGAGGCGTTGCTTCCCAGGTAGTAGGAAACCCCTGCAAGACCTGCCAATGAGCCGCTGATGAGCATGGTGAAAACCACTGCTTTGCCTACATGGATTCCGGCATACTTGCTGGCCTTGCTGTTGCTTCCCACCGCCTTCAACTCGAAGCCGAACCGGGTGCGGTCGAGCATGAACTTGATGGCAAAGACTGCAAGCAGGGCAAGGGGGAATACCAAGGCGATTTCCATCTTGAGATTGCCCACCGGATGATCGAAGAGCGTCAGACGGGCATTCTGCCCGACTGCAACCGATTGGCGGGTGATCGGGTCGATGAACCGGGTCTGGATGAAGAAGCTCACCACATAGCTGATGATATAATTCAGCATGATGGCCACAACCACCTCGTTCATATTGAAGCGATGCTTGAGATAGCCGATCAGGATGCCGATCAGTGCTCCTGAGAGGGCACCGATCAAAACCACCAGAATTTTTGCAAGGAAAGGGTCGAGGTTGGAGTATCCGACCAGCACGGTGGCCATGAACCCGGAAAAAACCATGATGCCCGAGACACAGATATTGAAAATTCCGCACTTCAGTGCAACGGCGACTGAAAGGGCGGCAAACACCATGGGAGTGGTGTAGTTGAGCAGGCTCATGAAGTCGGTCAGCTGGCTCTTTCTACCTGCATAGCGGCTCTTGGGAAGAATGCCGGCTCCCTGAAGAATGCTCGTATACGCTTCAAGGGGGTTCTTGCCCAACAACAGAAGCAGGATGGCCCCTGCGAGCAGGCTGAGGAAAATGCAAAACAGCGACGTGCGGAGCAGTTGGTGCCTGCCCTTGCCGCAACCGAGGATGAACAATCGCTTGAGCAGACTAGTTCTTTTCAACATGCACCCCCATCATATATTCACCGACCTGAAGTTTTGTCAGTTCATTCGCTTTCTTGATGGTCTGCACCTTGCCGTTGTACATGACCAAAATGGTATCGGCCAGTTGCATGATCTCATCGAGTTCCAATGAGATCAGCAGAATGGCTTTTCCTTCGCTGCGCAGCTTGTTGATGCGCAGGTGGATCGACTCAATGGCCCCCACATCCAAGCCGCGGGTGGGTTGGACGAATATGATCAGCTTGGAATCGAGATTGATCTCCCGGGCAATGATCGCCTTCTGCTGGTTGCCCCCGCTCATGCTCCGCACCAGGGTGTCGTTTCCCTTGCTGGTCCTGATATCGAACTCCTCGATCAGCGACCTGCCCAACTCGGCCATCGCCTCATTCTGCAATATTCCCCGTTCATTGCTGTAGGGCGGACGGTAATACCGTTTCAGGCAGAGGTTTTCCCGCAGGGGGAAGTCGAGGATCAGGCCGACGGCATGACGATCTTCGGGGATGTAGCTCATCCCCGCTTCGATGCGCTTACGAACCGAGACATTGGTGATATCGGTGCCTGAGAGCATGATTTTCCCGCTCTTGATCGGGATCAGGCCGGCAATCGCATCGGCAATTTCCACCTGGCCGTTGCCGGAAACGCCGGCTATCGCCAGGATTTCACCTTCATGTACGCTGAAGCTCACAGAATCGACCAAGCAGATGTGGTCTGGCGATACCACGCGCAGCTTGTCCACCCTCAAGACTTCGGCTCCTCTCTCATACTCCTCTTTTTCCAAGGTAAGTGAGACATCACGGCCGACCATCAAGGCTGACATGTGCTGAACCGAGGTGGTGGCGACATCCAGGACATCGACCAGCTTTCCTTTACAGAGAATTGCGCAACGGTCGGCGATTCTCTTGATCTCATCGAGTTTGTGGGTGATAAGGATGATGGTCTTTCCGCCGTCACGCAAAGCCTTGATGGTTTGAAGCAGTGATTCAATCTCCTGTGGTGTCAGGACCGCAGTCGGTTCATCAAAAATCAAAATCTCGGCATTACGATAGAGCATCTTCAGAATCTCAACCCGCTGACGGGTTGAGACCGGCACATCCTCGATCTTGTCCCTCGGATTGACCTCCAGTTGATAGTGAAGGGAGAGCTGATGCACCTTCTTGTGGGAAGCTTCGAGATCTACAACGGGAAACAAGCCGAATTTGCGTTTCTTCGGCTCGATGCCCATGATGATGTTCTCTGTAATGGTTTGGTTTTCCACAAGCATGAAATGCTGGTGGACCATCCCGATGTTCAGAGAGTTGGCCACCAGGGGGCTTGAGATTTCTTCTTGTTTGCCGCGCACGAAAATCTCACCCTCATCAGGGCTGTACATGCCGAACAGCATGCTCATCAGCGTGCTTTTTCCCGCTCCATTCTCGCCAAGGATGGCAAGAATCTCGCCCTTGCGTACCGATAGGGAGATGTCATCATTCGCAACAATGCCGGGAAACCGTTTGGTGATATGCCGAAATTCTACGAGGTTTTCCACGTCGATATGCCTCTTTGCGATAAGGACCCGTGCCCCTGCAAAGGCACGGGTGTATCACTGGTTTTCTTAGTTTACCTGGAACTGCTCGGGGGTGAAACCGCCGAAGTTGGATGCAGGAACAATAACTCCCTTCTGTACGAGGGTATATGCCTCATCGAGCTTCTGGATGGTGGAAGGGGAGAGCTGGTTTCGACCGGGTTTCTTCACGAATCCGGTGGAATCGGTATCAGCCTTCAGCAGCATGTTTGCTCCCTTGAAGGTTCCATCCTGGATCTGGTTCAGCACACGCTCGACGTTCAGGCTCATCACCTTCAGGACGCTGGTCAGGATGATGTTGCCGCTTCCCACCGTTCCGTCGTCCCACTGGTCTACGTCACAACCGATGACCTTCAGCCTGCCGTTGCTCTCCTTTGCAGCTGTGAACACGCCATTGCCCGTAGCTCCTGCTGCAACGAAAATGATGTCGACGCCCTGCGCGAGCAGCTGCTGGCCGATCACCTTGCCGGTTGCTTCATCGGCAAAGGAACCTGCGTAGTTTCCGCCTACATTGGCTCCTGTTACATCGGTGCCGGCGCGGGAAGCAAGCTCTACGACCTGGGCATTGGTGCCGAGTTTCTTGTTGGCGTAGATGACACCGCACTCAAAGCCGTACTGATAGTTGACGTTCGAGGGGTAGGCCACCCCGTTGACTACCGCGACCTTGTTGGTCTTGGTCTCAAGCGCGGCTGCAACACCTGCGAAGAACCCCGACTCCTGCTCGGCAAAGGTCATGGCATATACGTTGGGAAGCTCAACGGTATTCCCCTTTGCATCGGTGGGATAGGTGTCGACAAGGATGAACTTGGTATCGGGGTTTTCCATGGCAAGTTCGCCGATTCCGGCAAACTGGAACCCGGTGCAGACCAATACATCATATTCAGCTACTACATCGGCCGCTGCCTTGAGGGCGGCTGCAACGTCTCCGCTGGGCTCACGGATTGCAGTTACCTTTGCTGTAGGATGATTCTTCACAAATGCAAGAATCCCATTGTAGTTGTCCTGGTTGAACGAGCCGTCGTCGACCCCTGAGGGGGTGGTGATAATGGCGATGTTCAAACCTGCAGCGGCTGCTGGCTTCGATTCTGCAGACCCTGCTGCGAAAAGCAAGCCGGTGACAAGAACCAGTGCGATGAATACGGATACTCTCTTCATAATCTTCTCCTTAACATAGAAATAGCATCAACCATCCTCAAGATGGTTGCTCTTTTGCAATGCACAACACGTCACCCAAGCAGGTGCTTTGCCACCTTCTCGGTTGTCGGTCTCTCAATGATCCCCTTCTCGGTGATGATGGCCGTGATCAAGGCAGCATCAGTCACATCGAAGGCCGGGTTGTAGACGTTCACATCGATAGGCCCTGTGCGCCTGCCGAAGCCGTTGACCACTTCCTCGCCGTCGCGCTGTTCGATTTCAATGTCGCTGCCATGCTTGGTATCAAGGTCGAACGTGGAGCTGGGGGCTGCTACATAGAAAGGAATGCCGTAGTGTTTTGCCAGGATGGCTAAACCTGAAGTGCCGATTTTGTTGGCTGTATCGCCATTGGCTGCGATTCGGTCAGCCCCCACGATGACTGCATCGATTTTTCCTTCCTTCATCACCAAGGAGGCCATGTTGTCACAGAGGATGGTGACATCGAGCCCTCCTTTGGCCAGCTCGTAGGCGGTCAGGCGGCTGCCCTGCAAAAGCGGCCTGGTCTCATTTGCATAGATGCTGAAGGAGTAACCCTGCTCATGACCGAGATAGAGCGGGGCGAGGGCTGTACCATAGCCGCTGGTAGCCAAGCCTCCTGCGTTGCAGTGGGTCATCACCCCCCAATGCTTATCCTTGTCAAAGAGCGTAAGCCCGTGCTCTCCGATGGCAATGCTCATCGCCTGGTCTTCGGCAAAGATGGCCGAACTCTCTTCAAGCAAGGCCTTGAGCATGCTGCTCTGGCTTGCCCCTTCCATGGCCAACTCTGTGTCAAACCGCTTCTGCATGCGCTGTAGAGCCCAGAACAGGTTGACGGCGGTCGGACGGCTTGAGGCAAAGTAGTGCTTCAAGGCGGAAAAATCATGCGCCATGGCCTCAAGGCTCGGATAGCTCTGCCGGGCAAGGCAGACATACATTCCGTAGGCTGCCGCAATGCCGATGGCAGGGGCTCCCCGCACCCGAAGCTTCTTGATCGCTTCATAGATTGAGTCCCGGCTATCCAAATACAAGAACAGCTCGCTCTCGGGAAGCTTTGTCTGATCGAGCAGAACCAATCTTTCGGGATCGTGCTGCAAACTGACTGGGATGGTGGTATGCATCTGCATCTCCTTCTTTATAGGTAGAGAACTGCGTTTGAGCAGTCACAATGGTCTTGATCGAGGCTCGAGGTGGAGAACACTTCAGTGATGACCTTCATGACAGCTTCCTTCGCTTCTGAAATCCGCCGTCCATGGTCGATGTGTGCCAGGTTCTCATTGCGAATTCCAGCGGCCATATTTGAGATCAAACCGATGGCAGCGTAACAAAGGCCAAGTTCCTTTGCCAAAAACACTTCCGGGATGCCGGTCATGCCGACCAGCGTTCCCCCGAGCTTTTGCAGCATGGCGATTTCAGCCTTGCCCTCGAACCGGGGGCCTTCAGTGCACACATACACCCCGCCGGTGTATATGTCCACACCTAGTTTCCTTGCATTCTGTACAAACAAACTCCTGAGATGGCTGCAGTAGGGGTCGCTCATGTCGACATGTGCGACCTTGTGGTCGCTGCCGTCAAAGAATGTCTTGATGCGGCTGGTGGTGCAGTCAAGAAAGTCTTCGATCACCACAATCGAGCCTTCACTGATCGAAGGGTCCATGGAACCGCTGGTCGCCAGTGCGTAGATATGCGTTACGCCCTCTTTTTTCAGGGCGGCCATCTGGGCGCGATACTTGATGGCATGCGGCGGTGTGGTATGACCGCTTCCGTGCCTGGGCAAAAAAAGTATCTCTTCGTCGCCTAGAGAAAAACGATAGGTTTGAACCGTTCCGTACGCTGTTTCCGTCTCAAAGGGACCTTGCAGGTTTGGAAGCGAGCCGACTCCTGTTCCTCCGATAATTGCTTTGTTCATGCAAAACACCTTTTCCTGTTATAAATCAGAGGTATCGGCAATGACAATGTTTGGAATGTCCTTGCTTTCGACACCTGCTTTAGCCGTGGTGATGATGTGGTCAAAATCCTCGATGCAGGCGAACACATGGTGTGAGAAGGCGCTGAATTTGGTCGAATCAACCAGGAGGATGCGCTTTTTCGACCTGGAGAGAACCTTTCGATTGATAACCGAGACATCCCGGTCGAATGAAGAGACGCCCGACTGAGACACGGCGCTTGCCCCGATCAGGGCTGTGGAGAAGTTCATCCGATTGATCTCCTCCAGCACCTCAGGGCCGCAGGTGATGCCGTAGTTGTGGTCCAGCCTCCCCCCGATCACAATGGTCTTGATGTGGTATTCCAACAGCTTCGGCACATGATAGATGCCGTTGGTGACTGCGGTGATGTTTTTTCCCGCCAAAAAACCAATCAGGTAGTCTTCGGTTGTTCCCGGCCCGACATAGATGAACTCATCGTTCTCAAGCAGGGAGGCGGCCTTGTTGCAAATCAGGTACTTTTCGTCCGCCTGGACCTCCAGTCTTGCAACAACCGAGTGTTTCTCTTCCTCGGAGAGCTTTACACCGCCGCCGTTGAGCAGGATGATTTTTCCTTCTTCCTCCAGCTTCTTGAGGTCGCGCCGCACGGTGGGAAGTGATACTTTTGTCAAATCCAGGAGCTCGTCGATATAAGCAATCTGCTTCATCTTGATGTATGAGTAGATCTGGCTCTGGCGAACGTATGGAATCATGCTCTTGGACTCTCCTAGCTTCAAGTGTACACCGAAAACGGTTGGTGATGTGCAAATTTCCCTTCAAGAGGCATACAGGCGCATCCGCCCTGCCTGCCCTGCAGGCCTATGTTACTGATAATCCGAACCGGTCAGGTAGCGATAAAATGCGTTGTTGACGTACAGGGGGCGCTCATGCACCTCCAAACCGCTGAGATCCTGAAGCGTATCGATCAGGTTCTGCTTTGTTTCCAGCAACGAGAAGGGGTGGATGGTGTATCCATTCTCAGCAAGAGCGCAGTCTACGATTTGCTTGTAGGCCTGCTCGTCGGCTTGGAAGGTAGTGCTGTACAGCGGCTGCCACCATGCACCCTTCAGCAGCGCAACATTGCTGTTCTTTGCCTGGTTTGCATCGTTCTTCTTTGCATAGGTGTTGATGAGAAAGTCGAACTTGAGAAGGTCTGCATGGGAGTCGAATTCGAACTTGGCATCGTATTCAACCGCATAGGCCAGATAGAAGTTCTCGCCAAACTCCAGGACCATGTAGTACGGACTGGGAGGAGGTACCGGGCCCCAGTCAAGCAGGTATTCATAAATCGATACCTTGGGTTCAATCTGCAGCTTTGCATCGATTCCCTCACTGTTGAGCAACACTACAAGTTGCTTGAGATGGGTTTCGTCGCTGTGACCATATTGGATTGTCCGCGAGGTGAGGAATTGTGCATCATCACTGTCTTTCTTGAGGTTGTATCCGGTACTGGCTCGCTTCTTGACCGCCATCGCCCCGATTTCATCGAGGTAGCCGTCGCTGAAAAGGGTATAGCCGTCGAAGGCATTGGAAATTCTCATCAGGATGTCGGTGTCACTGACCTTGCCGATATAGTTGCGTGAAATCCCCGTTGCATTTGCCACGCTCATCAATAGGTTTGCGGCGGTTTCGCTATCAAGATGCTGTGAGGCTAAAAGAGTCTTTGCAGTGGATGCAGGTAGCAGGTGAGCATCCAAGGTACAGGCAACATACCGATCCAAGCCTGCAGGAACAGTCTCGGTGATGCCGTAATATGCAAGGCGCCCGCCACTCTTTTCGGTGCTGTATGTCAGGGCCAATTGACTGAGGTCTGCAGCCTCGACCAAGGCCTTGAAGATGTCAGGAAAACCTGCCATGGATGCCGGCCTTCCGGTAATGGATGCGAGTGCGTTGCCGAACTGCTTCGCATCCATACCGCCCGATGGTATGGTTATCTGGAAATAGTGCTCCAGATAGGCAGCATTGGTAGGATCGCTGAAGTGCGCTTGTTCACTGATACCGGCACCGAAGAGCAAAGCTGCAATAAGCAGCATGCCTGCAAACAAGGTATATTTCTTCATTCCTGACTCCTTTTCTTCAACTGTAGCACTGAATATGTTGGTTGTCTATAAAAAATCATAATATGAAATAAAATGGTAAAAAGATGAAACAATATGATTTTGATGTATGCATTCGAAGCTGTAAAACAATAGTATCCTCCACACCTTATAGGGGGAGCAGCCTATCTTTCCGGCGAGGGCGCCCCCGTCCCAGAGGGAGTACCCGTGTGAGGCTTCTCTTTCAAAAGTTCCCCGGCCTCAGCTCGTCGTACAGGCCGTCCATCCCATACGCCTTGAACCGTTCCCTCCATTTGATGACAGTGTTGGGCAGGACCCCCAGATCTTTAGCTATGTCTTTGATCCGGCGCCCCTGCGCACACCCAAGGACCATCCTTGCCCCGTCGACAAGGCGCTTCTCGAATTTCCGGCTGTTGGCAAACTTGGTAAGGGCTTCAAGCTGCTCTGCTGTGCACTCCATCCTCTCGGCTACATCTGGCATGCTGGTATCTCTTCCTGGATACTGGCAGGATGAATCCACTTGGGATAATTGGGTATACTATTATGGACTCTTACAGTTAAACACTTAGTATATATAGATTAGATTCCGTTATCCTGAAAGTACCGTGCCAGAATGGCTCGTATATCGCCATGCCAGCTTCGATGGGCATCCGTATGACGGCAGCATCGTAAACATGGGACTTGCCAATGCCAATGGAGGGAAAAGAAAGTCATTCTATGCAGATGGGATAGGCAGGGACGCTGAAGCAGGATACCGGCACGTTGAATGACCTTTCAGCGTTCTCCTGCAAGGAGCGGGTGAAGGGATGTCTATGAGGCTGTTGCATTCGAGTCCGATCTGGACCTGCATGACCGGGGTTCTCCATGCAGAAACCTACCCTGAGCTGGAGGATGACGACAATGTGCAAACCCAGTGGAGGACCTTCAAGACTGAGCAACACAAACGCAGGAGACGCTATATCCGCTCCATTCTCTGAAACTCGCACTCATGATTGCATGCATGCTTGTTCTCACTGCAGGTTTCACAGATTCCAAACAAATTCTTCATAAATCACAAATTTGTCTTTCTTAGATTGGAATTGACTTTAGAACACCCTGGACTTACGATAAATATGAGGTATTGATAATCAAAAAAGATTGCAAGCATCTCATATTCCTGAAGGAGGAATTCTGTATGAAGAAAATTGTTCTTGTTCTCATGATTGTATTGTTTTTAAGCAGTTCGCTCTTTGCTCAGGCTTCGAGCGAGGCCAAGAATCCTGTGCTGCGAATCATAACCTGGTCAGGCTATGCACCGCAGGAACTCTTAAATAAGTTTACCGAGGAGACAGGATACAAGGTAGAGGTGACGCTTAGCAATAATGAAGAGATGATCAGTAAGCTCAGGGCAACCCGCGGGGGTGGCTTTGACCTTGCCCAACCTTCCCAGGACCGTATCTCATCAGTCGTTGAACAGTATGGCATCTACCAGCCAATCGACTATACAAGAATAAACACCGAGCAGATTGATCCTTCCTTGCTTGAGGCAGTGAAGAAAAACACCTTGGTAAACGGCAAATCCTATGCTGTACCACACGTGTATGGAACTGAAGGGTTGGTCGTCAACAAGGCGTTGGCCCCTGATGTGAAGGATTTCAAGGACCTTCTCAATCCCAAGTATGCTGGAAGAGTCTCCTACCGCCTTAAGAGACCTACCCTTATCGGGATGGGTTTCTCCCTTGGCTACGACCCGTTTGCTCTCTACAACGATCCGGAAGCATACCAGAAATTCCTCAATGAAATGGAGAAAGTACTCATTGCGGGCAAGCCTTTGGTAAAAACCTATTGGGATAATGGAGACCAGCTTCTGCAATCACTTCGTTCGGAAGAGGTCTGGGCAGCTTCAGCTTGGGAACAAGCGGGATGGAAACTCCATTCTGAAAACCCAAACATTGACTACATCGCACCAACCAGCGGAGCACTCGGTTGGGTCGATACCTTTGCCATTCCGGCAAAGAGTGAAAACCTTGATGCAGCATACGCTTACATCAATTTTATGCTGAAGCCGGAGAATGCTGCATTCTTCACCAACAGAGAGACGTACGGAACTGCTTCCAAAGACGCTGTGAATTATCTCGATCCTGAGATTAAAGCAAACTTCACTCGAGGACTGCCACCTGAAGTTCTGGCGAACATCAACTGGTATCCGACGGTCCCGGCAGGGATTGAAGAGATGGAAGGAAAAACCCTCGACAAGATCAAGGCTGCTCGCTAGCAGAGAAGATTCACACAGTGCCAATAGCTGTCTTATGGACAGCTATTGGTGATTATGTAAGGTAATACAGTATGGATAGCGCACTCTCAGTACAGGAAGTCACCAAACGGTTTGGTGATTTTACTGCAGTTGACCAAGTTTCATTTGACGTAGAGGATGGCAAGTTTTTTTCTATCTTAGGCCCGTCAGGATGTGGGAAAACAACCTTGCTCAGAATGATTGCAGGGTTTTACAAACCTGATGGGGGTACCATTCTCTTCAATGGAAAAAACATGGACGGAGTGGCCCCCAATAAACGTCCGGTGAATCTTGTTTTTCAAAATCTTGCCCTCTTTCCTATGATGAATGTGCATGAAAACATTGCATTCGGTCTACGGAGAAGAGGAGAAAAAGGCCCTGGTGTAGACAAGAAAGTTCGGGATTTATTGGAGAGGATAGGTCTACCCGAGTCGGGGAAAAAGCAGATAAGCCAGCTTTCCGGCGGGCAGAAACAGCGAATTGCGATTGCGCGATGCCTGATCATGGAACCATCGGTACTCTTGCTCGATGAACCGCTTGGGGCACTCGATGCCAAGTTACGTGAGCATATGAAAGTGGAATTGAAGAGGCTTCAATCCCAGGTAGGCACAACCTTCGTCTATATCACCCACGACCAGAGTGAAGCCATGGTCATGAGTGATACGGTTGCAGTGATGAACAATGGACATTTTGAACAGATAGGAGCTCCACAAGAGCTCTACCACGAACCCAAGTCTTCATTTGTTGCCCAGTTTGTAGGAAACAACAACAAGCTGCGGGTGAAGTTGCATTCTGATCCAAGCGGAAATATCATAGCTCGTTATGCCGACCGATATGATCTCAAGCTTGCCCAGCGAGTTGAGGTATCGAATGAGAATGAGGAGTATGATCTCTTCATTCGCCCGGAAGCGATAATCATTAATCCAAGGGAAGGAAAGGAGCATTTCCAAAACCTTCCCGTGGAAGTCACCTCAATTCTTTTTGATGGTGGGAACAGCCGTCTTCTGGTATCGCCTTTGGGAACTGAAGAGGAATTAGTGATAGCGCTTCCCCAAACAAGGGAGTATGACCATATTCGTTCAAAAGATCGCATACAGGTTGGTTGGGACCTGAATAAAACCGTCTGCTTCAAGCGCAGCGATTGGAAGTTATATGATGAAGAATAGACAACATATCAAATGGGGATTTCTCTTCTTTTTCCTCCCTGTGGTGCTGTGGCTTTTCCTCTTGATTGTACTGCCCCATATCGAGCTCCTGCGACTCTCTTTCACCAAAGCCAACACCGGTAAATTCACACTGGACAACTATATGGCTTTCTTCAAGGAGCCCATCTACTGGCTCACATTCGTGCGTACAGCGGGATATTCGATCATTGTCACGTTCTTGGTCATGGTGATATCCCTCCCGGTCTCTTTCTATATCTCCAAAATCGTGAAGGAACGGATGACCGGGGTACTGATGATTCTCATCCTCGTTCCATTCTGGGTCAGTGAACTCATTCGTGTTTATGGTTGGATGATTCTCCTTCGGGAGAGCGGGGTGTTGAACCAATTCTTCGTCTCTATAGGCTTATTCAAGGAGCCTGTTGAGATGCTCTACAATGACATCACCATGATTATGGGATTGGTATATACCAGCATGCTCTTCATGGTGGTCCCCGTCATAGGGGTTATGGATGATCTGGACAACTCGCTCATCGAGGCTGCCTATGACCTGGGAGCATCGAAGATTTCCATCTGGCGAACCATCATTATTCCGCATTGTGCTTCCGGTCTGGTAAACGGGGGAATCATCGTATTCATGCTGGTACTGGGAAGTTACCTAACCCCTAACCTGATGGGAGGAAAAAACTCTCTCTGGTTTACCGAACAGATCTATAACCAGATCATTCTCTATTTCAACTGGAATCAGGGGGCTGCTTTCGGCTTCCTGCTCTTGGCACTCTCATCACTCATCATCTGGGTGCTGCTCAAACTCACCCGCCAAAACCTGAAGGAGGTGGTAACATGATCAGAAGCTTGCCTTCCTCAAAGAAATACCGCTACGGATTCACCATCTTCATCGTATTGTATTTTATCTTTCTCTTTGCTCCTCTGGTTGTAACGATGGTTCTTGCATTCAACGACTCCATGTACCCCTCTCTTCCTTGGCAGGGGTTCACCCTGGATTGGTTCTTTGGCAATGGACCGGAGAAATACGGGATTTTCCATGACCAGACGAACTTGAGAAGTCTTTTTACATCGTTCAAGGTTGCTCTAGCAGTTATGATGATTTCTACGTTCCTGGGCACCTGTGCGGCATTTCTCTTCGAACAGGAGAATTTCCGTTTCAAGAACGCACTCTACTTTCTTATGATCGCTCCCTTGGTAATTCCCGGAGTCATCCTTGGGATCTCCATCCTGATGTTCTCCAATACCATTGGATTGTTCATCGAGGAACATCTGGGCCTCTACGTTTCGTTTCTTGGCCCTGGTTTCCCTCTGGTGGTGCTCGGGCAGTCCTCATTCATCTCTACTATTGTAGCGCTGGTTGTTTCAGCAAGATTGAAGAAGTTTGACCACACCCTCGAAGAAGCTGCGTACAACCTTGGAGCGAACAAGGCGGAAGTTCTTTGGTTCATCACCCTCAAGTATCTACGCCCATCGATAATCGGAGGGGCTGCGATGGCTTTCCTCATGTCTTTCGAGAACTTCAATACCACCATATTCCTCGTAGGGTCCCAGGCAACGCTGCCCATAAACATGTACATGCAAGTACGTGATGGGTCCACCCCGGTGATCAATGCAATCTCCTTCATCCTGATCCTTGGAACTTCTATTTTTGCGGTGCTCAACCTCACAAAAGGAAACAAGAAGATTGTATGATTGGGGTGAAGCGAGGATACAACCCACTTTCGGCAGTAACATATTCCACTTTTCTGAATTAACCTATAGGTGCCGTTCAGTTCTCGCCCCCTCAGTTTCTGAGGGGCTTTTTAGACTTCGAAAAATGTCGTTATACGAAGTGGATCAAATGCCGGCGGTCTCGATGCAACAAGGGAAAGTTTCAGCATATCTGCAACAAGTAAAATCATGCCGAACATACACATAGCGGATTCCTTCAACTTCTGGGAGGATACCGATGACCTTGCGTATGGGAATAAGGGAAAGTGGGATTTTGGACCAACCTATGATGAAATACCCATCGGAGGCGGTCCGATCACGTACTATGGCGACAAAGGCTTCCATCCCTTCATGCCGTCATCCAGCCTTGTGGAAACACCTTGATCATGATTGCCTGAGATGGCGGGTGTACGAGTACCTTTCTCCCTGTATTCAAGATACTGGAGTGAATATTCACCATTGAGAGTGAATATTCACTTGTTGTTGATGAATATTCATGATATTCTTCCAATAGTTCGGTACACTGCTTTTCTGGAGGTCTTTCCATGCTATGTGAGAGTGAATCGGTTGAGTTCAAACAATCCCTTACAGAAGATATTGCCAAGGAGGTGGTTGCTTTTGTCAACACTCATGGAGGTACCATCTACCTTGGCATCGATGATACTGGAAAGGAAATCGGAATCCAAAATCTCGATGCAGAGTATAACCGCCTTTCAAACATACTTCGTGATGCAATTCTGCCCGATGTAACGATGTTTGTTCGATATGTGTTATTGGAAAGCAAGATAATCAAGATAACTGTCGGAGAAGGAATCAACAAGCCATACTTTCTTAAAAAACATGGTATAAAGCCTACCGGTGTATATGTGAGACAGGGAACAGTTACTGCGCCTGCAACGTGGGATCAAATTCGAAATGCAATAAAACTTACTGATGGGGACTCATATGAATCAAAACGAAGCTTGTTGCAGGATTTGACGTTCGACAGTGCGAAGACAGAATTCAAGAATAAACATGTTGTTTTTGAGCAAGACAAGTTTCGTGCATTGGGATTGATAAGTTCGGTTGATAGCCTGTATACAAATCTGGCGCTCATACTATCCGACCAATGCACACATTCTGTAAAAATTGCGGTATTCGATGATGCCTCAAATACAGTTTTTAAGGACAGACAAGAATCCAAGGGCTCGATTTTCAACCAGCTGAATGACTCGTACACCTATTGCATGCTAAATAATCGAACGGAATCCATCATACGCGGTTTGGATCGCATTGATACTATGGAGTATCCTCCTGAAGCCATACGAGAAGCCTTGTTGAATGCCATTGTCCATAGGGACTATGGCTTTAGCGGAAGCATTATCATCAACATAAATGCAGAGTGCATACAGTTCATCTCAATGGGAGGTCTTGTTCCTGGATTGACTACTGAAGACATTCTCAGCGGCATATCACAACCAAGAAATCCGATGCTTGCACAAATTTTCTTTCGCCTGAAGCACATAGAAGCCTATGGAACAGGCCTTCGTAGAATTTACGACCTCTACCGTGATTGCCCCATCAAGCCTGCAATCGCGGTTACCGACAACTCTTTTCGCATAACACTGGCGAATATGATTTTTGCAAAAAAACGTGTAGCTGCTGCCGACGAGGTATCAGAATCTAAAGCCGGTAATACCCTCTATCCAAATGACCAGATGCAAAAGATTCTCAACTATGTGGCCGCCAACCAGGAAATCAATGAGAAAACAGTGATGGACTTGCTGCATGTGAAACGAACCCGGGCTTATATCGTCACAAAACAAATGACTGACTTAGGATTACTGCAAGTGAAGGGACGAGGAAAAACCAAGACATATATCCTTGGAGGCAGGAGCCTTTGAGAATCACGATTTCAGTATCGGATTCTTGGACTTTCATGCTAAGGTATGACACAAAGGGAACAGGAAGTGTGGCCTGCGCGTTCCCTTGCAAACGAGCCTATCTTGAATTGGAATGGGGAAGAACGGCATGAAGAAATCCTATGATGTGGTAGTGGTGGGAGGCGGCATTGCAGGCCTGACTGCAGCTGCCTACTGTGCACGTGCGGGACTTTCGGTGCTGCTCTGTGAAAAGCAGGATCGGGTGGGCGGGCTGGTCAACTCCTTCAATCGCAATGGCTTTGTCTACGACCAAGGCATCCGTGCCATAGAAAATTCCGGCATCGTCTTTCCCATGCTCAAGCAATTGGGAATCGAGATGACGTGGGTGAGAAGCCTGGTCACCCTTGCTATTGCTGATCAGAAGGTGGTCGTTACGGATACAGAGAGTCTGGTTGAGTATCAGAAGATGCTTCAACAGTTGTTTCCGGAAAGTGTTCGCGACATAGAGCTGATCATGGCGGAAATCCGGCAAATCACCCGCTACATGGACGTACTGTACGGCATTGACAATCCGCTCTTTCTTGATAACTACCAGGATCTCGGGTATGTCCGAAAAACATTGCTGCCCTGGCTCATGCGGTATTTGGGGACCATCGGGAAAATCGACAGGCTCAATGAGCCGGTGGTCTCCTACTTGGGAAGGTTCACCAAAAACCGCGCCCTGATCGACATCATCGCCCAGCACTTCTTCGCCGATACCCCCACCTTCTTCGCCCTCAGCTATTTCGGCCTCTATCGAGAATACCAATATCCCATGGGAGGGACCGGACGCTTCACCCAGTCGCTGGAAACGTTCCTGCACGAAAACGGGGTGGATATTCTTCTCAACAGCCTCGTTGCCGATATTGATATTGAAAACCACACACTGCTTGACGGAATTGCCTATAAAAAACTGATTTGGGCTGCAGATTTGAAGGCCCTCTATCGCAGCATTGATGAGCAACAGCTCTCTCCAGCCAGTTTGAAACTCAAGAAGAACCTGCAAACCAAGCATGGCGGAGACTCGATTTTCACCTACTACCTTGCCGTCGACCTGCCGCCTTCCTACTTTGAACGGCTTTCGACCCCCCATTTGTTCTATACCCCTTCGCTGGCAGGCCAAAGTACGGTCGACCAGACGGCATTGGATGAGAACTGTCACGACAAGGATACGATCAAGGCCTACCTGAAAGCCTATTGTGAAGCGACCACCTATGAGATATCGATTCCTGTCCTTCGCGACAGCTCTCTCGCTCCGGAGGGGAAGACTGCCCTTATCGTCAGCACCCTTGCATCCTATCAACTGTTTGCAAAAATTGAAAAAGACGGATGGTATGATGAGGCAAAGCTCTTCATTGAGGAGTGCATGCTTGCTGTCCTGGGTGCCGGCATCTATCCTGGGTTGTCCAGCCATATACTTGACGCATTCTCCTCAACTCCGCTCACCCTGTCAAATTTGACGGCGAACAGTGACGGGGCAATCACCGGCTGGGCTTTCACCGAAGGGGAGGTGCCTGTCATCCATTCACTGAAGCACATCACCAAATCGGTGAAGACTGCAATCCCCGATGTTCTGCAGGCTGGGCAGTGGACGTTCAGCCCATCGGGGCTGCCGATTTCCATCATGACGGGAAAACTGGCATCCCAGGAAGTAATCAAGGCCCTGAAGCGGAGTGGACAATAGGATGGAGAGGGAAAAGGGATTCGCCTATTGCGGCCTTGCCTGCTGCCTCTGTAGTGAGAATGCAACGTGCAGCGGATGCCGCAGCGATGGATGTACTTCCAAAGAGTGGTGCAAGCACTACAGCTGTTGTACAGGACATGGGTTAGCAGGCTGTTGGCAGTGTCCAGACTTTCCCTGTGAAGGCCCGATGTTTACAAAACCGCGCATCGTAGCTTTTGCAACGTTTCTCCAAAGATACGGAGAAGCGAAGCTCGCGGATATATTGGCCGCAAACGAAGAACGGGGTGTCGTTTATCACTATGATGGGCAGTTCGTTGGAGACTATGACAGCCTTGGTGATGAGGCTGCAATTCTCTTGTATCTTGAACACTCATTGTAGCTGATTTTCATGCTGATTTATGGTATGGTCAGAGCATGATTGAACCGCAGAGAATCTCACTTCTAGCCATTCCTCCGGTGAATGAAGCCGGTGCGTATGTCCTCTATTGGATGCAGGCCGCCCAACGTGTGCGACAAAATGAGGCACTTGCATTTGCCATCGAGCAGGCAAATGCCTTGAAAAAGCCCCTGGTTGTCTACTTCGGCCTGGAGAGGAGTTTTTCAACAGCCCAGAGACGTCACTTCCAATTCATGCTGGAAGGCCTTGCCGAGGTGCAGCAGACGCTGCATTCGCTTGGTATCCCTTTTTGGGTGCATCATGATGGGATATTGGCAGGACTTGCCAAGCTCATGCCTTCGGTCAGTGTCTTGGTAACCGACCGTGCTTATACGAGGACCGAACGCCTCTGGAGAAAGCAAGTAGCGCACTTTGCTTCCTGTCCGTTCTTTGAGATAGAGACCAATGTTGTGGTCCCCCTCAAATTGGCATCAGACAAACAGGAGTATTCAGCGGCAACGCTCAGGCGCAAGATTGAGCGGATGATTGGTTATTTTGCCCAAAGCATCGAAATTGAGGCTCCCAGTCTCAGCACACTTTCGCTGGAACCTCCATTTAAACCGGTGGAGCTTTCAGACTTTTCGCAGGTATTGGATTCTCTTTCTCTTGAGCAGAAAGGTGGTGCATGTCCCCACCTCAAGGGTGGTGAGACACAAGCCCATGCCAAGCTTTCCTTGTTCATCGAGTCGAAACTGGACGGTTATGCGACCTTGCACAACGATCCGTCAAACACCTACAGTTCCTCCCTGAGTCCCTACCTGCATTTCGGCCAGATCAGCGCAATCGATATCTATCATGCAGTCAAGGATGTAGATTTGCCCGATGTACCGGTCTTCCTTGAAGAGCTTATCGTCAGGCGGGAGCTTGCCTACAACTATGCCTGGTACAACCCCCTGTACGATGCCTATGAGGGTTTGCCTGCGTGGGCGCTCAAAAGTCTGGCCTATCACGAGCAGGACAGAAGGCCCGTTCTCTATTCTTTTGCCGAGTTGGAACAGGCGCAAACCCACGATACCTACTGGAATGCAGCCCAGAGGGAGCTGACCGAACTGGGAACGATGCACAACTATCTGCGCATGTATTGGGGAAAGAAAATCATCGAGTGGAGTCCCACCCCGAAAGAGGCTTTCAACCGTGCCTTGGCCTTGAACAATACCTATCAGATGGACGGGCGCGATCCCAACGGCTATGCAGGGGTGGCCTGGTGTTTCGGTACGCATGACCGTCCGTGGGCCGAACGGCCGATTTTCGGCAATATCCGCTACATGAACGACAAGGGCCTTGAGCGCAAATTCGATATGAGCGGCTATATCGCCCGCATAGAGAAGGAGATTGCGCTCAAGAACCGACTTTCTTGAGGTGCTGGACTTCCACCACCAGGGCTCCCTGGTCGTCCTGCACCAAGCCGAACACCACCAACGGCCACAAGCTTGAGAGCAAGGGATGGAATCGTTGATACAGGTCGGGAAACAGGACAGTCTCATACAGTGCTGTCTCGTCCTCGAAGGAGACAAAGCTCATGCTCTGCCCGCCTTTGGTCATGACCTGTTTTTGGGTGATCTGATAGCCGATGAGATTCACATAACGACCTTTGTACCGGCCGAGCTCGGAGGCTTTCACCCGTGTGAGTCCGCGTAGGTACTGCGCCCATAAAAGCAGGGGATGAGAATTGCGTAAAAATCCCAGGGCGGAGAATTCACGGTGCAGTTCGTCCTCGGTGCGTTTGACCTGCACCAAGGCGCGCTCTTGCACCGCAGCCTGCTTTGGTCTGGTGAAGAGTTCAAGTTGATCGGATTCGGGCTCTCTTGCCGAATTGGTAAGCAGGATCCTCAGCTGCTCGCTGCGGCGGTATTGCAAGGCAAGGCTGTCACAGCATCCGCTTTCCACCAGCGAAACCCAGTCTTCCCGACTTAGGTTCAGTCGGGAGGAAGCATCCTTGAGATCGGAAAACGCTCCTCGTCTCTTTCGCTCCTCGACTATCTGCACTCTTGCCTGCATGGTCAGGTTGGCAATGGCCATCAGGCCGATGAACAAGGTGTTTCCCCGGGCGTGGTAGGCGATCCTGCTGAGATTGAGGTCGGGGCCTTCAATGTGGATGCCCATCCTTCGAGCTTCGCTGATGTATGCCTGGCTGCGGTAGTAGCCGCCTTGGTTTGACAGGACGGCTGCCATGAAATGCGCGGGATGATGGACCCTGAGGTATGCGCTTTGGAAGGAGACCATGGCATACGAGGCGGAGTGCGGTTTGCAAAAGGAGTACCCGTCGAAGCTCTGCATCATCTCCCAGATTTTCTGTGTCGTCTCTTCGCTTACGTTATTGGCACTGCACCCGTCGAAGAACTGCTGACGGTAGACTCTTAGTTTTTCCCCTCCGGCTTTCTTTGCGATGACCTTGCGCAGCTTGTCTGCATCGGACTCACTGAAGCCGGCCAGGGCGACGGCGGTCTTGGATACATCTTCCTGATAACAGAGAATCCCGTAGGTCTCATCGAGGATGTAGGCAAGCCTGGGATGCAGCGGTTCCCACCTCTTGCCCCTCAACCTCTCGACATATTCGGCGATGAACGCATTCGCCGCAGGGCGGATGATCGAGGAGTGGATGACGATGTGTTCGAAATCGCCTCGTCCGGTTTTTTTCTGCAGCTGCCGCATTGCAGGAGATTCAATGTAGAAGACTCCCATGGAATCACCCTTTGCCAGGGCTGCGATGGTAGGCTCATCCTCTGTGGGGTGCCACAGCCGCTGATCTATATGGATGTCCTCTTCCTCCAGATTTGCCAAGGTGTCGCGGATGACGGCAAGAGAGCGGTTTCCCAAGAGGTCGATCTTCACAAAAGAGGCCATCTCGGTTCCCTCCTTCTCCCAGGCAAGCAAGGGATACCCGTCGCTGCTCAGTCCCAGCGGTGCATAGCAGGAGACCGGCCTTGGGGTGATGACCAACCCTCCACAGTGCATGGAAATCTCCTTGGGCAGTTCCTCAAGCTTGGTCGCAATCCGGCAGATGGTCTGCCACAAGGGGTCGTCGAGCTCATTCAGGCCGCTGATGAACAGCTTTTTTTCAGCTTCGCTGATCTGTGTATCACTGAGGCCGTAGCAGCGGCCGGTCTCCCTGACCGCCCCGCGCAGCCTGAAGCAGTTGTGGTTGGCAACCCGTGCACAGTGCTCCCTGCCGAACCGTTCAAACACCGCGGCAAAGACTCCGTCGCGCTCATCCCAGGCAAAGTCGACATCGATGTCGGGGGGATCGAGCCGGGAAGGGGAGAGAAAGCGTTCAAAGTAGAGATGATGGGCGATGGGATCGACATTGGTGATGAACAGGCAGTAGGAGACGATTGACGCCGCCCCCGAACCACGGCCGCAGGTGCGACTGCTCATCTGCACGATGTCGTGCATGACCAAAAAGTAAGGTGCGAAGCCCTTGTCCTTGATGATGCCCAGCTCATAGGTGATGCGTTCCAGGATGGCATCGTTGACCTCCCCGTACCGCACCTCGGCACCGGCAAGCACACGTATTTCCAACTCCTTGGCCGCATCGTCGACTGGATAGTCAGGGAAAATGAGCGAGGAGGGGAAGGGGTCGTAGGCCTTGAGCTTGTTTGCATTGTCCACCGCATCGGGCCAGCAGGAGAAGGCCTGGGTCCACTGGTCGGGCTCGAGCAGGACCTTGCCGGGCGGCGAGCAATCGTGGTGCTCTAGCGAACCGACAGTCTTGTGCAGGGCCATGCAGCGAAGGATTCGATGAACTTCCTCGTCCTGCTTGTTCTGCATCAGTGCATCATCGCAGGCAAGCAGGGCAATGCCGAGCCGGCGCGCAGTCTGCACTGCACTAAGGCAGGTCGGGGTGACTGCACCATACAGCTCGGCCTTGCTTTTGGCAAGCGTTGTGAGCAGGGTAGGGCTGGTTGTGGAAAGCACAAGCCCCTCGCTTTGCGCAAGCAGGGAGGGCAGATAGGAAAAAGCACTGTCTTGCGCGCGTTTGGTAAGCAGCAGGCAGAGTTGCTCATATCCCTTTTGGTTCTGTACAAAGGCAAAGATTGCATCGTCGCCCTCGGTCAGGCAGGCTGCGCAGATCAGTTCGATGTTGCACCGCTGGGCCTCTTCTCTGCATGCAGGATACCCATAAAGGTTGTCCCGGTCGGTGATGGCGACCTTTCCTACATTCCATTGCTTGAGTTGGTCGAACAGAAGACCGGGCTGCATCGTCCCCCACAAAAGGGAGTAGCTGGTGGTCAGGGCAAGCCTAGTTTCCATGGCACAGGGCCGTTGCATGGGTGAGGATGCCCGGCCCGAACCTCCGGCGTACCTCGTCGATTGCCTGTTGCAGTGAGTCCTGCTTATGCAGGATCTCGGGGATGAACAGGTCGGTCTGTTTGAGGGCGGGACCCAAGTCAAAGAGCTTGAGGGTGAAGGCCAGGATCCTGACCCGGCGTCCCATCGCCTGCTGAGCCGCTTGGAAGAGGGCATCCTCAATTTCAAAATCGTAAACCCATTGGCCCTTGGTCCGCTTGGTTGCCTCACTGGTTCTGCCGTCGCTCCAAAAAAGGCAGATCTGGACCGCCTGGCAGCTCATGCCATCCAGTCTCATCTGCAGACCTGCATCCTCGCCTGCGGCGAACACGCCGGCCTTGAGCTCCGTAAGGTTGAGAATCGGCTCGGCGAAATTGACCTTCCTCTGGATATACCGCTTGTCCATCACCCCTTTTTGCAGCGGCGAGGTGTCAAGCCCCCTGGCGGCATCGCGCAGGGCAAGGCCCCGCCTGCCCAAAAAAGCGATGACTTGGTTGTCGTCCAAGGCGGCTATCTGCCCGATTTGGGTGATGCCTGCAACCGACAGGAGCCTGGCGATGGCCGGGCCCACCCCCGAGAGCAGGCTGACATCCTGAGCTGCCAAAAAGGAAGCTTCCTCACCCTCACGGATGTGGGCCAATCCACAGGGCCTGATGGCCCTGGTCCCGATTTTTGCCACCAGCTTGTTCGAAGCAACCGCCACCGCACCTTCAAGACCCAACTGCTCGCGGATGTCCTTGCGTATTCGTAGTGCACTGTCCAGTACAGGGCCGAAGAGCCTGTCCGTTCCCTTCATGTCCAGGTACACATGTCCGCCTTTGTCGCACTGGATGTCGGGAGAGTAGGAGGCCACCAGCGAAGCTATTGCACTGTCCGCCTTTGCCGCCGATTGGGTGTCGGGAGGCAGTACTTCCAAGTCGGGAAGCATGCGCTGCGCCGTACTGACCGGCATACCGACACGGATTCCCTCCTGCCAAGCTGTGCGGGAGGTTGTGATGATTACCCTCCGTGCAGAACCTTCCAAAGCTATTGCAAACGGACGACCAGCCAGGCGTGGCTGCTTTGCAATAGCAACCGCTGCTGCGAAGTCGGTTATGTTGATATGGACAATGCTTGCTTTTCGCTCATGCATGAGCCACCTCCGCTTGCATCCAGCAACTCTCTGAGCCGTTTGGCATTGGAGGCCGCCTGCCCTCTGCGATGGTTGTTGAAGTACACCAGAATTTTCTCCGACCCCACCATCAGCGAGAGCACCCGCTCAAGCAAGGCCTTCAGTTCGCTGTCGCTGTACAGATAGTCATACCTGCTTGCTGCATCGGAACCCCACCACGTCTCCTTGTTCCTCCCGTGCAGGCGCAGATAGGCAAGCGAAGCGGTAGGTACGTCCATGACCGGCGGATTGCCTTGGATCTGGGGGAGGTCGAGAGAGACAAACGAGACCTGCCGCTCTCTCAACGAATCGAGGGTGCGGTTGTTGTACCACCGACTGTTGCGGAACTCTACGGCCAAGGGAAGGGGGGAAAGGACCCTGAGCAATGAATCCAGATACTTTCGTTGGTCTATTTCATAGTGGAAGGAGGAGGGAAACTGTAAAAGCACGGCATCGAGCACCTTATTGGCGAGCAGCGGCTCCAAGGAACGGTAAAAGAGTGTTGCCTGCTCCCTCCAATGCAGGCTGTCGATGACATGGGTGAGGCTTTGATGGGCCTTGATGGAAAACCTGAGGGAAGGAGCACCTTGGTGCATCAAAGCAAGCTGGGCGGCCTCGGGCATGCGGTAGTAGCTGAAGTTCAGCTCGACGGTGGGAAACATCTGTGCATACGAGAACAGGAACTCCTCGCTCTTGGTGCCTTTGGGGTAGACAGGGCCCACCCATTCGGTATAGCTGTAGCCTGAAGTTCCTATCAGAATCGTACTCATACTTCAGATATACTATATAAATGTTAAGTAATCAAGAGGAACTAAGACCCTCTTACCTGGTCTCTTCCCTGCTCTTTTGCGTGATAGAGGGCTTGGTCTGCCCGCTTGATGAACTGTTCAAGGCTCTCTGCGCGGTTGTACAAGGTGCAGCCGCAGGAGATGGTCATCGTTCCCAACGGCTTGTTTTTGTGCATCACCGAAAGGCTGCGCACCTTCTTTACCAAGGATTCTGAGAGCAGGAGCAGTTCCTCCTTCTGTGTTTTGGAGAGAAGGACGGCAAACTCATCTCCCCCGTAGCGACAGACACTGACGGTTGTATCGAAGTGGCGGAGCATAAGATTGGCAAGCTCGATGAGCATCGCATCGCCGGCATCGTGGCCGAAGGTGTCGTTGAAGTGTTTGAAATGGTCCACATCGAGGATGATGATGCCCAATGAGGATTCAGCGCCCTGGCCCTGTTTCAGCTTGTTTTTCAACGTCTCTTCAAAGTATCTGCGGTTGAACAGTCCTGTCAGATGGTCCCTGATCGAGCTCTCCCGCAACTGGACAAGCTGGGTCTTGATGAGCTGGTTGGCGATGGTGCTGAACAGGGAGACAAACAGGATGAAGATGAAAAAGCTCGGCCAGTTCTGCGTTTGCAGGATCGGGTTGGTGAGGACGACGATCACCAAGAGCAGGATGTGGACGGCTATGATGGCAAGCGTTGCGGCAAGGGGGAGAAAGAGGCTGGAGATCATGATGGAGCCGGTGACATAGACCAAGGGGAAAAAGTCGAAGAAAAGCATGTGTGAATTGATCAAGAATGAGCCCCATGTCCCCAAAAAGGTAACGAACACTGTCAGCAAGGCACTGGCAAGATACCATCCTTTCTTCAGAACAGCCATGGAGGCTAGCAACAAAACTGCAAGTACGAGCAACAGGATGACATAGGCTGTCTTGTCAGGATTCTGATAAGAGACGGGAGCCAGCACGGCAAGCAGGGCGATAAGTACGATGCCAAGCATATAGGGGTGCAGACGTTTTAGTAGTTTTGGCCGGAAATCAAGCGTGTCGTCCTTCATGTGGCATTCCTCTTATTGGTGCATGATAGCATGGGGAAACCCCGAAATATAGGGTCACCAATACGATCCGGTTACTAGTAAATATTCTTGATAAAAGCTGATTTTGATTGTAATTTGGCCTGGTTGTGCAATACTAGAGTTACAGAAACTCATTGTTTTATAAGGAAAAAGGAGGACCAACCATGGCCGATCGAGATGGGCGTGACGAGACGAAAAAGAAACCATTGACTTCAATCAGTGGCCGTCCTATTGCAC
>ERZ1645192.660-NODE-660-length-28715-cov-12.128262_pt1 | contig 28715 bp, 26 predicted proteins | sample MGYA00575354_ERZ1645192 | MGnify/ENA primary metagenome ERZ1645192 (study PRJEB40844, sample SAMN11349763) | freshwater sediment metagenome | isolation source: river sediment | host: Sediment | place: India: Faizupur Khadar , New Delhi | collected 2017-02-21 ... | reverse complement strand
CGCTTGGTCCGATGCCTTCGCAAGAACCGTCCTCGGTCAAATGCGATAGCCCTGGACAGCGCCCGGCCCTGGCTGGTCCGACAGTTCGAGATCGAATACGCCATGCTGTTCCACGGTCTCTTGCCGTGGCTCGCCCACCGCCGCCTGTTCCTGCCGCTCGGCGGCACCTCGAATCACTTCCGGCGCTCCGCTCTGCTCGAGGTCGGCGGCTGGGATCCTCACAACGTCACCGAGGACGCCGACATCGCGGTACGGCTGATGCGGCGCGGACGGCGCGCCGGTGTCATCGCCGCCTCCACGCTCGAGGAGGCGCCGCTCGACCTCGCCCGCTGGTTCGACCAGCGGGTGCGCTGGCTTAAAGGGTGGACGCAGACCTGGCTCGTCCACATGCGCCGCCCGCTGCGTTTCCATCGCGAGGTCGGCCCGCTCGAGGCGGCGTCCTTCCACGTTCTCCTCGCCGGCCAACTCGCCTCGGTCCTGGTCTTCGCACCCAGTCTCGGCCTTCTCCTCTTCGGGGCCCTCGGTCTGGTCCCGCTCTTCGGCGATCGCGGTTTCGTCGACGACGTGCTGCTGATGGCCGCACTCCTCGGCTTCACCACCGGCGTCGTCGGGTCGCTGGCCCTCGCCGGCCGCGTCGCCGGTCGCCGCCGCTTCCGCCTCGTCGATCTTCTCTCCATGCCGATCTACTGGTGCCTGATCTCCGTCGCCGCCTATCGCGCGCTCGCCGAATTGGTGACCGCCCCGCATCGCTGGAACAAGACCACCCACGGCCTCGCAGCTCGTACGTCGCCCGACCCGTCGCCCGTCGATCCGAAGCCCTCCGCCCGGTCGCCGGAGCGGAAGGACGCAGGCGCTCCCGCGATCCGCTGAACCGATCCGACGCCGTGACGATCCACCTCGTCGTTTCCGCGCCCGTCGAACTCGGCGTTGTGGGCCGTCGCACCACTTGCGTATCGGGTGCCGGCGAGTCTATGGATGGTCACCCTCGAGCGGGCGTAGTTCAGGGGTAGAACGTCAGCTTCCCAAGCTGAATGTCGTGGGTTCGATTCCCATCGCCCGCTCCAATCCCGTTCTCAATGATATTTCAGGCCCGGTCCGGCGACCGCAACGTCGCCCACGACGCTCGTCTGAACGCGGGACCGACGGGACCCCGTCGAAGGCGCCCGCCACTCGGCCTCCGCGCGCACGGATGTGACGACGTGCCGTACCACCGAGATTTCGGTCACGTCGGGCCACGCGATCCCACGTCCTGCGCCGATGAGATCGAAGAGCCGTGGCCTCGGGACGACGGGAGCCGGAGCCGACGCCGTGGCCGTTCAGGCATCGTGATCGACCGTCGATTCGCGAAAAAAAAGCGCCGGGTCGAGGTCATCGACCCGGCGTTCTAGACCAGCAGAACGAATTGAATGCTGTCGGCACCAATGGCACCCGCTCGTTCGCTGGGCTGCCGACAGTGCGCGAACGATGGACCAGCCGCATCGACCCGACATCTCCCAAATGGGGTACGTCATGTGTCCCGATGAGAATAATTCCGGATGTTCGCCAAGCATCGCACCATATAGTTTCACATCGTATCGAAGTTGGCGCGGGATCGGTGAGATGCTCGAATTGGACATCGTCCATGCCGCGGTTCGATCGATCTACGAGGCGGCCGCATCGCCCGATCTGTGGCCCGCGGCCCTCCAGGCGATCGCCGACTGCTTCGGTGACATCGGGACAGTCCTGATGTGGAAGCGCGACGACGGGGGGTTCGGAACGATCGTCTCGCCCGATCTCGAGGCAGCCCAGGCCGACTACATGGAGAGATGGTGGCAGCACGACATTCGCGCCGCGCGAGGCGTGGAGCTCTGGTTCCGAGGTGGCTTCGATACCGCGACCGACAGGGACGTCGTCTCCGATGACGAGGTGCGGCAGCACCCGATCTACACGGAATTCCTGGTGCCACACGGTTTGGGCTGGTTCGCCGCGACCTACGTCGCGCCGGATCCACACGTGTATGCGGTCATCAGCGTTCAACGGCGCCAGACGAAACCGCGGTTCTCCGATGAGGAACTTCGACGGGTCGCCGTACTCGGTCGGCATGTCGAACAGTCACTTCGCCTCAGCATTCGACTGATCGACGCCGAATTCACGGCGCGCGGTCTGGCGAATGCACTGGCCGCGATGAGCGTCGGCGTCTTCGGCCTGGACCGCGCGGGTCGCATAACGATGATGAATACGGCGGCACGGGGTCAGATCGGCTATGGTATTCAGGTAATCGACAATAGATTCGACCTGCAATATGAAAAAAGCAGATCGATATTCAAGATCGCTTTCTCAGAGTTGGTCGAATCGGAAAACATACCAGAGCCCAAGAAGATGCTGGTACATGGGCTGGATGACAACGAAGGCGCGGTAGTATATCTCATTCCGGTCGGTAGTGCGGAGATGCGGGCGGGAGCACTGGCGGCGCCGACCCGTGTTCTCGTCCTGGTCGTTCCGTTCGGACGGGGAGCGCCTCTGGATCCTTCGATCGTCCGGGATCTTCTCGGGCTGACACTGAACGAGGCGCGAGTTGCCGCGCTGGTCGGATGCGGGTTGGCGCCCCGGGCCGTCGCCGAGCGCCTCGGCATCACCGAGGAGACGACGAGAACCGTACTCAAGCGTGTCTACTCGAAGACGGGTATCTCCAGGCAGAACGAACTCGCCGCGCTTCTCTCGGGTCTGAACCCGAAATGACGCGTTCTTCGGTCGACCGATCCCGATCGATACCGGGTGGCCGGCCGGCGCCGGTTCGGAGCGACCGTGTCTTGCGAAGTCGCGGTCTTTCGGGTGCCCGCCGACGTGAGCCGCCGTCGACCCCGTGGATGTGATCGTCGACCGTTCGATCGGGATGCCCGGTGCGCCGTCCGATTCGTCGCCGGCTCCTCCCGCACCGCCTTCCGTTCGTCGCGACCGTGGCGTATGCCGAACGTTTCCGTCTCTCTCGGAGCCGCGCCATGGACGACGTCGTCACCGTCACCGAACCCGCCGAACCCGATGTCGCCGCGATCGTCGCCCTGTGGGAGCGCTGTGGCCTGACCCGGCCGTGGAACGACCCGATCGAGGACATCCGTCTCGCCCGCACCACCGGCCACGGCGCCGTCCTGATCGCGTCCGTCGGCGAGCGTCTCGCCGGCGCGGTCATGGTCGGCCACGACGGCCATCGTGGCGCCGTCTACTACCTCGGCGTCGACCCGGGCGCGCGCCGCCACGGGATCGGTCGCCGTCTGGTCGAGGCGGCCGAGGCCTGGGTTCTCGCCCGCGGTATTCCCAAGATCAATCTGCTGGTCCGCAAGGAGAACGCCGCTGTCCTCGCCTTCTACGAGGCGCTCGGCTGGCACGACACCCACACCGTCTGCCTCTATCGCACCCTCGATCCGGCGAAACGCGACGACGAGATGCGGCAGAAGGCGGCGTGGGCCGCCGCTCTTCCGCGTCGAGATCCGTAGCCGTCAGTCCGAGCCGCCACCGTCACCGCCAGCGTCGCCACCACCGAAGAAGTCGATGTTGTCGGCGATGAGGGGCTCGTGCGACGCAGTCGGCTCTTCGCCGCCGAAGCCGCCGGAGGTGTCGCGGCGCTCCTCGTGCTCCGAACCGAAGAAGCCGTGACGGCCGCTCTCGCGGGCTTCCGCCTTGTCCGACCCGCCGAACAGCCCCTTCATCGCCTCGAAGGCGACGAGGCCGCCTGCGACGCCCGCACCGGTCCTCAGTGCCGAGCCCCAGAAGCCACTTCCCTGACCCTGCCCCTGCTGCGGTGCCGGCTGGCCCCACGGGCTCGCCGTTCCCGCGTCGCCACGGGCCCGAGGCGACGGCTGAGCCGCCGCGCGCGGGTCGGCGCCGTAGGGCGGCGGCGCGTCCACCCGCGGCAGGCCCGGGCCGGAAACGCCACGGTTCTGCTCCCACGGCGAACCGCGCGTCGAGCCGCCGAAGAGCCCGCCGCTCTGCGGTCCCGGACCGGCGCCGCGCGTCGCTTCGGCGAGTTGTGCTTCGATCTGGTCGATGTAGGCGTTGAGCTCGTCGACATGCGCGGCGAACTGATCGCGCTCCTGTTCGAGGCCGACCAACACCCTGACCAGGTTGAGTCCCGCAGCCGGGTTGGCGCGCAACTCGTCTTCGACGAGCCGGGTGGCGGCAGCGTCGTCGATGCTCGTTCCCATGGCGCGGATCTTGGCGAAGACGTCCCGGATGGTCGCGGCGTCCTGTGGGGTCATCGATCGGTCCTCTCGTCCACCCCGCGTCGCGAGGCTGCCCGGAAGAGATGGGGATCTCCCGTGGGCGCGCAAGGGGCGTCGGCCTCCCGGACCCACGGCATGTGCGGCCGGTGGCGCCGAGCCGCGCGTTCCGTCCGCGGTCAGGAGCGGAAATGCTTGGAGAGCTTCAGGCCCTGTGCCTGATAGTTGGAGCCGATGCCCTGCCCGTAGAGCGTCTCCGGCCGATTGCCCATGCGCTCGTAGACGAGGCGGCCGATGGTCTGGCCGTGATCGAGGATGAACGGCACCTCGTGGCTGCGCACCTCGAGCACCGCCCGCGCCCCCGTACCCCCGGCTTCCGCCGCGCCGAAGCCGGGATCGAAGAAGCCGGCGTAGTGGACGCGGAACTCGCCGACCAGCGGATCGAACGGTACCATCTCGGCGGCATGGTCGGCCGGCACGTGCACCGCCTCACGGCTGACCAGGATGTAGAACTCGTCGGGATCGAGGATCAGCGAGCGCTGCGTGCCCCGCCGCACGATCGGCTCCCAGAAGTCGAGCACCTCGAGCCCGGCCTTCTTGTCGACGTCGATGACGCCGGTGTGGCGCTTCGCCCGCCAGCCGACGAGACGGCCGCCCTCTCCGTGGAAGGGGAGGGCCGAGGAGGCCCAGGCGCCGCCGTCGAGGTCGATGGAGAGCGTCAACCCGCCCTGGAACACCGCATCGCCGCCGGAGACGACGGTGTGGCGGGCGTGGACCTCGGCCAACTCGGCATCGCTGAGCCGCGCGTCGCCGACCCGGAAGCGGATCTGGGAGAGCCGCGACCCGGCCCGGACCAGGACGGGGAAGGTGCGCGGGCTGATCTCCAGATAGAGCGGCCCATGATAGCCGGCGGGAATGGTGTCGAAGGCGCGGGTCTGGTCGACGATGACGCGGGTGAAGACGTCGAGCCGGCCGGTCGAGGATTTCGGGTTGGCCCCGGCCGAGATCTCCGCGGGCAGCGCCAGGCTCTCCATCAACGGCACGATGTAGACGCAGCCGGTCTCCAGCACCGCGCCCTCGGTGAGATCGACGGTGTGCAGCGTCAAGGCCCGGATCTTGGCCTCGACCGAGAGATCGGGACCGGGCAGGAACGAGGCGCGCACCCGATGGGCGACGGTGCCGAGGCGCAGATCGAGGCTCGCGGGCTGGATCTGATCGGTGTCGAGGGGGCGCGCGGAGACGACGGCACCGACGTCGGCGAGCGAGCGGATGTCCTGTTGCGCCAGAATACCCGGCCGATATGCCCCGCTCATGTCGCCGATCCGCGCCCCACGTGAAGTCTACCGGCGTTCCTAGCCGATCACGGCGGATTTCGCCACCTTCCGCGCTCCTTCGAACGCGTCGGCGTTGACGTCGTCCACGACAACGATTACGAACGAGCCACGATCCCGTGGTCATTTGAGCCGGCCGGCTTGCCGCCACGTAAAACAACGTCGCTAAAAGGGCCGGGATCTGGGAGAGATGAACCCGGTCCGGCGCCCGTCGGCCGGGTTTTCGTTTGCCCCTCGGGCAGACCGACCGGAGTGATGAGATGACCGAACGCCGTCGCCGCCCCGCCACCGAACTCGTCCACGGCGGCACGCTCCGCTCCCAGTGGGCCGAGACCTCGGAGGCGCTGTTCCTGACCCAGGGCTTCGTCTATGCCTCCGCCGAGGAGGCCGAGGCGCGCTTCCTCGGCACCTCGCCCGGCTATCAGTATTCGCGCTTCGGCAATCCGACCGTCACCATGTTCGAGGAGCGCATGCGCCTGCTCGAGGGGGCCGAGGCGGCCCGCGCCACGGCGACCGGCATGGCGGCGGTGACCGCGGCGATCCTCTGCCAGCTCTCCGCCGGCGATCACGTCGTCGCCGCCAAGGCGCTGTTCGGCTCCTGCCGTTACGTCGTCGAGGATCTCTGCCCGCGCTTCGGTATCGCCTGCACCCTGGTCGACGGCGCCGATCTCGGCCAGTGGCAGGCGGCGGTGCGCCCGAACACCAAGGTGTTCTTCCTGGAGAGCCCGACCAACCCGACGCTCGAGGTCTACGACATCGCGGCGATCGCCGACATCGCCCATGCGGCCGGCGCCCGTCTGGTGGTCGACAACGTCTTCGCCACGCCGTGCTGGCAGTCGCCGCTCGCCCTCGGCGCCGACGTCGTCGTCTATTCGGCGACCAAGCACATCGACGGCCAGGGCCGCTGCCTCGGCGGCGTCGTGCTCTCCTCGCAGAAGTTCGTCGACGACCATCTCCAGGTGTTCATCCGCCAGACCGGCCCGTCGCTGTCGCCGTTCAACGCCTGGGTGCTGCTGAAGGGCCTCGAGACGCTGCATCTGCGCGTCGAGAGGATGACCGCCAATGCCGCCCGCCTTGCCGATGCGCTGACCGAGATCCCCGGCATCACCCGCATCCTCTACCCCGGCCGCGCCGACCACCCCCAGGCGGAACTGGTCAAGCGTCAGATGCGTGCCGGCTCCAACCTCGTCGCCTTCGAGGTCGAGGGCGGCAAGGCCGCCGCCTTCGCCTTCGCCAACGCGCTCGAGGTGATCAGGATCTCCAACAACCTCGGCGACGCCAAGAGCCTGATCACCCACCCGGCGACGACGACGCACCAGCGCCTCAAGCCCGAGGCACGGGCCGAGCTCGGTATTTCCGACGGCTTGCTGCGCGTCTCGGTCGGCCTCGAGGACATCGAAGACCTGATCGACGACGTGACACAGGCCGCGGCGGCGGCGCGGCGGGTCTGATCCCTCCGAGCGCCGGCAGTCCGGCGGCCGCGTTCGCCACCTGTCCGATTGCGTCGATGACGGAATGGCGCATGATGGACCGACGCGACGATCGCGCCGGACCTCTCGCCGAGGTCCGCGCCGCGACGAGATCACGGGTGTGGGCGATGTACGAAGCGGTGACCCACGGGGTGCGGGTGACGGTGGTGCCGGAGTTCCAGAGCGATCGTTCCGAACCGGACGAGAGTCGCTGGTTCTGGTCCTACACCGTCGAGATCACCAATCTCGGCGACGAGCCGGTGCGCCTGCGCACCCGCCACTGGTCGATCACCGATGCCCACGGCCGCCGCCAGGAGGTGACCGGCCCCGGCGTCGTCGGCGAACAGCCGCTGATCGCCCCCGGCGAGAGCTTCGAATACACCTCCGGCTGCCCGCTCGCCACGCCCTCGGGCTTCATGGTCGGCAGCTACCGGATGGAGGACGCCGCCGGCGCCTTCTTCGACGTCGACATCCCGGCCTTTTCGCTCGATGTGCCGGAGACGAAGCGGGTGTTGAACTAGGTAGTCTTATCGATAAACCGTTTGAATTCCGTCATCCAATCGGGGTTGTAGTTCAACTGTGATCGGCGAATATCTATATGAGATGAACCAGCAAGGCACTTAAGCCCATCCTTGATCGCTGTGAATTTTTTCTCACTAGCTCTTGGGTCGACATTTATATATCGAATACAGCTTAGATCTATCGGAATCTTTATTTCTTTCACGCCTTTTTTAGCGTGAGCGATGATCCTAAATTCTTTTTCATCTTCGTATACTTTTCTTTTGATGAAAGCTATTATATGCTTCGAAAATGAATCGCTACTGCGAAGATTTTCTATATTCATATACTTAATTGAATCGTAAAATATTTCATACCCAGATCTTTTTCTATAGTCATCTATTAGCTGAAGAAATTTTTCCTCTATAAAATTTATTTGCACACAACAATCACCGCGGACATACATCTGCCATTGATGATTTCTTTCGAATCTTCTTGTGAAACAGGCTACCAGTAATTCATCAACCTTATTAATTTCTTTGTGGAGATCCAGTAATTCTAAATCATTTCGGTCGGGCCAACAGAACGCGGGCCTGAGTGTTAGTGCGCGGCTTTTCAGAATTTCGCGAGCGTCGTCGAGTCTCATGTAGCGACGAAAAGGAGCCCGCTTAATTTGAGTCATCGAAAAATCTCACATCTTCCGATATCTCACCCGCGCCGACCTCTCGATCGCGGCGCTGACCAGGGGGTCGAGATCGAAGCTGTCGCGCAGCATCTCGAGGAAGCGCAGCTCTTCCTGCCCAGCGGCGAGATCGACCGCCGAGATCTCGATCGCCAGCGCGTAGGCGGTCTCGTAGAGCTTCTCCGGCAGCGCGTCCTTGGCCTTGCGCAGGATCCGGTCGATGCCGCCGTTGGTGTCGAGCATCTTCGCCGTCTCGTCGGCGAGCGCCGGCACCCGCTCCCGGTCGAAGCCCTCGAACACCGGCAAGGTGTCGACCAGGAGCCCGATCTCGCCGATCTCCTTCTCGGTGACGGTGCGGTCCGCCATCGACACGGTGATCATCAGGTGGAGAAGCGCCTCGTGGGCGGAGAAGGTCTTGGGCATGGGGGCTCCGTCGGGATCTCGCGGGCCGCACGCTAGGTCGGCGCGCCGAGGCTTGCAAGCCGGCTCGATATCCCTCTCCCCGGCGAGTTGACGCTCCCGCACTGCAAGATTAGTGTCCGCCGGCTCGTTCGCGGAGCTTTTCCGCCTCTTTCCGATCCCTCGAAGGACCCGTTCCCATGACCGCGCCCGCCCCGCGTGCCCTCGATCTGTCTCCCGCCGTGATCGAAGCGGCCGGCCGTTCCAAGGCCTGGCCCTTCGAAGAGGCGAAGAAGATCGTCGCCCGGCTGGCGAAGAAGCCCAAGGACATGGTCCTGTTCGAGACCGGCTACGGCCCCTCGGGCCTGCCCCACATCGGCACCTTCGGCGAAGTGGCGCGCACCACCATGGTGCGCCATGCCTTCCGCGTGCTGACCGAAGACCGGATCCCGACCCGGCTCCTCTGCTTCTCCGACGACATGGACGGGCTGCGCAAGGTGCCGGACAACATCCCCAACAAGGAGATGATCCGCCCCCACCTCGGCAAGCCGCTCACCGAGGTGCCCGACCCGTTCGAGAAGTACGAGAGCTTCGGCGCCCACAACAACGCCATGCTGCGCCGCTTCCTCGACGCCTTCGGCTTCGACTACGAGTTCGCCTCCTCGACCGCCTATTATCGCTCCGGCCGCTTCGACACCGCGCTGCTCGCCGTGCTGAAGCACTACGACGCGGTGATGAAGATCATGCTGCCGACACTGGGCGAGGAGCGGCGGGCGACCTATTCGCCGTTCCTGCCGGTCTGCCCGCGCACCCGCATCGTCCTCCAGGTGCCGATGGAGAGCGTCGACCCGGCCGCCGGCACGGTGACCTATCGCGACCCCGAGACGAACGATCTCGTCACCCTTCCCGTCACCGGCGGTGCGGTGAAGCTGCAGTGGAAGCCCGACTGGGGCATGCGTTGGTCGGCGCTCGGCGTCGACTACGAGATGGCGGGCAAGGACCTGATCGACTCGGTCAAACTCTCCTCGAAGATCTGTTCGGTGATCGGCTCGCCACCGCCCGAGGGCTTCAACTACGAGCTCTTCCTCGACGAGAACGGCCAGAAGATCTCGAAGTCCAAGGGCAACGGCCTGACCATCGACGAGTGGCTGACCTACGCCTCGCCGGAGAGCCTGGCGCTGTTCATGTTCCGCGAGCCGAAGGCGGCGAAGAAGCTCTATTTCGACGTCATCCCGCGCAATGTCGACGAGTACTACCAGTTCCTCGACGCCTACGAGCGCCAGACGGTCGATCAACAGATCGGCAATCCGGTGTGGCACATCCATACCGGCGAGCCGCCGAAGAAGCACATGCCGGCGTCGTTCTCGATGCTGATGAACCTCGTGTCGGCCTCCAACGCCGAGGACCGCGACGTCTTGTGGGGCTTCCTGCGCCGCGTCGCCCCCGACGTCACGCCCGAGAACGCCCCCGAGCTCGATCGTCTGGTCGGCTACGCCATCCGCTACTTCCACGACTTCGTGAAGCCGGGGAAGGTGTTCCGTGCCCCGGACGCGGCCGAATGCGGTGCGCTCCTCGCCCTCGATGCGGCTCTGGCGAACCTGCCGGCCGGGGCGGATGCCGATGCCATCCAGTCGGTGGTCTTCGACGTCGGCCGCGCCCACTTCCCCGACCCGGCCAAGAAGGGCCCGGACGGTGGCCCCGGCGTGTCGCTCGGCTACTTCGCCGCCCTCTACCAGATCCTGCTCGGCCAGGAGAAGGGACCCCGCTTCGGCTCGTTCGTCGCTCTCTACGGCGTGGCCGAGACCCGCGCCCTGATCGCGAAGGCCCTCGACGGCACGCTCGCCGCCGGCTGATCGGCGAGCTCAGCGCCCCGCGCCCGGGCTCTTCGGCCCGAGGCCGGCCCCCGCGCCGAGAGGTGCCCCTGCGACCGCGCCGAGAGGTGCCGTCGTCGTGTCGGCCGGTAGGTCGCTCGGTTCGGGGAAGGGATCGACCCCGATCGGCACCGCCGCGCCGTGGAGGCCGAGGCCCTTGGCCTCAGCCAGTCGTTCCGCCTCGCCGAGTGCGCCTTCACGATCGAGCGCCCGCGCCCAGCCGGAGGCGACGAGCCGCTCCGCCATGTCGGCACCGGCGAGAAGGCAGTCGGTGACGAAGTCGCCCCGCTTCACCTTGTCGGGCAACGGACAGTCGACGGCCCTGCCGCGGACCACGGCCCTCACCCCGGCGAGCGCTCGCCGACCGCACGGCCATTCGGTGCCGGTGCGATCGCGGCAGGTCTCCTCCGCTCCGGTCACCGCCACACCCGGCAACCGCACCCGGATGTCGCCGACCGAGAACTGCGCGGTGTCGTCCATCCGCACCAGTCCGAGTCGCCGGCTGACGATCGGCGCCGGCGCCGGTTTCGGCCGCTCCGGCGGCGCCACCCGTTGCGGCGGCGTCTCGGTGGTGGGAAGCGGCATGATCCCCGGCCCCGAGACCGTGCGCACCGCCGTCGACGTCCCGCCGGCCGGGGCCGGTGCCGACGGCGTGGGAACGCCGGCCGCCGACGCGACGATCGTCTCCGCCGTGGTGTCCGCCGGCAGGGAAGCGGGTGGCCCGGATCGGAAAGTGTCGATCGTCCCTTCACGTCGCCGTTCGGCGTCGTTCGGCAGCGTCACCGCCAGCACGCCGATGACCGCCATCGACGCGGCGGTGACGAGATGGCGCAACGGCGGTCCACGGCGCTTCGGTCTCATTGGCTCGCCCAGAGAATCCGAGCGATCCATATCACATCGGCATTCGCCAGTCGCATCCGGCGGCGCCGGCCGGTCGGCGCGGCGAAGGCGCACGATCGGCTGTTGCGCCCCTCGAAGCGGCGGATGGCGACGGCGCCGTCGCTGGTTCGCACCAGGACCCTGTCGCCGCGACCGAACCGCGCCGAGGTCGACGCGATCAGCACGTCGCCCCGACGGTAGAGAGGCGCCGCGGCTTCGTCGCGGACCGCGAAGGCGAAGAGCCTCGCCATCCCGCTTCCGGGGAAGTGCACCGCATCCGGCCCCGGCGGCGCCTCGTCCTCGGCGAAGCCGCCCGCTTCGCCGAAACCGGGTTCGAGGAAGGGGAGGCAGGGCCGCCCCGGCTCCGGGATCGGTTGCGACCCGGCGATCAGGTGGACCAGGTCGTCGAGATCGGCGCCGGTCGTCGCCAGGATCTTGGCGATCGATTCGGTCGAGGGCCAACGCGGTCGCCCGTCGGCGGTCACCCGCTTCGATCGGTTGAAGGCGGTGGAGGAAAGGCCGGCGCGTCGCGCCAGCGCCGAAACGCTGAGACCGTTGTGTTCGGCGATCGCGTCGATCGCCGCCCACAGGCGTTCGTGGTTCAGATCCATCGCCGACGCGTCCATCGCCACCTCCCTGCCCGAGCTGCGTCCGAGACGTGCCGGTCCCCGGTCACCTCCCTCCCGATCCCGGAGCGACGGTCGATTCGCTTGGTCGTAAGTATGACCGATATCAATCTCGAGTTGAATTCCGCCGGATCCGGCCGAACACCCCGACTTGTAACGGCGGGCGTCGGCGACTAGGGTCCGCCCGGATCGAACCGGCCGGCGCGATGCGGATCGAGGCGAGGTGGAGATGGACGCCGTCATCTACAAGATCATGTCGAAGACCGCCTGGGACGAGGCTCGCGCCGCCGGTGTCTTCCTGGGCGCGCCGGTCGATCTCGCCGACGGCTACATCCATTTCTCCACCGGTTCGCAAGTACGCGAGACCGCGGCGAAACACTTCGCCGGTCTCACCGACCTCGTCCTGGTCGCCGTCGCCACCGAACCACTCGGGGCGGCGTTGAGGTGGGAGCCTTCGCGCGGCGGTGCGCTCTTTCCCCATCTCCACGGCCGGCTCGACCCGGCTGCGGCGACCGAGGTCGTCGACCTGCCGCTCGGCCCCGACGGCCGCCATCGCTTCCCGGAGAAGATCCCGTGATCGATTTCTATCGCCTGCTGAAACCCGCGGTCTTCGCCGTCGATCCCGAGACCGCCCACGGCCTCACCATCCGGGCGTTGGCGACCGGCTTCGCCCCGAAGTCGTGCCGTGCTCCCGATCCGCGTCTGGCGGTGACCGCCTTCGGCGTCGACTTTCCCAATCCGATCGGCATGGCGGCAGGGTTCGACAAGAACGCCGAGGTACCCGATGCGGTGCTCGGCCTCGGCTTCGGCCATGTCGAGGTCGGTACCGTGACGCCGCGCGCCCAGCCCGGCAACCCCCGACCGCGGATGTTCCGACTGACGGCCGACAACGGTGTCGTCAACCGTCTCGGCTTCAACAACCAGGGTCACGCCGCGATGCGTGCCCGGCTTCTCGCCCGCAAGGCGCGCGACGGCGCGGTCGGCGTCAACATCGGCGCCAACAAGGACGCCGAGGATCGCATCGCCGACTATGTCGCCGGCATCCACGCCTTCGCCGATCTGGCGTCGTGGTTCACCGTCAACATCTCCTCGCCCAACACGCCCGGCCTGCGTGACCTGCAGGCGCGCGCACAGCTCGCCGAGCTGCTGACGCGCGTCCTCGCCGCGCGCGACGAGATCGCCGCCGGCGGCGGCCGGCACGTGCCGGTGCTGCTGAAGATCGCCCCCGACGTCGACGACGCCGGTCTCGACGACATCGCCGCGGAAGTCCTGGACAAGCGCCTCGACGGCCTGGTCGTCTCCAACACCACGCTGTCCCGTAACGGCCTGCGCGACGCCGCCGCCCGCGAGGCCGGGGGGCTCTCCGGGCGACCGCTGTTCCGCCGCTCCACCGTGGTGCTCGCCAAGATGCGCCGGCGCGTCGGACCGGAACTGCCGATCATCGGCGTCGGCGGCATCGACAGCGGCGAGACCGCCTATGAGAAGATCGTCGCCGGTGCGACCCTGCTGCAGGTCTATTCCGCCCTCGTCTACGAGGGTCCGAGCCTGGTCGATCGCATCCTCGATCATCTCGCCGATCGCATGTCGCGCGACGGTGTCGCCGCGATCGGCGATCTCACCGGCCGCTGGGCCGATCGCTGGGCGGCGACCGATCCGGAGGGCTGACGCGGTCCGTGTCGGACCTCGCGTCGCGAAGCGGACGTCCGGCGCGACGGCGGTCGCCGGTCGGCCGCCGTCGGCGCGATTTTGGGCGTCGCCGGCCGCTTCCGACCTCGCGTCCTCGCATCGGTTCCATTAGAAGAAGCCGATCGATCCCACGACCGCGAGTCGTCCGCACCTCGAGTGAGGCCGATGCTGCTCTACCTGCCCGTCGCCGAATGGCCGGTGAACATGTTCGTGATCTTCGGCCTCGGTGCGGCCGTGGGGTTCATCTCGGGCATGTTCGGCGTCGGCGGTGGCTTCCTTCTGACACCGCTGCTCGTCTTCTCCGGCATCTCGCCGGCGGTGGCGGTGGCCACCGTTTCGGCTCAGGTCGTCGCCTCGTCGACGTCGGGAGCGATCTCCTACTGGCGGCGCAAGGCGATCGACTGGAAGCTCGCCGGTTACCTGCTCGTCGGCGGCATGGTCGGATCGTGGGTCGGCGTACGCGTCTTCGCGCTGCTGCGCACCATGGGCCAGCTCGATCTGGTGGTCGGCCTCTGTTACGTCGTCTTCCTCGGCTTCATCGGTGGCTTCATGGTGGTCGAGTCGGTCGGCGCCCTCTTCGCCGCCCGCTCCGGCGAGACCGGTCCGCCGAAGAAGCTGCGCGAACACAACTGGATCCACGGCCTGCCACTACGCGTCCGCTTCCCGCGGTCGCGCCTCGTCATCTCGGCGATCCCGGTGGTGCTGCTCGGCACCGGCATCGGCTTCCTCGGCACGCTGCTCGGCATCGGTGGCGGCTTCCTCATCGTCCCTGCCATGATCTACCTGCTCAAGGTGCCGGCCGCCGTGGTGGTCGGGACTTCGCTGGTGCAGATGGTGGTGACCATGTCCTTCACCACCTTCCTGCAGGCGGCACAGAACCACACGGTCGACATCGTCCTCGGCCTGTTGCTGATGGTCGGCGGGGTCATCGGCGCCCAGTTCGGCGTCCAGATCGGCCAGCGCCTGCGCGGCGAACAACTGCGCGCCCTGCTCGGCCTTCTGATTCTCTCGGTCGGTCTGCGCTTCGCCTATGATCTGGTGGTGACCCCGATGGCGCGTTACACCGTCACCGTCCAGGTGGGGAGCGCGCCGTGACCGGTCACCCGCGCTCGATCCTCCTCGCCTTCACCGCTCTCCTCGGGCTCCTCGCCGCGGCGGTGCCGGTGGCGGCGGAGCAGTTGATCGCCGAGGTCTCCACCCGGCGCGTCGCCATCGCCTCCAACTTCTCCGGCACCGACATCACCATCTACGGCACCGTCCGGCGCGACGCCGCTTCGGTGTCGCGGGCCGGCGGTTACGACATCGCGGTGATGTTGATCGGCCCGCGCCGCACCATGGTGACCCGCCGCAAGGACCGCGTCCTCGGCGTCTGGGTCAACCGCGACTGGCGGACCTACGACGCCCCGAGCTTCTACGCCCTCGCCACCACCCGGCCGATCGCCGATCTCGCGCCCGAGGCCCAACTCGACGCCCTCCAGGTCGGTATCGATCATCTGATCCTGCCGGAAGGCATTCCCGGCGGCGTCGAGATCCTGGCCGGAGCGGCAGAGTTCCGCGACGCCTTCTTCGAACACCAGCGCCACGCCGGCCTCTATTCGGAATACCCCGGTGCCGTGCGCGTCCTCGGTTCCGAGCTCTTCACCACCACCCTGCCGATCCCGGCCGAGGTGCCGGTCGGCCGCTATGCGGCCCGTATCGTCGTCTTCTCCGACGGCAGTCCGGTCGCCGAGCACGTCTCCGACATCGAAGTGACCAAGATCGGCTTCGAGCAGCAGACCGCCGATCTCGCTGCCCATCAGGGCGTCATCTACGGCCTCGCCTCGGTGCTCGTCGCCCTCATGACCGGGTGGCTCGGGGGCGTGCTGTTCCGTCGAGATTGACCCGCGCCCCGACGATCGAGCCGGCCGGGAAGCGATGCACCCGGCCTTCGCCGATCAGGTGGACGACGAGCCGATGCACCTCGAACAACCCGGCGAAGGCGCGCGACGCGACGTCGAGCCCGCCGGCATAGGCGCCGTAGGCGGGCAGGATCAGCCGCGCTCCGTCGCCGGCGAAACAGTGTCGCCGCACCGTCCCCGCCGATACCCGCACCCGCGCGGCCGGATGGAGATGCCCGCAGATCTCGCCGCGCGCCCCGCGTTTCGGTTCGTGGCGGAAGGTGAGGGGGCCGACGGAAAGTTCCTCGACCCGCACGCCGCCGACGTCACCGACGGCGTCGGCGTCGTGGTTGCCGGCGATCCAGATCCACTCGCGCCCCGCTTGGAGACGCATCAGCCGGTCGCGGTCCTGCTCGCTCATCCGCTCCGGGCCGGCGCTGTCGTGGAAGGCGTCGCCGAGCGAGATCACCCGGACCGGATCGATCGCCGTGATCGTCGCAGCGAGGCGGGCGAGCGTCGCGGCGGTGTCGTAGGGCGGTATCGGCGCGCCCCGGCGGGCGAAGGACGAGCCCTTCTCGAAATGCAGATCGGCGACGATCAGCGTGCGCGTCGCCGGCCAGAAGGCGGCACCGCAGGAGAGCGCCACCAGTTCCTCGTCGAGGAGACGAATGGCATCGCCGGGGGTGCGCAGCAGCGTCGCCGGGGTCATCGGCCGGTCGCCTCCGCGATCAGATCGTCGGCCGCTTCCCGCAACATCTCCTCCTCCGCCGAACCGGGCACCGACTCGCGCCCGATCTCCAACATGATGGGTACCGCGAGCGGCGAGATCCGGGAAAGTCTCACGTGCGTGATGTGGGCCTTCACCCGTGCCAGCATGGAAGCCAAGCGGCGAATGTCGAGCAACCCCGCCGCCGCGTCGGCTCGCGTCGCTTCGATCAGCACGTGATCGGGCTGGTGGGTGCGCAGAACGTCCCAGACGAGGTCGGTGGCGATGGTCATCTGCCGCCCCGACTTCTCCTTGCCGGGATGCCGCCTCTCGACCAGACCGGCGATGATGGCGCAGTTGCGGAAGGTTCGTTTGAGGAGGGCGCTGTCGTCGAGCCAGGACTCGAGATCGTCACCGAGCATGTCCTCGTCGAAGAGCTCGTCGAGCGAGGGCCGCCGTCGGGCGAAGGCGCCGCCGAGATCGGTCGCCGCCCACACCCCGAGCGCATAGTCGTTGCAGACGAAGCCGAGCGGCCTCAGTCCCATCCGCTCCATCCGCCGGGTGAGCAACATGCCGAGTGTCTGGTGCGCCGGTCGCCCCTCGAAGGCATAGACGACCATGTACCCACGGCCGCCGCGCGGAAACGTCTCGATCATCAACTCGCCGGGTCGTGGCAGGCGGGAATGCAGCCGCTGCAGCTCCAACCACTCGCGCACCTGGGTTGGCAAGGCCTTCCACGATGCCGGATCGGCGAGGAGGCCGCGCACTCGCTCGGCCAGATGGGTGGAGAGTGGGAACTTGCCGCCCCAATACGACGGAATGCGCGGATCCTTCCCCCGAGCCCGCGCCACCAGCGCTTCGGTCTCTCGGATCCCGACGAAGCGCAGCACCTCGCCGCCGAACAGGAAGGTGTCGCCCGGGGTCAGCGTTTCGAAGAAATATTCCTCCATCTCGCCGAGGATGCGCCCGCCCATCTTCGCCACCGGCCCGGAGAGCCCCGACACCAGCCGCACCTTCAGCATCGGCATCTCGACGATGGTGCCGACATTGAGCCGCCAGGTCTGAGCGACCTGCGGGTTGGCCACGCGCCACGTGCCGTCCCTGGTCCGCCGGATCCGGGCATAGCGCTCGTAGCTCTTCAGTGCATAGCCGCCGGTGGCGACGAAATCGACCACCCGGTCGAAACCCACCCGCGTGAGGTCCCGATAGGGTAGAGCCGAGATGATTTCCGCATACAGATCGTCGTCCCGGAAGGGCGCCGCCACCGCACAGCCGAGCACGTGCTGGGCGAGCACGTCGAGGGCACCGGAGCGGATCGGCGGCGTGTCCTGCGCCCCCGCTGCGGCTGCCTCGATCGCCGCCTCGCATTCGAGCACCTCGAAGCGGTTGGCCGGCACCAGCAGCGCCCGGCTCGGCTCGTCGAGGCGATGGTTGGCGCGGCCGATGCGCTGGGCGAGGCGGCTCGCCCCCTTCGGCGCACCGACATGGATGACCAGATCGACGTCGCCCCAATCGATGCCGAGGTCGAGGGTCGAGGTGGCGACCACGGCGTCGAGCCCGCCGGGACCACCGCCCGCCGCCATCGCCGCCTCGACCCGGCGTCGTTGGGCGACGTCGAGCGAGCCGTGGTGGAGGGCGATCCTGAGGTTCGCCTCGTTGATCCGCCACAGTTCCTGGAACACCAGTTCGGCCTGGGCACGGGTGTTGACGAAGACGATGGCGGTCTTCGCCGTCGCGATCGCCGCGATGACCGCCGGCATGGCGTGAACGGCGAGGTGGCCCGCCCACGGGATGCGCCACTCGTCCGGATCCGTCGGCTCCAGGATGCGGATATCGGGCGGTGCACCCGGCGGTGCGGTGACGATGTCGGCCTCCGCCCGATCCGCGCTCGGCGCCTGCGCCACCAGCCAGGCAGCGAGTTCGTTCGGATCCTTCACCGTCGCCGACAGGCCGACGGCGACGAGATCGGGGGCGAGACGCCTGAGCCGCGCCAGATCGAGCGCCAGGAGATCGCCGCGCTTGGAGGTCACCAGCGAATGCAGTTCGTCGAAGACGACACGCTTCAGCGCGCCGAAGAGGTCCGGCGCTTCGGCGGACGCCAGGAGCAACGCCACCTGCTCCGGCGTCGTCATCAGGATGTCGGGGGGAGCGTACTTCTGCCGCTGGCGCTTGTGCGCCGGTGTGTCGCCGGTGCGGGTCTCGACCGTGATCTCGAGCCCCATCTCGGCGATCGGGGCTTCGAGGTTGCGGGCGACATCGACCGCGAGTGCCTTCAGGGGCGAGACGTAGAGCGTGTGGATGCCCTTGCGCCTGACGCCGCGGCCGGTGAGCGCCATCTTCGGTCGCTTCGCCGGATCGGCGAGCTCGACGAGACTGGGCAGGAAGCCGGCGAGCGTCTTGCCGGCACCGGTGGGCGCGATCAACAGGGCCGACCTTCCGTCGCGCGCCTTGCCGAGCATCGCCGCCTGATGCGGCCTGAGTTGCCAGCCGCGCGCCGCGAACCACGTGGCGAAACGCTCGGGCAGGACGATCTCGGTCGGGGTGGCGAACGGCGTGCTCACGCCTCAAGAGGTACTCGCCCGACCCGCCGCCGTCGAGGCCGCATCACCGGGGTGAACATCGCGGGGGAGGAAAGAAGAAGGGCCGGTCCCAGAGGGCCGGCCCGAAGTCGTCAGGGGCGTATCGACGGGGGCTTCCCGTGCGCCGAGCGGGTGGCGGGTGGGGGAGGTCCGCCGACCCGTGGCGCTTCGCGGCGGTTCAGCCGCAATCCTTCCATTCGAACGGACGGCCGTTCATGTCGTACTTGATGATGGTGCGGCAGCGCGGGGTCGGCCGGCGCTTCACCACCACCACGTCGTCGTCGTAATAGACCCGCGCCGGACGGCGACGGACCACGACGGGTTCGTCCTCGTAATAGTACTGCTGCTGCGATAGGGCGCTGCCGAGGGCGAGGCCGCCGAGCACACCGAGCGCAGCCGCGCCACCGGGACCGATGCCGCCGCCGTGATGATGATGCCAACGCGGACGCGGCATCGGCTGGGCGTCGGCGGTACCGACGGTGGCGATCATGGCGGTCCCGAGAGTGACCGCGGCGAGCAGGGATGTGACGAGCTTCTTCATGGTCGTTCTCCGAACTCCGACGGCGACGAGGCGCACGTTCGATTTCGAAAGCTACTCTACCGTAGTGCTTCGCAACGGAAGCTGAGAGGCGCGTTCATCGCACGTTCAGGCGAGCGCGCCTCGAGCCGGACCCGATTTCACTGCGTGTCGTAGCCCGAGCGACCGCCTTGCATCGGTCGGATGACGCGCTGCGCACGCGGATATGGCGTCGTCCCACCGTAATAGCGCGGCGGGTACGCGACCGGACGCACGTACCGGACCGGCGGACGCACGTACCGCGGCGTCGGCGCGACGTAGACCGCCGCCGGGCGACGATAGACGTAGGGGGATTCGGTATAGACGTAGGTGGTGCGCACCGCGGCGGGAGCGGAATAGTAGACCCGCTCCTCTGTCGTCTGGCAACCGGCGAGACCCAGGGAGGAGAGGATCACGGAGGCGGCGAGGGCGGTCTTCACGGGGGTCATGGCGAACTCCGAAGGCAACGGTGGAGACGATCCGATGGATCCATACTTCACCGACGCGACCAAAAATAGGCGGACATCGATGCATGCCGGCTGAGCGGTCCGTTCAGCCGACGTTCAGCCGGGCTGCTTCGCCGTCACGATCGCGTGAACAGGGCGGCATGGCCGACGATGTCACGCCCGCGGTCGCGGCGCAGCGTCTCCTTGTCGATCGCCACCACGACGAAACCGGTCGCCGCCGCCACCCGTTCGAGATGGCTCCGCCGATGCGCCCAGCGCAGGCTGTCGCGCAGCACCACCTCGCCGCCGACCTCCTCTTCCCCCACCGCTTCGGTGGTGAAGACGACGACCGCGCCGCCGGACGTCACCCGTGCCGCGGCGGTGAAGACCGGTGTGAGGTCGCCGAGATAGCAGAAGACGTCGCCGGCGGTGACCAGATCGAGACTCGCCGGCGTGCGCGCATCCATCGCCGCCGTCACGTCTGCGACTTCGAGGGTGTCGTAGAGACCGCCGCCGCGTGCCTTGGCGATCATCGCCGGGGCGAGGTCGACGCCGTCGAGCCGATCGACGCGCCGCCGGATCACCGGAGCCAGCAGGCCGGTGCCGCAGCCGAGGTCGAGTGCGTGTGCGAAACGCCGGCCGGGCGCATGGGCGTCGAGCATCCGCTCGATCAGCGCCGGTCCGCGGTAACCGAGGGCGCTGACCAGGCTCGCCTCGTAACGATCGGCATAGCCGTCGAAGAGATCGCGCACATGCGCCGCCGGCGGTGCATCCGGCACCGGCGCGGCGCCGAGCCGGGCGAGCCGCAGTGCCGCGCCACAGCGATCGTCGGGGTCGAGCCGCGCCGCTTCGCGATAGGCGGCGATCGCGCCGGCGCGCCGTTCCGCATCGCCATCCGCCTCGGCCCGCTCGGCGGCGGCCTCACGGAACTCGCCGAGCGCGAACCACCCCGCCGCCCATTCGGGCGCGAGTTCGAGCGCCTGTTCGGTCAATTCCGCTGCTGCGATCGTCTCACCCGCCGCCGCGTAGTCGCGTGCCATCTCCAGCCGCCGATCGGCGACGAGATCACCCGAGGAGAGGTGGCGGGACGAGAGCGGCGGCATGTGGGGCCTCGGCAGGACGGGCGTCGATGATGGCGGACGGCTCCTGATAGCCTCGGATCGCCGATCCGGTCCAGAGCCACACTCGACCCTTCCCGATGCTCGTGCTAACTGCGGATCGATCGCCCGCCCCTCCCGGCGGCGACCTTCGAGGAGCCTCGCGCCATGGACCAGAACGCCCTCTCCCGGATCACCGGCGGATCGCCGTTGCGCACCCTGGTCTGGCTGGTGGTGCTGTCGGTCGTCGTCGGCTTCGTCCTCGACACCATCGGCCTCGACCCCTTCGGGGTCCTGCGCCGGTTGATCGTCAACTTCGATCGCTTCGTCGACTGGGTCTATCAGCTCGGTTTCGACGCGGTCCGCAATCTCGGCCGCTATCTCGTCTGGGGCGCCGTCTTCGTCGTCCCGGTCTGGCTGGTGCTCCGGCTGACCGGGGCGCGTCGGGTCTGACGCCGGCCACCGGCGGGCCATCGGCGGCGTCGAGACACGAAGACCGCGCCGGGGTCAGGCGGCGCGGCCGGTGAAGTCACAGGGGGTAGGGCGAAGGCTCAGGCGGCCTTCACCTCGATCTTCTCGACCGGTTTCACCGCGTCCGGTGTACGCGGGACGACGACCTTGAGCACGCCCTTGTCGAACGTCGCCTCGACCTTGTCCGCGGCCGGTGTGAACGGCAGCGGGAAGCGCCTCAGCCAAGTGCCGGAGGACCGCTCGACGAGGTGATGCTTCTTCGCCTCGTCCGTCTCCTCCGTCTCCGCCTCGCGCGTCGCCGTCAGCGTCAGCACGCCGTCGGTGATGTCGAGTTCGATGTCCTTTTCATCGATGCCCGGCAGTTCCGCCGTCATCTCGAGACCGGCGTCGGTCTCCGACAGATTCACCTTCGGGGTGAGGAAGCCCGTGACGGTCGTTTCCGGCAGGGTCCATCCCTTGGTGAAGTCGTCGAACAGCCGATCCATCTCGCGACGCAGGTCGCCGAACGGATCCGCTCCGCGGGCCGGCATCGAACCGAACCCGAACGGGATGAGCGATTTGATGTTCATGACCGACCTCGTGTTCCGGGACCTCGAATACACGGCACCGACTTCGTCGAAGCCGTACCATTCATCTGGTCACGGGTACGAATTGGTTCAAGGTCGCTGCTCTATGACCGACTACGGATGTGACATCCTCGTCGCGGTGAAACATCGAACGCCGCACCGGGGTGGGTGCGGCGTTCGACGTTTCACGGTCGGTGGCGAAGTCAGCGCGACTTGCCGGCGAGCAGTTGGAGCACCTCGGCGTCGACCTCGCCGGTCTGTGGCTGGCCGCCCTTCTTCTGGAAGGCCATGATGGCGCTGCGCGTGCCCGCTCCCATCTGTCCGTCGACGGCGCCGCCGTAGAGACCGCGCGACTTGAGCAGGCCCTGCACCTTGCGCACCGTGTCGGGATCGCTCGCCGAGGCCGCCTTCGGCGCCTCCTTCGGCTCGGCCCACACCTGTGCCTCTTCGTTGGAGTCGCGGTCGAGGGGCTTCTGCACCCAGGTCTGCACCGCCATGCGGGCGGCGGCGAGATCGACCTTGGAGAGATGGGCGGCGACGTCGTTCTGCTTCTTCTCCGCCTCCTTGTCGCCCTGGCGGGCGGCGAGTGCGAACCACTTGTAGGAGACGGCGAGGTCCTGTTTCACCCCCGAGCCGAGGGCGTGGATGATGCCGAGGTTGAACTGACTGTCCTTGAGGCCGAGATCGGCCGCCTTCTGGAACCACGGCAACGCCGTGGCGATGTCGCGGGCGCCGGCATGGAGCACGCCGAGATTGTGCATGGCGCGGACGTTGCCGGCTTCCGCCGCGGTGGTGTACCAGCGCTTGGCCTTCTCGCTGTCGCGCGGAACGCCGATGCCTTTCTCCAGCGCCACCGCCCAGCGGTACTGCGCCGGCGCCAGACCTTTCTCGGCCGCCTTGGCGTACCAATCGGCCGCTGCCTTGGAATCGGCGGCGACGCCGCGGCCCTCGGCATAGCGCATACCGACCTCGAAAGCGGCGCGCGGATCGCCCGCCATGGCGGCGCGGCGCAGCTTCTCGGAGCCGATCTTGGTCGGCAACAGGGTGGTCTCCGGCGCCGGCGTCGTATCGGCGCCGATCGATCCGGTGGTCGCGGGGGCATCGAGCAACGAGGAGTCCGGGACCGGCCGGCTGAGGGACGAGGTGCGCTGGGCCGGCTGATCGGAGAGCAGCGATGGGGCGGAAGCGCTCGGCGCCGCGGCCTGCGGCTTCTCGTTCGATACGGCCGGCGCCGGGGCGTTGATCGCCGGCTGAGCGGCCGGCGCCGCGTCGGACGTCACCGTCGGCGCCGCCGCGGTGAGGCTCGACGGCGCGGTGGAGGCCGCGTCGCTCGTCGTCGTCCGTTCGCCGGGCAGCCGTTCGGTGGTGGTCTTCGTCGCGGCCTTGGGCTCGTCCATCTGACGCGCCGTGGCCTTCGGTGCCTCGGCCGTCTCCTGGATCGAGCTCTCGCCACCGCCGGGGATGAGGCGCAGCGTCAGCACCGCCAACACCAGCGCGCCGGTGGCGAGCACCAACGGCCGCCGACGGTTCTTCAGCACCTGACCGATTCGCGACAACGCGCTGCCGCTCGACGCCTCGGCCTCGCCGCCGGCCGGAGCTGCGGCACGATCCTCGGGACGGGCGGTGACCGGCGCCTCGGTGGCTCCGGCCGCCGCCTGGGCGGCGCGGCGAGCCGCGGCGATGAATTCGGCCTTGCGGGCCGCCGCCGAGGTCGGTTCGCCGCCGGCGATCGGCCTCGGTTCGGGTTGCGGAATGGCGGCGGGTTTCATCGACGCCGTCGGCGGCGTCACCGTCGCGGTGCGCGGCGCCGGCTTGCCGGAACCGGGCTCGAGCGGGCGAGTGTCCTCCGCCGAGGCCGAGGCGAGCGCCTCGCGCGCCCGGCTGATCGCCGAAGCGACCCCACCGGGCGCCGGCTGAGCCGGTGTCACCGCCGGAGCGGCGGCGGGAGGCGGAGGCGCGGCTGCGGGCGTCGTCGGTGCGACGGCCTCCGCCGGTCGCACCATCGCCGCCGGAGGCTCGGTGGTGGCCGGACGCCCGGCCGCCGACCGGGCCGAGCCCTGAGCGATCTTCTCGATCGCGGTCAGACGGCCGACGATCCCCGTGAGGGCGTCGTGCAACGAGATCAGCGTGTCGGTGGTGCGGGTCTCGCTGTCGCGTGCCGCGCTGCGCAGCGACCGGAGATCCTCCTGCAACGATCGCAGGACGTCCTCACCGATCGTGTCACCCCGCGATTGGCCGAGTTCGCGCACCATCTCGCGCGCCGCTTCGCGCGCCGCCGCCAGAGCCGCGACCTGCTGGTCGTCGATGCGATCGCCGAGGCGGCGAATGGTCGCGTCGATGTCGGCGAGGCTGCCGAACCGCGTATCGGTCGTCTCGAGTTGGCGCGAGATCCGCGCCAGTTGTTCCTCGATCTGGCCGAGGGCCTCGTCGTCCGGTTCGTGACGCACCGACCGATCCAGCCGTTCGGCGAGTTTGCGCATCTCCGCTTCGAGGTCGCCACTCGGGCGCGTCGCGGCGAGTTCGCGCCGCATCTCGGCGATCTGCCGGCCGAGCGCGTCGATGTCGGCCGACACCGGACCGACCTCGCCGCGGTCGAGCCGCTCGATCAGGGCGGCGACGCGGCCGTCGACCATGGCCGCCGGCACCGGCGCGCGCTGGCGCGACATCACCTCGTCGAGCCGCGAGATCGTCGCCTCGAGCGCATCGACGGTGCGCCGATCGGTGACCGGCACGGCGATGCGGTCGAGCTTGCCGGCGATCTCGGCGATGCGGTCGTGCAGCCGGTCGGTGTCGTCGAAGGAGGGGCGCCGGCGGTCGAGATCGGCGATGCGCTCGGAGAGTTCGGCGAGCCGAGCCTCGAGCGCCTGCAGTTCCCGGCCGGTACCGCTGCCGGCGGCGACCGCGCGCAGTTCGTCGACGAGCGTGGCGACATGGTCGGAGCTGACCGGTCCTCGCGCCGCCTTCTCGATGGTCTCGAGCTTGTCGGTGACGACCTTGAGGCGCTGATCGAGCGCCTTGACCAGGACCGACGGATCGACCCGATCGATCTGCGACTTGAGTTCGCCGATCCGCGCCCCGAGGCGAGAGAGTTCGGCGACGTCGTCCTCGCGGGCGGGGCGCGCGATCTTGTCGGCGAGGTCGCGCAGCGACTGCTCGATCGAGGAGAACTGCGACACCTGCGGCACGGCCCGCAGCAGGTTGTGGATCTCGGAGATCTCGGCATCGACCGACGCGCCGACGCGCGGGCTGGCCAGTCCGCGCTTCAACTCGTCGAGTCGATCGACGATGTGGCCGTAACCCGCCTCGAGGCTCTTCAACGAGCCTTCCACGTCGGACTGCAGCACCACGTCCCGCAGCCGGCTCATCTCCGTCATCAGCGGCTCGAGCGAGCGGCCCGACGGGTCCTGGGTCGCCATCGCGTCGATGCGGGAGGTGAGCTTGCGGATCTCGTCGCCGATGTCGACACCGGCCCGCTGTTCGACGAAATGGCGCAGCGATCGGATCTCTTCGATCAGGGCTTCCGGCGAATTGCGATCGTCGCGGGCGCGCAGTTGTTCGATCTTGTCGGAGAGGTCGCGGAAGTGGCGCTCCATGTCCGCCGCCGCACTCCGGCGCGGGCGCTTCTCACGCTCGAGAACGCTCTGACGCTGGGAGATCTCGCTGATCGCCCGGTCGAGATCCCCGACGGCGACCCGTTCGCGGCGCGGTGCGGTGGCGCGGTCCTCGCTCATCGCCTTGACCCGGCGATCGAGACCGTCGAGCGCGGCGAGAACCGCGGTGACGTCGGTCTGCGGCCGCGGTCTGGCGGGACGCTTCGCGGCGGGTTCCGGGATCTGACGGCTCAGGCGATCGACGGCCGCGGCGATGTCCTCCAGCGTCGATTCGGATGCGAGGTCGCGGGAACGGGCTCGGGGGCGCGCCGGCACTTCCCCCCCGGCCGAAAGATCACGCAAGCGATCGGCGAGCACGTCGAGCTGGGCGTCGATGTCCGCTCGATCGTCCCGCCGGTCGAGATCCTCTCCGCGGTTGCGACGGTCGCGGCGCGTCCCCCGGTCACGTCCGCCGGTGGCCGGCGACCCCTCCGCCAGCGCTTGGACGAGTTCGCTGACCGACATGCCCGACCGCCTCGCGGCGTCGATCATGCGCTCTCGCGTCTCGTCATCGCGTCCCCGGCCGCCCCAAGACATCTCGATCCTCCGCCGGTACCCGTGTCCGGTCTTCCACTTCGGCCGGGAAGACGCCGGTGCTCCACGACGGAGCCCGCCGCCCGACTCGCGACGGAGTCCGGCCGATGCTGCGGACACAGATTTTTCGAACAGGGTAAACAAGCGGTTAAAATCGGCCGACCGATGTAGGAACCCGGTAACCGTGAGCGACCCGTGATCGGCGATCCGGCGTCATCATTCGTTCGAAAATCGAAATATTTCTTGGAACCATTCGAATGTAGCCTGGAATTGATCGGCCATCTCAGGAGTAATTTCAGTATGGCGCCAGATGCATGGCGGACTTGCGCACACGGCGTGTTTTTCTCGTCTTCGGGGTATTGACCTACGAAGATATACGACTAGGTAGGGCAGCTTCGAACCATCCTGCGGGGGAGACGACGGACGGTTCTGTTCATCGAGACAGATCGACGGAAGGTGTGATGAAACCCGAATACAGATCCCTCGATCCCGCCGGTGCGACCGGCGAGATCCGCGAGAGCCTCGCTTCTCTCCTCGCCACGCCGGCGGCGGCGAACTCTCGGACCTGGACCATCGGCGAACTGGCCCGCGAATGCGACGTGACCCTGCGGGCGTTGCGTTTCTACGAAGGCAAGGGCCTGCTCCTGCCGGCCCGGCGCGGCGGCTCCCGCGTCTACGAGGCCGCGGACGTGCGTCGCCTGCGGACCATCCTGCGCCTCAAGCGCCTCGGCTTCAGCCTGATCGAGATCCGCGAGCTGATCGAAGGCTCGGCGGAGGTGAAGACCCCGGAAGCGCTCCTCGACCGGATCGAGGCTCGAGCCGCGATTCTGGAGGAACAACGGCGCGAGATCGATCTGTCGCTGGCGGCGATCGCCAGGGAGATCGCCGACCTGAAACGGGCCGTCGTCGCCTGAACCGCCACCGCTTCGACCCGAAACGACGACGGGCCCCGCGAGGGGCCCGTTCGATCGTCCGACCGCGCCGCTTCCGTTTCGGTTCGGACGGTGTGGCGCAGATCGATCAGGGCTGTTCCAGCGCCTTGCGCTGCTGGGCGCGAAGCTGATCCTCGATGCTCTTCTGCTTCTGGGCGTTCTCCGCCGCGATCGCGTCCTCACGCTTCTTCAGCGCGGCATCGTCCATCGGCTTGCCTTCGTTGGCGGCCTTGAAGCTGGCGAGCGGGAAGTCGAACTCCACCGGTGTGTCCGACTGGTTCTGAGCGGTGACGGTGAGCTTGCCGCCCTTCTTCATCTGCCCGACCAGCGCTTCGGAGGCGACGAGCTGTGCGATGCAGCCGTCGGAGGCGCACATGCCGTACTTGCCCTCTTCCGCCTTGTTCTGATCCACCTGAACCTTGACACCCGGTTGCAGCAGCAGCCCGGTCGGCATGATCAGGTCGATGAACTTACGTGCCTCGCCGGTGGCTTCGACCACCGCGATCGAGGCGAGGAACTGACCGCCGGAGGTCCTCAGATCGTAGGCGGTCTTGCAGATTTCCTTCTTCTGCTTCTCGTCGGTGCGGCAGATCTTCACCCATTCGTCGGCCGTCGCCGCCGGCTGGGCCGAAGCGGGAAGACCGCCGGCCGTGACGGCGGCGAAGGCGACGAGCGCCGCGGCGAACGGCGAGCGGGCGATCTTGGCGATGGACTTCGCGGCAGTGACGGTCATCGTCGTTCCCGTTGTGGACAAGGAGCATTCGTCGGAACCGGCCCCCTCATATCGCTCCCTTCCGTCCGGTTCAATGGGAGCGGTGCGGAAGAGGCGAATTCGGGCCGGGGAATTCGTGCCGTGGGTGGTGGCCGGTCAATGCGGCGACACGGTGGCGGCGCCCGGTCACCCCGATCGGTACCCGGTCGCGACGGCGCGCCGATCGGTACCCGGTCGCGACGGCGCGCCGATCGGTATAGGAAGGACCAAGCCTCCCTTCCGCCGACGCGAGCGCCCCGATGACCCAGGTGACCCGGCCCGCCGCCGCCCCGCTGCACCAATCGACGACCCGTCTGGACGTCTCGACGCGACCGCGTGGCCTCACCGACGTGACCGCGGCGGTCGACCGCTGGCTCGCGTCGATCGCCGCCGACGACGGGCTTCTCACCCTGTTCCTGCGCCACACCTCGGCGTCGCTGACCATCCAGGAGAACGCCTCGCCGGAGGTGCTCCCCGATCTCGTCGACGCCCTCGACCGGCTCGCGCCGCGCGGCCACCCCTGGCGCCACGACCTCGAGGGCGACGACGACATGCCGGCCCACATCAAGACGACGTTGACCGGGGTTTCGCTGGCGGTCCCGGTGATCGGCGGTCGTATGGACCTCGGCACCTGGCAGGCGGTCTACGTCATGGAGCACCGCGACACCGGTCACCGTCGCTCGCTGACGCTGCACTACCTCGGCACCTGAGGCCGCCCCGCCCACCGAAACCGCGTCTCACGCCGGCCGATGCTTGAAGCGCTCGGTGGCGGCGATCATCTCGTGCACCAGCCCCGGCTCCGTCACCGCATGGCCGCCGTCGTCGACGATCCGGAGGTCCGCCTCCGGCCAGACCTTCTTCAGATCCCAGGCGTTGAGCATCGGCGTGCACATGTCGTAGCGCCCGTGCACGATCA
>ERZ1645192.659-NODE-659-length-28724-cov-6.659842_pt1 | contig 28724 bp, 26 predicted proteins | sample MGYA00575354_ERZ1645192 | MGnify/ENA primary metagenome ERZ1645192 (study PRJEB40844, sample SAMN11349763) | freshwater sediment metagenome | isolation source: river sediment | host: Sediment | place: India: Faizupur Khadar , New Delhi | collected 2017-02-21 ... | reverse complement strand
CATTCACGTCTTTCCGCCGCAAATCCGAAAAACAAAGAATATTTATTTGTGTCCGATCGTGCTACCTACAGTACCAAACCAAAAACTGCCTCTGGCATTACCTCCAGTAAAATGATTCTGAAGGAATCCTGGAGGGATAGTTTTGAGCGCGCAGGAACATTCTGGGAAATAGCGGAAAACTGGTCTTGAATTTGCATATTTCCTGAGGAATGCTCGGGAAGATTGTGGATCCAATTGATGTAGAGAGGCTTGCGTTCTAGAGGTTCAGAGAAAGAATAGTCAGCGGACACCGTTCAATTCCGCCCCTGCCACGCCTCGTTTCCGCCACAGACCAACACGGCAATTTGAAAACCGGATTGCCTCCACGGCTCTCTCCACCTATATAGATACGCGATGATGTTTTCGCGAATCTCTGCCTTTTTCCTGCTTGGCACAGCACTTTCCTGGGCCAATCCCATGCCGAACCTGCTCCAACCACCCTCTGTAATGCCCACAAATATGCCTCGTTTGACTTCCCTGATGTCGAACAAGAGCGGGCAGCCGGTGAAAACACGGGCCGACTGGCAGGCCCGTTGCGCGGAATTGCGGGCGGAGTGGGCAAAAGTGCTGGGCGAATTGCCCACGAACAAAGTCCCCCTGGCGCCGCAGTTCCTCGCCAAAGAGGACCTGGGCACGTTCACCCGGCAAAAGGTGACGTACCAAATCGAAGAAGGTGTGAGGATTGACGCCATGCTCCTGGAACCCAAGAACATGACAGGCAAGCTGCCCGGCATCATCCTGTTTCATCCCACCTACTCGAATCACTTCGCGCGCGCGGTCGGAATCGAAGGCGACGAACCGGAACGGGCGCAGGCTGTCCAATATGTTCAGCGTGGTTACGTGGTGCTGGCGCCCCGCTGTTTCATTTATTCCGAACTGCCCCCGGGGTTTCAAAAGAATAAAGAGCGCATTTGGGAAGCCTGCGCGCGATGGATGAAACAACGGCATCCCGCCTGGCAAAGCATGACGCGCATGACATGGGATGGCATCCGGGCGATGGACTTCATGGAGAAGCTGCCCGGCGTGGACCACAAGCGGGTGGGCATTTTCGGCCATTCGCTCGGCGCCAAAGAGGTGATTTATGTGGCGGCTTATGACCCGCGCGTCAAATGCACGGTATCCAGTGAAGGCGGGGTGGGGCTGAGCTTCAGCAATTACGACCAGGTATGGTATTTCGGACCGCACATCAATGAGCCCGGGTTCGGGCGGGATAATCACGAACTCCTGGGCATGATCGCTCCACGGCCATTTCTGCTCCTGGCAGGAAACTCGGCCGACAACGACCGGAGTTGGGCTTACATCCAGGCAGCACTGCCCGTTTACAAGCTCCTGGGCGCTCCGCAAAACCTGGGCTGGTTCAATCACGGTCTGGGCCATCGTTACGCCGAGCAGGCGAGAACAGTCGCTGAAGAGTTCTTCGACACGCATTTGAAGCCTCGCAACACCAAGGCCGCCAACAGACGCTAATCCGCCGGCTCCGGTTGCGGTGTCCTGACTGGCGCCATGGGCTGGCTTTCGATACGCTCGCCCGGCATGGAACCTGGAGATTTGCAGCATAAACCCGCTCCCAGCGTTCTGGTATTCAATCCGTTTGCGGAGGCTTTCATCGCCCTTGGCAAAGCCTTCACCCCGGTAAAACACCAGGCATTGCTCGCCGCAGACCTGGCCAATCTCCCACAATTCCTTTGTGGGCCCGGCGACATCGTCCTGGTGCCGGAACGACCCTCCAACGCATTCCTGGAAACTCTGCGCGAAGCGGGATTCCCGCCACCGCAATTTGCAGAACTCAAGAGCGGGCGGATCGATATCGAGGCGCAGATCTTTCAGCAAAAACTCGGCGCCTTGCGCCCTTGGGCGTGGGCGCCGGACAGTGTGGATCTGCTTGAGCCGCTGTTCGATCGGGCGGAAGGCGGCCCCGGCCGCTTCAACGAGCGCATCCGCCAGCTTTATTCGAAGGCATGGAGCGCCAATTTCCTCCGAATGTGCCTGGCTGGGACGGCACACCGGCAGGCCTGGCTGTGCCCGGAGGACGAGGCCGGGGTGATTGTGGACACAGCAAAGGCTGCCCTCGAAGCGGCAGACTCCATTCGCAGCCGCGGCCACCATCGGGTCGTGGTGAAGGAAGCGCACGGACTCGCCGGCAACAACGCCCTGCGCCTCTGGGAGCCGGAAATCCCGCCGCAGCAGCGCCAGTGGATCGCGCGCGCCTGCGTCAATGGCCGCGAACTGGTGGTCGAACGCTGGCAGGAGCGCGAGCTGGATTTCTCCGCGCAGCTCGAAATGGGTCCTGACGGTTTGAGCCTGTGCGGCTACACCGGTCTGCAGACCGATCTCCGCGGGCAATTTCAGGCCAACTGGGTCGAGCCGGGACGGGATGAACAGCTCCTCTCGAAGGTGGCCGGTCTGCTCGGCTCATCTCCGGAGATTGCCGGCCAGGTCGCGAAGTTTTACAGCGAGCTGTTCGCCATGCTCGAAGTCGAGCTGCGCCACGCCGGCTTCACCGGCCCGGTCAGCATCGACGCCTTTGTGTATCGCACAGCCGACGGCGCGCGACGGCTCAAGCCGGTGGTCGAGATCAATCCCCGCCAGACCATGGGGCGCCTGACCTTCGAACTGGCAAAACATGCGGACCAAAAGAGCTGTGGCGTATTCCGATTGCTGGGCCGGGCTCAGATCCGCGAAAGCGGCTTCACGGATTTCCCCTCTTTCGTCCGCCACCTCCGGGAGCACCTCCCCCTCCGGTTCGAAGGGGAACCGCGCCGTATCCGCCAGGGCGCCCTGGCCCTGAACGACCCCTCCCGCGCACAGGCATGCCTTGCCACTTTCGAAGTCGGCTCCTCACCATTACCATGAGGACACAGAATGAGCAAAACGAGTGAGCCATCGCCCAACACGGAGCCGTAGATACAATGCAAAAACTTATTGTTCTGCTTGGCACAAACGCCTCGGGAAAGAGCGATCTCGGCATTCGCCTCGCGGAGCATTTCAAGGGCGAAATCGTCTCCGCGGATTCGCGCCAGGTCTATCGCGGGCTCGATCTCGGCACCGGCAAGATCACACCGGCCCAGGCCGCCCTGGTGAAGCATCACCTGATTGACGTCGCAGATGTGAGCGAGAACTACTCCCTGGCTCAGTATCAGCGGGCCGCCTTTGCCGCCATAGATGCGATCGCCAGCGCCGGCAGACTGCCCTTCCTCGTCGGGGGCACGGGCCTCTACATTAGCGCGATCGTGGAAGGCTACGAGCTTGTGGATGTGCCTCCCAACACCGCTTTGCGGGCGGAACTCGATCTCTTGCCTGTGCCCGAACTCGTCCGCCGGCTCGAACAGGCTGATCCGCAGGCTGCCGGCCGCATTGACAAGAGCAACCCGCGCCGCCTGGTCCGCGCAATCGAGATTGCCACCGCAGGCCGGCAGCATTCCAGCGCGCAAAAAAGCTCGCCCCGATACGACTGCCTCCAACTCGGGCTGACCTGGCCCGGCGAAACCCTAAAGGAGAGGATTGAATCGCGCCTCAGGACGCGGCTCGAAGAGGGCATGATCGAGGAAGTCGCAGCAATCCGTTCCAGTGGCGTGTCCGATGCCCGGCTCGATAGCCTGGGGCTCGAGTACCGCTACATCACCCGCTACCTCCGCGGCGAAATAGCGAGTGCCGATGCGTTGCGCACCCAACTGGCAACCGCCATTCGTCAGTTCGCAAAAAGGCAGCTCACCTGGTTCAAACGCGACCACCGGATTCATTGGCTGGACCCTTTCGGGAACTGCTTCGAGCAGGCCTGCAATCTGATTTCACGCCATCAGCAGTGATCAAGCTCCGCCCTTCGAGCTTCGCATTCCAGCGGACCATGCGGATAGCCCGGATCAATGCATTCCGCGATATATGCCGAAAGAAATCCCCGGAATCCACCGAGCCGCTCATATTGGGCAACGTGCGCCATTTCATGAACCAGCAACCGCCGGTCCTGCCAATGTTCCGACTGGATGAAAATGCCATAGCGCAGCGTCATCCCGATCGTCGCATCAGAGACAATCCCCAACCGGCCGCCAATGGCACGCAATAGCCGGCTGAGCGGCGGAACAACCTCCACCCGCAGCAACCGGATACGTTCGGGATGGGCAATCCCCATGGATCGAGCCGTGCGCGCCTGCGCCGCGTCCAGAGCCCCACCCCTGCGGAGGATCACCACCTCCTGGCGCCACGCCCATACGCAAGCCGCTGGAAGCGCCAATCTTAGAAGCGGACGCATGCCGCGGCCAATTCTCGTAACCTGTTCCATATGCGTTTCGCGATCCATACTGCCTGCAGGCACACAGGTCGGCAATCATCCCTGTTGGCCCCGCGCTTCACCATTTTATTTCCTGACATTCTCCGGGTCCTGATGCACAATTACCCCGTGAAGAATTGGATTTCCAGTTACATCAAGGCTCAGCAGGCAGCCCACCAGTCCATTCCCGTGGACCAGGTGGCGGAGATGATCGGCATTTTGAGGGATGCCCTCAAAGAAGACAGACAGATCTTTGTTTTCGGCAACGGCGGCAGCGCAGCCAATGCCTCGCACTTTGCCACGGACCTCGGCAAAGGCGCCTCGGACAAGGTCGGCCGGCGGTTCCGGGTGATTTCTCTCAACGACAACGTAAGCTGGATGACCGCGCTGGCCAACGACTACGCATACGACCAGATATTCGTCGGGCAGCTCAAAAACTACGGGCAGCCGGGAGATATCGCCATATCCCTGAGCGTCAGCGGCAACTCGCCCAACTGCGTGAACGCCCTGGAGTGGGCCGCCGCCAACGGGCTGCGAACCATTGCGCTCGTCGGCGCCAAACGCGGCCGCATGGCGGAAATCGCCGAGCACGCAGTCGTCATCAACGACACTCACTACGGACGGGTGGAGGATGCCCAAATGGGCATCTGCCATATGCTATGCTATGCGTTTATGGAAAACCCGGGGTGGGCCGGCCTGTAATTTCGCCGAATTTTTTGCTCTTCCCGTCGTCTAAAAAAGCATGATTGAAACACTGCCTAATCGCGCCAGATTCCGTCTGGCCGCGTTCCTGGCCCTGGCGGCCCTCTCTGCCGGACCGCTGGCGGCTGCCAATTCAGACGCCACCTACAGCAACCCGCTGCTCCCGAAGGTCGAGATGGCCGATCCCCACGTCATTCGCGTGGGTGGCACCTACTACCTCTATGCCACCACTCACACCCGGGGCTACGACGTTTATACCTCAACAAACCTCGTTGACTGGGAGAACAAAGGCAGTGTTTTCACCGATCCGCGTGGCGGCATCTGGGCGCCGGATGTTTTTCACGATCTAAAAGGCAGCGGCAATTATTACCTTTACTACACGGCCAACCTGCAGAACCGCTCCCGGAAACCTCTCGAGAAAGTCATCGGCGTTGCGGAAGCCGCCTCCCCGATGGGGCCCTTCAAAGACCGCGGCGTCCTCGCCAACATCGCCATCGACGCCCACATGTTCGAGGAGGACGCAAAGTATTACCTTTACTACGTGGACCTCGATGGCGGTTTCAAGATCATGGTGCAATGCATGAAAGACCCGGTCGAGAAGACCGGCACTCCCAGAAAGGTCATTGAACCGACTGAACCCTGGGAGATGAAAAGCGGCAATGTCACGGAAGGGCCGTTTGTGCTCAAACGCGGCGCCACCTACTACCTGATGTATTCCGGCACCGGCGCCGACTCCCCCAACTACGGCATCGGCTACGCCACCGCAAGCTCGCCGCTGGGTCCGTTCAGGAAACACCCGGGAAACCCGATTGTAAAACGGCACAAGAACGTTCTCGGACCCGGACACCATTGTGTCATCGAGGGGCCGGATAGCCAGCTATGGCTCGTGTACCACCAGAAATGGGAGGATAATCAGAGCTTCCACCGTTTCCTCGCCCTCGACCGGCTCTGGTTCGAGCCAAACGGCGTCATCAAGGCAGAGGCCACTCGCGATGTCATCAAGCCGCGCCCCGGTTTTGCCCCGGCGCACGAAAAGTAAACTTCGCGGCCCCGCGCCGGAACTACGGCGCCTTTCGGTCCCGATTGCTGCTCTCGATCTGTTCGAGAATGTATTCCGGCTGCTCCACCACTGAAAAGAGCAGGTTATGTGTCATGTGCACCGTGGTCACTTTCGCCTCGATCTCAACAAAGAGGATGTGACTGCTGTTCACGATGATTTCGCCGCCTTTATTGATTCGGTTCAGCTTGATCAATGCCATTCGGAGACTGTGCAGCCGCTTTGCCCGGTTGCCAAGAATTCAATTGTTGAATCAATCCACTCGCCCGAGCATTCCTCCTGCTGCTGTACCCAGCCAGAGAGTTTTTTTCTGAAGTTTGTTCGTGCGCGCATTGCGGGTGTTCCGTAGTTTCGTTTAATGGGACCTGAGGTTCTGATTCCCAATCCGTGGATGATCACGCCATTCCTCCTGCTGCTGGGAGCAATCGCGTTGGGACCGCTGGTGTCCGCGGGTCTGTGGCAGAAACATTACCCGAAAGTGGCAATCGGCCTGGGATCTGTCACGTTCGTGTACTATGCCGTGGCGTTGCGGGCCACGCATCGGCTGCTCGAGGTGGGACACGAATACGTCAGCTTCATTGTGCTGATCGGCTCGCTCTTCGTTGTTTCAGGAGGAATACATATCAACGTGAAAGGCGAGGCAACGCCGCGGGCAAACACAGTCCTCTTGTTCATCGGCGCCGTTATCTCGAACCTTTTGGGCACCACGGGCGCCTCCATGTTGCTCATCCGCCCCTGGCTGCGGATGAATAAGTACCGGCTGACAGCCCATCACGTGGTCTTTTTCATTTTCATCGTGTCGAACGTGGGAGGCTGCCTGACGCCGATCGGCGATCCGCCGTTATTCCTGGGCTATTTAAAGGGGGTGCCGTTCTGGTGGGTGGCGCAGCACTGCTGGCCAATGTGGGCCGCAGGGGTCGGACTGTTGCTGCTGATGTTCTGGATCGTGGACACCCGCAACTACCGCAAGGCGCCCAAAAAGGTCCGAGAAGAGGTCGCTGAGCCGCCGGACACGTGGAAGTTCGAAGGGTTGTGGAACCTGGTCTGGCTCGCCGCGATCCTGGGCGCGGTGTTCATCAATCATCCCATTTTTCTGCGCGAGGGGATCATGCTGGCGGCGTCCGCGGCCTCGTATCTCACCACGCGAAAACAGGTCCATGACGCAAACCACTTCAACTTTCACCCCATCCGCGAGGTGGCATTTCTATTCATCGGCATTTTTGTGACGATGATTCCCGCGCTGGATTGGCTTCAGGCAAACGCCGCCCGCCTGGCGGACCCGAACCCGAGCCTGTTTTACTGGGGCGCCGGCACTCTATCCAGTTGCCTGGACAACGCGCCTACCTACCTGAGCTTTCTGAGCGCCGCCCTCGGGTCGTTTGGAAACCCGTCACTTGCGGAAAAAGCGCAGATCGCGGCCTTGCTGAAAGAGCCGGGATTCCGGGACTGCCTGGTGGCGATCAGCGTGGGCTCGGTGTTTTTCGGCGCCTGCACTTACATCGGCAACGGTCCAAACTTCATGGTCAAATCCATCGCAGACCACCAGAAAGCTCACGCGCCCGGCTTCCTCCGCTACATCTGGGCTTTCACCCTGCCCTTCATGCTGCCGATGCTGCTCATCGTGTGGCTGCTGTTTATTGTTCGATGGTGAACGTCTGTTCCGAAAAACAAGCGGCGCGCCGCACCGGTCACTTCTGCGCCGCCACGAGCCGCTCCTTGAACGCGCGTGTGGCCGCCCGGATGTCCTGCGGATTCAGAATGGCCGAGACAACACAGATCCGCTTCACCCCTGCGGCAAGCACCTGGTCCAGGTTTTCAAGGTTGATACCCCCGATCGCAAACCACGGGATGCGCACATTCGCCGCTGCCCAGCGCGCGTAGTCAAGCGTCACAGGCCGGGCCGTGGGCTTTGTGCCGGTGGCAAACAGCGGGCCAATGCCGAGATAATCCGCGCCCGCCTCAACAGCCCGAAGCGCCTGCGCCGGCGCATGTGTGCTCAGTCCAATGCCCAAATTCCCGCCCGAAGGCCGAAGCTCCGAGGTGTGGCGATGGCCCGCATCAAAAAAATCCTCCTGACCCAGATGGCAGTATTCCGCCCCGGTTTGAATGGCCACCTGCAAGTGATCGTTGATGACAAGGGCCACGCCCGCCGGCCGTGTGACGCGGAGGATTTCCACGGCCATCTCACGCACACGCTCCGCCGCAAGGTCCTTGGCGCGAAGCTGGATGATATCGGCGCCGCCTTCACAGAGACTGCGCGCGACTTCCGCCGGCCCCCTGCCATGCAGGTAAACGGTATCCACAAACGCGTAAAGGAGACAGTCGGACAAAAGTTTCATTTGGTTAACACCCCGGAGTTCATGGCAGCCGGGCGGCAGGCTCCGGCTGCGAGTTCAGCGCGCCTAGATAAATTCGTTGATCAGGTTCTCGAGAAATTCCTGCCGGCCGCTTGTATTGGGCGTAATATCGCCTTTCTTGAGCATGTAGGCTTCGAGTTGTTTGAACCCGACTTTGCCCTTCTCAATGTCCGCGCCAATCCCGGTGTCCCACGAACTGTAGCGGGATTTCACGAACCCGGCGAGCCGCCCGTCCTTGCGAATGGCCGAAGCGATCTTCAACCCGCGCGCGAAGGCGTCCATGCCCCCGATGTGCGCGTGAAAGAGATCCACGGGCTCGAAGCTTTCACGGCGCACCTTCGCATCGAAGTTCGTGCCGCCCGTGCTGAACCCGCCCATTTTAAGAATGCCGAGCATCATCTCGGTGGTGAGGTAAACATTCGTCGGAAACTGGTCCGTGTCCCAGCCCAGCAGCAGATCGCCGGTGTTCGCGTCAATCGAGCCGAGGGCATCCGCGGCGATCGCCACTTCCATCTCGTGCTGCATCGTGTGCCCCGCAAGGGTCGCGTGGTTGGTCTCAAGGTTCAGCTTCAGATGATCCTTCAACCCAAACTCGCGCAGAAAGTTCAGGCACGCCGCGGCGTCCGAGTCGTACTGATGCTTGGTGGGCTCTTTCGGCTTGGGCTCGATGTAAAACTGGCCCTTGAAGCCGATACTCTTCCTGTGCGCCACGGCCATGTGCAGGAACTTGGCCAGATGTTCCAGTTCCCGCTTGATGTCCGTGTTCCACAGCGTGCTGTAGCCTTCGCGCCCGCCCCAGAAAACGTAGCCTTCTCCCCCAAGCAGATGCGTAACCTCGATTGCCTTCTTCACCTGGGCGGCGGCGTAGGCAAATACGTCCGCGTTGCAGCTCGTCGCCGCGCCATGCACAAATCGCGGATGCGCAAACAGGCAGGCCGTCCCCCACAAAAGCCGCACCCCGGTGCGCTGCTGTTCCTCCTTGAGGATGCGGACAATCCGGTCGAGATTCGCATTCGTCTCCCGCAAACTCGCTCCCTCGGGCGCAACGTCGCGATCATGAAACGCGTAAAAAGGCGCGCCAAGCTTGTCAATAAACTCGAAAGCCACCCGCACGCGCGTCTCCGCCATCTTCATCGAGTTCGTTCCGTCCTCCCAAGGCCGCACGGCTGTGCCGCTGCCGAACATGTCCGCAAGTTGTCCGCGGATGCTGTGCCAATAGGTTACCGAAAAGCGGAGATGGTCCCTCATGGTTTTGCCATCCACAACCTCCTCGGGATTGTAATGCTTGAACGCCAGGGGATTCCTGCTCCGTGGTCCTTCAAATTGAATTTTTGAAATTCCCGGAAAGAATTCCTTCTTCATTTTGGCTGACATATGATGCCGTAGCTTACAAACCCGGCACATGGGTGGCAAGCGGCACGCAGCGGCACGCAGGGCCCGTGGCGAAGGCAGATTCACGCCGCGCGCGGGCGCTGCGGACACGGAGGTGGTGGAAATCCTTCCAAAAGACCTGTATCCTCCGCGCGCATGACGGAAGCCGAAATCAACAAGGTCCTCGCGCTGAACACACATGGGCGGCGCAACGTCGCGGCCTTGGTCGAGCCCTTGTCCGCGCTCCCCAACGTTCATGCGGAAGTCGCGGGTGAGGTTTCCGGATCCTCCGGCGCCGTCCCGTTCTGGCGCTTCCGGTTTTCCGGCTCGAACAGCGAGGATGCAATCCGGATCGGCGTGTTTGCCGCCATTCACGGCGATGAACCGGCGGGCGCGCTGGCGGCTTGCGAGTTCCTGAAACGCATCTCCGCCGAACCGGCCCTGGCGGAATACTTCGTCATCCACGTCTATCCCGTCTGCAACCCGTTCGGTTACGAAATGAACTGCCGCAACAGTCGCTCCGGAAAGGATCTGAACCGGGAATTCTGGAAAAACTCCCCTGAACCCGAGGTGCAACTCCTCGAGAGGGAGCTGAAGTCACGCCACTTCCACGGGCTTCTCCAGCTTCACTCGGACGATACCAGCAATGGGATGTACGGCTTCGTTCGCGGCCATGTGTTGACGGAAAACCTGCTCCGCCCGGCGCTCAACGCTGCGGGCCGGATGATCCCGAAAAACGTCAACGCCACCATTGACGGGTTCGCAGCCCGCGACGGCATCATCTTCGAGCAATACGAGGGCATCCTGGCCGCGCCGCCGGAGGTCAGCCCCGTGCCGTTTGAGATTGTCCTGGAAACGCCGCACCACGCGCCGATGCTCCTGCAGGTCGAGGCCTTCCATACAGCCCTGGTCACCATCCTCGAAGAATATCGGCGTCTGTTTGCTTTCGCGGCCGATCTGTAACCCTACTCGTCGCTTTTTCGGCCGGAAAAAGGGTTTTTTGAACTGCCATGCAGCCCCTTCTCGCGAGGCAGCGCCAGGGTGGCCGCAACCACAAACGCAATGCCCAGGGGAACATGCCCCGCCACCAGGAGACAAAAGGTAACAAGACTGATCATCGCTCCGCCATACAGCACAATCCCGAGATAAACCATGAGGCTTGCCGGCAGTATCGCCGCCGCGCACACCCGCCACATGGCGGCAATTTTCGCAGCCCTGTCAGTGTAAAACGCCAGGAGCAACGCGATCGGCAAATACAATGTGGCCTGCACCACCCACCAGGCCATGAGCAACAGCATCGCTCCCAAAAACACAAGCCACAATATCGGCATACGCCACGCCCCCCACCACGGTTCGAGAACGGGACGATTAAACTCCATCAACACATCGCGCCGGTACGGCCACTCGGCAAAACCCGCAATCGAGGAGATTCGCCATGTATTCCGCCCGAACTGAACAAAAAGGTCCGAAGGCACATGCACCGCACCGGTGTGTTCGAGATCCACCGCAAACGCAATGACTCGCCCCTCAGCCAAAAGCACCGGCGACCCGGCAGACCACGCCAGCGCCCCCGCGCTCACTCTGCCGCTAGCCGGCAGTTTCTTCACACCTTCCCCGATCACCGGAAAAACCGCGGTATGAACCAACCAAACCACACCCAGCGCGATAAAAGCGCCAAACAACGCCAGAAAAATGCCCAGCCGCCCCCACGAGGCCGCGCCAAACGCCGCCGCTCCACCCGGCGTCATCGGTTGCCACGCCTGGCTGCTTTGAGTTCCGCTCTCCACCGCCATTGTTCCTGTAACTTGCGCAAGAGGGTTGTTCTAAATCAAGCACCATCATGCCTCCCCAAATCTCCAACAAACAATTTTCAATGATCGAGGCACCTTTTCTTCGACGATCTTTGGTTCTATCGGTAATTGAAAATTGAAAATCTGTTATCTGTTATCGCCAGGAAGCTTCCCCTTGTTGGCAATCGGTTCTCAGCGAGCGTGGCGTGATCGCTGGCCGTTTGCCTTTGCCGTGGCTATGGATTTGCCCAAAATCCGGCAAAGCTGTTCACACTCTTCAAGAAGCACTTCAATCCGTTTCGCCGGAAGCAGTTGCGCAGTGATAATGAATCTCAACCAACCGCGCGTCTCGACCATTTCTTTCAGCGCTATGTTGACCTTGTGAACAAAATCTGCGCGGCTTTCCCCCACCCGACCTTCGTCGTAGTTGGGTGCCGCTGCGGTGCCGCTTCGCACCAACTGGTTTGCCACGTGCCGGCCCAGACGCGTTTCGGGCAAGGCATCAACCACTTTGCCTGCACGAGCAGCAAACACCCATAGCCGATCTGAAAGTTCTTCCGGCAACATGGATCGGCATTTTAATTACCAATAACAAATCCTCAATTCTCAATTTTCAATGATTCCCCAAAGAAAACACCGCCCCGAGGCACGGTCCTGGGTTCTAATTGGTAATTGAAAATTGAAAATCTGTTATCTGTTATCGCCAATGACTCCCCCTCGCACGAAGCCTGCAAGGCAACCACGCAGCGATACGAAATTACCAATAACAAATTCTCAATTCCAAATTTTCATTGACTCCATGCTTCAATTCTATTGCCATCCGCCTTTTCCCCGGTATCATGTTCGGGATTGGCCGACCTCGGCTATGGAACCCCACCCGAATCGCGGCAATCCAATAATACTAATATGATTCATTACAAAGAACTTGGTCTGGTAAACTCGAAGGCGCTGTTCCAAAAGGCAGTGAAGGGCGGCTATGCCATTCCGGCTTTCAACTTCAATAATATGGAGCAGTTACAGGCGATCATCGGAGCCTGTGTTGAAACCAAATCGCCGGTCATTCTGCAGGTGTCCAGCGGCGCGCGCAAATACGCGAACCAAACTCTGTTGCGCTACATGGCACAGGGCGCCGTCGAATACGCCAAGGAACTCGGCTTCGCCATCCCCATCGTCCTTCACCTCGATCATGGCGACACCTTCGAGCTGTGCAAATCCTGCATCGAGTCCGGCTTTTCCTCTGTGATGATTGACGGCTCGCACCATCCTTATGACAAAAACGTCGAACTGACCCGCCAGGTGGTGGACTTCGCGCATAAATACGACGTCTCCGTCGAAGGCGAACTGGGCGTGCTCGCCGGCATCGAGGACGAAGTGGTGGCCGAGCATTCCTCCTACACCCGCCCCGAGGAAGTCGAAGATTTCGTCAAGAAGACCGGCGTGGATTCGCTCGCAATTTCCATCGGCACATCGCACGGCGCGAACAAGTTCAAACCCGAGCAATGCACCCGCAACGCGGATGGCGTGCTGGTGCCGCCTCCGTTGAAGTTCGAGATCCTGGAAGAAATCGAAAAACGCATTCCCGGTTTCCCGATCGTGCTGCACGGCGCTTCTTCAGTGCCCGCGGATCTCGTCAAAGTCGTGAACTCTCACGGCGGCAAGCTCAAGGACGCCGTTGGCATTCCCGAGGCACAGCTCCGCCGCGCCGCCAGCTCCGCTGTGTGCAAGATCAATATCGACAGCGACGGACGTATCGCAATGACCGCTGCCATCCGCAAGGTGTTTGCCGATAGCCCGGCAGAGTTTGATCCGCGCAAGTATCTCGGACCTGCCCGCGATCAGCTCAAGGCGCTCTACAAGCACAAGATTCAAAACGTGCTCGGCAGCGCAGGCCAGGCATAACCCGGGTTTCCGCATCACTTTCTCACCCCGCCTCGAAAGGGCGGGGTTTTTTGTCGCCATTTGCCTGCCACTGCCGACGACCCGTCCTCAGGCCAGGCCCGTGCTGAAAGCGGGTAACAGGTTTCGTCTCTCAATAGAGGCACCCCAAGCCATATAAAGCGTCCCGGGCCAAACCCATATGTCACTCCGGTCCCTTACTCGCTTGAGGATTCTCCCCAGGCCACGCTACACTCCCGCATGAAAATCGACAGGCGCTCCCGGGTTTATGTGGCCGGACATTTGGGATTGGTAGGCAGCGCGATCTGGCGCGAGCTCGAACGGCAGGGCTTCGAGAATCTGGTCGGAAGATCCCGCGCGGAGCTGAACCTGCTCGACGAGGCAGCCGTGAACCGGTTTTACGCGGAACAACGGCCCGAGTATGTCGTCGTCGCCGCAGCCAGGGTTGGCGGCATTCTCGCAAACAGCTCTCTGCCGGCGCAGTTCATCTACGAAAACCTGCAGATTCAGAATCACCTGATCCATGGCGCGTGGAAAGCCGGCGTAAAGAAGCTTCTGTTCCTGGGCAGTTCCTGCATCTATCCGAAAATGGCGCCGCAACCCCTCAAAGAGGAGCACCTGCTCACCGGACCGCTCGAGCCGACAAACGAGTGGTACGCCATCGCCAAAATCGCCGGCATCAAAATGTGCCAGGCGTACCGCCGCCAATACGGCTGCGATTTCATCAGCGCCATGCCCACAAATATGTACGGCCCAAACGACAACTACGATCCCCGGGGGTCACACGTCCTCCCCGCTCTCATCCGCCGGTTTCACGAGGCAAAAAAGACCGGAGCAGAAAAGGTCACCTGCTGGGGCACCGGCAGCCCGCTGCGGGAGTTTTTGTACTCGGATGACCTCGCCGCCGCATGCGTGTTCCTGCTCGAGAATTACTCGGAGGAGCAGTTCATCAATGTGGGATCTCAAACGGAACTCACCATCCGCGCTCTCGCCGAGACTGTCGCGCGCACGGTGGGCTACAAGGGCGGAATCGAGTGGGACACGACCAAACCGGATGGCACACCTCGCAAACTCATGGACAGCTCACGCCTGTTCAATCTCGGCTGGCGGCCAAAGGTGGACCTCGAAACCGGCCTGAAACTCAGTTACGAGGATTTTCTCCGGCGCGGCAACGGGTGAGGGGCGGGGATGGCCTCATCCCCGTTCTGCCGGCGCACAGCACAACAATCTGCAAGCACGCCTGTCCGGGCCCCAGTCTCGCCCCGGCGCGGATGCGGCCGGGTCTCTTAACCCGCAACGCGGATTTCGCCCCTCCTGTGGCGGCGCAGCAGTTCAACGTCCGCATCCACCATCAACTTCGTCAGATCCTCGAACCGGGTCTTCGGCGCCCAGCCAAGCTGCTTCCTCGCTTTGCCGGCATCCCCGATCAGCAAATCCACTTCCGCGGGACGGTAGTACCGCGGATCTATCTCCACGTGCTTCTTCCAATCCAGCCCCACATGCCCAAAGGCAACTTCGAGAAACTCCCGGACCGAGTGCGTCTCCCCCGTGGCAATCACATAGTCATCCGCCTTTTCCTGCTGCAGCATGAGCCACATGGCTTCCACGTATTCCTTCGCGTAGCCCCAATCCCGCCGGGCATCCAGGTTCCCCAAATACAGCTTCTCCTGCAGTCCCTCTTTAATATGCGCCACCGCCCGCGTGATCTTGCGCGTCACAAAAGTTTCCCCGCGCCTCGGAGATTCGTGATTGAACAGGATCCCGTTGCTGGCGTGCATGCCGTAGGACTCGCGGTAGTTCACTGTGATCCAGTAGGCGAAAACTTTCGCGCACCCATACGGGCTGCGCGGGTAAAACGGCGTCTTCTCCGACTGCGGCACCTCCCGGACCAGGCCGAACATTTCGCTCGATGATGCCTGGTAAAAACGCGGTCGAATGCCCGTCTCGCGGATGGCGTCCAGCAGCCGAACGGTCCCTGTCGCCACAATGTCGCTGGTGTACTCGGGCGTGTCGAAGCTCACACGAACATGGCTTTGCGCAGCAAGGTTGTACACCTCCTCGGGCTGAATCTTCCCGATCAGGCGCGCAAGCCCGCTGGCATCCCCAAGATCGCCATAGTGCAGAAACATCCGGCTGCTCTCGGAATGGGGATCATTGTAAATCGGATCGAGCCGGCCGGTGTTGAATGTGCTCGCGCGGCGAATAATGCCATGCACTTCGTAACCCTTGCTCAAAAGCAGTTCCGCAAGGTAAGACCCGTCCTGTCCGGTGATCCCTGTAATCAGCGCTTTTCTGGGCATAATGCTATGGCGCAGGATTCACGGAGAACGCCGCTTCCGCAAGTTCAAACATGCCGGTTCTAACAGGACGCGGCGCGCGCACTTTCGTTGCCGCCCACATGTTCCACAGTTGTCCTTCCCGCCATGATGCTTTATGTTTGCCTCGCTTATGAAGGCAGCACTGAAATTCCTGCTCGGTTGGCTGCTGGGCGTTCCTTGTTTCCTGATCAGCAGCACCGGCGCGGAGGTCGGCCTGATCCGTGTTAATGGCGCGATCGGCCCGGCCACTGCCGACTACATCAGCCGGGCAATTCGCGTGGCCGAGAGCAGGAACGCCGCATGCCTGATCGTGCAGCTTGATACCCCGGGCGGGTTGCTCGATTCCACCAAGCAGATCGTCCAGGCTTTTTACGCCTCAACAGTGCCCATCGTCGTTTACGTGGCCCCATCAGGCGCAAACGCCGGCAGCGCCGGCTGCTTCATCACCCTCGCCGCGGATGTCGCCGTCATGGCGCCAAACACCAGCATCGGAGCCGCGCACCCGGTGTCCATAGGCGCCGGCGGCGCGGAAAAGCAGGACGATGTGATGAAGCAAAAGCTCGAAAACTTTGCCAGCAGCTACATCGAAGCCATCGCCGAAAAACGCGGCCGCAACGTCGAGTGGGCAAAGGCATCCGTTGTGAAAAGCGAATCCATCACCTCGGAAAAGGCCCTGGAACTCAAGGTTGTGGACTACCTGGCCAAAGATGTTCCCGATCTCCTGGAAACCATCGACGGCCACCAGGCCGGCGAGAAAAGACTCTCAACCGCCGGGGCAAAACCTTTCGAGATTCCACAAATCTTCAGGGAACGCCTCTTCCAGATCCTGTGGCGGCCGGAGGTCATGATGATCCTGATGCTCGCCGCCATTTACGGCATCATCGGCGAATTGAGCAATCCGGGCGCCATCGTCCCGGGCGTGGTCGGCGCCATCTCCCTCGTGCTCGCCCTCTACATGGCTTCGGTCCTTCCCGTCAATATCGCCGGTTTGGCTCTCATTATCATCGCGCTGGGGCTTTTCGTCGCTGATATCTTTGCCTCCTCCCACGGGGTGCTCACCTTCGGCGGCGTCGTCTCTTTCTTCCTGGGCTCGGTCATGCTTTTTAACAAGGCGGATCCCTCCTTCCGCCTCTCCCTGGCCTATATCATCCCGGCCACGGTGATCACAGCCGCGTTCTTCATCTTTGTCGTCGGCGCGGGCCTCAAAGCGCAGCTCAACCCGGTTCGCACCGGCAAGGAGTTAATGATCGGCCAGATCGTCCGCGCCATCGCTCCGATCGACGCCGCCAGCGGCAAGGTTTTTATCGAAGGCGAATACTGGAACGCTGTCAGCTCCGTCCCCGTCCCCAAAGATGAACAAGTGGTGGTTGTGGGGGTGAAAGGATTGACGTTGCAGGTAAAACCGAAACAAACATAAACAGAAGGAGATACAATGCCGGAACAATATGCAAAAATCATGGCCTGGATCATTCCGCTGGCCGTAGTACTAGCCGTCATCCTGCCGCAGGCCATGCGCGTCCTGCGGGAATACGAGCGAGGCGTCATCTTTCGCCTCGGCAAACTCCAGGGAGCCAAAGGGCCCGGCCTCATCTTCCTCATCCCCGTCGTGGATAAAATGGTCAAAATGGATTTGCGCGTCGTCACCATTGATGTCCAACGCCAGGAAATCATGACTCGCGACAACGTGCCGGTAACCGTGGACGCGGTCGTTTATTTCCGCGTGGTGGACCCCGTGGAAGCGGTGATCAAGGTGGAAAATTTCTGGAAAGCCACCTCGCTCATCTCTCAAACCACACTCCGAAGCGTGCTGGGACAGGCCGAACTCGACGACCTCCTGTCCCACCGCGAAAAGATCAACCAGACGTTGCAGGAGATCATTGATCGGCAGACAGATCCCTGGGGCATCAAGGTGACCTCGGTGGAAGTCAAGGATGTGGTGCTGCCCGAAGGCATGAAGCGCGCCATGGCAAAACAAGCCGAGGCGGAACGCGAGCGGCGCGCCAAAATCGTGAACGCTGAGGGCGAATTCCAGGCGGCGGAAAAAATGGTGCAGGCGGCCACCATGATGAGCGCACAGCCGATTGCGCTCCAGTTGCGCTTCCTGCAAACCATGCGCGAAATCTCCAGCGAGCATAATACGACCACGTTCCTGCCGGTTCCGATCGATCTTTTCGGACCGTTCTTGAAAGGAAAGAGCTAGTCTCGCTTGTCCCCCAGGCCATGCCCATTTACGAGTACGAACTCTGCGAAGGCGATTGCAAGATATGCGGCGGCAGGTTCACCCTCCGCCGCCCGCTTTCGGCCAAACCCCTGACGCATTGCCCCGCCTGCAAAAAGCCGGTGCGCAAAGTGCTCTCGACCTTTAATTCGCCCAAAACCCTCTCAATCTCCGACGCGAAAAAGGCCGGCTTCACCGTCCTCAAAAAAACAGGCAAGGGCGAATACGAAAGGCAGTAGCACCAAACCCGCTGCGCCACGGCCCCCTGCCGCCATCCCCAAATCCACGGCTTGGCGGGAGAGACTTTTTTGCGCATATTGCCGTCGGCAAATTGACATTCGGGCAATGCGAATTCTGAATCCATGACCATGAAGCGACGTGATTTTATCCGGACGGCCGCCGCCTCCACCTCAGCCTCCATCCTCATCAACATGGCCGGCTGGGCGGAAGCCGCCGAAAGCCCGAAAGCCCCGCCAACACCGCCTCCCGCCGGCACAGGAAAAAGCGCCAGCCAGGCCTTGACGGGCATGGTGACGATCAATCACTCGTGCGACCTGATGATTGCCGGTGGCGGCATGGCAGGCGTTTGCGCGGCGCTTGCCGCGGCACGGCACGGGGCAAAGGTAATTCTCGTCCAGGATCGCTCGCGCTTGGGTGGAAATTCCTCGAGCGAAGTTAAAATGCACGTTGTCGGCGCGGACATGAGCGGCGGCCGGGCCGGCTGGCGCGAAGGCGGAATCCTCGAGGAACTGCGCCTCGAGGAAGCCGTGCACAACCCCCAGCGCAGCCGGGAAATGTGGGACTTGCTCCTCTACGACAAGATCAAATCCGAGCCGAATATCACGCTGATGCTCGATACCGCCTGCTGCGGCGCAGAGATGCGCAATGGCGTGATCCAGACCGCCCTGGCACGCAGCGACAAACAGGAGCTGCTGCACCGCATTCAAGCCCGCTACTACGCCGATTGCACGGGCGATTGCCGGCTGGCCGCGGAGGCCGGAGCCGAACTGCGCACAGGCCGCGAATCCAAAGAGGCATTCGGCGAAACTCTCGCGCTCGACAAACCGGATTCAAACACGCTGGGCAGCTCCATCCTGTTCACTTCGCGCGATTTTGGACGCCCCATGCCGTTCACCCCCCCCGCATGGGCGCGCCGCATCAAGAAAGAGATGCTCCGCCTGCGCCGTATCTCATCCTGGGAGTATGGTTACTGGTGGGTCGAGTGGGGCGGCATGCGCGATGTCATCCGGGACGAGGAGCAAATACGCTTCGAGCTGCTCAGCATCGCCCTGGGCGTTTGGGATTACATCAAAAACTCCGGCGAACATCCTTCCAGCGCAAACTGGGCGCTCGACTGGCTCGGTATGGTGCCCGGAAAACGCGGCAGCCGGCGCATCGAGGGCGATTACGTCCTCCGCGAGCAGGATCTCACCGGCAATAGCGACCCGCTCTACGATGGCGTCTGCATCGGCGGTTGGAGCATGGATGATCATCCCCCCGGAGGCTTCGACGACTCGGACCTGCGCCCCGCGCGCCAGATCCGCACCCCGCTGGTCTTCAACATTCCCCTGCGCTCGTTGCACAGCCGCAATATCGACAACCTGTTCATGGCCGGACGCAATCACAGCGCCACGCACGTCGCCTTCACCAGCACCCGCGTCATGGCCACCTGCGCCGTCATGGGCCAGGCAGTCGGCGCCGCAGCCGCTTTCTGCCTCAAAAACAACCTCGTCCCCCGTCAGCTCAGTTCCGACAGGGAAAAGGTCGCCCTCCTCCAGCAGATCCTCTTGCGCGACGACCAGACGATCCGGGACGCCCGAAATACCGACCCGCTCGATTTCGCAAGAAAGGCCGAAACCGAGTCCTCCCCCTGCCTGTTCGACACGGACCCGGCCAGCGTCATCAATGGCTTTGTTCGCGATGTTCCGGGCGAATACAAGAACAAGTGGGCCGGCCAACTCGGCCCCGACGGCGCATGGATCGATCTCTCATGGAAAGAGCCCCAAACGCTTCGTGAAGTTCAAATTACCTTCGATACGGGCTTCCACCGTCCACTCACTCTCACCCACCAGGACAGTTACAACGCAAGAATGGTTCGCGGCCCCCAGCCCGAAACGGTCCGAGATTATGAACTCCTTTATCAGCCCGCCACCGGGCAGCCGTGGGTAAGCATCGAGAAAGTCACCGGGAATTACCACAGGCTCCGCCGCCATATCTTCAAGCCGGTTCAGGCCGGATCGCTCCGCCTCAAAATCACCGCCACCAACGGCTCGGATGAAGCCCGCGTCTTCGAGATCCGCTGCTATTCCTGAAACGGAACGTCGTCGTTGCTAGCCTCAATCGCCCCTCCATCTCTGGCTGCTGCGCACGGCTCCAAAGCTCGGCTACGATTCGGACGCCTGCCGCTGCCGCCGTCTCAAGCAAAGCGAGTATGCAAAGCCCATCGGCGGCAACAAACCAAACAGGGCAATACCCCAGAGCCTGACGCCCCGGTCCGGTTGGTTCAGCACTGCTCTGACTTCCGGTCTTGCAACCGGCAGTTGGGCAAGCGGCGGGATCACAAAATGGTTGGTGGACGCCCGCCGGTACTGATTCTCCGTCGGGCTGGAATCCACCACCACCTCTCGCGGTTCGCCCGCCGCAGGCATGACAAGAATCTCCGAGAACTGAATGTCGTCCCAATCATAAGTGAACGAGCGCCTCTGCCCGGCACGCAGCGAAAACGAGCGGTCAAATGGCGACGGAATGCTCAAGAACGACGAGAGCGAAAGGGGCAGTGTGTGGCGATACCCCCGCTTGCCCGCGGTACCCACTGGTGTGACCAGAAGGGTCTCACCCGATGCATTCGAGATTTGGAAGTCTGTCAGAAAGACCATCGCCATTGGGTTGACAGTGTTCAGCAGAAAGAGACCGGTTAATAGCGTCGCCGGCATGCAAAGCAGACTGAGCCAGAGCAGGATACGATATCTCCAAATCTGTTTCATCTCTTCCAACCCAAAATGAAACGAGGACGAAAGGCGCGGCCGCACTGTTCACTTTGGCCCGTGCGCCTGACCGCAATCCTCACCATTCAAGGGTCCAAATTCATTTCGGCCGAAACTCCTCGCCAATGCCATCCACAAAAAACTCCACGCGGCCACATCGTGGACAGACATAAACATCGAAACTTTCCCGGTTGACGAACAGTTCCCCAATTTCTCCCATCAATCCCCACCGCGTGCCCTCATGGAAACGCCTGGTGCCGACAAAATCAAGGTTCGCCAGACAACGCGGACAGCGTATCGGATCGGCAGCCGGCTGCCCGGGCGGCAAAGCGCCGGCGGCCTCAGGCGCCTCCCCCCCGGCGCATTTCCAGCAGGAACTGAATTGGTCGTCATGTTGCTCCCCGCATTTTGGGCATGTCCACATAAAAGGGATTTTGTTGATTCCACCGAAGTATTGGCGCGCCGCCACGGGGACTCAATACGAAAAAGCGCGACGATCAGGGTTGAGTGCCGGGACCAAAGCAGGCACACTGCGCCGTGCTAAAATGCCGCCGCCACGGCCTCCAGGTCCTGAAAGCGCCGGCCACGCAGCCGCAAGCAACACAGCACCCGGCTGCCCGATAAAACAAAATTTGTGACGGTCACCGCCTGGTTCGCATTCATTCTTGCTTTGCCTGTTCTGATCGCCGGAGAGCGGCTGGTCGGGCGATTCTCTCTGCTTTCAAGATTCAACATCCCCGCTCCGGTGGTTGGCGGCCTGGCGGTATCCCTGTGCATCCTCGCGGGAAATGTCAGCGGACTCTGCCCGGCCAGGTTCCAATCCACCGTCACTGCACCGTGGTGGACGTGGATCACCACCATCGAGCCGGAGTGGGCCACCACCCCGGCCAAGGGGGTGAACCTGCCCTTCCTGGTGGGCTTTTTCACTTGCATCGGTCTCAATGCAAGCTGGCTTCTGGTCAAACGAGGCAGCCTCCAGGTGCTCCTCTTCCTTTTGATCGCAGGCATCCTCGCCGTCCTACAGAACGGCATCGGGGTCGGCTTGGCCCTGGCAATGGGAGAGTCCCCGTTGCTCGGCCTCATTTGCGGCAGCCCCACCATGACCGGCGGCCACGGCACAGCCCTCGGTTTCGCGGGAGAGTTCGCAAAAGCGGGCCTCGAAGCCGCTCCCGTCATCGGCGTCGCCGCCGCAACCTTCGGCCTCGTCGCCGGCGGTTTGCTCGGCGGCCCCATCGGCGGCAGCCTCATCCAGCGACGAAAACTCCAATCCACCGCTTCGCTCGCCACCCACCTCGAATCCGGCCAAACCGGACTTTCGGGAATCCTCGCCGACCTGCGCGCGCTCTTCACAGGCGGCAAAGCGGTGTTGCTCCATCTCTTGCTGCTCCTGGCATGCATCAAACTGGGCGCGTGGGCCAGTTTCTTCATCCAGAAATCCGGTATCACTTTCCCGGTGTACATCGGCGCTATGCTCCTGGGTGTCTGCGTGCGAAACGTCCTGGACCTCGCGGGCTGGCGATGGATTCAATCCGAGATCGTGGACCTCCTCGCCTCTGTGTCGCTCGCCTTCTTTTTGACGATGGCCATGATGAGCCTGAACCTTGTGGAACTGGCCGGAACCGCGCTGCCTATGCTGATCATCCTTTTGGTGCAGGTGGGGTTCATGGCAGCCTTTGCATGGTTCGTCACTTTCAAGATAATGGGACGCGACTACGATGCCGCGGTCATCGCCGGCGGCCACTGCGGCTTCGGCATGGGCGCAACCCCAAATGCAGTGGCAAACATGAAAGCACTCGTGGAACGCTTCGGACCCGCCCCCCGCGCCTTCCTCGTCGTGCCGCTCGTGGGCGGGTTCCTGATAGACCTGGTCAACGCGACAAATATCACTCTCTTTTTAAACCTTCTGAAGCACCAATGAAGATGATTCAAATGGCGGCAGCCCTCAGCGCCGGCTTCCGCGCAATGTCAAACGCATGCCTGGCGGCACTCATTCTTTCAATCTGCCCAGGGATGTTCGCCCAGGACCACCCCGCCCGCCGTGGCATGGTCTCTTCCGGACACCCGCTCGCAACCGATGCGGGCCTCAACGCCCTCAAGCGCGGCGGCAACGCTATTGACGCCGCCGTCGCCGTCGGCCTGACTCTCGGGGTCGTGGACCCGCAAAACTCCGGCATCGGCGGAGGTTGCTTCCTGCTCATCCGGCTGGCGAACGGAAATCTCGTGGCCATTGACGGGCGCGAAATGGCCCCCGCCGCCGCGGACAAAGACATGTTCCTGCGCAACGGCAAGGCGGATACAACGCTCAGCCAGACCGGCCCTCTGGCAAGCGGAGTCCCCGGAGAGCTCGCCGCGTTCGATTACGCCCTGCGCAAATATGGCCGGTTCAAACTCCGCGATATCATCCTCCCGGCCGCCGGCATTGCAGATCAGGGCTTTCCACTCAGCAGCGCCTCCGCCCGAAGGCTCGAGGCCGTCGCCCGCGATATGGCCGCCTTCAAATCCTCCACAGCCGTTTTCTTTAAAAATGGGAAACCTCTCGAAGCCGGCGACCTGCTCCGGCAACCCGATCTCGCAGCAACTTACCGCTCCATCGCGGACAACGGCATCAAGTGGTTCTACCGCGGACCATTCGCCAAAGCCACAGCCCGGTGGATGGCTGCAAACGGCGGTCTGCTAACCGCTCGCGATTTCGCCAATTACCGCATCGTCCTGCGCCAGCCGGTCGAGACCTCTTATCGCGATTACAAGGTGGTTTCCTTCCCCCCGCCCAGCTCCGGCGGTGTTCACCTGGTCCAGATGCTCAATATCGTCGAGCATTTTGACATGAAGTCGCTGGACCCTGCCACCCGCATGCATGTCATGGCCGAAACCATGAAGCTGGCGTTCGCCGATCGCGCCCATTGGCTGGGCGACCCGGATTTTGCAAAGGTCCCGCGCGGGCTCTTGTCCGGAAGCTACGCCTCGGCCCTGGCAGAGAAGATCAACACCCGTTCTGTAACAAAGGTCCAACGGCACGGACTACCCCCGGATTGGGAAACAGACCTTTTCAAAAAGCATACCACCCACTTCTCCGTCGCGGACGAGCGCGGTAACTGGGTCGCTTGCACCGCAACGGTCAACACAAGCTTCGGATCGAAGGTCGTCATCCCGGGCACCGGCGTGGTCCTGAATAATCAAATGGACGATTTCTCCACTCAGCCCGGCATCGCAAACCACTTCGGCCTGATCGGCGCCGAGGCAAATGCCATCGCCCCCCGCAAACGCCCGCTCTCCAGCATGACCCCAACCATCGTCCTCAAAAACGGCGAACCCGTGATCGCTCTCGGCGCCGCGGGCGGCCCGAAAATCATCAGCGCCGTCTTCCAACAGCTCATCGCCATGCTCGACCTCGACCAGCCCGCCGCCAGCGCAATCGCCCAGCCCCGCTTCCATCATCAGTGGTCCCCGGACGAGTTGATGATCGAGAAAGGTCTCCCGAACGATCTGCGCTCTTCTCTCGAACAGCGCGGCCACCGGATTTCCGAACACGGGGCGCTTTCCACTTCCCACATCGTGAGCTGGGATCCCCGGGCAAAAGCGTTCGTCGGGGCAGCCGACCCCCGCAGCGGCGGACTCGCAAAGGGTTGGTAGCGCAAAGGCCCGGCGAACGTTATCGAAACATGCAATCCTCCCGAATACCGTCCGCAAGATGGAGCCTGGCTGTGCTCTTTCTGCTCATGCTCGTTCCGGCAAAAGCGGCCGAAGGAGTCATTCTGTTGCACGGCCTCGCTCGCACGAGCGCGAGCATGGTTAAGATGGAAAAGGCCCTGACAGCGGAAGGTTACATCGTCCTCAACTGCGATTACTCCAGCCGAACTCAGCCGGTAGAACAGCTTAGCCTGGTCATCAGCAACGCTCTCGCACACCAGCGCCTCCGCGAATGCGCCAAAGTGCATTTCGTGACCCATTCGATGGGCGGAATTCTCGTGCGACACTACTTCGCCGCCAACCAGGACAACCGTTTGGGCCGCGTCGTGATGTTAGGCCCGCCAAACAAAGGTAGCGAAGTCGTGGATCGGCTCCGCAAACGGTGGCTGTTTCGCACGATAAACGGACCAGCCGGACAGCAATTGGGCACAGAAAAGGATTCGCTTCCGCGAAAGCTCGGGCCGGTTTCCTTCGAATTGGGAGTCATCGCCGGCAACCGCTCCATCAATTGGATCAACAGCAGCATGATTCGCGGTCACGATGACGGAAAGGTCTCGGTGGAAAACACCAAAATTGACGGCATGAAGGAACACCTGGTCCTGAACGTGACGCATCCGTTTATGATGAAGGATCCAGCCGTGATCGACGCGGTCATTTCGTTTCTCAGATCGGGCAGCTTCACTTCAGATCCCGCCCGGAAAGCCCGTTTACAGTAAGGTTAATGTCCGGGAAGTTGTCCACAGCGGCATGGATTCTTGAAGCGCTCAAATACTCGACGTGCCCATCCACAAAACCGTACTGACGCGAACCGCGCCAATCCCACCAGGTGACCTTTTCTCTCGAATGCGCGCTGATCCATTCCGCGATGAGGCCCTTTTGTGAGGGATAAAGCGCGTCACTCACTCTGCGGGATACACAAGCGAACGGGTTCGCCTGATACAGGCTGCTTCGGGTCATCCGGTTGATCGTGTCATCCGGGAAGTAAAAGGCGGTGCTGTAGCCATAGGAGGTGTTGTCGTAGTTCGGACCCGCATTCGGATCCGACGGGCAAAGCAGAGCGCCCGGCACAAAGTTGGTCGAAACGTTGGGATCGTTTGTCTGAATCCTGGCCCCGCTGAAAGCCAGGTAAGGCTGAACAAGCCAGCGCCAGCGGCGTCCCATCCAAAGGAACGGGTCGCCTGTGTTGGGAAACTGTTCCTGGTGCTCGGAACTGTAAAGAGCAAAAGCCATCTGCACCTGTCGAACGTTGCTCGCGCAGGCGGTGCGCTTGGCTGTGGCCTTCGCCCGGGCCAAAGCCGGCAGCAGCATCGCCGCCAGCACGGCGATAATGGCAATGACAACCAGCAGTTCAATAAGCGTAAAACCAGCCCAGGACGTGGGCCCCGCTCTATTGCGGCAGCAATTCGGCTCGTTGAACATCTCAAACGCTAACCGGATCGCCCGGCATGCGCAACCGCCTACAGAACCCGGCCCCACAACACACCCTCATCGAAATAGGTGCCGGGGGTGGCCTCACCCCCGCCATCGCTTCCACGTCGTCCACCTCACCCCGTGAAAAGGTCCAGCAAACCGGCACAGGAGCTCAAAGTGTCGGTCCTGACGGACCTGGGGTAAATTTCTGCGGTCCATTCCTATAACTATTCCGGTCCTGACGAACCTGCCACTATGCCGCAGAACTCGTTCCCAAGGGCTGAAGGCCCGGGTATCGGGACGGCTGAACGCTGACCCCTTGCTCGGCGCAGTTGCTTGGACACGGTTCTGAGCCGCTCCTTTTCATTTCGCCCTTATGGGTGAACCCTGTGATCCTCGGCTAAATCACCTTAACCGCGGCGACATCCACCAGCCTAACAAAATCCCATTGATCGGTGGTCAGCAGTTCCAAGGCCCCGGATTTGTCTGCTGCGCGGGCGTGCAGATAGTCATGAACCCGCCCGCCTCGGACGCCGCGGTTCTGTGCTTGTTTGAGAGCTGTCAGGACTTCCTTCGCGTCGAGATCAACAAAATCAAGGTCAGCCGCAAGCTCCAGAATCACCTCAGTCGCCGCATCCGGGTCCAAACGGATGGCCAATCGTCCGCCGGTGAGGGCAGAAAAAACTTCCCCAAGGGAATGGGTCCTCGTAAAGCCGCGTTCCTTGTGCAATCTGGATCGAAGCAGAACATCGGACGCCGCTTCTACCAGGGCACTGGAATCCCAATATGCCTTCATCGGGCGTCCCGGTCTGCACGGATAGCGTCGGATACCGTTTTACGCTTCAGCTTTTGCGGTAACATCAGAAACCCTTCCTTCGTCCGAACTGGTTGGACAAGTGGAACTTCCTTTTCCACCAGTTCAACCACCCTGATGCTGCCGTCAGACTGACGTTCCGCAGAGAACGGTTTGCGTGGAGTAAATAACTCCTTGCACGCCAAACGGCCATTTTCATCGGCAATCAGTTTCATAATGGGATTATCCCATTAACCAACATGCCGGTCAAGCCCCGGCCGTGGCCGTCAAGATTCTTACTGGCTTCTCGCCGGGTCTTTCTGCGGTCTGACCACAGCGATAGGGTAAATTTCTGCGGTCCATTCCTATAACTATTCCGGTCCTGACGAACCTGCTAATCTATTCCGCAGAACTCGTTCCCAAGGGCTGAAGGCCCGCAATGCGACATTCCGGGCCGAAGGCCTGGGTACCCATCCCCACCATTGGAACACCCCCATCCGCAACAGGTGCCGGGGGTGGCCTCACCCCCGCTTTTCGTAGGATGACTTCCACGCCGTCTCACAAACGATTACCTTTCCGGATCTCGCAGGCAGAGCCTCACGCTGGTGAACGCTTCAGGCACGGTGCTGCATTCCACCGCCTGCGATTATCAAGATCAATACTGTGCTAACGACCATATCGTGAGAACGAATTAGGCATTAAATCGGTTGACACTTCAATGATAGATCCTCATGGTAACAATCCGCCGTGAGGCAACGGGGTGGCCACTAATAATTGTCGTGACCAGAGGATGGTTCTCACTTGCAAAATGACACATACGAGATAAACGCCGAACATAAGAAACGAAACGGATGAGAATTCTATGAACTTAACCAACGGTATTATAGCCAAGCAAAGCATTTTATTGTTAGCAATCGCGGTAGGCGTCCACATGTTCGGTCCAATTGCTTTAGCAGCAGGTGAAAGCTGCGATGGCCCGGTTTACCATCCTGCGTCCACATCGGGAACATGCCCCTGTAGTTTACTCGACTCGCCTGGAGGGGGCTGGGAAGTGAGTTGCAGCACAAACACAATCACAATCATGAACAGCTATTACAGCTGTGGAGGTAACACGACCCAAACTTGCGATACAATGGTCGGAACGGTGGGGAACTCCCACACCTGTGCCGTGCTCTCATATAATAATGCGCTTTATACGCTGGCCGTTGCCGCTTGGCTGGCGTGCGAGGCTTCAGGCCCAAAGCCGTGCGGTCCCAAGCCTATGCCCTGTGATTACACGACATGCGGGTATAGAGTCCCTGGAACGCCAATCTCCGGCAGCATCTACTCCGGCTCAGACGGTACATGCGGAATCGTCTGGAACGAATTCAAGCGGACAACTGTACAACGGAGATTGGCTATTCTAGCTTCATCTCGAAGCAATGAAAGCTTTTGAATTCAAGAACAAACATCAGGAAGTAGCTTTGCAGAACCTCTCCCCCAATCAGTCCCATGAGAGACCGTACTCTGATCCGGCGGTCGCTCCGAAGTGATGACTAGGTATACCTATTTCAGCCGCGCGTCCGCTATTTTGTCGCTATGTGTATCGCTTCTCCTCGCTGCGCCAGGGGAAGTCGGCGCTGCCAAGGAATTATCCGTTGAAGAGTTGCGAGGGCTCTTCCAAATGGCAATAACCAACAGGCCCCGACGAATCCGGCTTGTCGCTAACGTAACCTTGAAAGAGCCAGCCTGGACCGCTGAACAAGTCGCTGCCGAATTAGGCCGACAGAATCAGGCGATGGCTGAGCATGACAAAAAGCTGACATCAAGGCAAAGGGCCGGGCTCATACTTGCACGAT
>ERZ1645192.658-NODE-658-length-28744-cov-8.305134_pt1 | contig 28744 bp, 21 predicted proteins | sample MGYA00575354_ERZ1645192 | MGnify/ENA primary metagenome ERZ1645192 (study PRJEB40844, sample SAMN11349763) | freshwater sediment metagenome | isolation source: river sediment | host: Sediment | place: India: Faizupur Khadar , New Delhi | collected 2017-02-21 ... | reverse complement strand
CCGCACTGGCTCGAATCGTACCTGTCATCTCGCCGGGAGTGGCGATCGTCAGCCTGTCAGAGGGTGTCGGTGCCCGTTTTCCGGATGGCGAGATCCGAGGGCCGCTGTTTGAATCCGGTGCAATACAACTGTTCCTGTTCAATCGGATCAACGGCGAAACAGCCCTGGGGCAAATGGCCCACGAACTGGCGGCTGAATTCTCGTTGAGTCCGGAAGCAAGTCTGGCCCAAACCCGAGAGCTGTTCCTGTGCCTTGTCCGACTGGGAGTTTGCGTGCCCAGCAACCTGGTGGAGTGATCTTTTGAGATTGATGCAGACGGACGATGAGCAAACTTCCTGATTCAGATCTGTTCGCGGTCCCGTTGCCGAAAGGGTTTCTGCTGTTCTCGCCCCGTCGCCGGCTGGCGGTGAGACTGAACCGCCAGGCGTTGATGGTTTTGTTCCGGATCTTCGTCGCCGGAGATCATCCATCCGGGTTGTCTCCTGAGATGGACGCGCTTGTCGCGGAACTCAGCCAACCGCCGGAACAGGTGATTCCATCCGCCAACACAGCCGTTTCTCCCCCGTTTCTCGGCCTCATCACCACCCGGGCCTGCAACCTTGCCTGTGCCTACTGCGCGTTCGGCAGCCGGACCAGCCCCGACGAACGAATGCCCCTCGCCACCGCTGTGGCCGCTGTGGACTGGATGGCCCACCAGGCCCGGCGCCTAGCGCGTGAAACATTGGATATTCATTTTTTCGGCGGGGAGCCATTCGCCGCTCCGGAGGTCGTGGACACCGCCGTCCTTCGGGGCCGGATCATGGCCGAACAGTCGGGATTGCGTCCCCACTTCGAAGCCTCCACAAACGGCTACTACACCGCAGACCAGGCCGATTTCATCGGGGCGTACTTTCACGCTGTGGTGGTTTCCATTGACGGGCCCGCCCCGGTCCACGACCGCCACCGCCCGGCAGCTCCCGGAAAAGGCAGCTTCGACCGGGTGGCCGAAACCATTCAACGCCTGGGCCGATGGGAACTGAAACTGTGTCTTCGAGTCTGTGTCAGCACGGAGAACGTCGCTAGCCTGGAAGAAATCGTGTCTTGGTTGGGGCATACTTTTCGGCCATCCGTGATCAACCTGGAGACCCTGCAGCCCACGCCCGAATCCGTCGCCGCCGGCCTGCGTCCGCCCGACCCCGTGGAGTTTGCCGTGCATGGTCACCGGGCCATCCGCCGGGCCAGGAGCCAGGGCATCAAGGCGGTTTACTCAGCGGCGGAGATGGACGGTCCCCGCTACACCTTTTGCCCGGTGGGGCGCGACACCATCATCGTATCCCCCGACGGGCAGGCCGCAAGCTGCTACCTGCCCCGGTGGGAATGGAAACAGCGCGACCTGACGCTGGAAGTGGGGCGGGTAGACGGCGCCAATCTGCATGTGGATTCTCGAGCGATCCGGCGAGTGCGCCGTGCGGCGGCCCACAAGCCACGCTGCCGCCGCTGCTTCTGCCGGTGGACCTGCGCCGGCGGATGTCTCGTTAACCAGACCTGGCCCGGCTGCCCCCATGCGTACGATGACTTCTGCCGCCAGACCCGGCTCCTGTCAGCGTGCGCCTTGCTCGACGCAATGGGGGATTCCGCTGAAGCCGACGGTGTTCTGACAGATGCCCGGGCAATGGCGGTCCTGGCGGAGCATGCCGACGACCGGCTGGAAAATTTCCCCACGATGGCAGGTGGCCATGGTTGAACCCGCCGCCCCAGGCCGGATCATCCAGTACGAGTGCGCCTCCACGACCACCTGGGCCGTGGATGACCGCGGTGTCATCGTGGTTGACGGTTCCACTGGAGCCATCCGTCGAATCCCTCATCCCGAGGCGGCTGTCTGGGCTCTGATCCAGCGACCGTACGCCTGGGGCCGGGTGATGAATATCCTGTCCGCCGCCACCGGCCTTGACGGGGCCGCAGCGTCCAGTCTGCTTCAGCGGTGCCTGGCGGAGTGGACAGCGGCGGGGCTGATCCGGATGACCACCAAGGATGCTCTCGAGTCGATCGCTCATGGCTAATATTTCTTTGACCCAGCATTGTCCTCTCGCATGCGATTATTGCTTCGCTCGTTCCTTGCCGGATGATTTCAACCTGCCGGACTTTATGTCCCGAGCTACGTTCGATTGGGCGCTGCATCTCCTCCAACGTTCAGGAATTCGACAGGTTCGGTTGCTGGGCGGCGAGCCCACTCTGCACCCGCAATTTCCATCTTTGGTGGAAGACATCATCAAGGCCGGGCTGGATCTCATGCTGTTCACCAACGGCCAAATGTCCGACTCCATCATCGATTGTCTGGCGGAGTTGCCAACGGAACGTGTGTCCATCCTGGTCAATGCGGCCACATGCCTCTTTACCGCCGGTAGCGCGTTGGACCCGTCCGTTGCCGGGCTGTTCCGGCGGTTGGGTAACCGCATTGCCTTGGGGTTGAACATCTCCTCCCCAGCCGGTTTGTCAGATCACATTCTGAATCATGTTTCCCGTTACGGACTGTTGCCGGCGGTGCGCCTGGGCCTGGCCCACCCCCACGCGGCGGCGGATCGGCCGTTCCTCCACCCGCGCCTCTATCGGATGGTGGGCGAGCGACTGGTCGCGTTTCTGGATCGTGCCCGGCAATTGGGTATTGAAGTGAATCTGGACTGCGGCTTTGTTCCCTGCATGTTTCCGAACGGCGGCCAGGAACTGGAGCCGGAGCTGGCCCGCCAGATCGGCCGGCGCTGCAGTCCCATTCCAGACATCTTACCGGACGGAAGCGTCATCGCCTGTTTCCCCCTGGCGAGAAAGGGGCGGTTCCGTCCCGACAACGGCGACGATCTGGCCGAGATCCGAAATCGTTTCTCGGCCCTTGAGCAATCCTTTGAATCCCTGGGTATTTTCCCGGAGTGCGCGGCCTGCCGGGCCCGGAGCAATGGCTGTTGCAGCGGAGGTTGTCGGGCAGCGGCCATTCGTCGTCTGCGGCAGCAACCGTTCACGTTCACGATGTCGGCGCACGACACCCCATCCGATCCGTTTGTCACCCACGGCCCCAACCGACGCGAAACGGCCGACCCCGACCGGCTGGCCGCTTACGACCGGTCCGCTCCCCCACGCTGGGTGATTCCGTACGTCGATCAGCCCCTCACATTCTGGCAGCAGCTGGCCGACGATTTCGACCCGAAGCTTCTGTCCGTATATTTGCCGCTGCCCGGGACCGCCGTCGGTTCGGGCCGACCGCGCCAACCGATGGCCCACCTGGCTGAATTCCTGGAGCACCGCCTGTTTCCCGTGAACGTGTTGGTGAATCCCATCGTCCTGCCAAAACCGCTGGACAAGATCTGGCCGGACATCGCCCATGCCTTGCGGGAATTTGAACGCCGACACGGTATGGTCTCAGTGACGACGGCGGACCTGCTCCTCGCCGAACGGATCCGACAAGAGTTTCCCGATTGCACCATCGCTGCCTCGGTTCTGATGGACATCGCCACTTCCTGGCAGGCCCATCTGTTGAACGGTGTCTGCGATGTTTTGGTACCGTCCAGCCAGGTGATGCGCAACCTGCCGGCCTTGCGGGAATTACGGAAGGCATTCAACGGGCGGATACGGCTCATCGTCAACGAGGCGTGCTTGCCCGGGTGCCCGTATCGCCGACAGCATTTTTTCGAAATGGGTCAAGAAGAAGCCCTGCCGCACTCCCTCTGTGAACCGTTGCTGAAAGCGCACCCGTGGCTGCGGTTGACCGGAGCTTGGGTGCTGCCACAGCACCTGCACTTCTATGACGGTCTGATCGATGAATGGAAGCTGGCCGGACGAGTCACCCTTCAGGATCCGGTCCGCTACCGCCGGGTGCTGTCCGCATACCTGGCCCGCACACCCATGCAACCGCACGAAATCGGCGGTGGTCCGGCATCACCGCTCCACCCGCTGGACATCGAGGCGGATTTCTTCCAGCAGACACTGACCTGCGACCGCCGATGTCAGGCGTGTTCTGTGTGCCGTGAATACATGACCGCGCGGATGAAGCACCAGCCGGAAGTCTGAGCACCCGGCCCTGCGGGCAAATGAACAGACGGTCTCGTCCAACGCCCACTCCGCGGCCCGCGCGTCCGCAGAGCAAGACCGTGTTGCGGATTGATTCCACTGCGTGGGATTGCTACCATCGCGGTGCCGGATCCGGTGGCCACAAACGTTTCGGTCGGTTGAGCAGGAATGCCTCTTTTCCGCCGCATCCATCCGCGATGGCCGGTGTTTCGGATCGGCCATCTCGAGGCCCGGGAGATCCTGTATACGCCCGGACACCTGGCGACGGTTTCCGCTCGCGCGGCCGATTTGCTGGAATCGGAATGGCTGCTGGGGCGCATGCCCGAGACGGAGGCGCTCCGTGCGGTGGCCGCCTGGCTCGTGGAACGAGCTCAGGAATCCACGGCTTTCTGGGAGCAGCGGTTTCAGGCTCCCTTTGCCCCCGAATGCCTGTCCCTCAGCCCCGGCGACAAGTGCAACCTGCGCTGCATGTATTGCTATTCCCGCGGCCGGCGGGAGGCGTCGGGCGCTGGCGCCGGCCGCCGTCAGGCTGACGCGGACGAGCGATCCTACCGGGCCGCGGCCCGCCTCGTAGCCCGTCACTGTGCACGGAAAGGTGTTCCATTCCACCTGGTCATCCAAGGCGGTGGCGAACCTTCCCAACACTGGGATACGGTATGCCGTGCCGTTGCCGCCACCCGCGAGGCCGCTGCGGCCGCCGGCGTCGTCTGGCGCGGCTACATGGCCACCAACGGTACGCTGTCAGCGGAACAGGCCGCCTGGGCGGCGACGAACTTTGACTGTATCGGTCTATCCTGCGACGGCCCGCCTCATATCCACGATCGGCTGCGCCCCTTCGCCGACGGCAGCCCGTCCTCGTTCCGGGTCATCGAGACAGCACAAACCATTCGCGCCGCTGGCGGCAACCTGGAGGCCAGGGCCACCATAATTCCCGCAACCATGGACTGCCAGACTGAAATCGCCTCCTTTCTGCGCGATGAGCTTGGTGCGACGCGCCTGCGGTTCGAACCGGTGTACAGGCCCTTCGTGGAGAGTGAACCGGTGTTCCTGCCGGACCAGGCCGAGACCTTTGCCGCCAATTTTCTGGGGGCGCAACGCCTCATGCGGTTGTCAGGCGTGACTCTTGAATTATCGGGCGTTCGCCTGGGCGAGATCCACGGCCCCTTTTGTGACGTGCTGCGCCACACGCTCCGCCTGGTTCCCGGTGGTCTCGCCACAGCGTGTTTCCGGTGCTCCGGGGATGCCGAAGTCCAGTCACATGGCCTGGTCGTGGGGCAACTCGATCCTGAATCGGACCGTTACATTTTGGACACGAGTCGGATCGAAATCCTGCAACGGTCCGCATCCCGGATCCCGGACTTCTGCCAACAATGCCCAAACCTTTTTCACTGCACCCGCGGCTGTCCGGACCGCTGCCCTGCCGTCGGTGCAAATCCCGCTCAGGCGGCTGCTCAGGACGAGTCTCTGGCAGCGTCCTTTCGCTGCCGCCTCTATCAGCTCCTGATCGCCTCATGGCTGCTTGATTCTGTCGACACGACGGCATTCAAGGCGGCTGACCCGGGTGGCCAGCCGGCGCACCCCGCCGCCGAGGGTGCGGCCGCTGACGCACTCGGTGCCTTTCTGGTGGATGCGCCTCCGGAAGTGGATGTTTCCGCCATTCGCCGACAGTGGCAGGCCGCAAATCAGCGTTACCCGGTCTCGGGGCGCCGCATGCCGGACCCGCCGTGGCGCGAGCACAGCTACGAGTTCGACGGCCGCCGGACCTGGGAACTTCTGGTGGAGACCATTCCCGCTCTGGAGCCGATTCGCCCCATGTCCGTGTACATCCATGTTCCATTTTGCGAGGAGCGGTGCGGCTTCTGTGACTGCTACTCGTTACCGGTGCGGCACGTTCGTTCATCGCTGATGGACGCCTACGTCAGCGCCCTGCGGGAGGAGACGGCTGCATGGGCGAAAATCCCGTCCCTTTCCCGCCGACCGGTCACTACTGTCCATTGGGGCGGCGGTACGCCGAACGTTCTGACACCGGAGTCGTTTTTAACGGTGCTGCACGATCTGCGTGGCGCCTTCAACTCAAGTCCCGGCACCGAATGGGCACTCGAATCCACCAGCCGCCGGCTGACCGACGGGCATCTGGCCTGGTTGTGCGAGCAGGGATTTTCGCGCCTTCACATCGGAGTTCAAACCCTGGAAGAGCCACTGCGCCGGCGGATCGGGCGGCGGGACGACACCGCCACAGTGCTGGAGCGCATCGATCGGGTGTTGCGGTCAGGTTTCATCGCCACGGTGGACATCGTCTACGGTCTGCCGGGCCAGACTGTCCGGGGTTTGCTGGACACGCTGCGCCGGCTGACGGCGGCCGGCGTGCATGGTTTTTCGCTTTACCGCTTGAACCGCAGCGTTCGGAACAGGCGCTTTTTGGCCACGCTCGGCGCCTGCCAGACGGATGCGACGGCAGACTTCGTCCTCATGCAGGCAGCCGATCAATTCCTGTGTGCGGCTGGATTCCGCCGCAACCATTTTGATCACTATTGCCGGCCGCCGGACCGCAATCTGTACAACACCCACGCCACCCGGGGCGAGGACCTGTTGGCGCTGGGTGCGACGGCCGACGGGCTGTTCCACGATCTGGTCTATCGCCATCCCAATACCGGCAAGTACCTGACGCCCGATCGACACGGCGTGCCCGTGCTGGAAGGCGGCCTGTGCCTGTCGTCGCGGGAGCGGGCAGTGTATCCGGCGAAGGCGGCTCTCATGGCCGGCCGGGTGCCGGTGGAATATGTTCGCAGTCTGGGGGCGTCGGACCTGCTGGACCGATGGCGGGAGTGCGCCCTGATCGAAAGTGATCCGGATACCGGTGGGCTCACCCTCACCGCCGCCGGGGCCTGGCTCGTCCAAGACATGATCGAAGATCTGGCCGGCCGTTCGCCGGCATAATCCTCAGCGGCATCCCCACGGCATCACGTCAGCGAATATCTGCCGCCGGGATACCGAGGCACCGAAATGATCATACGCCGTCGATGCCTCATGGATCGTGCGTCTTCCGGCACACCCAGCTCAGGCCAGACAGCCGATGTCGCGCGCGGGGTGTTTTGCGCACGCCGATGATCGGTCAGATCAATTTGCCCATTGTGCTGGACGTATAGCCCGCTCGAACTGCGTGCGGCGATCACAACCTACGTCAGGGGCCTGCCGGGTCCGGCGGCGGCGCGCCAGGCCGCCAGGGCGGCGGGGAAGGGGGCGAGGGCGCGGTCGAGAATCCCCATGGTCGCGGCGATGGCCAGGCCGTAGTTGGTCACCGGCACGCCGGCGGCACGACCGCGCAGGATCCGGCCCAGCATCTCCCGGCGGTTCTGCATGCAGCCGCCGCAGTGCACCACGAGACGGTAACGGTTCAAATCCGCCGGGAAGTCGTGCCCCTGGACGGTGTCGAACTCGAGGGGGCCGCCCACGTGCTCGGTGAGCCAGCGCGGCAGCTTGACCCGGCCGATGTCGTCGGCGATGGGATGGTGGCTGCACGCCTCGGCCACCAGCACCCGGTCGCCCGGCCGGAGGGCGTCGATGGCGGCCGCGCCCCGGGCCAGCTCGGTCAGGTCGCCCTTGAAGCGGGCGAAGAGGATGGAAAACGAGGTCAGCGGCACCGCCGGCGGCGTGTCGGCGGCCACCTGCCGGAAGGCCTGGGAGTCGGTGACCACGATGGCGGGGGGCCGGGTGAGGCGCTCCAGCACGCCGCGCAGCTCGCGCTCCTTGGTCACAAGGCAGGCGGCGTCGCCGTCGAGCAGGTCGCGGATGGTCTGGACCTGGGGCAGGATGAGACGTCCCCGCGGCGCCTCCTTGTCGATGGGCACCACGAGCACGGCCAGCTCGCCGGGCGGGACGAGGTCGCGCAGGATGGCGGGAGCATCGATGAAATCGTCGGGCGCGGCCCGCAGGATGGCCTCGCGCAACGCCGCCAGCCCCTCGCCGGAGCGGGCGCAGGTTCGCACCACGGGCACCTGCCGCGCCGCCAGCCCGGCCAGGACGTCGTCCGCCGGAGCGGCGACATCCACCTGGTTGAACACCGCGACGGCAGCCACCCCGCGGCGGGCAAACTCGCCGAGGAGCGCCTCCTCGAATTCGCCCCAGCCGGCCGAACCGGCAACGACCAGGCCGAGGTCCGTCCGGTCCAGGACCTGGCGGGTCCGGCCGATCCGCAGGTCGCCCAGGGCGCCGCTGTCGTCGATCCCGGCCGTGTCGATGAACAGCACCGGGCCCAGGGGGAGGAACTCCATGGGCTTTTCCACCGGATCGGTGGTAGTCCCCGCCTTGGGCGAGACGATGGAGACCGACTGCCGGACCAGCGCGTTGAGCAGGGAGCTCTTGCCGACGTTGCGCCGGCCGAAGAACCCGATGTGCAGCCGCATGCCGCGGGGGGCTTTGTTCATGTTCACCTACCGGCCGATTGGGCGGGTCACCCGCGCCCGGGCGCGACGGGCGCCGCGGGCGACGGTCGCGCCGCTTAGAGATAAATGTCGCGCTCACCGCCGCGGATCCGCGCCAGCCGGGCCTCCAGGCGGCCCCGGGCGGGGGCGTCGGCGATGCGGTCGAGCTCGCGGGCCAGCAGCGCCTCGCCCGCGGCGCGGGTTTCGGGGGACGCGTAATCCTCGAGGTACTCGACGAGGGTCATCAGGGCGTTGGGGGTGCAGAAGCGCTGGATGAACCCGGGGATGGCGTACTCCATGAAGTGCTCGCCGGTGCGGTTGAGGCGGTAGCAGGAGGTGCAGAAGCTCGGGATGAAGCCGTCGTGCAGGAGTTGGCGGATGGTCTCGTCCAGCGAGCGGATGTCGCCCAGCTCGAACTGCTCCCGCTCCATGCACTGCGCGTCGCCGGCCTCGGTGTAGCCGCCCAGCTCAAGCCGGCTGCCGGCGTCGATCTGGGACACACCGAAGCCCAGCAGCTCGCGGCGGATCTCCGGGGTCTCCCGCGCGGTCAGGATGAGGCCGGTGTACGGCACGGCCAGGCGCAGGATGGCGATGAGGCGCTTGAAGTCGGCGTCGACGACCGTCCAGGCCGGGTCCACCCGCACCCCGCAGGCGGGCCGAATCCGCGGGAAGCTGATGGTGTGCGGCCCGACGCTGTAGCGCTTCTGCAGATGGCGGGCGTGGCTGATGAGCCCGAGCAGCTCGAAGCGCCAGTCGTAGAGCCCGAACAGCACGCCCAGCCCCACGTCGTCGAGGCCGGCCTCCATGGCCCGGGACAGGCCGTCCAGGCGCCAGAGGTAATTGCCCTTCCGGGTATGGGCCGGGTGGTAGCGGGTGTAGGTGGGGTGGTGGTAGGTCTCCTGAAAGATCTGGTAGGTGCCGATCCCGGCCTCCTTGATGATCCGGTAGCCGGCGTGGTCGAACGGGGCGGCGTTGATGTTGACCCGGCGGATCTCGCCGTGCCCGACGCGGATGCCGTACACCTGCCGGGTGGTGGCGGCGATGAACTCGGCGTCGTAGCTGGGATGCTCGCCGAACACCAGAATCAGCCGCTTGTGACCCTGCTGTTCCAGGGCCGTCACCTGCTGGTGCAGCTCATCGGGCCGCAGCGTGCGCCGGATCACGTCGGAGTTGGACTGGCGAAAGGCGCAGTAGCCGCACTCGTTGAGACACTCGTTGCCGATGTACAGCGGGGCGAACAGGACGATCCGGTTCCCGTAGACATCGCGCTTGAGCTGCCGCGCCGAGGCGAAGATCTCCTCGACCAGCGCCGGATCCGCGGTCCGGATCAGCGCCGCCGTCTCCTCGAGGTTGAGAGCCTCCTTGGCCATGCTCTTGGCGAGCACGTCCCGGACCCGGGCCGGTTCCGGCGGCGGTCCGCTGACCAGCCGGGACAGCCGGTCGTCATCGATGAAGTCGACCGCATGGGGGCTCAAGTTGGATTCATTCACTTCGACCATGATGGACACTCCTTCGGGCGGGACGTCACGTCCTCCCGGTGTCTGGCGCCGCCCGGCCCACGCCCGACGCTCCGACCCAGAGACGCCACCAGCGCCTGGACGGCGCGGGCGGCTTCGATCCGGTCGGCGGTCGGCGGGGTCTTGCCGGGATAGATGGCATACAGTTCACGATAGCCGGGTGGCGTGAGATCGGGCATGATCACGTTGGCGCCCCGCTGCAGGCCGAGCGCATGGCCGCGGTCACGGTCGACGGTCGCCAGGGCGGTGGTCGCGGGGATGTTCGCGTCCGGGCAGACCAGCCGGGCCAGCGCCACGGCCTTGGTGGCCATGACCGCGGAGTTGGGCACCTGGTCGGCGGCGGTGTCAGTGACCGTCTGGCCGGCCTGGCCGAGCGGCGTTTCGGGGTGGGGCAGGTACGGCCCGAGCCCGATCATGTCGAGCCGCAGCTCGCCGAGCCGCTCGATGTCCCGGGCGAGGTCCCGGTACGTCTGCCCGGGGATCCCCACCATGACGCCGCTGCCGACTTCGTAGCCGAGACGGCGCAGGCTCTCCAGCACGGCCAGCCGGTCGCGGGTCTCGCCGGGCCGGGCGGGATGAATCCGGCGGTACAGCTCCGGGTTGGACGTTTCGAACCGCAGCAGGTAGCGGTCGGCGCCCGCCTCGCGCCAGGCCGCCAGCTCGTCGTCGCTGCGCTCCCCCAGACTCAGGGTGACGGCCAGCGCTGTCTCCGCCTTGATGCGGCGGACGAGGCCGGCGACGCCGTCGCGGGTCAGGCCGGGGTCCTCGCCCGCCTGGAGCACCACCGTGCCCAGGCCGAGCGATGCCGCCAGCCGCACGCAGTCCATGATTTCGGTTTCGGTCAGGCGGTAGCGGACCAGTTCGTTCCGGCCGGCCCGGATCCCGCAGTAAGCGCATTGCCGGCGGCAGTGGTTCGAGAGCTCCACCAATCCGCGCAGGTGCACGGCGTCACCCACGTGCTGCCGGCGGACGCCGTCAGCCATCGCCCAGAGCCGCCCCAGGCGTCCGGCGTCTTCCTCGCGCAGCCAGGTTTCGATCTCCGCCAGGGTCATATGGCAGGCTCCGTTGCGCTCTGTGCGTCACCGCCATGGGCGGGATCCAGCCACACGCTGAACGTGCTGCCCTCGCCGGGTGTGCTGTCCACCGTCACTTCGCCGCCGTACAGGTGGGCCAGCCGCCGGACGATGGACAGCCCGAGCCCGCTGCCCAGGATCTTGCGGGTCTGTTCGTTCTTGATCCGGACGAACTCGCCGAACAGACGGCCCACTTCCTCCGGGGTCATGCCGATCCCGGTATCGGCCACCCGGATCCAGACCCGGCCCGCCTCGCGGGCGATCGTCAGGGTGACGCGGCCGTCGTCGCGGTTGTACTTCACGGCGTTGGACAGCAGATTGTTGAGGATGATCTCGATCTCGCCGCGGTCGGCAGTCATGACGACGGGGCCAACCGGCTCGAACACCAGCTCGATCCGGCGCGCCGCGGCGGACGGCTGCACCGTTTCCAGGCAGAGGCGGGCGATCGCCACCAGGTCCTGTTCGGCCAGCTCGCGCTTCTTCTGTCCCGATTCGATCCGGGTCAGGTCCAGCAGATCGAAGATCAGCTTGCGCATGCCCTCGAGGCGCAGCAGCGACCGGTCGATGACCTGGGCGAACTGCTGCGGCTCCATGCCGGCCGGCAGGTCCTGGAGGAGGCACAGGTAGCCTTCGATGGCCGCGATGGGCGCCTTGAGCTCGTGGGCCAGGACGGACAGGAACTGGAACCGGATCTGCCGCTTCTCACGGGCCAGCTCGTCGGCGCGGCGCTGGAGCAGATAGTGGTGCGCCGCCTTCCGCACCGTCATCCGCAGCTCCTCCGGCGTGAAGGGCTTGGCCAGAAAATCGAACGCGCCCAGCTTGGTGGCCCGGATCGCCGTCTCCAGCGAGGCGTAGGCCGTGATCATGACGGTGAGCAGCTCGATCTTCCGCTCCACGATCCGGTCCAGCACATCCAGGCCGGACATGCCGGGCAACTTGTGATCGAGCAGCAGCAGCTGCGGCCGGAAAGACTGGATGACCTCGAGGCCCTCCTCGCCGCTGGCGGCCTGCCGGAGATCGAATCCCAGCTTCGCCTCCAGGTCGGGAAAGTCGACCTGGAACTGGCGGAGCGTGCGCTCAGCCGCCAGGCGCATCCCCGGCTCGTCATCGACGATGAGAACCCGCATCGTTTCAGCCATCATGCCTCCGGCAGCAGGCGGCGGATTTCCCGGATGATCTGTTCGAATCGCACCGGTTTGGCCAGGATGGCGTCGGCCTTGACCCAGGAGCGTTCGTCGGCCGAGATGGTGTCGAACCGCAGCCCGGTGGCGCTGGTGACGGCCGTGGTCAGGATCACCGGGATGGTGGGATCCTGCTGCTTGATCCGGTGGCACAGCACGAACCCGCCGTCCATGTGCTCCATCATCAGGTCCGAGATCACCAGGTCCGGCCGGCCCTCCCGGAGGGCCTGCTCGGCCTCCTGTTCGCCGAACGCGGTGCGGACGGCGAAGCCGGCCGCCTTCAGGGAAATCTGGAGCTGCTGGACGAAGTCGATGTCGTCGTCAATGACCAGGATCGTGTGTTTCGGTTGTTGCATGGTGCGTGTCTCCTTGTTCTCGGCCGGATGGCGGACCGGCTAATCCTGCGGGCCGCGGCGGGGCAGCTTCACCCGGAACGTGGTGCCCGTCGGTCCCGCCGCGGGATCGGCGTTGGACTCGACGGCGATGTTGCCGCGGTGCATTTTCACGATGCCGTACGACACCGCCAGGCCGAGGCCGGTACCCTTGCCGATCTGTTTGGTGGTGAAGAAGGGCGAAAAAACCTTCTTGATGTTTTCCTTGGGGATGCCGATCCCGGTGTCTTCCACCTCGATCACCAGGTCGTCCTGCTCGAGGCGGGTCCGCACGGTGAGGCGGCCGCCGTCGGGCATGGCCGCGTAGGCGTTGTCCACCAGGTTGATGATCACCTGGGACACCTGGTCCCGGTCCAGTTCGACGACCGGGTCGTCGAGCTGATGCTCCACCTGCACGGTGACCCCGGCCGGGGTCGGAATCGCCTGCAAGTTGCGCTCGACGAGCTCCCGGACGTCGATGGGCTGGTGGAGGACCTTGTTCTGGCGGGCGAAATCCAGCAGGCCGGCGACGATCTTCTTGCAGCGGTCGGCCTGCTCGGTGATCATCCGCAGATCCTCCCGCAGCGGCGAATCGGGCGAGCACTCGTCGTGCAGCAGGTGCGAGTACATCAGCACAACGCCCAGCGGGTTGTTGACCTCGTGGGCGATACCGGCCGCCAGCTGCCCCATGCTGGCCAGTTTCTCCGAGTGCATCAGCGCCTCCTGGGTGTCCTGGAGCTGCTGGTGCGACTGGGCCAGGTCGCTCACCGCCCGGCGGAGCTGGTCGATGGTGTGGGGCAGGCACATCTCGCTCTGGGCCACGCCGCGGGCGATGGCCTCGGCGTGCTCGACGCAGGTGTCGTAGCCGCAGGCGCCGCAGTTGAGCTCGTCCTCCGGCGCCAGCTTGCCGATCCGGGTCATGATCTCCCGGAGCAGGTCACGCGACGGCGCCGTGTGGCGCTGATCGTCGACGCAGAAATCGACCCCCAGGTCCAGGTCGGCGAACCGGACCATCTCCGCCTCCCAGGCCGGCCAGTCCATGCCCTCGTGGCGCCCGCGGGCGAACCGGCTGAGCTGGGTGCGGCGGACGAACAGGGGGCTCTTGACGCTCATCCCGGCGCCCATGGTGCAGCCGTTGCAGCAGAGCAGCTCCAGCAGCCGGGCGTTGAGGGCGCCCGAATCGAACTCCTTGATGGCTTCGACGAAGTTGATCCGCCCCTCCGCCGCCACGTAATCGACGGTCAGCAGGTCCTCCTGGATGGCCGAGCTCTGGAACATGCCTCCGCTGAGCGGGTACAGGGTGCCGAGGCCACCCAGCGGCGGGTCGAAGTCGGCGGGATCCGCATCCCGGCACTCGACACCGCGGTGGATCAGCAGGCGCCGGAGCTCGCGGAAGGTCATCACCGCGTCCACCTCGCCGGCCAGCGCGTCCCGGGCGGCCTCCCCCTTCTTGGCGATGCAGGGGCCGATGAAGACGATGCGCAACGGGTCGGTGCGGTCGCGCCGCAGCGCCCGGGCCGTGGCGATCATCGGCGAGGCGATGGGGGTCAGGTAGCTGACCAGGTCCGGGTGGTATTTCTCGATGTAGGCGACGACCGCCGGGCAGGCGGTGGTGATGTAATGGCGGACCGGGTCCTTGTCGAGGAGCTGCCGCAGGGCCCGGGAGACCAGATCCGCGCCGAAGGCCACCTCGTGGACGGAGGCGAAGCCGAGCTGCTTCAGGGCCCCGACCACGCGGCGGTAGTCCTGGTCCGGAAATTCGGCCGGGTAGCTGGGCGCCACGATCGCCGCCACCGGGACGCCGTCCGCCAGCATGGCCGTGACCGTGTCGATGGAACTGGCGGCCTGTTTGGCGTCCTGGCTGCAGACCCGGATGCAGTTGCCGCAGCCGATGCACCGCTCGGGGATCACCTCGGCTTGCCCGTCCAGGATCCGGATGGCCTTGGCCGGACACTCGCGCACGCAGGTGTAGCAGACGCGGCAGCGTTCCCGGATGGTCTGGATGTAGTGGCGGGCGGCGGCTTCGCTCATGGGTCTTCCGGATGCTATTGCATGACGTCGCGGTGGTGGTAGTGGGTGTGCAGCAGCTCGTGGCTCCGCTCACCCAGCGGCTCGCCCAGGAATTCCTCGTAGAGTCGGGCGACCTCCTCGTTGCGGTGGGAGGTCTGCACGGGCGCCTGCCGGTCGATCTCATAGAGGGCCGCCATGCGGGCGCGCAGGCGGTCGGGATCGGTCTGGTAGGGCTGGCCGCCGCCGGCGATGCAGCCGCCCGGGCAGGACATGATCTCGACGAAATGCAGCTGCCGCTCGCCGGAGCGGATGTCGTCCAGGATCTGTCGGGCGTTGGCCAGGCCGCTCGCCACAGCCACGTTCACATCGAGGTCGCCGATCCGGACGGTGGCCGTCTTGATGCCGGTGAGGCCGCGGAGGGCGGTGACCTTGGGCGGGTCAAGCTCGCGCCCGGTCAGCAGGAAGTGGGCCGTGCGGAGCGCGGCCTCCATCACGCCGCCGGTGGCTCCGAAGAGCTTGCCGGCGCTGGAGCGCTCACCGAACGGATGGTCGGCTTCCTCCGGTTCCAGCGAGTTGAAGTCGATGCCTTGCATCCGGATCATGGCGGCGAGTTCCCGGGTGGTGATCACCGCATCGATGTCGGGGCGGCCGTCGGGGGCCATCTCGGGGCGGGACGCCTCGAATTTCTTGGCCAGGCAGGGCATCACCGAGACGCTGTAGATCCGCGCCGGATCGATGCCGGTGCGCGAGGCGTAGAAGCTCTTGATGACCGCGCCGAGCATCTGCTGGGGGCTCTTGCAGGTGGAGACATGGTCGATGAAGTCCGGGTAGAACTCCTCGATGAACTTCACCCAGGCCGGCGAGCAGCTCGTGAACATGGGCAGTGGTCCGCCGGTCCGGATCCGGTGGGCCAGCTCGGACGCCTCCTCCATGATGGTCAGGTCGGCCGAAAAGCTGGTGTCGAAGACCCGCTTGAACCCGAGCCGGCGCAGGGCGGCGTTCAGGATCCCGGCGACGTCCTGGCCTGGTTTCAGCCCGAACTCCTCGGCCAGGGTGACCGACACGGCCGGGGCGTGCTGGATCACCGCGATCCGTTCAGGATCGGCCAGGGCGGCGCGGATCTCCTCGGCCTGGCTCCGCTCCACCAGCGCGCCGGTGGGGCAGATCATGACGCACTGGCCGCAGTTGACGCAGCTCGACACGTTGAGCCCCTCGTTGAAGGCCGTCCCCACCACGGTCTTGCTGCCGCGGTTGATGAAGTTGATGGCTGAGACGCCCTGGATCTCCTCGCAGACGCGGACGCACTTGCCGCAGAGGATGCACTTGGCCGGATCCCGGATGATCGACGGGCTGGACAGGTCGACCTTGTGGTCCACCGGGGTGCCCCCGAAGCGGCGCTGCTGGACGCCCAGCTCCGCCGCCAGGGCCCGCAGCCGGCACGAATCGTTCCGATGGCAGTACAGGCAGTCATCGGGATGGTTGGCCAGCAGGAGCTCCACGATGGTCTTCCGGGCGCGCAGGGCGCGCGGGGAGTGGGTCTGGATTTTCATCCCGTCGCTCACCGGGTAGGAGCAGGACGGGATCAGGCCGCGCTGCCCCTCGACCTCGACCACGCAGAGCCGGCAGGCGCCGTCGGGCAGGAGCGATTCCATGTGGCAGAGCGTGGGCACGGAGATGCCGGCCCGCTTGAGGGCGGACAGGATGGTCTCGCCTTCCTGCGCCTGGATTGTCCGATTGTTGGCGTGCAATGTGATCATGGCGTGTTACTCCTCAGACCACCGCGACGGCTTGGAACCGGCAGACTTCCACGCAGGTGCCGCAGCCGATGCATTTGTCGTTGATGACGTAGTGGGGACTCTTGGCGACGCCCATGATGGCTCCGGCGGGGCATTTCTTCGCGCACAGGGTGCAGCCCTTGCAGCGCTCGGCGTCGATCCGGTATTCCAGCAGACCGGAGCAGACCTTCGACGGGCAGCGCCGGTCGAAGATGTGGCTCTCGTATTCGTGGCGGAACCAGCGCAGGGTGCTGATCACCGGGTTGGGCGCGGTCTGGCCCAGGCCGCACAGGCTGGTGTCGCGGATCACCTCGGCCAGCTCGGCCAGGTGCATCACGCCCTTGAAACGCTCGAGGGTCTGGTTGCCGGTCTCCTGGCCGCGGCCGCGGGTGATGGCCTCCAGGATCTCCAGCATCCGCTTGGTGCCCTCCCGGCACGGGATGCACTTGCCGCAGCTTTCCCGCTGGATGAAATCCATGAAAAACTTGGCCACGTCCACCATGCAGGTGTCCTCGTCCATGACCACGAGGCCGCCCGAGCCCATCATGGCGCCCACGGTTTTGAGTGATTCGTAGTCCACCTGGATATCGAGGTGCTGTTCCGGAATGCAGCCGCCGGACGGGCCGCCGATCTGGACCGCCTTGTACTGCTTGCCGCCGGGGGTGCCGCCGCCCAGGTCGAAGATGATCCGGCGCATCGACGTGCCCATGGCGACCTCGATGAGCCCGGTGTTGGTCACCTTGCCGGACAGGGCGAAGACCTTGGTGCCTTTGCTGCTGTCGGTGCCCACCGCGTTGAACCAGGCAGCGCCGTTGGCGACGAGCGGCGGGATGTTGGCCAGGGTTTCCACGTTGTTGATGACGGTGGGCTTGCCGAACAGGCCGCTCTGGGCCGGATACGGCGGCCGGGGGCGCGGCATGCCGCGCTTCCCCTCGATGCTGTGGATGAGCGCGGTCTCCTCGCCGCAGACGAAGGCGCCGGCGCCCTGCTTGATGACCACGGTCAGGTTGAAGCCGCTGTCGAGGATGTTGCGGCCGAGCAGGCCCCACTCCTCGGCCTGCTGGATGGCCCGCTTCAGGCGTTCGATGGCCAGCGGGTACTCGGCGCGGATGTAAACGTACGCCTTGGAGGCGCCGATGGCGTAGGCCGCCAGCGCCATGCCTTCCAGCAGCCGATGCGGGTCGCCTTCGATGACGGCCCGGTCCATGAATGCGCCCGGATCGCCTTCGTCGGCGTTGCAGATGAGGTATTTCTGGCTCCCCTCGTTCTGCCGGGCCAGCCGCCATTTGCGGCCGGTGGGGAAGCCGCCGCCGCCGCGGCCGCGCAGCCCGCTGAGCTCCACCTCGGTGATCACCTCGACCGGCGTCTTGCAGTTCAGGGCCTGGACGAGAGCGGTGTAGCCGCCCCGGGCGATGTATTCCTCGATCCGGGTGGGATCGATGCGGCCGCAGTTGGCCAGCACCCACCGGGTCTGGGGCGCGAAAAAGGGATGCTCGTCGATGAACGGCACGCCGGCGTACGGCCGGTGTTCCGGGTGGCGGAACTGGCCCAGCCACCCGTTCTCGGGGATCTGGTCGTTGCGGATGGCATCGAGGATGGCGGGCACGCAGTCGGCGGTGACATGGGTGAACGAGATCCGGGTGCGGCCGGGCATCTGGACGTCGAGCAGCGGCTCGGCCGAGCACATGCCGATGCAGCCCACCTCGACGAGATCGGCGGTGAACTGGTGTTCCCGGCAGTAGTCCCGGACCGCCTGTGCCGTCTTTTTGGCTCCGGCGCCCAGCCCGCAGGTGCCGGCGCCCACATAGACCACCGGCTGCGCGACGAGGTCGCGGCGCAGCCGGGGCAGCGAGTCGTTGAGCCGATCCGCCAGCCAGGGCGCGATTGCGCCGCCGGCGGCCGGAGTCTGGACGGTGGGGTGAAAAACCGGGGTGGAGTTAGTTGCCTTCATGGGAGGTTGCCTTCTGCTTGAAATTGTCCAGCAGCGCCGAGACTTTGTCCGGAGTCATGCTGGAATAGAATTCGCCGTTGATGCTGATGACCGGCGCCAGTCCGCAGGCGCCGATGCAGGCCACCACTTCCAGGCTGAAGAAGCCGTCGCGGGTGGTCTGGCCGGGCTGGATCTTGAGCTGCTTGCAGATGATCTCCTGCAGCTTGGCAGAGCCCTTGACGTGGCAGGCCGTGCCGCGGCACAGCATGATGTGATACCGCCCCTTGGCCTGAAAGCGGAACTGGTTGTAGAAAGTGGCCACGCCGTAGATTTTGCTGGCCGGCATCTTCAGGTGGCGGGAGATCCGGACCACGGCCTCGCGCGAGAGGAAGCCCTGGGATTCCTGGACGGCCTGCAGAATCGGGATCAGACTGTCCCGCTTGGCGTCGGGGAAGCTGCGCAGGATCGAGTCGACGTCGTTCATGTTAGCACTTCCTTTTTCGATTTCAGTTGCATGGCGAAATAGGCGGTCCGTTCGAGGGATGCGGTCATATCGAGATTTTCCAGGTATACGCCGTGCGGCACCCGCACCCGGGTGGGCGCGCAGTCGAGGATCCCGGTCACGCCGCCCCGCACCAGCAGGTTGGTGACTTCCTGGGCCGCCTCGGCGGGCACGGCGACGATGCCGATGGAGACGTGGAGCTCGCGCACCCGCTCCACCAGCTCGGAAACCGGGTAGACCCGGCAGCCGTTGATGATCCGGTTGGTCTTGGCGGGATCGGAGTCGAACGCGGCTTCGATGGACAGGGTCGGGATGCGGCCCGGGAAGTAGTCCAGCAAGGCCCGGCCCAGGTTGCCTACGCCCACCAGGGCGACGCGCTGAACTTCTTCGGGCGCCAGCACCCGGCGGAGGCATTCGGCCAGCGCGTCGATCCGGTAGCCTTTGGCGGGTGTGCCGGAGATGTCGATGTCCATGAGATCCCGGCGCACCTGGGCCGCCGTCACATGCGCCATGGAAGCCAGCTGGTGGGAGAATATGAACACGAGCCCTTGAGCCTCCATTGTTTTTAGAAGGCGGCGGTAGTGGCTCAACCGGCTGATCTGTTTTTCTGATAACATAATTATTAGTGTCTCTGGATTTCTTTGTGAATGTTTTCACTTTGTGAAATTATTCACGAGGAGAATATGCCACTTGGCGACGCCAGTGTCAAGCGTTTTTTACTATTTTTTTATTTTTTTACTAATAATGGATAAATAGATCGCTTTTAACGCGCCGATTGCAGAGATTGTCACCTGCCGTTATAATGTGAATATCATATCGAATCAGCATTTTAGAGTCGTGTCAAAATTGAAAACGCCATCTGTCCTGGACAGACGGGCTGGGTCGACGCGGTCGAGGTGGACCATCGACATGTTGTACATATATTTTGGTTCAGGGTGTGTGTGCCGCCCGCTGGTGGCCGGCGCGTCGCCGCCGGGATTCAGCGTTTCATCCGTGCGGCGATGGCCAGCAGGACGCCCAGCACGATGCCCAGGACGGCGGCGAACACGATCTGGTATTCGGGCGGGAGAAGAAAGGTGACGGTGTGGGCGGGGATCCAGAACAGCGGGATCGTCTTCTTGAAAACGAAATGCCACATCACCGGCCAGTTGAGCGTGGCCAGAATTTCGCCGAAGGCGATGGGCGTGAACAGGCCGCGCAAGCTCCCGCCCGTCCGGCCGATGTGGTCGTCGGTCACCTTGTGCAGGGTCATCATCCACGGGGCGAACACCAGGTTCATGGCCACGCTGACGGAGAACGAGGCCAGCAGCTTCAACCCGGAGAACGGCTGCTTCAGGATGTCCGGCGGCAGCGCGGCCCCCAGCTCGGCCAGGAAGCGCGGGGTGCCGACGGTGAAGATGGTGAAGGCGGCCTTGATCGTCACGCCCAGCACGCCCCACACCGCGGCCCGGGGCAGAATGCCGAAGCCCGGCTGGTTGTAGCGGCCGGTGCGGATGCGCAAGCCCAGGCATTCGCCCAGGGTGGCCAGCACGGCGAACTTGAGGAAGCTAAGCAGCAGCGGGTGTTGCGCGTTGGCCGTCTTGTACGCGGCCAGGGCGTCCGGGAAGAGAAAGAAGGGGGCGAACAGGGCCACCACCAGCGCGGCGAACGCGACATCCTTTGACTTCACGAGAACCTCCCGGGGCGCATCATGACGGAACCGTTGCCGGGGGCGGTGAAACGGCGGGGCGACACGAACCGCCGGATCGCGGCGCGCCGCCGTCCGCTGATGGGTCGGCCGGAGGCGATCCCCGGCCGAACCGGGGTCTACTGGTCGAGCGCCAGCTTGCCGTTCCGGATGCCGCCGGACTTGTCGATGGTGTAACCGGCGGACTGGAGCAGCGCGATGGCTTGGGACTTCGTCAAGTCTCCCTTGTCGGCGAAGGAGATGGGAGTGAAGCCGGGGCCGGCCGTGCCCTTGGCCACGACGAAGTCGTAGCGGTCCTTGCCGTTGTGGATGTAGATCACGCTGTCGGACGGCTGGGCGTCGCCCCGCGCGTTCACAGCCTGACCGCTCAACGCCAGGCAGATCATGCTGCCGTCGCCCAGGCGCTTGAACTCGTGATAGCTGCGGGCGATTCTCGTCCCGCCGCGCTCGGTGAAATCCTCGGCCTTGTAGTAGGCCCGATTCAGATCGAGGGAGCCGTTTTCCACCACGCGGTCGCCGGCCTTGGCCAGCGGGCCGAAACCGTCCTTCTCCCGCTTGAAATCGTAGCTGAACGTGATCGTGGACCCGGCGCGGTCCATCACGGCCGGGTAGCCGGCCAGCATCAGCCGGCCCGTGAAGTGGCCGTCGGTGTTGTCGAGGTTGAGCAGATCGAACTGCACGCTGCCGATGAACGTGGTGGCCGGGGTGACCAGTTCCATGATGGGCATGCCCTCGTAGTTGTTGATGGCCGCCTCGTTCTGCTTGTACAGCTCGTTCCAGGCCTCCGCCATATCGCCGATCTTCTGCAGGCCGGCCTCGGCGGATGCAGCGGCCGGCTCGGCCGGCTGCGAAGCGGCGGCGGGTTCACCCGCGGGTCCCGACGGCTGGTCACTGCCACCGCACCCGGCGGCACCGAGCACCAACACCACGATGCCCAACAATCCGACAAGCTTGGATCTCATTGAAATGTTCCTCCGAAACCGGGGTTTGCAACTTCGATCCTCCATTCTAATCGAATCGTCCGGCCCGCGCATGCCTTTCTTCACATGTCCGGACGAATGTGTTCCTGCCTCGCCGCCCGAGTCGTCAAGCCGGATTGCCTCCCGCCGCCTGGGCTTTGGAGGCATGCGTCCGACCGTCGCTGATTCAACGAACGACTCGCTGATATCGTCAGGGAAGATGTGTTACAATCGCGCCGTTCCGCAGACGACCTATAGGATTTATCTGACGATTGGAGGTGGCCGTGCAGATGACTTTCAATCGATGCCATATTGGGCCTGAGCGAAGGCGCCACGGCCCACCGGCTGGCCATCGTCCCTTGAAAACATTTCTCGGATCCTGGCGGGCTCCGTTTGTCCGGGCGGCGACCCTCCTGCTCGGACTGCTGTTCCTGTCGCCGCCGGTGCGGGCGCAGGAACCGGCCGCCGCGGCCGGGCCGGCGCTGACCCTGGAACAGGCCATCGCGCTGGCCACCCGCGCCAACCGGCAGGTGATCGGCGCCCGGCTGGAACTGGATAAAGCCGAGGCGCAGATCGCCGCGGCCCGAACCCACCGCTTTCCGGTGTTCTCCCTGAGCGTGCTCGGCTCCCAGCGGCTGACTCCCATCAGCTTCGAGTTCCCGCAAGGGGCCTTCGGCGAAATCGGCGGCGTGCCCATCCCCGAGGAGGACACGATCTACGAAACCGACCAGAAGCCCATGGCCGTCATCCAGGCCCAGGTGGCCCAACCCATCAGCCAGCTGTATCAGATCGGCCTGGGGATCCAGCAGAGCATCGTGAACCGGGACATCGCCCGGGAAAAGCTCCGCCAGGAAAACCAGGCGGTGGTCAACGCGGTGAAGGATGTGTTCTACGGGTTGCTGCAGATTCAGAGCGCCATGGACGCCGTCCGGGACGAAATCGCGTTCTACACCGAATTCGAGCGGCTGGTGGGCGATTGCGTGACGCAGGGGACGGCGCTGACGGCGGACCTGCTGGATGTCCAGGCCCGCCTGGCCCAGGCCCGGTTCGATGCCGGCAAACTCGATGACAGCCTGGCCACCCAGAAGGAGGCCCTCAACGATCTGCTGGGGCGCGACATCCGGACCGATTTCCGGGTGGAGCCCATCCCCGAACCCGTGCCGCTGGAGACGGAGCTGGAACCGGCCCGGGTCCGCGCGCTGGCGCAGCGGCCGGAGCTGCGGGAAGCCCGCCTGCGGGTGGACCAGGCCGAGCTGGACCGGCGCCTGAAGAAGGCGGAGTACATCCCCCAGATCTACCTCTCCCTCGATTATTCGTCGTTCAACAACGTCGATTTCCTGCCCCAGAACATGCTGACGCTGGGCGTCCTCCTGAAGTGGGATATCTACGACTGGGGCCGGAAGAAATACGAGCTGACCCAGAAGATCAAGACGCGGCAACAGGCCGACGAAGCCCTGCGCGAGACGGAGGCCCAGGTGCTGCGGGACGTGGGCGACAAGTACCGCCGGCTCCGCCAGGCGCGCGCCCAGCTGGACGTCAGCCGGTTGACGGAGACGGCGGCCCGGGAGAAGCTGCGGGTCGCGCGGGACTGCTACACCCAGCAGACCGCCCTGCTCAATGACGTGCTGCAGGCGCAGGCGGTCGCGTCGGACGCCACCCGCCAGTACCACCAGGCGGTGCTGACCATCTGGTCCGCCCGCGCCGATTTCGAAAAGGCGCTGGGGGAGGACTAGGATGCCGCCGTTGCCCGAGAAATCCATGCGGAGAACACCGATGAAAACCATATCATGCTGGCTTCAGATGATCACCCTGGCGGTGGTCGGCGCCCTGGCCGGATGCGGCGGCAAGCCCGTGGCGGAAAAACCGTCCACGCCGGTCCGGGTCCAGCCCGTGCAGACCTATTCGACCAGCGGTACCGTGCGCTACTCGGCGGCGATCAAACCGGAGGAACCGGTGCAGCTCGCGTTCAAGAACTCGGGCTACATCGTGGCGATCCACCAGGTGCGGGGCGTCGACGGGCGGCTGCGCAACGTCCAGGCCGGCGACTGGGTGGCGGCCGGAACGGTGCTGGCGCGCGTGCGGGAGGACGACTACACCGCCAAGGTCCAGCAGGCCCAGGCCCAGGTGGCGGAAGTCCGGTCGGCCATCAGCGCCGTCGAATTCCAGTTGGTCGGGGCGAAGGCGACCCAGGCCAAGGCCGCCCTGGACTACGAACGGGCCGCCAACCTGTTCCAGACCCAGAGCCTGACCAAGGCGGATTACGACCGGGCCCGGCAGCAGTTGGACACCAGCCAGTCGCAGGTGGACGCGCTGCAGGCCCAGCTCGAGGCGAACCGGGCCAAACTGGATCTGGCCAAGGCCCAGTTGGACGCGGCACAGATCGCGTTCGCCGACTGCGCCCTGAAGGCGCCCCGCCGGGGGCAGGTGCTCCAGCGCGACGTGGAGATCGGCGACCTGGCCGGGCCGGGCACACTGGGCTTCGTGCTGGCCGACACCACGCGGGTGCGCGCCGCCTTCGGCGTCCCGGACCGGACGCTGCCGAAGGTGAAGCTGGGCAACGAGCTGGTCATCACCACTGATGCGCTGCCCGGGCGGGAATTCACCGGGCGGATCACCCGGATCGATCCGGCCGCCGATCCGGCCACGATGGTGTTCGAGGTGGAATTGACCCTGCCGAATCCGCATCATGAGCTCAAGGTGGGGATGGTGGCTTCCCTGGCGCTGGTCGAGGAGACGGTCACAGAACCGGTGCCCGTCGTCCCGCTCAACGCCATCGTCCGCCCCAAGGGGGACCCGGACGGGTTCGCCGTCTTCGTCGTGGAGGACCAAGCCGGCCGGAGCGTGGTCCGCTCCCGCACCATCACGCTGGGCGACGCCTTCGGCAACCTGATCGCCGTCAAGGGGATCAATCCGGGTGAGCGGATCGTCGTCACGGGCGCCAGCATGCTCGCGGACGGCGAAACGGTCCGGGTGCTGCCCTGAGTGGCGGAGGGGAACGCATGAGCCACGGAAAATCCACCGAAGAATACGTTCAGCATACCCACAACACCGCCCGGTTCTTCACCGAGACGCGCCAGGTCGCCTGGGTGCTGCTGCTGGCGACGATGATCTGGGGCGTGTATTCCTATTTGAACATGCCCGAGCGCAAGGATCCCGACATCCCGGTCCGGGTGGCCCTGGCCATCTGCCCCTGGCCCGGCGCGGCCGCCGAGAAGGTGGAAGACCTGGTGACCCGCAAACTCGAGAAGAAGATCGCCGAAAACTCCAAGGTCACCAAGATCGAGTCCATCACCCGGAGCAGCGTCTGCGTCGTCACCATGGAGTTGGACGAGAACATCACCGAGCGGGCCAAAGAATTCGACGACATCAAGGGGAAGCTGGACAGCATCACCGACCTGCCGCAGGGCGCCGGCCCCATCCAGTTCTTCAAGGATTACGGGGACACGGCCGCCCTGATGCTCACCGTCGCCAGCCCGAAGGTCGACGAGGTGGAGATCGCCGTGCGTTCGCAGGCCATCGCCCGCACCATTCAGGAAGCGCGGGCCCAGGCGCCCGCCGGCCGGCGCCGGATAAGCATCCTGCTCTGCTTCCCGCAATCTTACGGCCCGAAGATCGTCGACCGGAGCATGGTGGAGTTCGAACGCGACCTGGAAGCGCTCAAATTTGCCACGGAAATCCGCCACCTCAAGGGTCCGGGTTTCGCCGGGTTTGATTTCGAAAGCGTGTACGACGTGGCCGAGCTGAGAAACATCATCCGGCAGCACCTCGAGGCCCGCCTGACCGACTTCCATCCCGACGTCTGGGAACCGATCCTGGTCCAGGATCCCGGGGAAACGCAGAGAGAGCTGGCGGCCGTCGCCGGCGACAAGTACACCTTCCGGCAACTGGACGATTACACCGATTTGATCCAGAAGACCCTGCAGACCGTCGATCAGGTTTCCAAGATCGATCGCAGCGGCATCTTGAACGAACGGGTGTTTTTGGAATACTCGCAGGAACGGATGGCCTCCTCAGGCATGCAGCAGAGCCAGCTCGGAAATATTCTGGAAGCCCGAAACATCATTCTGCCGGGCGGCATTCTGGAAACGGGCGGCAAAAACATCATGATCAACCCCTCGGGAGAGTTCAAGAGCGAGCGGGAGATCGGCGATGTGATCGTTGGATCCACCCCCGACGGATCCCCCGTCTACCTGCGTAACGCGGTGGACATCATTCGCGGCTATGAAAGTCCGCCCTCCTACCTGAACTTTTTCACCTACCTGAACGCGGCCGGCGAGTGGCAGCGTTCCCGCGCCATTACCCTGTCCGTGCAGATGCGGGCCGGGGAACAGATCGGCAAGTTCGGCGAAGAAGTGGACGTGGCGCTGGACGGAGTCAAGAAGCTTCTTCCGCCGGACCTCATCATGGCCCGGACCTCCGACCAGCCGCTGCAGGTGACCGAGAGCGTGGAACTGTTCATGGACAGCCTCTACGAAGCCATCATCCTGGTGGTCCTGGTGGCTCTGATCGGGTTTTGGGAGTGGCGCTCGGCGGCGCTCATGGCCATTTCGATCCCGCTGACCCTGGCCATGACCTTCGGATTCATGCACCTGCTGGGGGTCGACCTGCAGCAGGTCTCCATCGCTTCGTTGATCCTGGCGCTCGGACTGCTCGTGGACGACCCGGTGGTGGCCGGCGACGCCATCAAACGCGAGCTGGACTCCGGCCAGCCGGGCATTGTCTCCGCCTGGCTCGGCCCGACCCGCCTGGCGCACGCCATTCTGTTCGCCACCATCACCAACATCGTGGCCTACCTGCCGTTCCTGCTGCTGCCGGGCGACATGGGCCGCTTCGTCTACAGCCTGCCGATGGTTCTGGCCAGCTCCCTGGTGGCGTCGCGGCTGGTCTCCATGACCTTCATCCCCACGCTGGGCTACTACTTCCTGCGTCCCAGCAAAAAGCCCCCCCTGCCCATGGAGGAAAGGCGGAAGAAGGGTTTCGCCGGCTGGTATTACAAGGTGGGGACACTCGCCCTGAAGCACCGCTGGAAGACGCTGTTGGCTTCCTTCATCTTCCTCGGGTTCGGGCTCTTCCTGATGACCCGGCTCCAGGACAATTTCTTCCCGAAAGACATGTCATACCTGTCCTTCGTGGACATCTGGCTGCCGGAGGACGCGCCGATCTCCGCCACTGACAGCGCCGCCCAACAGGCGGAGGCGGTCATCCGGAAGGTGATCGGGGACTATGGCAAGGAGACCCCGGTAGACGGCAAGCCGCGGGATGTCCTCAAACAGTTGACCACGTTCGCCGGAGGCGGGGGACCGCGCTTCTGGTTCTCCGTCAGCCCGGAGCAGCGCCAGCTCAACTACGCCCAGATCATCATCCAGGTGGAGAACAAGCGGGACACCATGCCGTTGGTGGCCCCCATCCAGGACGCTCTGGACGAGGCGCTGCCCGGCGTGCGGGCCGATATGCGCCAGCTGGAAAGCGGCCAACCCATCGGCACGCCCATCGCCATCCGGCTCTCCGGCGAGGACCTCCAGACGTTGCGGAGTCTCGCCGAACAGATGAAGGACATCTACCGGGCCCACCCCGCCACCGCGCGCATCCGCGACGACTGGGGAGCGGAAAGCTTCTACGTGGAACTGCGCGTGGACCCGGACCGGGCCAACATGGCCCAGATCTCCAACCTGGACGTGGCCATGTCCTCCATCTCCGGCATCAGCGGTTACTCGCTGACGACGCTCCGGGACGGCGACAAGCAGATCCCGGTGGTGGCCCGGCTGCGGGCGGACGAACGCGCCAATTTCTCCGACATCCAGAACCTGTATGTATACTCGCTCACGGGCACACAGAAGGTGCCGCTGCGGCAGGTATCGTCCACCCTGGTCCAGATGGAGACGGAGAAGATCCGCCGCCGCAACCAGTTCCGGACCGTCACCGTGTCCTGCTACCCGGTTTCCGGCCAGCTGGCCTCGGGCGTCATGAAGGACATCGCGCCGAAACTGGAAGCGTTCGAACAGAACCTGCCCCTCGGCTACAAGATGGAAATCGGCGGGGAGAAGGAGCAGAAGGACAAGAACTTCGTGCAGTTGCTGGTCATCCTGGCCATCTGCGTGTCCGCCATCTTCCTGGCCCTGGTGTTCCAGTTTCAGAATGCCGTCAAGCCGTTCATCGTCTTCTCGGCCATCCCCTACGGCATGGTGGGAGCGTTCGCCGGCCTGGTGGCCATGGACGCGCCATTCAGTTTCATGGCCTTCCTCGGTTGCATCAGCCTCATCGGCGTGATCGTCAGCCACGTCATCGTGCTGTTCGACTTCATCGAGGAGAAGCACGCCGAGGGCGAGCCGATGCGCCTGGCCCTGCTAGACGCCGGGATCATCCGGCTGCGGCCGGTCCTGATCACGGTAGGCGCGACCGTGTTCGCCCTCTTCCCCCTGGCCATGCATGGCGGTCCGCTCTGGGAGCCGCTCTGCTGGGCCCAGATCGGCGGCCTGACCGCGGCCACGTTCATCACGTTGATCCTCGTCCCGGTGATCTACTCCATCGTGGTCCTGGACCTGAAGCTGGTCAAGTGGGAGGGGCCGACGGAGTAGGCAATCAGCAGTAACGGGGAAAGTATCAGCCCCGAAAACGGCAAATTGCGTACCGAAATCAAAAAGAGCCGCCGGAAGGCGGCTCTTTTTTAGGGATGACCACATCAGCTACAAAAAACTCATTTAAATGCTAAATAAATTACTAAAACTAACTTAATATCACAAAAAATTGAAGCATCACTCAGGTCGATTTACAATATGCTTGGCGAGTGCGAAAATCCGGTTGCGGAGGACGAGGCAATCATCAATCGGGAGAGGATCATGACAGACAAACTGCTGACGGTGCAGGAAGCGGCCGAGCGCATGGGCCTCCACCATCAAACACTGCGCAAGATAATCAAGACCGGGCGTCTCAAGGCCTCACGGATCGGCCGGGTCCTGCGCATCCGGCCGGAAGATGTGGAGGCGTTCATCGAAACCAGCCAGATCGAGCAACCCCTCTTCGGCCACCCGGCGCGTGAAGCGGCCTGGGATCGCTTCCGGGAATTGCGGGAGCGACTGTCCCTGGCAGGGGACCTGACCACTCGGACTGGCGTGGAGATTCTTTCTGGAATGCGGCGATGATCACTGTCGATGCCTCCGTATTCATTTCCGATTGTGTCTGGTCGTCCTGGATGACGATCTCGCCCGACAATCGCCGCGAATAGCCGCCGGGCACCGGTTGCGCGGCGCCGATGCCATTTATGAGCCAGTGGCCAATAAACATGG